>ENA-OQVM01000473-OQVM01000473.1-marine-metagenome-genome-assembly--contig:-NODE-473-length-63278-cov-4.786760_pt1 | contig 63278 bp, 52 predicted proteins | sample MGYA00237776_ERZ505498 | MGnify/ENA primary metagenome ERZ505498 (study PRJEB26159, sample SAMN06265151) | marine metagenome | isolation source: Helgoland LTER site | place: Germany:Helgoland, sampling... | reverse complement strand
TGGGCGGCCTCGGCGGCCCGCTGCTTGATGACCTCTGGATCCTGCTCGTGCAGCGTCTGTTCCACTTCTCGCAGAGCGTCCTCGTCCACGTCGACCGACCCCCACGCGCCCGCCGCTCCCGCCGCCCGCGCCGCGCCGCAAGACGCGCATGTATAAGAGGTGGATTTTGCCATGTCTCTTCATGTGCCAGCGTGGCGATAGAGGGTAAAGCCCTATTGTGCCCAGTTGCGCCGCGCGTTTTGCGGGTTACTTCGGTCGATCGCCCGCGTTCGCCTGTGTCTGCGTTGTGCGCCAGCTTACCCAGAGCGAGGCCAGAATGCAGGCTGTGAACAGGTAAAGCCCCCAAGCCGTTTCGACCCGCCCGATGCCGATCCCTTTGGCCAGAGTGATGTAGAGCGCGATCAGGAACACATCCGCCATCGCCAGTTTGCCCAAGATCCCAAGCACCGGGGTGATCTGCGCGCTGAGCACGTTCCAGTGGATCAACACCAATGCGATCGTTTTGAAATAAGGGGCAATCAGCGCGAATATCATAACGAGTATGGCCAGAAAGATGTCCGATTCCCAAAGAGACGCGATGCCGGTGATCACTGAAATCTCGCTTATTCCAAAGAGCGGCAGCAGGCCTGCGCGCATCAACGGGGCCACCCATGACAGTGGAAACAGGATGATAAGCGCGAGATTGATCCAGCGGTGCATTCATGCCCCCGTATTGGGTTCGTCGGGTTGATCTGTTTGGCCCGCGCATGGGCCAAAGGCACCCACCGCCGACCCGGTTATCTGACGGCGGCGATAGGTCCAGTCGCGCGGCCATGGATGAATTGATCGACATATGGATCGGTGGCACTGTCCATATCAGCCACAGGCCCGGTCCAGCGGATTTTTCCATCGTGCAGCATCGCCACATGATCCGCGATGGTGCGCACGGACGACATGTCATGCGTGATCGTCATGGTCGTGGCCCCCATTTCAGTCACGATTTCGCGGATCAGGTCGTTGATGACGCCTGCCATGATCGGATCAAGCCCGGTTGTGGGTTCGTCAAAAAAGATGATTTCCGGGTTGGCTGCGATGGCGCGGGCAAGGCCCACCCGCTTTTGCATCCCGCCCGACAATTCTGCGGGCAGCTGGTCTGCGACATCCGGGGTCAATCCGACACGGCGTAGTTTTTCGATCGCGATCTCGCGCGCCTCGTCACGCGGTTTGGCCAGCGACCCGCGCAGCAGCCGAAAGGCGACGTTTTGCCAAACGGGCAGGGAGTCAAACAGCGCCCCGCCCTGAAACAGCATCCCGAACCGTGCGAGGAACGCATCGCGGTCCGCCTTGGTCACGTCGATGCCATCCACCGTGATTGTGCCACTGTCTGGTCTGACAAGCCCGAGTATGGATTTGATCGCAACGGATTTTCCGGTGCCAGATCCGCCGATGATAACCATCGACGTGCCCTTGGCGACGTGCAGGTTCACGCCGCGCAAGACGTGGTTGCCGCCGAAGGATTTATAAACGTCGCTGAGTGTGATCATGGCGCGGAGCCTATGGCGGATGGTGGGGCCTCTGGCGCTGATTTTTTTGAAACAGATGAGCGGGATGCGTGGTGGGCTAAGGGTAATGTCATAAGCTGCGTCATAGCGAAAAGAACACCCCCGTGAGAACGAAGTTTGCGGCGAGGATCAGGATGGCCGCGGCCTCGACCGATCCTTTGGTGGCGCGGCCCACGCCTTGTGCGCCGCGCCCTGAATTCATACCGAAATAGCACCCCATAAGGGCCGCGATACAGCCGAATACGGCCCCTTTGGCCAGTGACGATGTGATGTCGCGCAGTTCCAAAAAGTCGACGGTGTTCTGGATGTAAGAGGCCGCGTTGAACCCAAGTGTGCCTGTGGCCACTGCATAGCCCCCGAATATTCCGATGATGTCGCCCACAGCGACCAGCAGCGGCACAACCAGTGTGGCCGCCAGCACGCGAGGTGCTGCAAGGTATTTCATCGGGTGTGTGGACAAAGTGACCAGAGCGTCGATTTGTTCCGTTACTTTCATTGTCGCGATTTCGGCCGCGATGGAGGATGTCACCCGTGCTGCGATCATCAGCCCCACAAGCACAGGCCCAAGTTCGCGCACCATGCCGATTGCCACGATCTGGGGCACCACAGATTCGGCGTTGAACCGTGCGCCGCCCGCATAGATTTGCAGCGCCAGCGCCCCGCCCGTGAATATCGCCGTCAGCCCCACAACAGGCAGCGACAGCCATCCGATATGAAGCAACGCCAGCGCAAATTCACGTGGGTAAAACGGTGGTCGCACCATATTTGTGAGCGTAGCCCAAAAGAACTGGCTGACCCGGCCAATGGCGGCCAGAACGCCCAGTACAAGACTCCCAATGGTGGCCAGCAGTTTCATTCCGTGAACACCCGCTCGTAACGCAAGCCAAGCTGCGTCAGGATTTCATAGCCGATGGTGCCTGCCGCATCCGCCACAGTGTCGACCGATTGGTGCCGCCCCAACAGTTGCAGGTGCGAGGGATCGCCCCCAAGGTCTGTGACATCTGCGGTGATCAGATCCATCGACACGCGCCCGACGACGGGGCAGGGCACGTCGCCTGCATAAAGCGTTGCGTGTGATCCCATGGCGCGGATCAGCCCGTCTGCGTACCCTCCGGAGACCGTCGCAATCCGCGCATCGCGCGGTGCCGTCCAGCCGTTTGCGTAGCCCACGGTTTCGCCCTGTTGCACATCGCGCACCTGGATCACCGGCAAGTCGAGCGTCACGACGGGTTCGGCGTCTACAAAGGGAAACCCGCCATAGAGCCCGACACCGGGCCGCGTCATGTCAAAGTGAAACTCTGGCCCCATAAGCGCGCCGCCCGTTGCCGCAAGCGAGCGTGGCACGTCCAGCCCGTTCGTCATCGCGTGAAATTCGGACAGTTGATGGCGGTTCATAGCATGCCCAGGTTCGTCTGCGCAGGCCAGATGGGACATGATCAATGAAGGACCTTGGGCAAGCGCGATGTCACGTAGCGCGGACCACTCTGCCGGTTCCATCCCCAGCCGGTTCATACCGGTATCAAGTTGAATGCCGAATGGCGCGCCGGGCAGCCCTTCGGCGTGGCGCAGCATTTGATCCACAGAGTTCAGCAACGGCGTCAGCCCCGCCTCGCGCAGCGCCTTGGTGTCGCCGTCCATGTGACCGGAAAAGACATAGATATCGGAACCCTGTCCGATTGCCGCGCGCAGCGTCACGCCTTCGCCCGCTGTTGCCACGAAAAAGCTGCGCACGCCTGCGCGCTGCAATGCGCGACCCACAACAGGGGCACCGAGCCCATAGCCGTTGGCTTTGACCACAGCGCCGGTTTCGCCCTCGCTCAGGCGTGCCAGCGCCTGCCAGTTGCGCACCACGGCCCCCAGATCGATTGTAAGTGTTGCAGATGTCATGACTGCCTTGTTGGCATCCTGTCTTGCAGCGTCAAGTGCCAAATCGCGCGGGCCTGTGCCGTCTGGGTCACGCTGGCCGGCAGGTGTGGCTTTTGGCCGACAACCACCAAGCCGCGTCAGGTGCCTTATGGATAGGCATAGAGCCTTTGGTTTCGTTCCCAGATCTTTTCGCCGATCAGGCAGTCATAGGCGGGGGCTGACTGTGCGCGCCAGATGCGATCCGGTGGGCCGCGCCGGGCTGCAATTTCCAGCACCAGTTTGCGCCGCACTGCATCCTCAAAGTCGGCCCAATCCGTGACGGGCAAAACAAAGGCCCCGATCCCGCCAATCACGCAGGCGGTGTAATAGGCATCCAGATCATCGATGTTGTAGCGCGAGGTAAAGCTGTCGTCGGTCGTCATCAATGGCAGGCCATTGATCGTCATGCCGCGCGCCAGAACGCGGTCGCGTGCGGCTGTCACGGGGCCGCCCGTGTTGTTGGGTCCATCGCCCGACACGTCGATGACGCGCCGCAGCCCATCAAATGCGTTGTCGTCAATGGATTGCGCGGCATAATCCAACGCGCCCGAGATGGACGTGCGGCTTAGGGCGGTCTCAAGATTAAACGTGATTTGCGCGGCAATCTGGTCGGCGTGTTCCGGGTTTTGCAGCAGCGTCCATGGCACCACGACACGCTGGCTGCTTGGGCCCGCCCATTCGACATAAGTGATTGCGATTCGCCCCAACATGCCGCCGCCGATGGCGGCTTGGACTTCGGGACTGGTCAGCGCGGCGGCGTAGCCACGGCGCTGAATTTCCAGCTCAAAAGGTTGCATGGACCGGCTGATATCCACAGCCAGAAACAATTCCACGTCAACTTCGACGCGATCTTGGGCGTGAAGGGCAGTGGACCAGAGCAAGGCAATCAGAAAAAGGATGCGCATCGGATTAGTTGGCCCGCATTTGTGGGCTTGTGTCCAGTCACAGTTCAGTCAGAGCGGAATCTGTTGTGTGGCACAGTGAATACCGCCGCCTGCTTCGCCCAAAGGATCGACATTCAGGGTGATGATGGCGCGCCCCGGATAGTGGCGTTTGAGTGCGTCGACCGCGATTGCATCAGTTTCGGCGTCGCCAAATTGTGCGGCGATGATGGCTCCGTTGCAGGCGTAGTAATTGGCGTAAGAGGCAACAAAGTCATAGTTGCTGACACGTGCGCGTGTCGGTTCTGGAATGACCTCGATCTGCACGTTGGCATCGCGCAGGGTGCGATATGTTTGAAGCGCCGCTGTATGGAACGGATCGCGGCGTTCGGGATTGTCAGGCAGGTTCATTAACACTTTGCCGGGGCCGGTGAACCGGGCGAGGCTGTCGATATGGTAGTCTGTGATATCCTCACCCTTGAGGCCGGGCGACCAGATCATGCGATCTGCCCCGTAGGCTGCCAGCAGACGCGCCTCGATCATGTCGCGCGACATGCCGGGATTGCGATTGTCGATCACCCAACTGCTTTCATGGGCGATCATCAGCCCGTGGCCATCGTGATCCACGCCGCCCGGTTCGCCTGTCAGGCCAGAAGTGACCATATCGACGCCCAGCCTGTCCGCGACGTGTGCCGCGATTTGGCTGTCATGTGCGTGGATCTGTTTGCGGCCCCAGCCATTAAAGGCAATGTGGCTGACAACCAGATCGTCACCGCGTTTGGCAAGCAATGGGCCTGCATCGCGAGCCCAAAGGTCCTCGGTCGGGATGTCCCAAAGCGTGACTTCGGTTGTGACCTTGGGGCGGATCGCATTATGCAGTGACGCATCCGCGATAAGGTAGACAGGTTCGAAATCTGCAATTGCATTGGCAATATCTGCGATTGTGTCCTGCAATATGCGCAGGAATGTCTGATCGCTATGGACGCGCTGCGATGCGGGCCACATCATTATTGTCGCTCTATGCGGTGCCTCTTCGGGCGGAACATAACGCGATTGGCTGGCCATGAGCGGTCCTTTTGGCAATAAGGCGAAAGCGGCTGCCCCTTGCAGGATAGATCGGCGGCGCATCAGAAACCGACGTCGCCACCGCTGCCATTTTGTTGCCAAGGCTGCACCAAATTGCCAAAGCGGGTAAACCGCCCTTCAAAGGACAGGTCGATCGATCCGATGGGCCCATGTCGCTGCTTGCCGATGATGACCTCGGCGCGGCCATGCAGGCGCTCCATCTCTTCTTGCCACTTGGCCATGGACTCAAGATCGTGATCGCCGGGTTTTTCGCGTTCTTTGTAATACTCTTCGCGGAACACGAACATGACAACGTCGGCGTCCTGTTCAATAGATCCTGATTCCCGCAAGTCTGACAGCTGGGGTCGCTTGTCTTCGCGGTTTTCAACCTGACGGCTCAGCTGTGACAGGGCAACAACGGGAATGTTGAGTTCTTTGGCAATCGCCTTGAGGCCCATGGAAATCTCGCCGATTTCCTGCACCCGGTTTTCGGCCACACCGCGCACCAGTTGCAAATAATCGACGATCAACACGTCCAGCCCATGGGTCCGTTTCAAACGGCGCGCGCGGGCGGCGAGTTGGGCAATCGGGATGGCGGCCGTGTCATCGATATATAGCGGACACGCCTCGAGCGCCTTGGCGGCGTCGACAAAGCGGCGAAATTCGCCTTCGGTCATGTCGCCGCGCCGGATTTGTTCGCTGGGCACTTCGGAAGCTTCGGACAGAATCCGGGCGGCAAGCTGCTCGGCGCTCATCTCCAGGGAAAAGAAGCCGACGACGCCGCCCTCGATTGCCCCTTCGGTGCCGTCGGGTTTGACGCCGCGTTTGTAGGATTTTGCGATATTGAAGGCGATGTTGGTCGCCAGCGACGTCTTGCCCATTGAAGGACGACCCGCAAGGATCAACAAATCAGAAGAGTGCAGGCCACCCAGTTTCTTGTCGAGATCCGTCAGACCCGTCGAGATGCCCGCAAGCCCACCTTCACGCTGATAGGCGGCGTTGGCGACATTAACTGCGTCCGTTACCGCCTTAAGAAAGCTTTGAAATCCGGTATCTGATGTGCCCTGTTCAGCCAGTTTGTATAGCGCCTGTTCGGCTTCTACGATCTGTTCCTTGGGTTCTGATGCCACATCGACTTTGGCCGCCTTGGCGCTGATGTCGCGGCCCAGTTGGATCAGGTCGCGCCGCACGGCAAGATCATAGATGATCTGTGCATAGTCACGGACCGCATAGGCACTGATCGCAGCCCCGGCGAGCCGCGCGAGATAAGCAGGTCCGCCAAGTTCCTTGAGGCCCTCGTCATCTTCCATGAACGCCTTGAGGGTGACGGGCGAGGCCAAGTTGTTTTTGGCGATGCGGGCCGCCGAAATCTCGAAGATGCGGGCGTGGACCGGGTCATAAAAATGCGTCGGCCCGATGATGGATGCCACACGGTCATAGATGTCGTTGTTGGTCAGGATCGCGCCCAGTAGTTGCTGTTCGGCTTCGGTCGAGTGGGGCATCGTTTCGGCATCTTGTACGGCAATGCCAGTTGGGTTGATGGCTGCGATCTCGTTCATGATCCCGTTCCCTGCTCGGTTTTTTGTTCGGTGCGCTTGGCACTTTGCCTGCCACAGTGAAGGGCATCACGCTATCTGGATATATCGGTGGACTAGTCTGTGCGTAAGTCTGTCCAGTCCGAAAGAATGAACAAGATATAGTATGAAACTACTTTGGTGTCACTATATGCGTGTGGGTCTGAGGTGCAGAATCGGCTTATGCACAGCCGGTCCACACGACGCGTTGTCCACAGATTCCTTTGATCTGCCCACATGATATCCACACCCTGTCAGAGTGATCTGACATCCTGATGGACCCTGTTGGTCAGCTTCGTGCGGCTTGCCATGCGCGGGGATCGTTCAAAAACTCTTCGACACCGCTGAGTGTTGCTTCGTCAAAGGTGCCTGTGGTCCGCGCCACTTCCAGAACGTCCCACCATGTGCACAGGTGATGCAGTGCGACACCGTGATCACCCAGCGTTTTTTCCGTTTCAGGGAAAATGCCATAATAGAAAATCACAGCAGTGTGCCCGCAACGCGCCCCGGTTTCGCGGATCGCGTCGACAAAGCTGAGTTTAGAGCCGCCATCAGTTGTCAGATCTTCAACCAGAAGCACGCGCTGGCCTTCGGTCATGTCACCCTCGATCCGGGCGTTGCGCCCGTATCCTTTGGGTTTCTTGCGCACATACGTCATCGGCAAGCCCATGCGTTCAGCGACAAGTGCGGCAAAGGGGATGCCCGCGGTTTCGCCGCCTGCTATGTTGTCAAACGCTTCAAAGCCCGCATTGCGCATCACAGTGACCGTGAGAAAATCCATCAAAGTGCTGCGAATGCGCGGATAAGAGATCAGTTTGCGGCAATCGATATAGGTCGGCGAAGGCAAGCCTGAGGCCAGCGTAAACGGCTCGGCGGCGTTAAAGTGCACGGCTTTGATTTCCAGCAACATACGCGCTGTCAGCCGCGCCATTTCCTGCGATGTGGGGTAGCTTGTTGGGATCATGGCGCGACACTTTCGAGCGTATGGGCCGGTTGCGCGGGCAGCGGCCTCCGGCGGGGATTTTTTAAAAGAGAAAAGCTATTGGACGGACCATTCAAGGGCAAAGCCGGGGTCAAAGACCGTGATGGGCCCATCGTCAGTTTCGATATGTGTGGGCACTGTGGTCGGCGATTTAATCAGCGTAATGGTATCTGTATTGACGGGCAGGCCGTAAAATGCAGGTCCGTTGCGCGATGCAAAGGCTGCAAGCTGGTCCAGCGCGCCGTCCTGTTCGAACACCTGCGCAAGGATTGCCATTGTATTGGGTGCTGTAAAGCAACCGGCACAGCCGCAGGGCAGAAGTTTGTTGGCATCCGTGTGTGGCGCGCTGTCAGTACCAAGGAAAAACCGCGCCTCGCCTGACGTTGCTGCGGCGCGCAGGGCCAGCCGGTGCGTTTCGCGTTTTGCAACGGGCAGGCAGTAATAGTGCGGCTTGATTCCACCGGCCAGGATATGGTTGCGGTTGATCACCAGATGGTGCGTTGTGATTGTTGCCCCCAGTGTTTCGTCCTGCGCGCGCGCGTAATCGACGGCGTTCGATGTCGTGATATGTTCCATCACGACGCGCAGTCCTGGCGTTGCGCGCCGAAGTGGGTCCAACACCCGGTCGATGAACACAGCCTCACGGTCAAAGATGTCCACGTCTGCGTCGGTGACTTCGCCGTGAACGCAGAGCGGCAAGCCGATCTCTGCCATCCGCTCCAGCGTGGGACGGATATTGTCGAAATTGGCCACCCCAGAGGCGGAGTTGGTCGTCGCGCCGGCGGGATAAAGTTTGACAGCCTTGATCAGACCACTTGCAAGGGCGGCGGCGACATCATCCGGATCTGTATCTTCGGTCAGATACAGCGTCATGAGCGGCTCGAATGTCATGCCCTCAGGGAGCGCCGCAATAATTCTGTCCCGATAGGCCAGTGCGTGCGCGCTTGTAACCACGGGGGGGACCAGATTTGGCATGATGATCGCGCGTGCAAAATGTTGCGCACTGTGCGGCAAGACGGCGCGCATTATGGCACCATCGCGCAGGTGCAAGTGCCAGTCATCGGGGCGGGGGATTGAAAGCGTTGTCATGCAAAGCGGGTTAGCATGGGCATGCCGGATGTTTCTAGCCCTCGGTTGTTTCGGGCGCGTCGTTTTGGGGACCTGCGGCGCGCTTTTTCTCCAGTTTGGCCAACCTGCGGCTAAACAGGGGGGCCCGCATCCGCGAACTGACGTTTTTTAAAAGAAGATACGTAAGTTCATCGCGCCCTTTCGCATCCAGAATGAACAACAGGCGCCGAAGATAAGTGCGATTTTTGCGCCGCGCGCGGTACATTTTTGCAAAGGTTTCTCGGTTCAATGTATGATCGGCAGCCTTGGTCAGAAGTGGGAACAGAATCTTCATCCGCATCAATGCCGTCTGAAGCTCATTGCCTGCATTGCGCATCGCAAGCGGTGTGGCACCCGCTTGAATGAAAAGTGCCGCATGCATCCCGTCGAGATGCTCGGTCGGATCGAACAGAACAAACGATTTTTCGCAAGCATCCAGCATATCCGGCGCATAGGCATAGCGTGATGTAAACTCGGTGCGCCGCATGTGTGGAAACCGTGTGTCCCATTCTGTGACGCGTGGATCCAGGGTGGCTTGGGGCTGGATCATAACGACCTGCGACCCGGGTGCTGCAACTGAGAACGCGGCAGCCGCGTATCCACCGGGGCCTGCGCCATAAAACACAATCGTTTCAAATTGGTCGAAGAACCCATCATCAATCAACTGATCGAATTGACCATAGACATGAGGGTCGCGGAACCATGTGTCACCGTTCGAGGCAATGCACAAATGTGACCAGCCCTGTTCGCGGACCAATTTCCAGCCCATAGGTTCGGCGCGGGGCGACAAGCTGCGCATGCCCTCGATCGTCTCAAAGGTCACGACCAGCGTATCCCCACGCTGTACAAATGCGGAAAAATGTTTGCTCCCCAAAGAGCGAAAAAACCCGTTTTCCTGGGCCACGGCAGCAAGTTCGCTCAGCCATTCGCCTTTCGGCAAATCGCTTAAATCCGGGTCAAAGTTGAACGCGTCGTCTTGCATCGTATACCTCACTTGCCCGCAGTTTTCAGGCGGGTTTACTCTTAGATAGTCAGGCAATACGGCAAAAATAAGAAGAATTTGAGCAGGTTTCGAACCGATCAGGGCGGCGCATATCACACACGCCTCGCGTTTTGCGTTTGATCTCAGGTCTGATGTGGTGCCACGAAACTAAGCGGTCCTCGTGCGTCGCCACTGCGAGTTAACGGACCACGCACACGCACCTGGCGACAGATTTGGACGTCGCCGCGCAGGACCTCATGTCGCAGCACACATGGCTCTGATTTGTTATTTGTATCATATCCACACAGGCGGCTCAGGGCTTGACGCCTGCGCACTGTGATGCAGGTTGGGTACAAAGAAGGATGTTTCATGCAAATCCCCACGTCAATCGACGCCGTTCAGGCCATGCTAAGTGCGCAAGGCTACGTCAGTGATCGTGCTTTGGGCACGGTCGTCTTCCTTAGTCTCAAACTGGGCCGCCCGCTGTTTCTTGAAGGCGAGGCAGGCGTCGGCAAAACTGAAATCGCCAAGGCGCTGGCAGCCAGCCTCGGGCGACGGTTGATCCGGTTACAGTGCTACGAAGGGTTGGATGCATCCTCTGCTGTGTATGAATGGAATTTTCCGGCACAAATGGTTGCCATCCGTACGGCCGAAGCGGCAGGGGGGGCAGATCGGGGCACTCTGCAGGCGGAACTGTTTTCGGATGCGTTTTTGATCAAACGGCCGTTGCTTGAGGCGATGCAGCCGGATGATCGCGGCGCGCCCGTCTTGTTGATAGACGAGTTGGACCGCACCGATGAACCGTTCGAGGCGTTCTTGCTAGAGGCGCTGTCTGACTTTCAGGTCACAATCCCCGAACTTGGCACAATCAAGGCCCCGGAACCGCCCATCGTCATCCTGACGTCCAATCGCACCCGGGAAGTGCATGACGCGCTCAAGCGCCGCTGCCTCTATCATTGGGTGGACTATCCGGATTTTGACCGTGAAATGGATATTCTGACCAGCCGTGCGCCCGAAGCCGCTGCAACGCTTAGTCGCGAAGTGGTGGCTTTTGTCCAGCGCCTGCGCCAAGAGGATCTGTTCAAAAAGCCAGGCGTCGCCGAAACCATCGATTGGGCGAAATGCCTGCTTGCGCTCGATGTTGTCACACTCAGCCCCGAAGTGATTGCAGACACATTGGGTGCCATCCTGAAATATCAGGATGACATCCAAAAACTGCAAGGATCAGAGGCCAAACGCATTCTGGAAGAGGCCAAGGCCAGTCTGGAACCGGCCTGATGTTTCTTTTGACGAAAAATACCACGGGGGTCTGGGGGCTGGTCCCCAGTCGGTCATTTGCCTAAATACGCACCTCTCGATCTGCCAGATGACCCCAAATTGGCGGGCAATATCGCCCATTTTGCGCGCGCGCTCAGGCGCGCCGGCCTGCCCATCGGCTCGGGTCGTCTGATCGATGCTATCGAGGCAGTAAGCGCTGCGGGCTTTACCGAACGGCGGGATTTTTACTGGACGCTGCATGCCTGTTTCGTCTCGCGCCCAGAACATCGCACGATTTTTGCGCAGATATTCCGGCTCTACTGGCGCGACCCGCGCTATCTTGAACATATGATGGCCACACTTTTGCCAGCCGTGCACGGTGTCCAGGAGGACCGCGTGGCGCAAGCCGCAGAGAAGCGGGCGGCAGAGGCGCTGCTGGATGGTGCCGGTGACGAGGAGGATGCGCCCGAGGCCAAAGAGGAGACCGGCACAGAGATCGACATTGATGCGTCCTTGTCCACATCGGGCGAAGAAAAGTTGAAGACCCTCGATTTTGAACAGATGAGCATGGCCGAGATCGCGCAGGCCAAGGCTATGCTGGCGCGTATGTCCCTACCGATTGATCCGATGCGATCACGCCGTGTGCGTGCTGCGAAAAGTGGACGCATTGATCAGGCCCGCACTTTGCGTGCAGCGATGCGGTTCGGCGGCGAGATGCGCGATCTAAAGTGGAAGACGCCAAGAGTGCGCTATCCCAACCTTGTCGTCTTGTGCGACATATCTGGGTCAATGAGCCAGTACTCGCGCGTTGTGTTGCATTTTCTGCACGCTGTCGCCAACGCCAAAGGGGCCGGATGGGCGCGCGTGCATGCGTTTACTTTTGGCACACGTCTGACCAACATCACGCGCCACCTTGCCACCCGCGATGTGGACGATGCCTTGCGCGCAGCCGGTGCAGAGGCACAGGACTGGGAAGGTGGCACACGGATCGGCAGGTGTCTCGAGGCGTTCAATCGTGACTGGTCGCGCAGGGTCCTGGGGCAGGGCGCTGTGGTGCTGCTGATCACGGACGGTCTGGACCGCGACGATCCGGACACATTGCGTAAGCAGATGCAGCGACTGCATCTGTCCACCCGTCGTCTGATCTGGATCAATCCCTTGCTGCGCTGGGATGCGTTCGCCCCCAAAGCGCGGGGTATTGCCGCTATGCTGCCCCATGTTGACAGCTTTCGTGCGGGTCACTCTATCGCGTCATTGGAAGAATTAGCGGCCGTCATTTCACGTCGCGACGACGTGGGCGAGCGGGATCGCCTGCTGCGGATGTTATCAGATTGAGCGCCTGCGGCGCATTTTGTTTTTTGATTTGGCGCTGCGGACTCACCATCCCAAAGGGCTGGAGCCGTGCTTGATTGATTGCTGCCTGACAAAGCCGCCTGTCCTTGCCAAGACAAATAACCGTATCCCCGCAGGCGGGGCCCCTCGGCGATTTGTCTTGGCAAGCCCATGCGCCCCCGTCCGTTGCTGCTCAAGCAAGGACGGCTCCAGCCCAAAGGTCTTAGGCGAAGGTGTCGGCGAAGCTGGTGCGGTAGGTCGCGCTGAGGTCGGCCAGCGGAGCGGATGACTGCCCCATCCAAACGGTGTCCCCTGTAAACTTACCGACGGTTTCGATCTTTACGCCCGCTTGTCCGGCTGCAATCATCAGTGCTTCGGCCTTGTCGAAATTGCATGCCACCAGATAGCGTGCCTGATCTTCGCCAAACAGTGTCGCTGTGTCGCTGCTGTCAAGGACCAGGCCCACACCTGCTGCTTCGGCCATTTCAAAGGCGGCCAACGCAAGCCCTCCATCGCTCAGGTCTGTGCAGGCGGTGATCATGGCCCGGTTCTCCAGGATAAACGTTCCGTTGCGTTTTTCGGCGTCCAGATCGACATGCGGTGCGTCGCCTTCGGCCCGGTTGAACACTTCTTGCAGGAGCGCCGATTGCCCCAAATGCCCGGCGCTGTCGCCGATCAGGATCGCAATATGCCCATCTCGCACATCGCATCCTATGATGTCGTCGTGATGCGCGATGAGCCCAACGGCTCCGATCGTTGGGGTCGGCAGGATCGCGGTACCATCTGTTTCATTGTAGAGCGAGACGTTGCCCGACACGATTGGCATGTTCAGAGCTGCCACCGCTTCGCCGATCCCTTGGATTGCGCCAACCAGTTGGCCCATGATTTCGGGTTTTTCCGGATTGCCAAAGTTGAGGTTGTCGGTCGTGGCCAGTGGGGTTGCACCCGTTGCGATGAGATTGCGATAGGCTTCGGCCACAGCCTGTTTGCCGCCCATGACCGGGTTGGCCTGCACATAGCGTGGCGTCACGTCCGAGGTGAAGGCCAGCGCCTTGTCCGTGCCATGCACGCGCACAATGCCAGCCCCCAGACCTGGTGTGCGTGCGCTGTCTGCCATGACCATGGTGTCATATTGTTCGTACACCCACGCTTTGGACGCGTAGTTGGGGCTGGCCAGCAGCGCGCGCAGCCCGTCGATTGGATCGACGCTGACCACGTCAGCCATCGGCTCGGCTGCGGGGGTGGCCACCCATGGGCGGTCGTATTCCGGCGCGGTCGAGGCGAGTTTGGACAGCGGCAGGTCGGCCTTTGTCTCGCCGTTGAGTTGGATCAGGAACCGATCTTCGGGAAGTGTTTCGCCCACAATGGCGAAATCGAGGTCCCATTTGTCGAACACGGCCTTTGCCTCTGATTCCAACTCGGGAAGGAGCACCATCAACATGCGTTCCTGGGATTCCGACAGCATCATTTCATAGGCGGTCATTGCGGTTTCGCGCACGGGTACCTTTTCCAGATCAAGCCGCACGCCAAGCCCGCCCTTGTCGCCCATTTCCACGGCAGAGCAGGTCAGCCCCGCGGCCCCCATATCCTGAATGGAAATCACGGCACCTGTGGCCATAAGTTCCAGCGTCGCTTCCATCAGCCGTTTTTCGGTGAACGGATCGCCGACCTGTACGGTGGGGCGCTTTTCCTCGATCGTGTCATCAAATTCGGCCGATGCCATTGTGGCCCCGCCGACACCGTCGCGCCCCGTTTTGGCACCAAGGTAAACGACCGGCATGCCAACGCCCGAGGCTGCGGAATAGAAAATCTTGTCTGCATCAGCGAGGCCTGCGGCAAAGGCATTCACAAGGCAGTTGCCGTTGTATGCCGGATCAAAGCGCACCTCACCCCCGACGCACGGCACGCCAAACGCGTTGCCATAGCCGCCTACACCGGCGACGACACCGTGAACCAGCTGGCGCGTCTTGGGGTGGGCAGGTTCGCCAAAGGACAGGGCGTTCATCGCCGCAATAGGCCGTGCGCCCATGGTAAAAACATCGCGCAGGATGCCGCCAACACCAGTCGCAGCCCCCTGATAGGGTTCGATGTAGGAGGGGTGGTTGTGCGACTCCATCTTGAAGACCACGGCCTGGCCATCACCGATGTCGACGACCCCTGCATTCTCGCCCGGACCGCAAATAACTTGTGGCCCTTCGGTTGGCAGGGTGCGCAGCCATTTTTTGGAGGACTTGTAGGAACAGTGTTCGTTCCACATCGCAGAAAAAATACCCAACTCGGTAAAGCTGGGTGTACGCCCGATGATCTCGAGGATGCGGGCGTATTCATCTGGGCTGAGGCCGTGGCTGGCGATCAACTCATCTGTGATGTGTGGTTCTTGCATGTCGTCCCCCGTGGCTTGGGGCGCTTAGTAAGCCAAGCCATGCACCGTGGAAAGTGCTGAAAGGAACATCTTGGGTCATTGGACGTGGGTGGCGCAAACGTCTGTCGCGTTTCGTTTTCAGATGGGGTGCATAGGATGCCTGTCATTGACGCTTTGCCAATTGTTGCGCTTTACTGTGGGGCAACACGGATCGGAGATGTCATGGCAAAGCAGAAAACCGATGAAGACCGGCAAGCTGAAAACCTCGCTGTGTTCAAGGCGTGGCTGAAGGCCAACGGAAAGATGATCCTGCCGATTCCCAACCGTGGCGTGGTCTATGCCGGGCTAGGTAAAACTAACCTTAAAAAGATGAAAGATGGTCTGCAGGAAGCTCCAGAAACAACACCTATGTGGAAGATCATTGAAAAGGCCGAAAAAGATTCCCGTGAGATTACCGGCTACGTGATGCTGGACACCATCAACGACGTGCTCAAACGTCTGAAATCTCCGTTGCCAAAGCTGGTGGAGGCGACGGGCGCGAATGCGGGCCATCCAAAGAAGTATTCGGACATGCTTTCTTGCGTTGAGGCGATGGCGAGCGACTCTTGGGCGCTTTTGCCCAAATCGGATCGCCGCAAGGTCTGGGGTATCGTGTCCGAAAAATATGCAGATAACCTCAAGGGGGACGTGCAGGTCTGGGAAGGGGTGTCCAAGCGGTTGCGCCTTTTGGAGCCCCACAAGGTATTGGTGCAAAAAGAACTAGACCGGCTTCGTAAAAACAAGAATGTGTCCCCGGCCAGTCGTAAAAAGGCCGAAGACCTGATCAAGAAATATGAAAAACACTATGGCACGGTGGGACGTGACGGTGACACCAACGATCAAAAGCTGAAAGCGAGCTACAAGAAAGCCATCAAAAAGTGACCGCGCGTTGGGCTTAGGATCATCATCGGCCCCTAGGGCGTTGTTTATTCCGCCACGCAGTCTGCAAAATAATGCATTGACCCATCTTCGCCCGGTTCGTGCACGAGGCCATGAATATCTGTCTCGAACCCCGGACATTCGCGCGCGAATGCGCGGTTGAACTTGAGGTAGTCCACGATTTTCGTGTTGAACACCTCACCCGGGATCAGCAGTGGGATGCCAGGTGGGTAGGGAGTGACAAGGCTGGTTGTGATGCGCCCGACCAGATCGTCGATCGGAACCCGCTGTGTTTCGCGCCGTGCGATATGGGCATAGGCGTCGCTGGGTTTCATCGCGGGCACCAGATCGCTGAGGTACATATCCGTAGACAGGATCGCCACGTCATATTTCGCATAGAGCCGGTGCACGTGCTGGCACAGATCGTTCAGCCCCATCTGCTCATAGCGGGGCTGTTTGGCGACGAAATCGGGCATGCAGCGCCAGAGCGGCGCGTTCTTTGCAAAGTCGTCCTTGAACTGTTGAAGCGCGGACAGCAGCGTGTTCCACCGCCCTTTGGTGATCCCGATGGTGAACATGATAAAGAAACTGTAAAGCCCGGTCTTTTCCACGACGACGCCGTGTTCAACCAGATATTTGGTCACGATTGAGGCTGGAATCCCTGTTTCGTCAAATGTGCCATCCAAATTAAGGCCCGGCGTGATCAGCGTGGCCTTGATCGGGTCCAGCATGTTAAAGCCCGGGGCCATATCGCCAAAACCGTGCCAGCTGTCGACGCCGTCGGCCTTTTGCACACCTTCCGCGTCGGTGCGGCGCAACACCCATGGGCGTTGTTCGAATTCACCTTCAGTGCCCAGATCGTCTGGCCCCCAAACCTGAAACCACCAGTCCTCTGCGCCGTATTCGTCGTCGACCTTGCGCATGGCGCGGCGGAAATCGAGGGCTTCGGCAATGCTTTCTTCAACCAATGCCGTTCCACCCGGTGGTTCCATCATGGCGGCGGCCACATCACAGGACGCGATGATCGAATATTGCGGACTGGTAGAGGTGTGCATCAGATACGCCTCGTTGAACAAATGGCGGTCCAGCTTGGTGTCCTGACTGTCCTGCACCAAGACGTGGCTGGCCTGCGATATCCCGGCAAGCAGTTTGTGGATCGATTGCGTCGCATAGGTCACGGCGTGTCTTGGCCGGGTCCGATTGCGGCCCATCGCATGATACGCGCCGTAAAATGGATGGAACGCCGCATGTGGCAGCCAAGCCTCGTCAAAATGCAGGTTATCGACATAACCGTCGAGCATGTCTTTGATCGTTTCGGTATTATAAAGAACGCCATCATACGTCGATTGCGTCAGCGTTATGACCCGCGGTTTGACGGTGTCTGCGTCGACATGCTGCAACAACGGGTTGGCGCGGATTTTATCGCGGATCGCATCAGGTTCGAATTCGGATTGCTGGATCGGGCCGATGATGCCGTAGTGGTTGCGCGTGGGTTTCAGGAACACCGGGATTGCGCCGATCATGATGATCGCGTGCAGGATGGATTTGTGACAGTTGCGATCCACCACCACCACGTCACCGGGGGCGACGGCGTGGTGCCAAACCATCTTGTTCGAGGTCGAGGTGCCGTTGGTCACGAAAAAGCAGTGATCGGCATTGAAAATGCGTGCTGCGTTGCGTTCGGATGCGCCAATCGCGCCATTGTGGTCCAGCAGTTGCCCCAGTTCCTCGACCGAGTTGCAGACATCCGCGCGCAACATGTTTTCGCCGTAGAACTGATGATACATCTGCCCGATGGGTGATTTCAGGAATGCCACGCCACCCGAGTGACCGGGGCAGTGCCACGAATACGATCCGTCCTCGGCATAATCGAGCAGCGCCTTGAAGAATGGTGGCTGGATACTTTCGAGATAGCTGCGCGCTTCGCGTAGGATGTGGCGGGCGACGAATTCGGGCGTATCCTCGAACATGTGGATGAAGCCATGCAATTCACGCAGGATGTCATTGGGCAGGTGGCGTGCGGTCTTTGTCTCGCCGTAGATATAGATCGGCACATCGCTGTTTTTCCAACGCACTTCCTCAATGAAATTGCGCAGGTCCAGAACGGCCTGATCCAGATCGTCGCCTGGGGTGAATTCCTCGTCATCGATGGACAGCACAAAGGCAGAGGCGCGCGATTGCTGTTGGGCGAATTGCGACAAATCCCCATAGCTGGTGACGCCGACGACTTCGAACCCTTCATCCTCTATGGCCTTGGCCATGGCCTGAATACCCAGCCCTGACGTATTTTCGGATCGGAAGTCTTCGTCGATGATGATGACGGGAAAGCGGAATTTCATAGAATGTGTCCCAAGAGGTGACAGGCATATCTGCCCTGCGCGAAATACAGTATGGGGCTGTAAAGCCGTGTGCTGTCAAGGCGCGTTTCAGATGCCAAAAGCACGCAAAAAAAAGGCCGAGCGCGAAGCTCGGCCAAGTCCAACAGGGAGGTATGAAGACCGCACCGAAGCGCCTGTTCTTCATAACGACGAATTAAGTGCCGCTCTGCCGCGTTTCAAGGCAGTTTCTGCACGCGGCACGGTATGGCCGCTATGCTTTAGATGCATAGCTCAAGAGTTTTCTTTTGCTCTCAGTATCTTGCGGTACGCGATGATTTCTTCTTGCACAAAGTCACGAAAGGCTGCGATCCGTTTGGATTGTCGCAATTCTTCGGGGTAGGCCAGAAACACCGGGATATCAGCCGACTCTACTTCGGGCAGGACATGAACCAGCCGGGGGTCTTCGACACTGACGTAGTCAGGCAATATGCCGAGCCCAAGGTCCTGTAAGACGGCCTGCAGAACGCCAAAGTAGTTGTTCACGGTTAACAGGCTGCGCACATCATAGGTCAGCAGGTGCTGCACCAGCGTCGAACTGGCCCCGACTTGGGTGGCGTTCACGTTTTGACAGATCAGGCGGTGATCGCTCAAATCCAACAGGTCATTGGGCACGCCGTTGGCATCCAGATATTTCTGTGTGGCAAACACTTGCATCTTGACCGTCATCAGCCGCTTGCGGATCAGATCGGCCTGGCTTGGTTCTTTCATACGGATCGCCACATCGGCTTCGCGCATGGGCAGGTCCAGTACCTTTTCTTCCAGCATCAGATCGACACGCAGATCGGGGTATCGCTCGTATAGCTTGACCAGACGCGGAGCGAGCCAGAGCGTGCCAAAGCCTATAGTCGTGGTCACACGCAGATCACCGAACACTTCTTCTTCGCTGTCGCGAATTCGGGCGCTGGCCGTATCGAGCCGCTTGTTCATTGCCGTTGTGGCATCAAACAGCAATTCGCCCTGTTCGGTCAGTATCAGTCCGCGCGCATGACGGTGGAACAGCGTGGCGTTCAGCGATTCTTCGAGGGCGCGCACTTGACGGGAGACCGCGGATTGGCTGAGGTTTAGCTTGTCGCCTGCATGTGTCAGGCTGCCTGCATCCGCCACTGCGTGAAAAATGCGTAACTTGTCCCAATCCATATGCGTGTCATCCATTTTGTTTGCGTGACTTTACCTGAATTCGCCGCATTTCACAGCCGCGCTGGGCGTGGATAACCGCGAATTGTGAAATATATCTGTTCAGGTCAGTCAATGTGACCTATTATTATGCGAAAGTTATGCAAGACTGATCGCGGCAGGGGAGGCCACGTATGAGCACGCAAAAGATTTCCTTGAATGACCGCTATGATCTGGAAAAAAGCCCGGTGTTGCTGAACGGCACACAGGCGCTGGTGCGCCTGGTGCTGATGCAAAAGGCCCGGGACAGGGCGGCAGGGCTGAATACGGCGGGTCTGGTGACGGGCTATCGCGGATCACCCCTTGGCGCGGTCGATATGCAGATGTCACGCGCCCTCAAACAACTGGCCGCCCATGATGTGGTGTTCCAGCCAGGGTTGAACGAGGACTTGGCGGCGACCGCCCTGTGGGGCAGTCAGCAAGCAGAGTTGCGCGGCGAGGGCAAATACGACGGTGTCTTTGGCCTGTGGTATGGCAAAGGGCCCGGCGTTGATCGCTCTGGCGACGTGTTCAAACACGCAAATTCGGCAGGCACATCGCCCAATGGCGGCGTTGTCGTGGCAATGGGGGATGATCACACTGGCGAATCCTCGACCGTGCTGCACCAGTCCGAATGGGCGCTGGTGGATGCCTATATGCCCATCGTCTCGCCGGCTGGTGTGCAAGAGATCATGGATTACGGAATTTATGCATGGGCGCTGAGCCGCTACGCCGGGGTGTGGGTTGGTCTGAAGACGATGAAGGACACAGTCGAGGCGACCAGCGTAGTTGACGGTAATCCGCATCGCCTCAGTTTTGTGCCCGGCACCTATGATATGCCGGAGGGTGGGTTGAACATTCGCCTTGTGGACGACCCCACCGCGATGGAAGCGCGTTTGATCGATCACAAACGCTTTGCCGCCGAGGCATTTTCCAATGCCAACAAGATGGACAAGCGCGTGTGGGGCAAGCCGGGCGCGAAGATCGGTTTCGTGGCTGCAGGCAAGAACTGGCTTGATCTGGTCCATGCGCTTTCGCTGCTCAACATAGATGCAAACGAGGCCGAGCGGTTGGGCATCACAACCTACAAGGTCGGCCAGACATTTCCGCTGGATAGCCGCGGGTTTCTGGAGTGGGCCGATGGGCTGGATTTGGTCGTCGTCGTCGAGGAAAAGCGCAAGCTGATCGAAGTGCAGATCAAGGAGGCGCTCTTTTCCGACCCTAACCGCCGTGTCTATGGCTGGTACAAAGGCAGCGGTTTGGGCGCAGAGCGCGGTCTGGAACTGTTCCCGACGCGCGGCGCGCTTGATCCTATCTGGATCGCGGAAAAACTGGGTGAAATCCTGATCGAGGAAGGCCGCGAGACCGAAGGGATCAGTGCTGGCATGGCAACGCTGGATGCCGCCCGCCGGTCGGACAATGCCGAAGATATCGCCGCCCGCTTGCCTTATTTCTGTTCGGGCTGTCCGCACAATTCGTCAACCAAGGTTCCGGATGGATCGCGCGCCTATGCAGGCATCGGATGTCACTACATGGCGCAGTGGATGGACCGCGAAACGCTGGGCTACACCCATATGGGTGGCGAGGGGGCCAACTGGATCGGCGAGGCCCCGTTTTCAAAGCGAGAGCACGTGTTCCAGAACATCGGCGACGGCACCTATAACCATTCCGGTGTGCAGGCCATTCGCGCCGCTTTGGCGGCCGGGACCAATATGACGTACAAGATCCTTTTCAATGACGCCGTGGCGATGACCGGCGGGCAGGGCAATGAGGGCGGCCTTGATCCCTACCGGATTGTGGATGAAGTCCGTGCCATGGGCTGCGCGCATGTGGCCGTTGTCTATGATGAAAAAGAAGACGTGGATGTCACGCGCTTTCCATCCGGTGTCGCAGTGCATGAACGTGCCGAGTTGCAGACCGTTCAGGAACGGTTTGCCAAGACCGAAGGCGTCAGCGTCATTGTCTATGTCCAAACCTGCGCCGCCGAAAAACGCCGCCGTCGCAAGCGCGGCACGTTCCCGGATATCGACAAGCGCGTGTTCATCAACACGGACGTCTGCGAGGGCTGCGGCGATTGTGGTGTGCAGTCCAATTGCGTGTCCATTGTTCCGGCTGAAACTGAACTGGGCCGCAAACGGGCGATTGATCAATCGTCCTGCAACAAGGACTTTTCCTGCGTAAAAGGGTTCTGCCCTTCGTTTGTGACCCTTGAGGGTGCACAAGTTCGCAAACAGGCGACGGCCACACTGGAATTGCCGGATTTGCCGATGCCGGACTTGCCGACGATCAATGGCACGTGGAATGTCGTGATCACCGGGGTTGGTGGCACGGGTGTTGTCACCATCGGGGCCGTCATGGCGCAGGCCGCGCACATTGATGGCAAGGGCGCTGGCATGATGGAGATGGCAGGTCTGGCTCAAAAGGGTGGGGCTGTGCACATCCATTGCCGTCTGGCCAATGACCCTGCCGATATCAGCGCCATTCGTGTCGCCACGGGCGAGGCGGACGCGCTGATTGGCGGCGATCTGGTTGTCAGTGCAGGGGCCAAGACGCTGGGCCTGACAGCTGCGGGGCGCACTGGCGCGGTCGTGAACAGTCACGAGATCATCACAGGCGATTTCACCCGCAATACGGAATTTGCATTGCCGTCAGATCGGCTTGCCATGTCGCTAGAGGCCCGGATGCAGGGCCGTGTCGATATGTTTGATGCCTCTGATCTGGCCAAGGCGACGATGGGAGATTCGATCTTTTCCAACATGATGATCTTTGGGGCCGCATGGCAGCGTGGGCTGGTTCCCTTGAGCCTTGATGCGATCACGCAGGCGATTGATCTGAATGGTGCTGCAGTCCACAAGAACATCCGCGCCTTTGAAATCGGGCGCTGGGCAGTTCTGTACTCGGAGGAGGCGGCGCGGGTGGCTGCGCCCAAAGTCGTTCAGATGCCCAAGACGCTGGAGGACAAGATCGTCTTTCGCGCCGATCATCTGGTGAAGTATCAGGGCAAGCGGTTGGCCAAACGCTATCGCAAGCTCGTCGATGGGATCAGTGACGCCGCAGTAAAAGAAGCTGTCGCCAAGGGGTATCACAAGCTGCTGGCCTATAAGGATGAGTACGAGGTCGCCCGCCTGCATCTGGATACAGAAGCAAAAGCGCGCGAACAGTTTGATGGCGATTTCAAAATGAAGTTCCATCTTGCGCCACCGATGTTGTCCAAAACCGGACCGGATGGGCGACCTGTCAAACGGGAATATGGGCCCGGTATGATGCGCAATTTCCGTATTCTGGCCCGGCTCAAAGGGCTGCGCGGCACGCCGCTTGATCCGTTCGGGCGCACCGCAGAACGCAAGATGGAACGCGCACTGATCAAGCAATATGAGGCCGATATGGCATCCGTCTTGCCCAAACTGAATGACGCAAACCGGGATGCAATCGTCGCACTTGCAGCGCTTTCTTTGGATATTCGTGGCTTTGGCCCGGTCAAAGAAGCCAATGAGGCCAAGGCCGCCAAGCGCCGTGAGGAACTGTTGTCGGTGATCAATACAGGGGGTGGGGCATACGCAAAGGCGGCTGAATAACCTGTCATATGCAGGTCATAAAAGCTTTGCAGAGTGGCGCCGTGCCATTACACAGGCCGAACATGCGCCACGAGGGTTCAAAGTTTCGCAATGCCCAGCACCCAACGACAAATCGCCCGCGACATATCTTATTCCCACTCTGCAGAGACAAAGGGGGGCCGCGCGTTGATCCGGTTGATGGAAAACACCACCGGGCGGATCAGGTTGATCAAACGCGCCAAAGGCTATGAGCGTGAAGTCGCTGCGGGCCGTGATTTCTGGCAAGTCATGGTAGAGCGTTACGGGCTGTCCTTGGATGTGGTTGACGGTGCACTGAACAACATTCCAAAAGACGGGCCGCTGATCCTGATTGCGAACCATCCTTACGGTATCCTGGATGGGCTGATCATGGGCCACATCCTGTCAACGGTGCGCGGTGATTTTCGCATTCTCGCCAATAGCGTATTCGGCATGGTGGAGGATCTGAACAGGATTGTTCTGCCGATCTCTTTTGATGACACAAGAAATGCGATGCAGTTGAACATCGAAACCCGTAAAACGGCGTTCAAGTATTTGGAAAATGGCGGCGCAGTTGGGGTGTTTCCCGGTGGAACAGTCAGCACCGCAGTCAAGCCGTTTTCGAGGCCTATGGACCCGGGGTGGCGCAACTTTACCGCCCGCATGGTGGCCAAATCCAATGCCACCGTCGTTCCGCTTTATTTTGAGGGGCACACAAGCCGGCTGTTCCAGATTGCCAGCCACATGCACATGACCTTGCGCATGGGTTTGCTGATCCGTGAGTTCCGTGAACGCGTGGATACCCCGGTCAAGGTTGTGGTCGGAAAGCCGATCGAGCGCGCCCAAATGGATCCAATTGCCCGCGACTCCAAAGCCATGATGGAATTCCTGCGCAAAAGCACCTATGAGCTTGCTCCAGGCCCGGTGAAACGCTTTGATCTGGGGTATGAGTTTGAAGACAAGCATCGCGGCCAAGGTGCCTAGGTGCCGTAAGTAACAGGGGCCGGAGGCTCGAGCCATGGCGATTGGTGTTTTTGATTCTGGATTGGGCGGGCTGACCGTCATGGAGGCCGTGCAAAAGCGGTTGCCGGATGTCGAGTTTATCTATCTCGCGGACAGTGCCAACGCGCCTTATGGCGTGCGTACGTCGGATGATATTTACAACCTGACCTGTGCGGCTGTGCAGCGCCTGTTTGATGCGGGCTGTGATCTGGTCGTTCTGGCCTGCAACACGGCATCTGCGGCCGCGTTGCGCCGGATGCAGGAATCGTGGATTCCCGAAGGCAAGCGTGTTCTGGGTGTGTTTGTGCCGATGATCGAGGCCCTGACCGAACGCCAGTGGGGCGACAATTCCCCGCCCCGCGAAGTTGGCGTGCAGCATGTCGCCCTGTTTGCCACCCCGGCGACCGTTGCCAGCCGTGCGTTTCAGCGCGAACTTGCTTTTCGGGCGATTGGTGTCGATGTGGAGGCGCAGGCCTGTGGTGGTGTCGTGGATGCCATCGAGGATGGTGATATGATCCTGGCCGATGCCCTTGTGCGCAGCCATGTGGACGCGCTGAAACGCAAGATGCCCGACCCGCAAGCCGCGATTTTGGGCTGCACCCATTACCCGTTGATGCAGGATATTTTCCAATCTGCGCTGGGCGCGGATGTGTCCGTGTATAGTCAGGCCGATCTGGTTGGCGAAAGCCTTGCTGACTATTTGGAACGTCATCCCGACAAGATCGGAACCGGAACGGCCGCGTACCTGACAACCGGCGATCCCGCCCGCGTCAGTCGGCGGGCCACCCAGTTTTTGCGACGACAGATCACGTTTGAAGCTGCTTGATCTGATCCAATTTTCGAAAGACATGACATGACTTATTCTATCGCGATTCTGGGCGCATCCGGGTACACGGGCGCTGAGCTAATCCGGCTTATTGCTGGCCATTCCTCTATTGAAATCAAGGCGCTGGGTGCGTTTTCCAAGGCAGGCCAGACGGTTGCCGAAGTCTATCCGCATCTGCGTCATCTGGACCTGCCCGCGATGGTTCCGTTCAGTGATATCGACTGGAGCGGCATTGATCTGTGTTTTTGCGCCTTGCCGCACAAAACGAGCCAAGAGGTAATCCGTGACCTGCCTAAGTCGCTCAAGATTGTGGATTTGAGCGCGGATTTCCGGCTGCGCGATCCGGCGGAGTATCAAAAATGGTATGGCAATGCGCATAGCGCAGTCGAGATGCAGCGCGAGGCTGTCTATGGCTTGACCGAGTTTTACCGCGATGAGATCGCTGGGGCGCGGCTGGTGGCTGGGACTGGCTGCAATGCAGCCACGGGGCAATTTGCGCTGCGGCCGTTGATCGCCGCAGGGGTCATTGATCTGGACGAGATCATTCTGGACCTGAAGGCAGCTGTGTCCGGCGCGGGCCGCGCATTGAAAGAAAACCTGCTGCACGCTGAACTGAGCGAAGGCTACCATGCTTATGCCCTTGGCGGCACACACCGTCATCTTGGTGAGTTCGACCAGGAATTTTCTAAAGTTGCGAGCCGGGATGTGCGTATTCAGTTCCAGCCACATCTGATTCCGGCAAACCGGGGGATTCTGGGCACTGCCTATGTGCGCGGCGACGTGCAGGCCATTCATGATGCGTTGTCAGCTGCCTATGAGGGCGAGCCATTCATCGAAGTGCTGCCGATTGGCGAGGCCCCCAGTACCCGCCACATTCGTGGATCGAATTTTTGTCATATCGGTGTCGCTGCAGATCGGTTGCCCGGGCGCGCTGTGGTTGTTGCGGCGCTGGACAATCTGACCAAGGGATCGTCTGGCCAAGCGTTGCAAAATGCCAATCTGATGCTAAATATTAATGAGACGGAGGGGCTGATGATGGCCCCGCTGTTCCCATAGGGGCCAGATTTTTCTTTTGAAAAATCGCACGCGCGAAAGGATGCTTGGGTGAAAAACCTAAAGAAGCAACGCCGTATTCAGGTTATCGCGTTGGCGACGCTTGCATTGACTGTGTCCACAGTTTTGATCGGCTATGCGATGCGCGATGGCATCAATTTCTTTCGCGCACCCAGCCAAATCATGGCCGAACCGCCCGCGCCGACCGAAGTGTTCCGCATTGGCGGATTGGTGGCCGAAGGCACCTTGATCCGTGGACAAGGCGAATCGATTCACTTTGAAGTGACAGATGGCGGTGCATCGGTGCCTGTGGTTTTCACGGGGGTTTTGCCGGATCTGTTTGAGGAAAATCAAGGCATGGTTGGCACTGGTCGTTACATTAACGGTGTCTTTGAAGCCTCTGAAATTCTTGCCAAACATGATGAAACATACATGCCGACAGAAGTGGTCGATGCGTTAAAAGCGCAAGGTGTTTATCAAGACCCCAACGGCTAGCGCACGCCGTCGTTAAGATGCGTTAACCACACAAATTGCAGAGTTCCCCCAGAAACTGGCACTGAGCCGCGTGGGGAGCTGACATGCAAAGCGTTACAGACATCGCCAATGAAATCGTCGACCGCGAAGGCGGTTTTGTGGACGACCCGGACGATCCGGGCGGGGCCACCAACTTTGGCGTGACGATCCACACGATGCGCCGCCTTGGCCTTGATCTGGATCGGGACGGAGATATCGATGTGCAGGATGTGCGCCAACTAAGTCGAAGGCAAGCGCGCGATATCTTTGTCACCCACTATTTTGAACGTCCGCTCATCGCCCAACTGCCAGAGGTGCTGCATCCCAGTGTGTTTGATATGTATGTCAACGCCGGGGCCAACGCGATCAAGATCCTGCAGCGATTGTTGAGTGATATGGGCCATGCCTGCACTGTTGACGGGGCCTTGGGGCCGCAATCTGTTTCAGCGGCGCATGACGCCCACGATGCAGCCCCCGGACATTTGGCTGATGCGTATGGAATTGCCCGGCGCAATTATTATTTTCGCATTGCTGATCGTCGTCCTGCCAGTCGCAAATACGCCCGCACCCGTGCAGGCGGCAAAGGCGGATGGATTATCCGCGCCGAAGAGTTCATCGCACCGCGGTTCCATTTGAACCCGGAGCAGTTTCAGCAAAGGGTTTCACCATGGGGTTGATGGAGCGGATGTTCGGGCTGTTGTTTGGCAACGGGTCCAATGTGATCAAGGAAACCGCCGAGGTATTTCGCGAGAATGCCGAAGTGGGGTCGGCGCGCAGCCATGCTGTTCAGGTGCAGGCGATGCGAGAATATGGGGCCGAATTTGCAGTGCCGCGTCAGGGTGCGTTTGATCGGGTGATGGACGGTGTCAATCGCTTGCCACGTCCGGCACTCGCCTTGGGCACCTTGGGTTTGTTCGTATCGGCCATGGTCGAGCCACTGTGGTTTGCCGAACGCATGCAGGGCATTGCGCTGGTGCCCGAGCCCCTTTGGTGGCTTTTGGGTGTGATCGTGTCGTTCTATTTCGGCGCACGCCAACAAGTGAAAGCACAGCAGTTTCAGCGCGAGATTGTGGGCAGCATGGCCCTTGTTCCGCAAGTCATGGAAAACGTGGCGGCCTTGCGCAAACTGCGCGCTGACAGTGCTGGCGCTGCAGCCACGGGTGCGGATGCGCGGTTGAGCGTTGCCGCGCTGTTGCCGGAACCCAATTCTGCGTTGGAAGAGTGGCGTCGCGCTGCGTGAATTGCGGCGCGTAAATGTCGGTAGCCCCGCGCGTCAACCCATGGCCATTCAAACAGAATGTTTCATGCTGGCGCGCACGTGATGCGACATAAACGTAAGGGGCATTGGCGGGCACGCGGCGACCCTATATACTGCGATCATGATTACAGAACTCGGTCACTTTGCCCTTATCCTGGCTTTTTTGGTCGCCATCCTTCAGGCCGTTGTGCCGATGTATGGCGCATGGAGGCGTGACACGCGATTAATGTCCATGGCGGAACCTGCTGCGAATGCGCAGTTCCTGCTGATTGCTTTTTCGTTTGCGGCGTTGATGTACGCGTTTATCGTCTCTGATTTTTCCCTGCGTCTTGTTGTGTTGAACAGTCACTCGGCCAAGCCGATGCTGTATAAGATATCCGGCACATGGGGAAACCACGAGGGATCCATGTTGCTGTGGGTTTTGATCGTTGCGCTGTTTGGTGCCACTGCGGCGTGGTTTGGCAATAATTTGCCGCCATCGCTGCGCGCGCGCGTGTTGGCCGTGCAGGGCGCGATTGGCGTCGCTTTTTTGGCGTTTATCATCTTTACCTCTAACCCGTTTCTGCGACTTGCGGTCCCGCCGTTTGATGGACAGGATTTGAATCCGCTGCTGCAGGATCCGGGTTTAGCCTTTCATCCGCCATTTCTGTATCTGGGCTATGTGGGTCTGAGTATGGCGTTTTCCTTTGCGGTTGCGGCCCTGATCGAAGGGCGCGTTGATGCTGCGTGGGGCCGTTGGGTGCGTCCGTGGACACTGGCGGCCTGGGTGTTTTTGACCATTGGTATCGCGCTGGGGTCTTGGTGGGCCTATTATGAATTGGGTTGGGGCGGTTTCTGGTTCTGGGATCCGGTTGAAAACGCGTCCTTCATGCCGTGGTTGCTGGCCGCTGCGCTCGTGCATTCCGCCATTGTGGTGGAGAAGCGTGAGAGCCTGAAGTCATGGACCATCCTGCTGGCCATCCTTGCGTTCGGCTTTTCCCTGATCGGAACGTTTATCGTGCGTTCCGGGCTGCTGACATCGGTGCATGCGTTCGCGAATGATCCTGAACGCGGTGTGTTCATTTTGATGATCATGGGGTTTTTCATGGGTGGGGCGCTGATCCTGTTTGCCTTGCGGGCTGGTGTGATGGAAGCGCGCGGCGTGTTTGGCATGGTCAGCCGCGAAAGCGCGCTGGTCGCCAATAATGTGTTGTTGGCGGTATCCTGTTTTGTTGTGTTTGTAGGAACCATGTGGCCGCTGGTCGCCGAGATGTTCTTTGATCGCAAGCTGAGCGTGGGACCGCCGTTTTTCAACATGGCGTTCACCCCGTTTATGGTGTTGCTGGGTTTGATTATGCCGATCGGCGCGATGGTGCCATGGAAGCGGGGGCAGTTGACCCGTGCCATGCGGCCACTGCGCTATGCGTTTGTGCTGGCGTTGGCGTTGGGTGGATTGGCGTGGGCCTTGCAGACCGGGCGCAGCTTGATCGGACCGATGGGTGCGTTCTTGGGTGCTTGGATTGTCATGGGGGCGATTGTCGATTTGTGCAGCCGCACCGGCCAGAAATTCAATGCCGCTCGTTTGCTGCGTTTGCCGCGCTCTGACTGGGGCAAGGCGGTGGCGCATGCCGGGCTTGGTGTGACAATGCTGGGTGTTGCGGGCCTGACCTCTTGGCAGTCCGAAGATATCCGTGTCGCCCAGATTGGTGTGCCGTTTGAGGTTGGTGGTTACACCCTGACTTTGGATAATGTCGAAGAGGGCCAGGGGCCGAATTACCTCTATACCCGAGGCTATCTGACGCTTGGCAAGGACGGGCGAGAGATCGCGCAGATGAAGCCAGAAAAGCGCATATATCCCGTGGCGCAAATGCCGACCACCGAGGCGGCCATCGATTACAACTTGGCGCGCGACGTTTATGTTGTGATCGGAGATGCGCAGAACAACGGTGGATGGGCGATCCGCACCTATATCAAGCCGCTAACCAACTGGATCTGGATCGGCTGTGCGCTGATGGCACTGGGTGGCTTTCTGTCGCTGAGCGATCGACGGTTCCGTGTGGCGGTTGGCGCGCGCAAGTCGGTTAAGCCAAGTTCAGCGGTACCCGCAGAATGAAGCGGCTGGCGATCATCATCTGGTTTGCGCTGAGCAGTATCGCGCTGGCGCTAGACCCGTCCGAAATGCTGGATGATCCAGCGCTTGAGGCGCGGGCCAGAAGTTTGGATCATGCGCTGCGGTGTGTGGTCTGTCAGTCGGAATCAGTGGCCTCTTCTAACGCGGAGTGGGCTGTTGAAGCGCGCCGTGTGATACGGGAACAGGTGCTGGCCGGCGAGACGAATGACGCCGTCGTTGATTTTTTCGTGGAGCGGTACGGTGAGTTTGTTTTGATGACACCGCGTTCATCCGGGTCGAATTGGCTGTTGTGGGCGGCGGGGCCATTGATGTTCTTGCTTGCCGGTGGGATCGGGTTTTCCTACTTGCGTGGCCGTTCGCGCGCGCCTGTGATGGCGGACGCGAGCCTGAGTGCTGACGAATCCAAGCGCTTGCGTGAAATTCTCGAAGAGTAACGGCGCGTCGGGGCTTTTCTAAACCATTCGGTTTGATATGCATGTCCGGAACCCAAGGGGAGACCGGGCATGAAATACGATACTTTGACATATGCGCTGGAAGATGGCGTGGCGCTGATCACGCTGAACCGGCCTGACGTCATGAATGCGCTTACTACACAGATGCGCGCAGAGATCGACGTGGCCGTCACCGATGCAGGCAAGACAGCGCGCGTTGTCGTGTTGACCGGTGCGGGACGTGCGTTCTGTTCTGGGCAAGACCTTGGGGATCGCGCGAACGCCGCTGATCTCGATCTGGAACGAACGCTGCGCGACGAATATGCGCCGATGCTGAGGTCGATCATCAACTGTCCGGTGCCCACGATTGCGGCCGTGAATGGGGCAGCCGCTGGGGCAGGGGCCAACCTTGCGCTGGCGTGTGACGTCGTGATCGCATCGGAAAGCGCGTATTTCTTACAGGCCTTTACCCGGATCGGGCTGATCCCGGATGCTGGCGGCACGTATGTGCTGCCCCGCGCGATGGGTATGGCCAAAGCGATGGGGGCCGCATTGTTTGCGGACAAGATCACGGCCCGTCAGGCAGATGCCTGGGGGATGATCTGGGAAGCGGTGGCTGACGATGCGTTTGACGCGCATTGGCGCAGCCGGGCCAGCCACCTGGCCCATGGCCCGACAAAGGCGTTTGGCGCAGTCAAACGGGTGATCCGCGAAAGCTGGAATAACGATCTGGAAACCCAGCTGGGCCTAGAGGCGTCAGAGCAGGGCGATTGTGGGCAAAGCCGGGACTTCCGCGAAGGTGTCCTTGCGTTTGTCGAAAAGCGTAAACCTGATTTCGAAGGCCGCTAAAGCAAAAGCGCAAGCACCCGTGGGGCGCTTGCGCAAAACTTTCAGATTAGTGCTGACAGCTTAGCTGTTGGGATCGAACACTGAAATATCGGTTGGACCGCCGACAGAGATGCTGGCAGCGCTCAGTTTACCGGCTGCGTCCGCAACACGGCCAACCAATTCACCGTTCAACAGGATCAGCGCGTCGTCGCCGTCATCCGTGACGGTAACAACGGGTGCCGCCCCATCCGGATCAAATGCCGGGTCAATGATGAACACATCATCTTCAGCGCTATCATAATCCGCAATGATCGCAGGTGCTGCGGCGTTGGCAGCCGTTGCGATAATGCCAAAGTCATCTTCGCCTGAACCGCCCGTGGCAGTATCACCTGCACCAAAGAACAAGACATCAGCCCCGTCACCACCGTTCAGCACATCGATCGATCCGTCGTCGACCAACTGGATGCTATCGCCAAGGTCCAGTGCAATTGCCTCATCCAGCGTCTCGCCAGCGCGGATATTGCTCAACTCACCGGTTGTCAGTGGGGCGCTCAGAACTTCACCGGCCACGAGGACATCTGCACCGTCGCCGCCGTTGATAATGTCAGCGCCCATGCCGCCGATCACTGTATCAGCTTCGGTCCCGCCGTTTACGAGGTCGTCGCCGTCATTGCCATCAACCCAGTCGTTTCCGGCATTGCCCGATACGCTGTCATTCCCGCCACGGCCCTGAAGCAGATCGTCGCCTTCGTTGCCGTTGACTTCGTCAAATCCGCCCTGACCTTGAATGACATCTGCATCGCCGTCGCCGTTCAGTGTGTCATCGCCAGAGCCGCCAAGGATGTCGTCGTTACCGTCGCCACCATTTACCACGTCCGCGCCAGCCCCGGCATCTATCTCGTCGGCCCCATCGGTGCCGTCGGTCACTTCGGGCTCGGGTTCATTTTCAACTGGACTATCATCGTCTGCGACGGCCACTTCAATCTGGTCCGCAGTCAGTGTTCCCGCTGCTCCGCTGACCCGCGCGAGTGCTTCGCCGTTCACGCTGATCACTGCATCGTCGCCGTCATCTTCGACGGTAATTTCGGCGGCGTCTGCCTCGGCTTCGGTTTGGAAATAGACAAGCATCGCATCTTCGCCGGAAGCGTAGTCATCGACCGTTGCTGTGCCTGCTTCGCTTCCTGCGGCGTCCGCAAATACAGTAAAGATATCGTTGCCTTCGCCGCCAATGGCGAGATCACCCGCACCAAACAGCAAAACGTCGTTGCCGTTGCCGCCGTCAAGCGTATCTGCGTCGCCGTCGTCCACCACAGTGGCCGAGTCGGGAATAATATCAGCAAGTGAGCCGCCGTCGCGCAATGCGCCCAGTTGCTCTGTCGTCAGCGGGTCAGCGATGAATTCGCCACCGATCAGGATGTCGTCATCGTTACGTCCGAAAATTTCGTCCGAGCCTTCGCCGCCTATGACAACATCGTCACCGCTGCCGCCTCGCACAAAGTCGTCGCCATCATTGCCGTCGACCCAATCCGTGCCGGAAAAACCTTGAACAGTGTCATCTTGGCCGCGACCTTGCATGAAGTCGTTGCCTTCATTGCCGACCATGACGTCTTCGCCACCGCCGCCTTGCATCACATCGTCGCCTGCGCCGCCCGACAAGATGTCGCCGCCCAGCAGCCCCACAATGTCGTCGTTACCGTCGCCGCCTGTCAGCTCGTCTTCGTCTGCGGTGCCATTCAGAGAGAGCCCATCATTGTCTTCGGATGCATCATCGGATTCCGTATCAGCCAAAAAAAGCGCAGGAAATAGTGACAGCAATAGGAGCATTTTAGGACCTCGACAGATTTATGACACATTTACTAATCTTTAATCGTTTGGGAGTGTTCAGATAAACTGTCAACTAATTTCCGATACTGTATCGCATCCGGCATCAATGGTTCCGAGGCTTACTCATTGTGGCGTCATTTAAGGGATTATTTTTATGACAAAGGTCCGATGCGCCATGCAGATTTGAGTATTTCCACTATGGAGTGTTTTGAACACGCAGTTGCTTTCGCAATTCGGATCGATCCATTTCAATTGAGATAAGCGTAATTCAATTTATGGGGGAATTTTTAGCGCTGTTTCAGTTTGAAATTGGGCGCGGTTGATGGTTCTACAGATGGCATCGAACTGAACCAAGTGCTTCAGTCAAAGATGGGTACGCTGCTGTTAGTTGCGTGTTCTTGGCAAGCTGCATCAGTGGCTTCGTCGCGGCCTTGAAAAATCATCCGATCAAAAAAAATGCCCCGATCAATCAGGGCATTTTCACTATTGTTCGCAATTGACGATCGCTTTAGCGGCTTTCGATATCCACGTAGTCGCGCACGCTTTCGCCCAGATACAACTGGCGCGGGCGGCCGATTTTGTTTTGCGGATCGGCAATCATTTCTTTCCACTGCGAAACCCAACCGACCGTGCGCGACAGCGCAAAGATGGGTGTGAACATCGACGTTGGGAAACCCATCGCTTCAAGGATGACGCCGGAATAGAAGTCCACATTGGGGAACAGCTTTTTCTCAGCGAAGTAGGGATCCGCCAGCGCTGCGGCTTCCAACTCTTTGGCGACGGCCAGAACGGGGTTGTTTTCGACGCCCAGCAGTTCCAACACCTCGTCGGCGGACTGTTTCATCACAGTCGCGCGCGGATCGAAGTTTTTGTAGACGCGGTGGCCAAAGCCCATCAGGCGGAATGGATCATTCTTGTCCTTGGCACGTGCGATATACTCGGGGATGCGATCTGGTGTGCCGATTTCCTTGAGCATCTCAAGACAGGCTTGGTTCGCACCGCCGTGGGCAGGACCCCACAGGCAGGCGATGCCAGCCGCGACACAGGCAAACGGGTTGGCCCCGGAACTGGACGCCAGTCGCACGGTCGAGGTGGATGCGTTCTGTTCGTGATCCGCATGCAATGTGAAAATGCGGTCCATTGCCCGGCTCAGGATCGGATCAACGACGTAATCTTCGGCGGGGACGGCGAAACACATCCGCAGGAAGTTGGACGCATAATCCAGATCATTGCGTGGATACACAAACGGCTGGCCAATCGAATACTTGAATGCCCATGCGGCGATCGTCGGCATCTTGGCGATCAAACGGTGGCTGGCGATTTCGCGCTGGCGTTCGTCTGAAATGTCCGTGCTGTCGTGATAAAAGGCAGACATCGCACCCACAACGCCGACCATGATCGCCATTGGGTGTGCATCGCGCCGGAACCCGCGGAAAAAGTTCTGCATCTGCTCGTGCAGCATTGTGTGCATGGTGATGTTGTTTTCAAAGTTTTCCAGTTTGTTCGCAGTCGGCAGTTCACCATACAGCAGCAGATAGCACACTTCGAGATAGTGCGATTTTTCGGCGAGTTGCCCGATGGGATAGCCACGGTGCAGCAATATGCCTTCGTCGCCGTCAATGAATGTGATCGTGCTGTCGCAGCTGGCGGTGGACGTAAATCCGGGATCGTATGTGAACACGCCCGCCTGACCATAGAGTTTGCGAATATCCAGAACGTCCGGCCCCTCGGTGGGGGAGTGGATCGGCAGATCATAGGATTTGTCGCCTATGGTCAGCGTCGCGGATTTTGGGGTGTCAGCCATCGGTATCGTTCCTTTCGTCGCGGGCCTGCGTGGCCGCCTTGGGGCGCGACATGTCGCGGTGACCCTATAATTAGACTACCGACCGTAAACGATACATGTAACGTATCAGGCGGCAGCATCCTCAAGCCGAGCAAGGGATTCATCGCGCCCCAGCACCAGCATCATGTCAAAAACCGAAGGCGTCACGGCCCGACCTGCAAGGGCCGCACGAAGGGGGCCAGCGAGCTTGCCGAATTTTGTGTCCTGAGCCGCAGCAAAGTCGTTCAGGGCAGCCTCCAAACTGTCACGATCCCAGTTAACGGTTTGCAACTGCGGCGTCAATTGCGTCAGTATACCACGGGATACTGTATCAAGCGCCTTGCTGGCCTTTTCGTCTGGTTCAATCGGACGTGATGTGAGGACAAAGTGAGCTTTATCAAGGAGTTCTGGGAATGTCTTGGACCGTTGTTTGACAAAGGGCAGGGCGGCCAATAATCCGCTTTGCTGAGAATTTGTCATCGCAGGAAGGTTGGCGGCGCGCAAATAGGCGATGATTTCTTGCTGCAGTGCAGCGTCATCCATTTGTGCCATGTGCTGCCCGCACAGGTTCTCGAGTTTTTTCAGATCAAAGCGGGCCGGGCTTTTGCCGATTCCTCCAAGGTCAAACCAGTCTTTGGCTTGGGCGTCGCTGAAAAACTCGTCGTCGCCATGGCTCCAGCCCAGACGGGCCAGATAGTTGCGCATGCCAGCGGCTGGAAATCCCATCGCCTGGTATTCCTGCGCACCCAATGCACCGTGTCGTTTGGACAGTTTTTTGCCATCGGGTCCGTGGATCAGCGGGATGTGCGCCCATACGGGAACATCCCAGCCCATGGCGTCATAGATCATCATCTGGCGCGCGGCATTGTTCAGGTGATCGTCGCCCCGGATGACATGGGTCACGCCCATGTCGTGATCGTCCACGACCACGGCCAGCATATAGACGGGCGTGCCATCGGCGCGCAGCAGAACCATATCATCAAGTTGATCGTTGCGGATGGTCACGTCGCCCTGCACCTGATCGCGGATCACGGTCTGGCCCTCACGCGGGGCCTTGATCCGGATCACGTATGGCGCGTCCGTATGTGTGGATGCATCGGCATCGCGCCAGGGCGAGTGGTACAAGGTCGATTTACCTTCGGCCCGCGCCGCATCCCGAAAGGCTGCGATCTCGTCTTGGGTGGCAAAGCACTTGTAAGCTTTGCCTTGCGCCAGCAAAACCTGCGCCACTTCTACGTGGCGGTCGGCGCGATCAAATTGACTGATGACATCGCCATCATGATCCAGCCCCAGCCACGCCAGACCGTCCAGAATGGCCTGTGTTGCCTCGGGGGTGGAACGGGCGCGGTCCGTGTCTTCGATCCGAAGCAGAAATGTGCCTCCATTGCCTCTTGCAAACAACCAGTTGAACAGCGCCGTGCGCGCGCCGCCGATATGCAGAAATCCAGTGGGCGAGGGGGCAAAGCGGGTGACGACGGCTTGGGACATTGGGAGTTTATTTACCTTTGCTTAACCGTGAACGTTCTACGGTTTTGCCATGTGATACTCACCAAGGGCGACAGGGGCAAGCATGGGTCTGCGCCAGAATTTCGAACGGACCATGCTGTTTCAGCGGGGCCATTTTTTTGGCTGGTTGCCTGTGGGTGTTGCCGTCGGAATCGCCGTGTTCTTTGGGCTGCGCTTTGAACCCTCTGGTGTCCTGATCGGGGCGATTGCCGTTATAGCTGCAGTGTTGGGATGGCTTGCCCATCGCAGTGGCGAAGGCGTTTCGCCTGTGCTGGTGTTTGCTGCAATGATCGGTGTCGGTTTTGTGCTGGCGGCGTGGCGTGCGCATGATGTCGCGGGCCCTGTGCTGACATGGCGGTATTATGGCCCGGTTGAGGGGCGGATCGTGGGTATGGACCGCAGCGGATCAGACGCCATGCGCCTGACATTGGACCGGGTAAAGCTGGACCGCGTTTCCCCGGCGCGCACCCCGCATCGCGTTCGTATTTCCCTGCACGGCGACAGCGCAGTGGGAATCAGCCCCGAGCCGGGATTGCGCGTGATGACGACAGCGCATCTGAGCCCGCCGGGCGGCCCGGTAGAGCCGGGCGGGTTCGATTTCCAGCGACATGCTTGGTTCGCCGAACTGGGTGCAGTTGGATATGCGCGCGTGCCTTTGGTCGCTATTTCAGCGGCAGAGTTCGACCTGCGTCAAAGCGTGTTTCGCCTGCGCATGACCGCTTCTGCACGGGTACGGTCGGTGTTGCCGGGGGATGTTGGCGGGTTCGCCGCCGCTGTTACCACAGGGGATCGCAGTGGGATCAGCCAAGATGCGCTGAGTGATTTACGCGCCTCGAATACCGCGCATCTGTTGGCGATTTCGGGGCTGCACATGGGGCTGCTGTCTGGCTTTATTTTTGCGGTATTGCGGTTGGGATTTGCGCTGATCCCCTATGTCGCGCTGCGCTGGCCTGCGCGCAAGATGGCGGCCGTAGGCGCATTGGCGGCGGCGGCGGTTTATCTGGGGCTGTCGGGCGGCAATGTGGCGACCGAACGTGCCTTTGTCATGGTGGCGGTTGCGCTGTGTGCTGTGCTGGTTGATCGCCGCGCCTTTAGCTTGCGGGCCGTTGCCATTGCCGCGCTGATCGTGCTGTTCCTGCGCCCTGAGGCATTGATGGGGCCAGGGTTTCAGATGTCATTCGCGGCCACAACGGCACTGGTCGCGGTGTTTGGCTGGATGCGGGATGGGCAAATCACGCTGGGCCCCAAATGGGTGCAACCGGTCGTGGCGGTTGTGATTTCGTCCAGCGTGGCAGGGCTGGCAACGGCTCCGATAGGTGCCGCGCATTTCAATACGATGGCGCATTTCGGGTTGATCGCCAATCTGGCCAGTGTCCCGCTGATGGGCGCGCTGGTGATCCCGGCGGCGGTGCTGGCGATGCTGCTGGCACCTTTGGGGCTGGACTGGATAGGCCTGTGGGCCATGGGTTGGGGGCTGCGCTGGATATTGTGGGTGGCCGACACCGTGTCGGGCTGGGACGGCGCGCAGGGATTTGTTGCGGGGCCGGGGCCATGGGTGCTGCCCATGATGGCGATGGGCGCACTGTTTGTGATTCTGTGGCAGGGGCGGGGTCGTTTTCTTGGGGTGGCGGGCATCGTTGCGGCCCTTGCGATGTGGCAGGTGGGGCATCGACCCTTTGTGTTGATTGCGGATACTGGCGCGCTGATCGGTGTGATGACGGGCGATGGCCGCGCATTGAGCCGGGAAAAAGGTGCTGGTTTTGTTGCGCGCAATTGGCTGGAAAATGATGGGGATGGGGTGGAGCAGAAAGTGGCGGCCGCGCGGTGGTCAGATCCAGAGCAGTCTGGTCTGCGTCTGATCCACCTGACAGGAAAACGCGCGATTGCGGCCTTTTCTGGCTGCGCGACAGGTGACGTCGTTGTGATGAACGGTGCGCCGGAAGGTGCATCCATATCTGACTGTCTGATCCTCGATCCCAGCGCGTTGCGCGCCACAGGCGCTGTATCCATTGTCCGGGCACAGGGCCAGATGCGGGTGGTGACGGCGCGCGATGTGGCGGGCGACAGGATGTGGTCAGGCTGGGCACGCTATGACCGCGTGCCTGTTCAATTGCCGATCCAAACAGATGCCGTGGTCGCCAAAACGGACTAAGGCGGACCCGTAAGCCCGCCTATACCCTTATGGATTACGCAGTGCAAAAAAAGGTCAATACGTGCGGATCAGCCCGACCAGTTTGCCCTGCACCTTTACCTGTCCCACCGGAAACACACGGGTTTCATAGGCCGGGTTCGCGGCCTCGAGGGCGATACTGTTGCCTTGGCGTTTATAGCGTTTCAGCGTCGCCTCGTGATCTTCGACCAGTGCGACGACGATATCGCCGTTTTCTGCAACGCCGGTTTCGCGGATCACCACGACGTCGCCGTCGTTGATCCCTGCCTCGATCATCGAATCGCCTTTGACTTCGAGCGCATAGTGATCGCCCTTGCCCGACAGCATCTGTCCTGGCACGGCCACAGAATGGGACACTTCGGAAATGGCAGAAATCGGTACGCCGGCAGCGATGCGGCCCATGACAGGCAGCTCAACCGCATGTGCTGTTTCGACCCGTTGGGCTGCAGGTGGGGGCGGTGCATCGGGGCGGTCGCCGTCGATCACACGGGGGGTAAAGCCGGATGTGCTGGCCCCACCCAGACTTTCGGGCAATTTGACAACTTCGATGGCGCGGGCACGATGCGCGAGACGCCGGATGAAGCCGCGTTCTTCCAAGGCGGTGATCAAACGATGAATCCCGGATTTTGATCGCAGGTCCAACGCTTCTTTCATTTCATCGAAACTGGGCGGTACGCCGTCGCGCTGTACCCGCTTGTGAATGAACTCCAGCAGATCCAGCTGCTTTTTCGTCAACATGCCCTGTCCTCCGAATAAAAGGCGACCACATGCGTGTGGTTTCTATTTGTTCTACGGACGTTCTTGTTTTGTGTCAACTGTTCAGAGCAGTGGGATCACATCCACCATCTGACCTGGCGTGCGGTCCGGATCATTCGGGGGGCGCACGATCAGGGCGTTGGCGTGGGCCAAAACGCTTAACAAGGAACTGTCCTGCGTGCCCGTATCGCTCACGGTTCCATCTGACAGAATGGCGCGCATGTAATGTTCGCGCGGCCCGTTGAGGCCAAGTGGCGCACCGAGCGGGACAGATATCCGGGGTGCAGGTGCATGGCCCAAACCCATCATTGCATTCAGCATCGGGGTCAAAAAGACAGTGCCACAGACCATCGCGGACACCGGATTGCCCGGTAGGCCAACCATGGCGGTGCCTTGTAACCGGCCCGCCATCAGCGGTTTGCCCGGACGCATCGCCACTTTGTAAAACGACTGGTCCATGCCCAAATCGGCCGCAACACGCCCTACCAGATCATGATCACCAACTGATGCGCCGCCAATCGTTATGATCAGGTCGGCACCACGTGCGAGGTCGAACACAGTGCGCAATCCGTTTTCCGTATCCCGCGCAATCGGCATGATCCGGGGCACGGCCCCTAGGCGATCCAGCATCGCGGCCAAACCATAGGTGTTGGAGGCGATGATCTGATCCGGGCCGGGATCCTCGCCGGGTACCACCAACTCGTCCCCGGTAGAAATCAAAGCCACCACAGGCGCGCGGCGCACAGGCACCTGCGCGATGTTCATCGCGGCCAATAGGGCGACATCCCCAGGTGAAAGACGGCGGGGCGCATCCATCTGCATGCCTTGGGCAAAATCGACCCCGGCAGGGCGAATGTTGTCCTTGGGGCCAGGATCATCGGTGATCGAAATCATGTCACCGCTGCGGGTGACATCCTCTTGGATCAGAACCTTGTCTGCGCCATCGGGCACAGGAGCCCCGGTAAAGATGCGCACAGCCTGTCCAGGGCGCAGCGTGCCGTGCCAGCGATGGCCAGCAGCGGATTCCCCAACAACTTTGAACTGGGCGTGCATGTCCGCCTCGACGCCCTTTATCGCATAACCATCCATAGATGACGCTGCGAAAGGCGGTTGCGTGCGTCGCGCCGTGACCGGTTCGGCCAGCACCCTACCAGCGGCGGCGCGCAATGGGACGGTTTCGATCGGCAAGAGATCGGCCAGCGCAAACAGATGGTCGAGCGCAGCGGCGACAGGGATCATGGAGCGACGTAGCGGCCTGATTTGCCGCCATCTTTCAGCACGACGCGCAGCCCGCCGATTTCCATGCCTTTGTCCACGGCCTTGACCATATCATAGACTGTCAGCGCAGCGGTCGAGGCGGCGGTCAGTGCCTCCATCTCGACACCGGTTTGCCCTGTGGTTTTGACGGTGGCCGTAATGCGCAGACCGGGTAAGTCGGCGTCAGGGTCCAGATCGACCGACACTTTGGTGATTGGCAAAGGGTGACACAGCGGGATCAGGTCTGACGTGCGTTTGGCCCCCATGATGCCAGCAAGACGGGCGACGCCCACGACGTCCCCCTTTTTGGCGCGTCCTTCGGTAATTATATCAAAGGCTTCCGGTGTCATCTTGATCCATGCTTCGGCCACTGCGACACGGTCGGTTACTGCCTTTTCGGACACGTCGACCATATGCGCGCTGCCTTGGGCATCAAAGTGGGTCAGCGGCATCTACATGCCCCCGCCGGCGCGCAGCGGGTTGGCCAGCAAAGTGCGGGTCGCAGCGGCCACGTCATCCTGACGCATCAGGCTTTCCCCAATCAAAAAGGTGCGCGCACCGTACATCGCCAGATCGGCGAGATCAGCAGGGGTGGTCAGCCCGCTTTCGCCGACGATCGTACGATCGGCTGGCACCCGTCGCGACAACTGGCGCGTGGTATCGAGCGTCGTCTCGAACGTCTTGAGGTTGCGGTTGTTGATCCCCATCAGCGGGCTTTTCAATTCAGATGCGCGTTCAAGTTCTTCGGCATCATGCACTTCGATTAGAACATCCATGTTCCAACCAAATGCGGCATCTTCGAGTTCCTGCGCCTGGGCGTCGCTGACGGAGGCCATAATGATCAGGATGCAATCGGCCCCGAGCGCGCGCGCCTCGGCAACCTGGTATGTATCGTACATGAAATCTTTGCGCAGGGCGGGCAGGCTGCACGCCTCGCGTGCCTCGCGCAAAAAAGATTTGGCCCCTTGGAAACTCGGCGTGTCGGTTAGGACCGACAAGCAGGCGGCACCGCCTTCTTCGTAGGCTCTGGCCAGAGCGGCGGGGTCGAAATCGGCGCGAATCAACCCTTTGGAGGGGCTTGCCTTTTTAATCTCTGCGATCAGGCCATACCCTTCGCGGCTGGCGCGCTGCACTGCTGTTGCAAAGGGGCGTACGGGACCTGCCTCGCGGGCTTCTGCCTCGACGGCCTCCAGCGGTTTTGCAGCCTTGTCGGCGGCCACTTCAACGAGTTTGTACGCTTTGATTTTGTCCAGGATCGTGTCGGTCATATGTCGGCTCTTTTCGTCTTGGGGCGGGACCGAGGAGCCAGCCCCTCGGGCACCCCGGGATTTTTTCAAACAGAGAAAGTATTACGGTTCTCTGTGCGTGATCTCTCCCACGGCTTTGATTTTGGCTTTGGCTGCGCCGCTGTCGATGCTGGTGCGGGCAAGGGCGACGCCGTCGTGTAAATCGTCTATTTTGCCTGCGACCTTCAGGGCGGCCGCCGCATTCAGCAGGACAGCATCCCGGTAAGCACCCGGTGCACCATCAAGCAATGCCCCAAAGGCGCGTGCGTTGTCTGCGGGGGTGCCACCAAGTATGTCCTCAAAGGGGTGAATGGGCAGGCCAGCCTGTTCCGGGTGCAGTTCAAATTCGGTGACAGCCCCGTTTTCCAATGCGGCCACCCATGAGACGCCGCAAATGGTCAATTCATCCGTGCCGTCCGAGCCATGCACCAGCCATGCCACATCAGATCCCAGTTGCCCCAGCGTTTCTGCCATGGGCCGGATCAGATTGCGACGATAGGCACCCGTCAGTTGCCGTTTCACCCCTGCCGGGTTGGTCAAGGGGCCGAGAATGTTGAAAATTGTGCGCGTGCCCAGTTCGGCCCGTGTGGGCATGACATGTGCGATGGCCGGGTGGTGCATCGGGGCCATCATAAAGCCGATGCCGGCCTCGGCCAGAGACGCCTCGACGATCTTGGGCCCGACCATCACGTTGATGCCCATCTGTGTCAGCGCATCGGCCGCGCCGGATTTGGAGGACAGATTGCGATTGCCGTGCTTGGCCACTGTAACCCCGGCCCCTGCCACCACAAACGCTGTCGCGGTCGAGATGTTCAATGTGCCTTTGCCGTCGCCCCCTGTGCCGACGATGTCCATCGCCCCATCGGGCGCGTGCACGGCGTTGCATTTGGCGCGCATGACGGCGGCGGCGGCGGCAAATTCATCCACCGTTTCGCCACGCGTGCGCAGCGCCATCAAGAGCCCGCCGATTTGGCTCGGCGTCGCTTCGCCCTCGAACAAGATCTGAAAGGCGGCTTCGGCCTGCGCGCGGGTAAGCGGCCCGTTGGCTGCCGCGTCAATCAGGGGTTTCAGCGCGTCACTCATGCGGGCACCTGCATCATGTCAGTAAAGTTTTTGAGCAGCGCGTGCCCATGTTCGGACCGTATGGATTCGGGGTGAAACTGCACACCGTGGATTGGCAGGGTGCGATGCGACAGGCCCATGATCGTGCCATCCTCGACCTCTGCCGTAATTTCAAGGCAGTCGGGTAGGGTGTCGCGATCGACGGTCAGTGAATGGTAGCGTGTGGCCTGAAACGGTGTCGGCAGACCAGCAAAGACGCCCCGCCCTGTGTGGTGCATCACGCCCATCTTGCCATGCACAATGTCCGGCGCGCGGATCACGGTCCCTCCAAAGGCCTGCCCGATGGTCTGATGCCCAAGGCAAACTCCCATCAACGGCGTGCGCGTTTCCGCTGCGGCCGCCGTCAGGGCGAGACAGATGCCCGCTTGGTCGGGATCGCAGGGCCCCGGGGACAGCAGGATGCCTGCGGGCCGCATTCCCATGGCTTCTTGCACGTCCAGCGCATCGTTGCGGCGCACCACAACTTCGGCCCCCAGCTCGCCCAGATAATGTACGAGGTTGTAGGTAAAACTGTCGTAATTGTCGATCAGCAGCAGCATTGCGAAATCTCGTGTTCCAAAGGGGGGCCGTTGGCCCTTATAGTTGCGGGCATACATGCTCAGGCTCGCGCGTCCGCGTCAAGAGGACGGGCCGATCCAAAGCAGGGGCACAGCAGGCCGACGTGGTACATCGCAAAGCGGGGCCGCGTACGGTGGTAGTTAAGGACAAGTGACATGGCCAGAGGGTTTCTGAGCGGTATTATCTGGGGCGGCGTGGTCAGTTTGATCGGGGCCGCGGCGGTTTCGGTGATTGCAACAGATCCGGTGCCTCCTGTTGTTGACGCGCAAGCGCCAAGCAGTGCACAGGCCCCCGAGGCGGGCGAGGCCAGCACGCCAGAGGCTGTCACGGACGCGGATCTGGTGATCGGCTCTGACACGCCCCAAGTGCAATCGCCGCAGGCGGACACAGTGGCTGCGGCCACGGTGGCTGGATCTGATACACCGACGGTTCCCGAAACGGGGCAGGCAGATGATCTGCCCACACCGGCGCAGTCTTCTGACACAGGTGCTGTTGCCATTGGTGATACAAGCTCTGTTCAACCTGGTACTCAGACGGATGCGCCTACGGCCCCTGATGCGCCCAGCGTTGAAACTGAATTGTCGATTTCCACTGTTCCGGCGCAACCAGCGCCCCCATCTGTGCCCGAGGCCCCCAGCGCATTCGCCCCAGAAGCGGACGAGACGCCGACCGCGCCAGTGGCCGAAGCTGCGGCACCAAGGACGACTGCCCCGGCAGAGGTTCCGACAGCCCCCGCAGCACCGGATACAGCCGCGCGTGTAGAGGCGGATGAGGCATCGGACGACCCTGCAATTGCAGAGGTCACAGATGAAACAGACACAGCCGATGACATGGGCGAACAGATCGCGGCGCTTCCAAATGTGCAGGCCCCCCAAACTGATCGGGGAATCACGGTTGGGAGGCCTGCCGTGTCATTGGTCGATCGCACGCCGGATATGCCAGCCGGGGATGCCACAGCGTCATCTGATGATCTTGCGGGCGGCGATACACGTGCCATCACACGGTTTGGCATCCCGTTCGATAATCCAGAGAACAAGCCGTTGATGGCCATCGTGCTGATGGATGGAGGAACCGACCTGACGGGTGGTCCTGTGGGCCTCGCTGCATTGCGAAGCTTTCCGTACCCGCTGACATTTGCGGTGGATGCGACACTGCCTGACGCCGCAACGCGCATGGCCGACTATCGCGCACAAGGTTTCGAAGTGATGGCGCTGATGAACCTGCCCCAAGGGGCAACCGCCAGCGATGCCGAAGTGGCGCTGGCTGCGGCCCTTGATCGCGTACCAGAGGCGGTTGCGATTATGGAAGGGGCGGCGACTGGCCTGCAGGACAGTCGCGAGGCCTCTGAACAGATTGCACAAGCGGTGCTTGAAACAGGTCATGGACTGGTGCTGCAATCCAAGGGGCTCAACACTGTGCACAAGCTGGCGACGCGGTCCGGTGTGCCAGCCGGATTGATCTTTCGTGACTTTGACAGTGCGGGTCAGACGCCGACGGTGATCCGGCGGTTTCTGGATCAGGCTGCATTCAGGGCCGGGCAAGAGGGCGGCGTGATCATGGTGGGCCGCGTGCGGCCAGACACGATTTCAGCGCTGCTGCTTTGGGGCCTTCAGGACCGGGCGGAACGGGTTTCTCTGGCACCTGTTTCTGCAGTGCTGACGGCGTTGGACACCGCGCAATAGGCTGGTTCAGATGATGCCGGTTCAGATGATCTCGTCTTCGTCAAACAGTGGATCAGCGTCGAGCTGAGCAGTGAGAGCATCCACGGTGTCTTCATTGGCGGTTGGACTCAATTCGGCGAGGTGAAACACCGCGTCCCCTTCGTTGACGACGGGCAGAACCGCACGCCCGATCAGGATACCGGCACTTGGGGCAACCAATTCGGTTTCCACATCACCTGCGGGGTCAGATACGGCGGCAAGCACATCGCCCTTTTCGACAATTTCGCCCTCGGCGCGAAATGTGCGCAGCAGGCCACCAACCGGCGCGCGCAACCATGTGGACGCGCGACAAATCAGAGACGGCGTACGGGCCTTGGCGATGCCCTTGGCGGGCAGCATTCCTTCGTCACGCATCACGCGCAAAATCCCGGCCAGACCGACGCGAACGGCAAATTCGTCAAATCGCAGCCCTTCACCTGCTTCGTACAAGAGCACTGGCGTGCCACGCGCTGCAGCCTCGCCGCGCAGACTTCCGTCACGTAGCGCCGAGGTCAGAATGACAGGGGCCCCAAAGGCGCGCGCCATGCGGGCGGTTGTGGTGTCGCGTGGGGTCACACGAATCTGGGGCAGGTTGGTGCGATGTTCCGCAGCCGAATGCAGATCAATGCCGAAATCACAGCGCAAGACGACTTCGCGCAGGAAAATATAGGCCAGCCGTGACCCCAAAGATCCCGTAGCAGAGCCGGGAAAACAGCGGTTCAAATCGCGCCGATCCGGCAGATAACGCGAGCGGGCCAGAAACCCGAAACTGTTGACCACAGGAACGACCAGCAGCGTGCCGCGCAGACTGCTGAGCTGTGGGGCGCGCAGCAGACGGCGCACGATCTCGACGCCGATGACCTCGTCACCATGAACGGCGGCGCTGACGAACATTGTGGGGCCGGCGCGCTTGCCATGCACGACCTCGACGGTCAGGCCGACAGGGGTGTGATCGGGCAGGGCAGATACGGGCAGAGTAACACTGGCGCGTGTGCCAGGATTGATCTGGATGTCTGCAATCGCAAAAGGGTCACGCGGCACTGTGATCTCCTATATCGAGGCCAGCACAGAACCCCGAGTACGCTTTCACGCGTGTGAATCCAAAGTGCTCGGAACGCAAATTCCCGGCGACCCTGCGCATTCCCTGCTGAAAAAGTTCTTTCCTGAAGGGCCGATGGGCGACCAGCGCCGCCACCGGAGCAAAAGCAATCATTTATTGCCACCGCCAAACCGTGCGGCATCGTCTGCCGCGCGCCGGATTGCGCCGGATTTGTGTACGGTTTCCATAAATTCGGCCTCTGGATCGCTGTCATAAACGACGCCACCCCCGGCCTGAATATACAGCTTTTGATCCTGCACCACGGCTGTGCGCAGTGCGATACACATGTCCATATCGCCCCCCGCACTGAAGTATCCGACACCGCCGCCATAGACGCCGCGTTTTTCGGGCTCCAACTCGTCGATGATCTCCATGGCGCGGACCTTGGGTGCGCCAGACACGGTGCCCGCGGGCATGCCGGCAAAGAACGCGTCCAGCGCATCTTTGCCTTCGGCCAGCTCGCCCACCACGTTTGAAACGATATGCATCACATGAGAATAGCGTTCGACGATGAATTCTTCGGTCGGGCGCACGGTGCCAATCTTGGCGACGCGACCCACATCGTTGCGGCCCAGATCCAGCAGCATCAGATGCTCTGCCAGTTCCTTCTTGTCCGCCAGCAGATCGGCTTCCAGTGCGTTGTCTTCTTCAGGCGTGGCACCGCGAGGGCGAGTACCAGCAATGGGGCGAATGGTGACTTCGTTGCCGAACACACGCACGAGAATCTCTGGGCTGGCCCCGATGACCTGAAAGCCGCCAAAGTTGAAATAGAACATGAAGGGTGACGGATTCGTACGCCGCAAGCTGCGATAGAGCGCAAACGGCGGTTCAACAAAGTCCTGCGTCCAGCGCTGTGCAGGAACGACCTGAAAAATGTCGCCTGCCGTGATATAGTCGCGGGCTTTTTCGACGGCTTCCATATAGCCAGATTTGGTAAAGTTCGACACAGGTTCGGATACTGCGCCCGCATCGCCCAGATTACGTGTCTCGGATGGCATGGCGCGTTCCAGATCGCGCACTGCGTCCATCACCCGTTCGGCGGCTTGGGCATAGGCGGCGCGCGCTGTTTGGCCTGCACTGACCCACGCGGGTGAGACCACTGTCACCTCGCCCTTGACCCCGTCGAGAACGGCAATCACGGACGGGCGCAGCATGATCGCATCCGGCAGTCCCAGTGCGTCGGGGTTCACATCTGGCAGGTGTTCGACCAAACGGATCATGTCATAGCCCAGATAACCGAACAGTCCGGCAGCGGCCTGTGGCATGTCATCGGGCAGATCAATGCGGCTTTCGGCGATCAGGTCGCGCAGTACATCCAAAGGATTGCCTGCAACATCTTCAAATGCGTCCGCGTCATAGCGCGCCATGCGGTTAATGGCCGATGTTTCACCTTCGCAGCGCCAGATCAGATCGGGTTTCATCCCGATGATCGAATAGCGCCCGCGCACTTCGCCCCCTGTGACGGACTCAAGCACAAACGCGTCTTTTTGTGCGCCCGTCAGTTTCAGCATCAGCGACACAGGTGTGTCCAGATCGGCGGCAAGGCGGGTATAGACCACCTGATTATGCCCCGCCGCATATTCTGCGGCAAAGCTGTCGAAATCAGGAACCAGTGCCATCAGGGAAAGTTCACATGCACAGCGTCCAGCGCCTGCTGGTTGATTTGCGGACCCGCCCGCAGCACGACATCCTCACCAAACAGGTTGAACAATTCTGCAGCCACCAATTGACCCACTTCGCGGCTCAGCGCTTCGGTTTCTTGGGCCACTTCGTTGGTATCAGCAATCGGATGGATTGCATCCAGACGTACGATCAATACTGATCCGAACCCCTGGATGATGCGCACATCGCCCGCGTCCATCTCAAAGACGGCTGGCATAAATGCGGGGGGCGTGCCTTGGACGAATGCACTGCGATCCAGATCGATTTCAGCGATGGAATCAAGGCCCTGCTCCGCAAAGCTTTGACCCGCTTCAATCGCTGGCAGTATCGCTTCGGCTTGCGCTGTCAGGCGCTGCTCTGTCTGGTCCGCTTCCCAGTTGGCACGCACGTTGAGTGCGGCATCTTCAAAGGGGGCAGGACGGGGCGGCAAGACCTCTTCGAGGCGCATCGCAAAGATACCGCCATCTTCAAGGGACAGGATTTCCGGGAAATCATCTTCGGTCAGCGCCGCTGCGGCACTCTGAAAGTCGTCATAGGCTGCAATGCCTTCACCCAAGGCCGGGAACCATTCGATGGTGCCTAGGCGCATGTCAGTTTCGCTATCCAACTCTTCCAGGGTCGCACCACCAGCCAACAAATCGTCAAACTCGCTGGCCAGAACAGCGACCTGACGGCGGGCTGCATCGCGGGCCAGCCGCTCGCGCAATGTGACGGATGCCTCTTCGAATGACGTGGTTTGAGCGGGCAAAACGCCATTGATGCGGAACAGGGCCGGACCCAACGACGAGGGGAGGGGGCCAACCACTGTGCCGATTTCGGCTGCGAACACGTCTTCGCCCGCTGCGTCCAATTCCAGCCGGGACACGTCGCCCAAATCGACATCACCGAGCGCAAGGCCGCGCTCTTCTACCAGTGTTTCGAATGTTGTACCGCCCACTTCAAGCTGTGCGGCGGCACGGTCTGCCGCAGCGGCGTCCAGATAGACCAGCCGTTCGACCAAGCGGCGCTCGGGCGTGTTGTATTCATCTGCGCTGGCCTCGTATTCGGCGCGCAATGTCGCCTCGTCTATGTCCATGCTGTCAATCAGCATATCGGGCAACAGCGCGGCATATGTAATACGTTTGGTTTCGGGCAGTTCATAGTCACCCAGATTGTCCTGATAGAAGGCCCGAAGCGTGGCCTCGTCAGGTGTTTGCAAAGGCTCTGTCAGGTCCGATTGCCCCAAGCGCACCCAGGTAAAGTCGCGGGTCTCGCCCAGGAACTCAATCAACGTGTCGGCATAGGTCTGCGGCATGGATACGCCGGACATGATGGCCCCTTGCAGCAAGGAGCGGGCCACTTCTTCGCGCAGTTGGGTTTCGAATTCGGCCTCGCTGCTGCCGGACTGCTGCAGCGCGAACCGATAGGCATCCCGATCAAAGCTGCCGTCGAGACCGCTGAACGAAGGGATGTTCAGGATTTCGTTGCGCAGCGTTTCATCGCCAACGCTAAGGCCCATTTCGGCGGCTTCGTGGTCAAATGCGCGGTCCCGTACCAAACGCGCCAGAACCGCCTGATCCAAGCCGATGGCCTGGGCCTGCGCAAAGGTCAACTGGCTGCCGCTTTGACGGCTGACAGCCTGAATTTCTTGCTGCAGCGTGCGCGCATAGACCTGAATGTCGATGTGTTTGTCGCCAACCTTGCCAATGGTGCGGACGGTCCCAGACAGGTTCGTTGCGCCAAAGCCACCAAGGCCCAAGATCAACAGGCCCATAAGGATCCAGACTGCGGTTTTGGAAAATGAGTTTGAGCCCTTGGCCATGCGTGCCCTCTTTCGGGGTTATCGTGTGATTTCGGGATGTCTATCTGCGTGCGCGCTGACGGGCAAGAGCGGTTGATCGTCAGAGGTCGAGCGCTGATAGCCGTGTGTAAAGCGTGTCGATCCCGGTGGCGTCCAGATTGGCGAAGGCGATGCGCAATTGGCGGGTTCCTTCGGGTGCACCGTCGGGCCAGAACATTGTTCCGGGCAGACATAGTATCCCTGCCTCTTTGACCAGCAGCGGTGCCAGATCGGCAGAGGACATATCAAACGGGTGCTGCAGATAGGCGAAATAGGCACCCAGGCCCAACAGTTTCCAACCCTTGGCGGCAAGAACCGGGAACCCTGCAGTGATGGCCGCGCGCCGGGCAAGGATTTCCGTCCGCTCGCCCGCAACCCAAGGGCCAAGGTTTTCGACACCCCAAAGCGCTGCGTATTGCCCGATTTGTCCGGGGCAGATCGCGACCGTATCAAGAAACTTTTCTGCTTCGGCGAGCCGCGCAGGTGACGACACCAGTGCCCCGACCCGATGCCCCGTCAAGCGATAGGCTTTGGAAAAGGAATAGAGGTGAATAAACGTGTCCTCCCAGCTGTCCTGCTGGAACAGTGGGTGTGGTGTGCCTGACCGACTGTCAAAGTCGCGGTAGGTTTCGTCGACGATCAGCGCGATGCCGTGGGCGCGCGCCAAGTTGAAAAAGGCCAGAACGAGGTTAGCGGGGTATTCGACCCCTGCTGGATTGTTCGGGCTGACCAGCGCAATTGCGCGTGTGCGGGCTGTGATCAAGGCCGCGGCGGCGGACACATCGGGCAACATGCCGTCGCCTGCGGGCAGCGGAACGGCGTTGACCCCGGACATATCCAGCCACATTTTATGGTTGAAATACCATGGGGTTGGCAGGATAACTTCATCCCCTTCGTCACACAGGGACGCGATCGCGGCGGCGAATGCCTGATTGCACCCTGACGTGATGCACACATGATCTTGGCGTGTCGTGGCCCCGTAATGCGCGTTGAGTTGTGCGCTGAGCGCAGCGCGTAGCGCTGGCATACCCAAAACCGGGCCGTAAAGATGCGCGTCGTCGCGCGTCAGGGCAGCATCCGCCATGGCCTGACGCATAGGGTGGGGTGGGGGATCCACAGGTGCCGCCTGACTGACGTTGATCAGGGGGTGTTCTTTGGAAAAGGTAACCCCGTCTAGCCAACGTCGCGCTTCCATCACGGGGGGGGGGAATGTGGCTGTGGTGCGCGTCAGGGTCATATGTCAATTCCCGTGGTGAGGGCCGGAACCTCCGGCGGGGTTTTTTGAAACAGAAAAGCGATGTGGTGTCAGCGCAAAAGCGTGGATCAGTCTGTGCCGCGATAGGGCTGGACGTATTGCAGCGCCATGTCCCATGGAAAGAAGATCCATGTGTCCTGGCTGACGCCGGTGATGAACGTGTCCACCATCGGCTCCCCTTTTGGTTTGGCATAGACTGTCGCGAAATGCGCGCGGGGATAGAGTTCGCGCACCAGTTCGAGGGTCTTGCCGGAATCCACCAGATCATCGATCACCAATATGCCTGTGCCATCGCCCATCAGTTCTGCATCGGGTGCCTTGAGCACTTTGGCGGCACCCTGATCCTGATGGCTGTAGGATTTGACGCTGATTGTGTCGACGGTACGCACATCCAATTCGCGTGCTATGATCATTGCCGGTGCCATTCCGCCCCGCGTGATTGCCACAATTGCGCGCCACGCCCCGTCGTCTGGCCCTTTGCCATCCAGACGCCATGCCAGCGCCCGGCTGTCGCGGTGGATTTGATCCCAGCTGATGTGGAACCCTTTTTCGTGGGGCAGGCGGCTTTGGTCTTTGGCGGACATTGTTATTTCTCCAGAATCAGGCGCAGGCCGAGCGCACCCAGTAAGGTGGCGGCGATGCGGTCAAGGACGGGTTTGAGGCTGATATAACCGCGCCGGGCAGGGGGCGAGGATAAGAGGACGGCAAACAGGGTGTAGAACAAGAGTTCCAGCAGCAGATGGTTGGCCACGATCACTGCGATGTCCACGGCCCCGAGCCCCTGAGGAAAGACGACCACGATGACGGCCGCCGCAAACAGCATGGATTTCGGATTGCCCATATTCAGCAAAACGCCTGACAAGATCGCGCGTCCATTTGGCATCGGGGCGGCACCAAGTGGATCACGCGCATGGTGCCATGTCTGGATCGCAATCCACAAAAGATAAAGCGCCCCGCCGATTTTGAGCACTGTGTAGGTCCATGGAAACAAGGCGAACACCGCCTCGAGCCCTAAAAGAGCGGCCAAAGTCCAAAGCGCCGCAGCAAGTCCAAGGCCGATGCCTGTCAGCATCCCGCTGACCCGTCCAGAAGTGACCGTCGTTTTGATAAAATAGAGCAGGGCCGCACCGGGAGACGCAATGGCCGCGATAAGCACGACATTGAATGCGATCAGTTCGGCCAGCGTCAGGGTCATCGCCTGTTATCCTTTGGACATGTCTGGTGCATCGACCGCCTTCATGCCGACCACATGATAACCTGCGTCGACGTGCAGGTTTTCGCCTGTGGTGCCACTGGACAGGTCAGACAAAAGATAAAGCGCGGATTTGCCCACGTCCTCGATCGTTACATTGCGGCGCAGGGGCGAGTTGTATTCGTTCCACTTCATAATATAGCGGAAATCACCGATGCCGCTGGCGGCAAGTGTCTTGATTGGTCCTGCGCTGATTGCGTTTACGCGGATACCATCCTTGCCCAAATCCTCGGCCAGGTATTTCACAGACGCCTCTAGCGCGGCCTTGGCCACGCCCATCACGTTATAATGCGGCATCACCTGCTCGGCTCCGTAATAGGTGAGGGTGACTGCGCTGGACCCGGGCTTCATCATCTTTTCCGCGCGCGCCATGACGGCGGTAAAGGAATAGACCGAAATATCCATTGTCATCGTGAAATTGTCGCGGCTGGTGTCGACGTAGCGACCCCGCAATTCGTTTTTGTCCGAAAAGCCGATGGCATGAACCAAGAAATCAAGCCCGCCCCAGCGTTCCTTCAGGTCTGCAAACAGCGCATCCATCGACGCCTCGTCGCCCACATCACAGGGCAGGACGATATCGCTGTCCAGCTGACCGGCCAACGGGATCACCCGTTTTTTCAGCGCCTCACCCTGATATGAAAACGCCAGTTCTGCCCCTGCGCCGTGCAGCGCGCGCGCAATGCCCCACGCAATGGATTTATCATTGGCCAAGCCCATGATCAGGCCTCGCTTTCCTGCCATCAGGTCTGTTGCCATGTCACTGTCCATCCGTGCGCTTGCTTCTGGTGGTCAGCTTTAGGCCATTGCCCAGAGCGCATCAAGAGAGCGTGGCATGGTTGAACACAGCGCAGCGCGGCGCTAGCACGGACATAACAGTATGAAGGAGGCGACCATGACAGATCGAGATGGGAAATTTGCAGGCAGCGATCCGTTTCAAATCGTGCGCGCCTGGATGGCCGAAGCCGAAGCCAGCGAGATCAACGATCCCAACGCCATCGCGCTCAGCACGGTTGATGCCAGCGGCATGCCGAATGCGCGTATGGTGTTGCTCAAGGATGTCGAGGACGACGCGTTCGTCTTTTACACCAACTACGGTAGCGCCAAGGCCGCAGAGCTGGACAGTGCGCAAAAGGCGGCATTTGTGCTGCATTGGAAATCCTTGCACCGCCAGATCCGTGTGCGAGGACATGTCGAAAAAGAGGACGGCCCAAGGGCGGACGCATACTATGAATCCCGATCGCTGAAATCGCGGCTGGGGGCTTGGGCATCAGAGCAAAGTCAACCGCTCGATGGGCGGGGTACGCTGATGGCAAAGGTTGCAAAAGTAACCGCGCAGCACGGCACACATCCAAAGCGCCCCCCCTTTTGGGGTGGGTATCGGATCACCCCGATCGAGATCGAATTCTGGGCAGATGGCCCTTTTCGGTTGCACGACAGGTTCCGTTGGACACGTCAAAAAACAGGCGATGCGTGGTCCGTTCAGAGGTTAAACCCGTGAATTTCATGTGACGTGAAATGCAAGTAATTGTTATTTAAATATTTTATCAACTTGAAAAGAGGGTATAAAATAGAGCAAGTCTAAGTGAGAGACACAATCCACGGAAAGATGCGGGTGTCAGAAATATACGAACACTCCGACGCTTTGTCGGGCATGGTTAAATGGTTTGATCCAGTAAAGGGATTTGGGTTCATCGTATCAGATCGCGATGGACCGGACATTTTGCTGCACGTCAACGTATTGCGAAACTTTGGACAGTCGTCGGTCGCCGACGGCTCTGCGGTCACGGTGCGGGTTCAGAAAACCGAGCGTGGCGTTCAGGCGGTCGAAGTGGTCGCGATACAGCCTCCGGCATCCATCGAACACGAACCTCTGGCAGATATTGCAGAGCTTGACGCTGCCGCTGTGGCCGACGCGCCGCTAGAACCTGGGCGCGTGAAGTGGTTTGATAAAGGCAAGGGCTTTGGTTTTGCCAATGTGTTTGGCGCTCCTGAGGACGTGTTCTTGCATGTCGAGGTATTGCGCCGTTCGGGTCTTTCGGACTTGGCCCCTGGCGAGGCGATGGCAATGCGTGTCATTGATGGAAAACGCGGGCGCATGGCCGCCGAAGTGTTAGCTTGGGAAGCGGCCATCAAGAAGCATGAAGCAGTTTAAGGTCCATCCATCCCTGCGGGTCATACTGCGTCGTTTGGCCGGTGCTGCATTTATATGTTCAGCAACAGCGACAACCGCATGGGCCCAGTGCAGCGATAGCACCGTCTGGATCAAAGGGGACTTTGGACAAGCCCGGTTTTCTGTTGAAATTGCCGATGACATTGACGAACGCGCGACGGGGCTGATGAACCGCCCGAGCATGCCGATGTCAGCTGGCATGTTGTTTGTCTATGAGCGCCCCAGCCGTCTGTCATTCTGGATGCGCAATACGCTGATTGAACTGGATATGTTGTTTATCGATTCGACTGGCATCGTCCGTCACATCCATCACCGTGCGATTCCCTTGGATGAAACGCCCATAATTGGCGGTGATGGGTTGACGCATGTGCTCGAAATCAATGGCGGGCTTGCAGAGACGATGGGGATGGGTGTCGGTGACCAGCTGCGCCATCCAAGCTTTGCACAAGACGATGCAATTTGGCCTTGTTAGGTCTTTTCAATCCTGCAAACCACGTCTAAGAGGGGCACACGGTCGGAGCGTGGCGCAGCCTGGTAGCGCACCTGTTTTGGGTACAGGGGGTCGGAGGTTCGAATCCTCTCGCTCCGACCATTTTCCAAAAATTACATTTAGTATTCGATTGTGCCACCGGTTGCCGCGAGCAGTCGATCCATCAGTGAATCCAGGCTGCGTTGCTTGAAATAGATGCGACGCGGGTTGCCGGATTTCTGCACAACTTCAGCAAAGTAAGAAAGTTCCACAACGAACGCGCCTGCGTCACTGCCGGTTTCTTTTTGTATGACAAGTGTCGGTGCTTCCAAAGCGCCATCATATTGCAGGACCAAAAATGCCGCGAGGTCCGGCGGGGGCAAGATACGGCACTGAACCACAGATTTGGATATTTCGCGGAATTCGTCCCCGGGTGAGTCGCATGACGAGCGGAATGCGAGGTTCAGCGGCTCTGGTACCTGATCAAATACCGCCCGACGAACAGGCAGGTCTTGTTCGGATGTCGCAATTGTCTCTACATATTGTGGTGCGCATGCGCCTAAAGCGACCAACACAACGATGAAAATGGGTCGCATAACGTGCCTCGGTTGGGACTGTGTTGACAGGACCACACTTTGCCAAGAGCAGCAAAACCTTTCTACTTTGGCGAGTGTTAACTGTGGATAACTTAAGGTAACGCATCCAGAAATTAGCCTAAGTCAGCCCTTTTCTTGGTAAAAATGCGTGCCGCGCCAGTGGATGAAATTTGAGGACACCGCAGGCTGTTAACCTTTTGAATCAGTTCGTCCGGGAACGCGCAAAATCCCATCGTTGGGTCAAGGCAAAACTTGTCAAAAAAGTTTTAAAATTGCGTTGACGGTAGGGGGTCGGATACGTCAGTTTGTGCAGGCCAAGTCGATAAACACAACATGTAGTGGACAGCGCTACGAACCTACGACAAGGCACAGAAAACAGAAAACACCATAGGTCACGGTCACAACCCGACCTCGAAGGATGCACTTGGCCACTGGCCGGGTGCAACGGATGTAGACTGTTTCCTTGTGCTGGCACGCCACATGGGCCCCCGCAACGTCGGGCCAGCCTGATAGACAACTTGCTGAATAACGAGGCAGCGCAATGAAAATTGAACGACACTTCACCACCGCCGGTCAGGACGCATACGCCGATCTGAGCTTTGTGACGACGGTCTCTGAAATCCGTAATCCTGACGGCACCATCGTGTTCCACCTCGACGGCGTCGAAGTGCCCGCGAAATGGAGCCAAGTGGCAAGTGATGTCATTGCACAAAAGTACTTCCGCAAGGCGGGCGTCCCTTCGAAGCTGCAAAAAGTAAAAGAAGCGGATGTGCCCGAGTTCCTGTGGCGCTCCAAGGCGGCACCGGGTGCCGAGATGAGTGGTGAGACGTCGTCCAAGCAAGTGTTCGACCGTCTGGCAGGCGCTTGGGCCTATTGGGGCTGGAAGGGTGGCTATTTCACCACCGAAGAAGACGCGCAGGCTTACTACGACGAAATGCGCCACATGCTGGCGACACAGCGCGCTGCCCCCAACAGCCCACAGTGGTTCAACACGGGCCTGCACTGGGCCTATGGCATCGACGGCCCGGCCCAAGGCCACCACTATGTCGATTACCAGTCCGGCAAGCTGACGAAATCAAAGTCCTCTTACGAGCATCCCCAACCACATGCCTGCTTTATCCAGTCCGTGTCTGACGACCTGGTGAACGATGGTGGCATCATGGACCTGTGGGTGCGCGAAGCACGCCTGTTCAAATACGGGTCCGGCACTGGCACCAATTTCTCGTCTCTGCGCGGGCAGGGCGAAAAACTGTCTGGCGGCGGCAAGTCGTCTGGCCTGATGGGCTTTCTTAAAATCGGTGACCGTGCAGCAGGCGCGATCAAGTCCGGTGGCACCACGCGCCGTGCCGCGAAAATGGTGATCGTCGATGCCGACCACCCCGATATCGAAGACTTCATCAACTGGAAGGTGATCGAAGAGCAGAAAGTGGCGTCCATCGTCGCAGGCTCCAAGATGCACGAAGAAAAACTGAACGGCCTTTTTGCCGCGATCAAGGCGTGGGACGGTGCAGCCGAAGACGCATACGATGCCAAGAAAAACAACGCGTTGAAAGACGCAGTGAAAGCGGCCAAACGCGTCGCGATCCCCGAGACATATGTCAAACGCGTGTTGGATTATGCGCGCCAAGGTCACACCAGCATCGAATTTCCGACCTATGATACAGACTGGGATTCCGAGGCGTATAACTCCGTCTCAGGCCAGAATTCCAACAACTCGATCCGCGTCACCAATGCGTTCCTGAAGGCTGTTGAAAAAGACGCCGATTGGGAACTGATTTCCCGTGTTGACGGTTCTGTCACACAAACCATCAAGGCACGCGATCTCTGGGCCCAAGTCGGCCACGCCGCATGGGCCTGCGCCGATCCGGGCATTCAGTACCACGACACCGTCAACGACTGGCACACATGCCCCGAAGACGGTGCGATCCGCGGCTCGAACCCGTGTTCTGAATACATGTTCCTGGATGACACGGCCTGTAACCTCGCGTCGATGAACCTGCTGACCTTCCTCAAGGATGGCGTATTTCAGGTCGAAGACTACATGCACGCCTCGCGTCTGTGGACTGTGACACTCGAAATCTCCGTGATGATGGCGCAATTTCCGTCCAAAGAAATCGCGCAGCGGTCTTATGACTTCCGCACGCTGGGTCTGGGCTATGCCAACATCGGTGGTTTGCTGATGAACATGGGTCACGGTTATGACAGCAAAGAGGGCCGTGCCCTGTGCGGTGCGCTGACTGCGATCATGACCGGCGTTGCCTATGCCACATCTGCCGAAATGGCCGGCGAACTGGGGCCGTTTCCCGGTTACAAAAAGAACGCGGATCACATGCTGCGCGTGATGCGCAATCACCGCACGGCCGCCTATGGCAAGACCGAAGGCTACGAAAATCTGGCGGTAAAACCCGTTGCGTTGGATCATGGCAACTGTCCCGACGCGCGGCTTATTGATATCGCCAAGTCCGCATGGGACGAGGCGCTGAAACTGGGCGAGGCGCACGGCTATCGCAACGCGCAATCCACAGTGATCGCGCCCACGGGCACCATCGGTCTGGTCATGGATTGTGACACCACGGGCATCGAACCTGACTTTGCGCTGGTAAAGTTCAAAAAGCTGGCCGGCGGCGGATATTTCAAGATCATCAACCGTTCCGTTCCTGCGGCTTTGGAAAACCTTGGATATGGGTCCGCCCAGATCGAGGAAATCGTCAGCTACGCTGTCGGTCACGGCTCTATCGGGAACAGCCCGGCGATCAACCACACGTCACTGGCCGGGCACGGGTTTGGACCCAATGAATTGGCCAAAGTCGATGCCGCATTGGAAAGTGCGTTCGACATTCGGTTCGTGTTCAATCAGTGGACGTTGGGCGAAGAGTTCTGCACAGGCGTGCTGGGCATCCCACAAGCCAAGCTGAACGATCCGACCTTTGATCTGCTGAAATCGCTTGGTTTTTCCAAGGCAGATATCGATGCGGCCAACGACCATGTTTGCGGCACCATGACCCTCGAAGGGGCACCATTCCTGAAGGAATCGCATTACCACATCTTTGACTGTGCGAATGCGTGCGGCAAAAAAGGGACGCGGTATCTGAGCGTGGACAGCCACATCTATATGATGGCTGCGGCGCAGTCCTTCATCTCGGGTGCGATCTCTAAAACGATCAATATGCAAAACGATGCAACGATCGAAGATTGCCAAAAGGCGTATGAACTCAGCTGGTCGCTGGGTGTCAAAGCCAACGCGCTGTACCGTGATGGTTCCAAACTCAGCCAACCTCTGGCCGCATCGCTGGTCGAGGATGACGAGGAGGCCGCAGAGACGCTCGAAAGCGGATCACCACAGGAAAAGGCCGTCGTTCTGGCCGAAAAGATCGTGGAAAAGATCATCGTCAAAGAGATCATCAAATCGCACCGCGAAAAGATGCCCCAGCGCCGCAAGGGATATACCCAAAAGGCCATCGTGGGCGGACACAAAGTGTACCTGCGCACCGGTGAATACCAAGACGGCAACTTGGGCGAGATTTTCATCGACATGCACAAGGAAGGTGCGGGCTTCCGCGCCATGATGAACAACTTTGCCATCGCGGTGTCGGTGGGTCTGCAATACGGCGTGCCGCTCGAAGAGTTTGTCGATGCGTTTACCTTCACCAAATTCGAGCCTGCGGGCATGGTGCAGGGCAATGACAGCATCAAGAACGCCACGTCGATCCTGGACTACGTGTTCCGCGAACTGGCGGTCAGCTATCTGGATCGCACCGATCTGGCGCATGTCAAACCCGAAGGTGCAACATTCGACAGCATTGGGCAGGGCGTCAACGAAGGCATCAACAACGTCTCTGAATTGAGCGAATCGGCGGCCTCCAAGTCCCTCGAAGTGCTGAAGCAAATCAGTTCGTCAGGCTATCTGCGCAATCGGATGCCACAAGATCTGGTGGTGCTGCAGGGCGGCATGTCGGATGCAGGTAAAATGATGGCTGACGCCCAAACGGCACTGCAAACGCTGGCACCCGACGTGGCAGTCAACGGTGCCATCGCCCACAGCACGACCACAACATCCATCGCATCAGGTGCCGTCAGCTTGGATGCGCGCACCAAAGCCAAGATGCAAGGTTACGAAGGTGAAGCCTGCGGCGAATGTGGTAACTACACACTGGTGCGCAACGGCACGTGCATGAAGTGCAACACCTGCGGCGGAACGTCCGGGTGTAGCTAAACAGAATACGCGCTCCGGCAATGGGGCGCGAGGGGGCCGGGTCGGTCACGGTTGATCTGACCCCCGACGAGACGGGTGGGGCGGTACGTTACGTCCCCCCACCTTTTCCGAGGCGGATGCGTTCGCTTCTGACGACGTTCAGGCCGCAGGCAAAAAAGTACCGGGCGGTTAACATATTGAGCCTGAACGGCGAAACTAAAGGGGAGCGTTCGCGCTCCCCTCTTTTATATCGGAGAGATCGGATAGCGGCCTCTGGGTTCGGCGCCACTAAAAAAGAAGAGGCCCGATCTTTGACGTCAGATCGGGCCTCGTTCGTTTAAATCTGCTATGCGTGCGCGGTCACACGCGCCTAGGCTGGGCGCGCGGGCAGGTGAATGTTGAACTTCGCCCGTATGGCGGCATCTAGGTCCGGGCTTAGCGCCGCTGCGGGCGCACTGGCCAGAATTTCTTCTTTGCGCGCGGTGGCCTGGGCGATCAGGTCAGGTTTGCCCAACTCAACCCATTCCTTGGGCGAGGTGCGGCTGCCAAGGGTTGGATAGACACAGTTGCTTTGCATCCCCGACAACGTCTGATCGGTGCCCAGATAGTGACCCGGCCCGTTCATCGTCACATCCGCGATTTGATCCAGCGCCATGGTTTCATCTGTCACCTCGATCCCGCGCACACAGCGCAGGGCCTGACCGATGATATCATCGCCTAAAATCAGGGACTCATGGCAGAACCCGAGCAGCGAAGCATGCATGCCCGCCGCCTCATAAACCATGTTCACGCCCGACAGACCGGCCGTCAGGTTGGAACACATCTGCTCCCAGCCTGCCTGCATGTCTGGCAGTTTACTGTCGGATGCGCCCCCGGCGGACCCACCGGGCAGGTCGTAAAATCGGTGCATCTGCCCGCATCCCGCTGTCAGCAGGGCCTGTTCCCCCGAACCGATGGACATGGCCCCGGTGCGCAAGTCGAGCCCAAAGGGCCACGTCCCAAAGATCGCCGGCGCGCCGGGTTTGACGGCGTTGACATAGACAAGGCCGGCAAGGCATTCGGCTGTTGCCTGCACGATCGCACCTGCAATGGTGGATGGCGCGGTGGCACCCGACATGCCTGCGGATAACAACAGCACCGGCATCCCGGCCTTGATGCACAGTTCCATGACCTCGCAGCTTTCGGTCGCGAATTTCATCGGTGGGACCACAAAACAGTTCGAGTTCGACACAAACGGGCGTTCCCGCCACTTGTCTTCGCCCCCGGCAATCATGTGCAGCATCTCGATGGCGGGTCCGACGCACGACGGCTCGCTATAGCTGGTGCCGACATGTTTTGTGGTGCCTGACACACAAGCAAAGACCGAATTATACTCCATCTCCATTGTGTCGGGGATGTCACGACAGATCATCGGGCGTTGTAGGAAGTGGATATTGTCGAGTTGATCGGCAATGCGCGCGGCGTCGTGCAGGTCCTGCACAGTGCTTTCGCGGTAATTGCGCCCGTCGAGTTCCACGAGGTTTACGGCCGCCCCTGCGGTGCCATAGTGCACCCGTGCGCCCGACAGTTCCAGATCATGTGCAGGATCGCGCCCATGCAGGATCATCGACCGGTTGGCCCGCGCAATCGTGTCTTCGACCAGTGCGCGTGGAAACCGGATGCGGCCATCATCACCCAGAATGGCACCTGCCCCGACAAGATAGTCGATACCGCTGGGCGGTGCGTCAGCCAGCCCAATATTTTCAAGGGCATCAAGGGCGGCGTGGTGCAGGCGATCCACTTGGGCAGCGGTCAGCGGGTTGTATTGGCCACCCTCCATACCAGCCCGTATAGGGCGCAGGTGTTGGGCGAGGGGGGCCGCGCGGGCTGCACGGCGTGCGGCGCGACCGCCAGAGCGTGATTTGGGAGCAAGTTCGTTCATGAGTGATGGTATCCGGATGTAACTGTGACAAGGGTGAGGTGGTGTCAGTTAAAAACCGGTCTACCGCGCGCCGCGCGCCCGCGCTCTGCCCCGATGGTGCGGGTGATCAAAGCGATTTTACTGCGACATGCCTGCACGCCCAGCCTCCATGCTTGTGCAAAAAACGTCCTATAAATGCAGCTTGCTGCTTAAGTTTACACCAGTCTGTCCTGTTTGCGACCTGCGCTCGGCGGGGTGTCGCGCACGTGTTTTGGGCCGAATGGCAGGTCTTCGCTTAGGTGGCGGGAGGGCAGCGTGTCCTGTCTGGAACTGCCGGGGGCAGGACCCACCTGTAATGTGACGGCGCGTATTGCAGACCGTTTGAACAAACAGGAGCAAGACAAGACATGACAGGTTACATCTTTCGCACATCCCTGGCCGCAAGCCTTGTTGCAGCCGTGGCCTTGCCCGCCTTTGCCGGCACATTGGACAGCCCCGCCGCTGATCCGTCGCCGCCAACAGCGCCTGCGCCTTTGCCGGTTCTGGCTCAGGGCGGGGACTGGACCGGGGCCTATGCTGGTGTGCAGCTTGGCTATGGGGATGTGAACGGAACGGGTGCTGCGGATGGGGATGACGTCCTTTATGGTGTGCACTTTGGCTATGATTACGACTTTGGCACCTTCGTGCTGGGGGGCGAAGTGGACTATGACTTTACGGATATCGACCTGAATGGGGCAGCAACGGTGGACAGTGTCGCGCGCCTGAAACTGCGAGCTGGCTATGACTTTGGGCGCACGCTGGGGTATGTGACCGCAGGTGTGGCAGAGGTTGATACATCTCTGGGTTCCGAGAGCGGAGCGTTCTACGGGATCGGCGCAGTTTATCAAATCAACGACAGATACACTGTTGGCGCTGAACTGCTGGAACACAACTTTGACGACATTTCGGGCACTGGTGTGGATGCAGATGCAACAACATTCACGGTGCGTGGATCTATCCGCTTTTGATAATTGCGGCGCAAGGCTGAGAGGGCAATCGCCCCCGCCTGTCCATAGTGCAGCCCGCGCGCGCGTGCCTGTCAGGCCGCGCGCGCTTCGGCAAAGTGGCACAGGGTGGTCAGAGCCTGTTCGAATGCGGCGTCATCGATTGTCATCGCAACGCGCAGATGCCCTGCGGCCGACATGCCAAAGCTTTCGCCCGGCATGACGGCGATATGTTCTGCCTCGAGCAATTCATTGGCAAACTCGTCCCCACTCAGCCCCGTCGCGCGGATGTCCAACATCAGGTACATCGCGCCTTGGGCCGGGATCAGGCCAACGGTGTTCTGTTGCGCAATGACACGCTGCGCAATGGCGCGCCGCCGCTCAAACGGAGCGCCGATCTCGGCCTCGAACGCGGCACCTTGCGACAGCGCAAACATGCTGGCGTCCTGAATGTATCCGGGCACGCCATAAGTGGTGTGGGTCGCCAGCGTGATCATATGGGCGATGGCATCTTCGGGCCCAACCACCCAGCCGCAGCGTGATCCGGTCATCGCGTGGCTCTTGGACATTGAACCAATGACCAGCGTCCGCTCTGCCATGCCGGGCAGGGACCGGGGGCTGATGTGCGTGCCGTCCCAGACTTGAGTGTCGTACACCTCGTCCGAGATCAGCCAAAGATCGTGGCGCTTGCAGACATCCGCAATCGCCGCGAGCGTGGCATGGGAATAAACAGTGCCTGTGGGGTTGTTGGGCGAGTTGATCAGCAAGGACTTGGCCCCTGCGACGGCGGCTTCGATGTCTTCGGGGCGGGGTTGAAACGCATCCTCGGCCCGCGTCTGGATAGTGCGTGG
>ENA-OQVM01000472-OQVM01000472.1-marine-metagenome-genome-assembly--contig:-NODE-472-length-63321-cov-6.124202_pt1 | contig 63321 bp, 54 predicted proteins | sample MGYA00237776_ERZ505498 | MGnify/ENA primary metagenome ERZ505498 (study PRJEB26159, sample SAMN06265151) | marine metagenome | isolation source: Helgoland LTER site | place: Germany:Helgoland, sampling... | reverse complement strand
GATAAAGACCTCCTCTTACCCGTGCATTGAGAATTACCTCTCCTTCAGCGGTACCCTCTGTAAACTTCATCACTCGATTATTATTATAATCTGCAACATATACAGTTCCATCACTGGCTACCACCATACCTCTTGGAGTATATAACAAATTCAATGCATTACCACTGCTCCCATTTTCGTCTCCAGCAATCAAAACAGGATCCTGATTATAAGCATCGTAGGCATATTTTACAACTCTGTTATTGCTTAAATCTGACACATAGATGTTAAGATTATCATCTACATGAAATGCAGATTCCCATTCGTTGTTAAATTGATTTATTAATTGCCCCTGACCATTGTTGATAAGCTCTTCTAAATCAGCACTGATGTTGGTATCATCTCCCACATATTGTCTGGAAACTTTTGATCGGTACAACAGGTATAAATAATCATTTTTAATAAGGATATTTTTAAGATCTGAAGCGCTAGTTGACAAAGCAGTTCTTACTCCGTCAGGAGTTACCTTAAATATTTTTCGATCTTGATCTAGCACATACAAATTGTGATTTGAATCCTGAGCATAATCAATTGGAGAATTTTCAAATTTGATTGCATTAGTGTCACTAGGACCCCCTACTACATAGTCAAAAATAGCATTGCTAGCCGCAGTAAATGAATAATCTGATGATGTGGCCCCCTCATCGGAAAAATTTACAAAAACTTCTGTATCATAAGGTTTGGCCTCAGCAATGGTTGCCGTTAGTTCAATACTCTCGCCCTCATTGACCTCTGCTGCAGAAAAAGCAACCGCAACTTCCGTTTGATCATTAACAGTAAAATCTACTGTTTTTTCAACCAATGCTACATTGGAAGTACCTACAATAGAAAAAGAATAATTATCCAATCCTTCTACCACAGCATCAACTGTTGTGTTTATGGAAATTTGAAATTCAGTTTCCCCTGCGGCTATTTCAAAAGAACTATACCCTTCTGCATCTGTGTTCAGTGGATAAGCGCTTCTTTTATAAATGAATGAGGTTCCTGGACGTGGGTTTTCGGAAGAATAATCTTCTCTTCGACCATTTTCATCCCAGTAAGTAAAAATAATATTATAGTAATCGTAAGAGAAAACACCATCAGCGTCTACATTACTAACCACCTTCATCACGTAATTTTGGTTAGTTTTATTCTTAGGATGTTGATTATTATTTCTCAAACTCTCCCAATTCCGGAAGGTTAATTGATCTATGTTTTCGTAAGAGCCCAGTGCAAATGTAACTCCAGTTGGACCTGATCTAGTATAATTAGATTGGTTGAATAAATTATCAGAGCTTTTATTCATAAGAGTTCCCTGCGTACCTCTTGAAAGCCATGTGTATGGATTAATTCTATCCTGATACAATTCGTTTTCAGGATCATCTGACCATTTTTTAGTAAATGTTACCTCTCCTCCTAAACTCAGTTCGAAATCATCATTGGTAACCGTAGATGATGCATTTTTGACTTTAAATTTAGACACATTCTCACTCGCATTTGACAATGTAACGGTAATTGTTTGGACATCTCCTTCGTCGAGAGCTTCCTTTTCCAAAGAAACTGTAAATGTTGGATCTTCAACATCTTTTTCAGTTGAGACTAATGTTTTAGTAAATAATTTGTCAGAATTTAATTCTAAATTTTCAGAGGGAAATAAGGGATTTGTTCCGAAAATAATTGATGAATTTATAAAAATAACTAAAAGTGATACAATTTTTAAAAAAGGATTCTTCATGGTCAAAAATTTTAATTGTATTAAATTTAAGACCTTATTATCTAATAGTGGTTATTTTTTTAAAATTTTAGTATTAAGATAATCTTATGATATTATTATAACTGTATTCATTTGATTTTAAATACAATTGTATACTTTTGACAATTATTGTTAGAACAAATAAAACAATTTATGAAAAAAAAATACGCAATATACTTTTTGCTGTTTACAATCTTATTTACAGCCAAAACTTATGCTCAGACACCAGATTTTAATCTTTCTGCAACAAACTTGTTGATCTCTGAAAATGATCGACCTTTGACGAATGTTTCTGAAAGTATCTCTATAACAATGGTTTCACAACCAACCAACGATGTTGTGATAACTCCAGTATACACCGATCAGACAGAATTTAGTGTTAGTCCTAGCACTTTGACTTTTACATCATCAAACTGGAATACAGCACAATCATTTACTTTTACATCTATTAATGACAATACAGTTGATGGCGATGTGTCTATAGACATAACAATAACGGCAACAACATCTTCATCACACGACTCAGGTTCAGGAGATGGTTCGCATGACTCAGGCTCTGGTGACGGTTCGCATGACTCAGGCTCTGGTGACGGTTCGCATGACTCAGGTTCTGGTGACGGTTCGCATGACTCAGGTTCTGGTGACGGTTCGCATGACTCAGGTTCTGGTGACGGTACTTCAGATGTAACAACAGAAAAAAACTTAGCAATAACAATATTGGATTACAACCAACCGCCTTCAGATATTGCTGATTTTGCAATCAAAATTGGTTTCAATACTGAAGACTATATACTTGCCTCAATTTCAGATCCAGATGGTGATGAGATCTCATTAAACACAACAAAAGCCCTAGATTCAGGGACCGTATCACTTGAAACAGGTAACTTATTATATACACCAAATGAAAGATTCTTTGGTTCAGATACTTTAGAAATAAAATTTACTGACGATATTTTTACGACCAACAAAACAAGCATAAATATTGATGTAATTGGGCTTGGTGATTTGGATGGAGACAAAATTGTAGGTGTCAGTGATATAGTATTTATGGCTTCCTATACTCTTGGAATAACTGGATATGAAATTCCAGACACTTTTAATAACGTTTTTGATGTAACTCAAAATGGAGAAATAACTCTTGAAGATCTAGTTCATCTTGAATCTTACCTGGTTGGAATTGATGGTTACAATTTAACTATTAAATAAATAAAAATATGAAAAAAATATACACCTTACTATTCGCTATTTGTTTTATCTCTAGCTTATCAGCTCAACAAGTGTCAATTGGAGTTGACGGTAATGACATCTACTATAAAACACAAGCAAACATTTATTTAGCAGCACTTAAGCTAACTTTCGAAAACGAAATCACGACAAGTACAGCAGACAATATATCTTCTTGGCAAACTCTTTACGGAGGAGTGGTTTCTGGACCACAATTGACCATTGATTCAGGGAAATTATGGACTGTTACCATGTCTACTGATAAAAAAACAATGTTAATATATTCAGATGCAAATGGTGCATTTAAACCAACATCAGATGGAGAGTATGTGAAATTTTTCAAACTCTCTAATGTAAACAAATTGGTTTCTATAGATGATATAGCAGGATTTTTGAGTGAGGACACTAACTTAATACCGGCAGAAGCAATCACACCCTCGTTTTCAATAAACAGTTCGCTATCTTTGGGAAACTTTGAAAACAGTCCCGAGTTAAAAATATATCCGAACCCAACAACGGGAAATAGAGTTTTAATTTCAGGTCTTAACGAAACATTAGAAGCTAGAATTTTTGATGTAATGGGAAGAGAAATTCTTAAAACTACTGTTTCTCCTTCAGAAAGTAGTATTGACATAAGCAACTTAAAGAGCAACGTCTATCTTTTAAAGTTAAAAAATGACAATAGCTCTCGTGTTCACACGATCGTAAGACATTAAAAACAACAAAAAAATCTTAAAAAGTACTAGTATATCATTTATACTAGTACTTTTGTTATTTACAATTGAAATGAAACAATATCTATTTCTTATTTTGTTTTCTGGTTTTTTTGTCAGCGCACAATCTATAACTGGAACTCAGGGGCAATTTTTTATTCCAACTGCAGAAATGCACCCCGACAGAACCTTGGTATTAGGCGCCTCTTTCATCCCTGAAGGATATTTTCAACGATACGATAAAAAAGAAAATCCGGGAATGCCTACCTTTGTTACGGTTACCGTTCTTCCCTCGGTAGAAATCATGTTTCGATATACACATGAATTAAATCTACCCGTAAATTTTGAAACAAGATACTTTCCAGATCGAATGTTTGCTTTTCGAGTTCGCCTTTTAAAAGAAACAAAATATGTACCCACCATTACCGTTGGTGCGCAAGATTTTACAAGTTACCTTGGTTTATCATGTGAAACTTGTGTGAATTATGGAGGGAGTTACCTAGTTTTAACAAAATCTTTTTATCTGAATCGATTTCAATTCAAACCAACAATAGGATATGGTTCCGATGTATTAAGTTTGTACCGATACGATTTTTTAGGGCTTTTTGGCGGTGCTGAAATCTCACATAAAAACTTACCTAATACTTCATTGTCCATGGAATATGACTCAAAAAACATACACTTAGGACTTTCGCACACATTTTTTAATAGGCTCGTCTTAAAAGCTGGGTTATGGGATCTCAATAAACCAGCCGCCATGATCGCTTACAAATATCAGATATGGTAATACGTTTTATTGGTTTTTTATTCTTAATGTTCACTACTTCATTTTTAGCTCAGGAGGAGTTGGCTAAAAAAATGGTATCTCTTGGGTATGAAAATGTTCGTGTGTTTTCAAAGAATGACGAACTTTATGTTGGTTATGAAAATAACCGTTATCGTTTTGAAGGAGATGCGCTGGAAGAGGTGCTTAAAACACTTTCTGAATCGAAGGTAGTGGTAAATCAAACAACTCACCTGTTAATTTATAACACAGGTCTTCCCGTAGTGTATTTTAACATTCCATTTAAGGCACTTTCTTCAATTCAAAATAAAACCTTCTCTGAAACAGATACAAAATCGATTTACGCCTCTTTAAATGTAGCAAAAATGGAATCGGTGTATAAAGAACATACGCCCTACAATAATTCCTTTTACAAATTTGACTTTCAACTGGGATTTCATTTAGACTATCAGCTTGGAAATTTTGATAATGGAGTGAAAGAAAAACTATACGCCAGACCCAATATGCAAACAGTGTTTGGGCATGGAACTCAGTTAAATGCATCATATCAGATGGTAATCATCAATGATTTGAATAATCAATTTTATTCACGCCCATACATGGTTGTACTTTCACAGGATTTTAAGTTGCCTTATAATGGTTTTATCAATGCATCTTTAGGGTACTTTCAATTCAATAGGTTTGGATACAACATTCGATTCGACAAACTGTTACAAGAAGAAGCTTTTCATGTTTCATTTAATTACGGGATGACGCGTTATTCTTATCTCGACGAAGAAGTAATTCCTATTTTCAACTCAAATCAGCAATCTTTTTACAATGCAACATTAAACTACAGGTGGAGAAAACACGATGTTGACATTCGCTTAAATTACGGAACATTCATGCAAAATGATTTGGGATACCATTTTTCAGTTTCCAGACAATTTGAAGAAAAATTTGTACACTTATTTTACAAAAAAACAAACTTAGGGGATGTAGGAGGTTTTGGATTTATTGCAACATTGCCTCAAAAAAAGTACATGAAACCTAAAAAGATACGAGCAAGACTTGCTGACAACTTCAAACTTAACTACAACTATTTTGGAAACAGTATTGCACGAAGTTACGATACAGGTCCATCGCTGTTTTCAGATTTAAAAGAATATTACCCGAGTGTGCTTAAAAAAGCAATTCAAAAGCGATTCATGCTCAAAAAATAACAGTTCAGTTCAACCTTGACTTTTCAGTTACTCCTAAAATTACGTTTTATTGTTATTCTATTTCTAAAAAAGTAAAAAAACACTAAAGAATAAATTCGATGAAACCCCAATTAAACAAAGGGAATGTTTCAAAGCACTGTAAAATAAGAGAATAAAAAAGTCCAAAAAAGTTGTTTAATAGATATTATTATATTAATATTATTATTGTAATACTATCTTTTAGCACAAACAATATTACGTCTAGGGTTTATGATATTAAAAAAAAGCATGTCGTTATTAATTATTATAGTATTGATTCCACAATTCTTATTGAGTCTTGATGATGGAATCTGTTTTTCTAGTGATAAGGATGTCTTTTTTGTTCAAAACGATAATAACATAAGAATTGTAACTATTAAAAATCAAATTATAGATGATTTTTATGTTCCTAAAAATATTTTTGGAAAGGAATATTCTTTAGACAAAGATTTTAAATTATTTAAATGGAAAAACAATACCACAAGAATTGTAAACAAATCAAGTGGGATGGTGTATGAATCCATAAATGACACCCTAAAACGAATTGACAACTCATTTGATCACAAGATGTCTTTTGGTAGTCACGTATTTAAAAAAAATGACACCATTTTTAAATTTGGAGGTTATGGCTTTTGGAGTACAAGAAATTTTTTCAACTATTTCAATGAAAAAACAAAGGAATGGGAATTTTACCCAACCAAAGGAACGCTGTTGGCTCCTGGATTGTATGATCATAAAGGAATTTTAATTGACGAAGATTATTTTGTTACTAATGGTAAAATAATGAACCTTTTTGATGGCTTTAGCTTTGAAGAAAACAAGGAGATTTGGAAATTTAATTTTTTGACAAAAAAATGGACAAACCTTGGAATATCAAATCTTCCCTTTTTTGTCAATTACATAAAACATGGTGAAAAAATTATCGTAAACACTCTCAATGATAAAACCCAGTTAGTAGATTTCAAAACAAATTCATTTGAACCCTTAGAAAGAAAAAATTTAAGTATCAGTATTTTTAATAAATCAGCATTTGTGTTAAATGACACTCTTTACAGTTTTAAAAATGGTCGTACTATCAATTATCCTGTTTCTGGGCTCATTTTACCAAGAATTCAAACGGATCAACAGTATATTTATACGACTCCCAATGAATTATATATTGGTTTGTACAATGCTGGAATTTTTGCGCTTCTTATAATTGTTTGTGTAATCTTTTTTATGCGATACAAACAAAATCAAATGCCACAAACCTCTAAGCTTGGACTCAGGTATAAAGGAGTAGATTATCTTCTCAAGGATAATGAAAATGTAATCATGAATCTTATCCTTTCAAATCAAGAAGTTTTCTCTCAAAAAATATACGATGTGGTTGAAAACCCCCATCTGAGCTACCCTCAAAACAATAAAATTAAGCTAGATACAATCAATAGTCTCAACAATAAATTATTCAAAATTTTGGACATAGACAGGTTTATTGAATCAAAAAAATCAAAGGAAGACCAGCGAGTTCTTGTTTATTTCTCAAACCATAAATCTATTTTTTCAAAAAAGACCTACGATGGTGAATAAATCAACCAGGTTTCTCCTAGAAAGTAATTCAACCCTAATTCACTAGATAATAACTAAGTATATTGGTTTAAAAATAATAGATGAAGGGACAACGATGCTATCATGTAAAAAAACTAAAGCAACCTCTTAACTTCTTCAAAATCCAATCCTCCATAATTTCCAGAACTCATTAAAACAAGCGCTACTTTGTCTAAATTTTGACGGAATAAAAAATCTTTAAACTCTTGTGGATTCGTGTAAATTATCAAATCATCTCGTTGAAAAGCCTCCGCAATTTGTTGCGATGTAACAGCTTCTAGTTGTTTAATTTTTACTGCTTTTGGAGAATAAAAAACAACTGCCATATCAGCATATTTTAACGAGTTTTTGTATTCTGATAAGAATTCAGCATTCAAACTAGAATAGGTATGCAATTCTAAACAAGCCAATACAGTTCTCTCAGAATACTGTTCTTTGACTGCTTTCGTGGTTGCAGCTACTTTGCTTGGTGAATGTGCAAAATCTTTAAAAATGACTGAAGATTTACTTTCTGCAATTTTCTCTAAACGCTTGCTTGCTCCGCTGAAACTTCCAATTGCTTCATAAAAACCATCTTCATCAATTCCCATGTGTTGACAGATCCATTTTGCACCGGCAAGGTTTTGCAAGTTGTGTTTTCCGAAAATTTCTAAGGGTAAATCTCCTGCTGTTGTCTCCAAAAATGTAATGCCATTTTCAATATAATGATTTGGAGTTGCATAAGGATATTTCTTAATGTGATTTTCTGATAATTCTACTACCTCTTTTACAATTGTATCTTCCTCGTTATACATCATACTTCCTCCATGAATCATAGAGTCCGTAAAAATTTTAAACTGCTCTATATAATTTTCAAAAGTTGGAAAAACATTGATATGATCCCAGGCTATTCCACTCAACAAAGCAATATTTGGCTTGTATAAATGAAACTTAGGTCGTCGATCTATGGGGGAACTCAAATATTCGTCACCTTCTAAAACGATAAAATCATTTTCTTCTGTTAAATGTACCATAGTTTCAAACCCTTCTAATTGAGCTCCAACCATATAATCCACTTCTTTTTCGTGATAATTCAACACATGTAAAATCATGGAAGTAATCGTCGTTTTACCATGAGAACCTCCGATAACAACTCGAGTTTTATCTTTAGACTGTTCGTATAAAAATTCAGGATAGGAATAAATTTTTAATCCTAATTCTTGAGCTTTTAACAATTCAGGGTTGTCTTTTTTTGCGTGCATCCCAAGGATGATCACTTCTAAATCTGAAGAAATTTTTTCGGGAAACCATCCAAACTCAAAAGGTAACAAACCATACTTTTCTAGACGAGATTTGGAGGGATCATGGATGGTGTCATCACTACCTGAAACTTGGTAACCTTTTTGGTGAAGGGCAATTGCTAAGTTGTGCATTGCGCTTCCGCCAATGGCAATAAAATGTATATTCATCAAAAAAAAATTTATAAAAGGTAAAAATACAAAAGGTTTGTAAAATATGAATTGTCTTTAAAGCGAAACTCCAATAAAAAAGAGGGAACTATTTTTATTCCAAAACAACTCTTGTAGGAGTATCGGTTCCCTTGACAATACTTTCTGTTCCCATTGCAACAGCTTGTATGGTTTGAGTAATGACTGTCATATTCAAAGTCCCTGCTTCATCAGATACTTGATGATAATCCTTGTCAACATCAATTGGTGTTGTTGAAAAAGTGTGAGAAGGAACCCCCAAACGTGCCAAAGAAGCGTTGTCTGATCTAAAAAATAGATTAAATTTAGGATACGGATCTGGAAATAACTGATAGGGTGATCCTTTTAAATTTCGCTGAATAATTGTACCGAAATCAGAACGTTCAAAACCAGTCAACCAAGCTGTATTTGGACCAAAACTTGGAGTTTTACCAATCATTTCTAAATTGATTCCAGCCATAAATTTTTTAGCATCAATTTCTTTACCAAAATGTGAAGAGCCCATTAACCCCATTTCCTCCCCTGCAAAGGCAATAAAAACAAGGGTGCGCTGGTTGAAATTTTTCTTTTTAAAATATTCAGCGAGCGCTAATACACCGGTTACCCCAGAAGCATCGTCATTTGCTCCATTGTATATACTATCAACTTGTTCCGCTTTTTTTAAAATTCCCAAGTGATCATAATGTGCAGAAAAAATCACAAATTCATTTTTGTTGCTTTTTCCTTCTAAAACACCAATGATATTACTTGCCGTGATCTCTTTTTCAGTATTTCTGTTTTTAAAAGTAAAGGTTTGTCTGTACGTTTCTAAATCTTTGAAAGTAGTAAGACCTATTCGTCTAAATTCCTTTTCTATATAAACTGCTGCTTTTTCTATACCCTGAGTTCCATTAGCCCTACCCTCCATATCGTCAGAAGCTAGGGTATAGATATGTTTTTTTACGGTATTGGAGTCTATTTTATATTCGCCAGAAAAAACTGCTTTTGAAATTGTTGTCTTCTTTTTTTGACACGAAATTAGAGCTATCAATAGAAAAATCAGTATCGCTTTTATTTTCATTTACATTTGATTTTAAAAGCTTAAATATAGCTAATTTAATTTCGTATTTTTGACAAAAATTTTAACGAATGATACTCTCTGAAATTCCAAACATAAAACACACGGACGCTAATAATTTTTTTTTACTTGCCGGTCCTTGTGCCATAGAAGGTGAAGAAATGGCTCTAAGAATTGCTGAAAAAGTGATTAAAATTACTGATAAATTAGAAATTCCATACATTTTTAAGGGGAGTTTTAAAAAAGCAAACAGAAGTAGAATTGACAGTTTTACAGGAATTGGAGATGAAAAAGCATTGAAAATTTTACGTAAAGTTTCTGAAACTTTTGGAGTGCCAACTGTGACAGATATTCATGAAGTTTCAGATGCAGCAAAAGCGGCTCAATATGTAGATGTTTTACAGATTCCTGCCTTCTTAGTTCGCCAAACAGATCTAGTTGTTGCAGCAGCAAAAACTGGAAAAGTTGTGAACTTAAAAAAAGGACAATTTATGAGTCCTGGCGCAATGAAACACGCAGTTCAAAAAGTAAAAGATGCAGGCTCTCAAAAAGCTTGGATCACAGATAGAGGAACCATGTTTGGATACCAAGATATGATTGTCGATTTTAGAGGAATCCCAGAAATGCGAGCATTTGCTCCAACAATCCTAGATGTTACTCACTCACTTCAACAACCCAATCAAACTGCAGGTGTAACTGGAGGAAGGCCAGAAATGATTGAAACGATTGCAAGAGCTGGAATTGTAAATAACGTAGATGGCCTGTTTATAGAAACTCATTTTGATCCTACCAATGCAAAAAGTGATGGTGCTAACATGTTGCATTTGGATAACTTGGAAGCGCTGTTAACGAATTTAGTAGCCATCAGAAAAACGATTACAAACTTATAGGTTTGTATACTTCAGAGCTTTATTATAACACAAGTAATAACTCTGTTTGATCTATCTGAACTTATGGAATAGGTTTGATTTTTATATCTTAGCAACTAAATACCAAAGATATGCATGATACTCTTGAAAGCAACTTCACTTTAAAAGGATTGACAAGTATTCTAATTGGATTGTATTTTTTTATTGCGGGATCTATTATTAATTCGATAATAGAAGGTTTTCTAATCGATGACAACCCAATGGGCATGCTTTCTCCTCAAATTATAGAAATAATAATCTTTATACTCGTTTTTTTTGTTTTTCTGTTTTCTTCTTTGGCTTTATTTTTTGGAGGTAAAAGAACTGCTAAAAAGTTTGACTATAAACTATGGAATACAGAAACTAAAATTGCATTTCGAAAATACATTCTTAAAATCGTTGTCATTTTTTTGGCATTAATACTCTTGGTTAATTTGGGTTTCATAGATTACCTCACTCCAGTTTTTCTAATTCTTTACGGAGTTTTATTAGCACTATCTATGAAGAAACAACGTAAAAACTTTTTGGTATTGTCGGGTATAAGTGTTCTTTTAGCAGCTATTTGTTTCTTGATTCCAAGTTATTGGCATGCGTCTCTTTCTATCATGGGAATCGCTCATATAACATACGGTGTTGTTGTAAGATACTAGTATCTCTTCCTTAATTCTCTGATCATCTCTTCAAGCCCGTTTAGTTGAAGCTCATACACCAACTCCATTTGTTTCCCTAATTTTCCACTTGGAAACCCTTTTGTTTTGTACCAAACAACATAGTGTTCTGGCAAATCAATTAGAAAATGACCTTTGTATTTTCCAAAAGGCATTTTCATTTTGGCCAAGTCTATTAAAAATTGTTGGTCTCCAGTCATTTATTCTTTCCCATCAACATAGGCTTGTAAATAAGAAAAACGTTCAGTTAATTTTCCGTTCTCGGTCATTTTTGCACGTTGCAAAACACCCTCTTCATCATTGTTAAAAAAAGCGGGGATTACATTCTTTAAAAACAACTCTCCAAAACCCTCACTGGCATCTTTTGGCAATTCACAAGGTAAATTATCTACCGCCATCACGACTATCGCTTCTTTATCTTTATAATCTACTTCAGATTCGGTTGCGGGATGATACCCATAAAGAGGTGCTGCTATTGTAGAGGCTCTTATTGAAGTGGCAACAGGTCCATTCACATCACAAGAAATATCAGCCACATATTGTATCTTAAATTCCTTAGATTTTGCATCTTCTTTTGTAAAAAGATAAGGAGCTCCATTCCCATAAAAATGTCCTGCAATAAAGAAATCGGTTACCGTAGCAAAACGCATAAAATCAGATTCGTAATTTTCTGGATGCTTGTAGAAATCAAAATTATCAAGTACCTGATGATCTTTGCGTTTGTTATAATCCAAAACATCTGCCAAACAATACACGGGTTCTTTAAATGAATTGTGAAGGTACTCGGTTACTGAAACTTGCGTAATCTTCATTGCATCTAACATTTCTTTGGCACCATAGGCAACTTTTCCATTTCCTGTTAAAAGAATTTTAATGTTTGGTAACTCAATATTCTTCAATTCCGATATCAATTCTGATTGTCCAGACAAGGTTAGTGCTTTTGGTAAATGAAAGGTATTTAATTTCAAACCTATTGCTCTAAAACCATTGTATGCACCAACAATCCCTGCATATCGTCCAAAACCAATTAATCGCATGCCATTATCTTTAACAATCGTTTCATGATCATATAATTCTATGTTTTTGGAGAGAACAGCCTGAATTAATGCGCGGTTATAGGGTTGTTTTTTAATGGTATGGCTAAAGAAAAAGTATTTTTTATTTGGAATTAAAGCTTCAATTGGCACTTCTTTTACGCCAATTAAGACATCGCAATCAGTCATATTATCAGTAACTTCTATCCCTTTTTCTTGATACGCATCATCAGAAAAAACTCTAATAGCTGAAGGCTCCACTTTTAGTATTGCTTCGGGAAAATTATCCTTAAATTCTTTTAATTTTAGGGGAGAAAATACCACTCTTCTGTCTGGAGGGTTTTTACGTTCTTTTATAATTCCAAATCTCATAAAATTATTTTTTTATCAAAATTAGCGCATTTAGATAGGATGCGCAAATGATTAATCGGTTTCATTTTCATACTTTTGCATTCTCCTTAATTGGAAAATGGTTTTGAAAAATATTCAAAGCAAGGGGACGACTGGTTTTGACAGCAAGGACAGTGGATTAGTAAGCATACCAAGGCATGAAATAATACTTGTAAAACTGATTTCAACTTTTTAAACGGCGAAGATAACTACGCTTTAGCTGCATAATCCGAATTATAGTAGGATTGGCCTAGTCCCGCAAGGCGGGAAAGCTTTATGTCCACGAACAGCCTTGATTTACGGCGTTTCACTTTTGGGCATCGTAAAAGTAAATATAGAAAATCTGGTACTTTGACAGGTTTTTGAAACTAAAGAAGCTAAGCTAAAAATGGATTGTTCTTAATCAGCTTTTAGTCGAAAATTAAGAAAGAACTAAGTATGTAGAAATCTTTTTGGCTGCTTGTTTGGACCCGAGTTCGATTCTCGGCGTCTCCACTATTTAAAACCTCAACTATTTGATTTACAAGTAGTTGAGGTTTTTGTTAGTCAACATTTAGTCAACATTTTTAAATTTCATAGTTAATCACATATATTATTGAGCTATTATAAACTTATTTTATACACGCGAACAGATAGTCCCGAACTTTTGAATAATTGATATTATTTTTCCTTTTTTATAGTGTCCGATTCGTCCGGTTTTTTAGAACTTGATAAAACTTGATTAATCAAGTTAGTTTTATACACGCGAACAGATGGGAATGAACTTTTGAATATTTGATATTGTTTTTCCTTTTTAGGGCTTCCGATTCTTCCAGTTTTTTATAGTGTTCGGTTTTGTTCGGTTTTAGTATATGTGCCCATACACACGCGAACAGATAACCACGAACTTTTGAATATTAACACTCTTTTTAGGGCGTGCAATTCGTGCAGTTTTAAGATTTTAAAACAACCATCATAACTAATTAATTCATTGATTGATAGGTAGTTATAATCTTTTTTTGTATCTTTAAATTATTGTAATATTTAACAATATTATTGAAACTTTGAACAGTTGGAAAAAGGTTGCCTATTGGTAGCCTTTTTTTATACATGATATATTTCTCACTATTTTTAGAGATACGAAAAAACCCCATTTATGGGTATTGACATGTATTGATATTCTTTGTAGGTTTGAAGAAAAAAAATTGGTAAGAGAAGGGCTACCCTCCCAATCTTCGGATCATGTGAAATAATTGAAACCGAAATAAAACAAAAAGTAAATTCGAGGTGCGGAAATCGAAACGCACAAAAAATAATTATAAACTCGGAAAAGTCTTAGAAAAAGAAAGAAAGATATTTCCCCTAAAAAAACAAACTATGAAAAATTTATCAAAAATAGCATTTACTATATGTTTAAGCCTATTATTTTTTACTTGTAATGAAACCGATAATAAGCTTCAAGAGGAACAACTAATTGATAATTCTGCAACAATAGAAAAAATAATTAATATTTATGACCATACAATAAAAGCAACCTATGGTTCTAATAAAATTTCTGAAAAAGAAATAAGTTCTATATTTCTTGAGGAGGCTGAAAAACAAAACTTACTTATAAAACAAACTAATAATACATTAAGAAAAAGCAAAAGTTATTATGACCAGTCATCAGAAGAGTATAAACAATTTGCAAAAATAATTGTTAGCGCTTCTAAATACTCATCAAAAGAAGAATATCAAAAACACCTGAATAATTTATTAGAGAATGTGAAAAACAGTAATATTAATATTTCTGAAAAACAAATATTAGTTGATAATATATTACTAACGAATGCTTTTATTAATTGGACTGAAACACTTAGTTCAGACAATATTTATGCCAAACGCCCAAGCTGGTGGATTCGCTGGGGAAGGTGTGTTGCAGGGATTTTAGGAGGTGCAGGAACAGGCGCTTTAACCTTTGGTCTCGCAGGTGCAGCGGTCGGTACGATTGCTTTACCAATAGTTGGCACCGTCTCTGCTGGTCTTGTTGGTGCTATTGGTGGTGCAGTAGCAGGAGGTTTAACTGGTGCGGCTGCATCTTGCTAAATTTTATATAATGTTAAAACAAACAAAATATATAGCTATATTAATCCCTATTATAGGTTTTCTTATTATTACTGGTATAATATTAATAAAAATTATAATCGCTGATGAAATATTTGAGTTATGGAGAATATTATTTGCTGTTTCCGGATTTTTGTTAAGTTGTTTACTTACATTTTACTTTGCTAAAAAATTAATGATATAATATTATTATTTACTTGTAAAGAATATTAAAAAAGTTAATCAATAGATTAATTCAATTTAAAACGGCTTCCTTAATCAAAAAGAAGCCGTTTTTTCTTTGTATCTAGGTTGTAAGGTTGTAACCTCAACCTTTAAACTATTATTTCAATTCCGTTTTTATCTGTAAGATCAAAAGTATTTATAAGGTTTCTTATTGCAGGATTTTTGAAAGCTAATTTTTTAACTATAATTTCAGTTGAGGTTTCAACAATAGACGGTTTTGAAAACTCCTTATGTTTTTCAATTTCTGTTTGAGGTCTATTATATAAATTTTCTTTTATTAAAATATCTGCCAAATCTGTCCCTTTTTTATAATCAGTAGTTTCCAACCATTGACTAACCGAAATAGAAAAACCCAAACTATTTAATTCAATAGCTTTGTTCTCCCAGTCTGTAAATTCCGACTTATCAGGAAATGCAATAATTTTATAATCTCTTATCGGTTTCAAATATTCATACTTAAAACCGCCTTTTGATCCAGTAGCCAACCAAATATATTGAGGCTTGAATAAACTCATAAGAATAGCCGTTTTTTCCGACTCTACAACCGCCAACGACTTACTAACCGACTCATTTATAAGGTGTAAGCCAAATAAACATTGTTTTAAGACAAAGTTTTTTAAATTTAATACACTTCTTGCACTTGAAATATATGGTTTGTCTAAGGCGCTCTTTTCTCTTTTACCTGTAACAGGATTATAAAGCATTATTTTACCATGTCTTACTTTTTGGTTATTATCTATTTGCCAAAAAACGGTTGAACCTTGCCATTTCTTAGAAGTACCAATCAAATATTTTTTTATTACTTTTTTTGTTGCGTGAAAACCAAACAACGATTTCACAAATAAGATGAAATTATTATTTTTATAATCTTTACCACTCATAGAAACTAAGTTGTAATCATGAAAACTTACTCTAGGCGGTTTGATATATTTATACTCATATTTATCATTATTAAATCCTTTGGGTATTTTAAAAAAACCACATTTTGATTCCCTATCACATCTGCCAAACTCATCGGTCATCAAATCATTAGTTTTGGTATCAATAAATTTAACAAGGGTTTTTTTTGTGCATTTTCTACATCTAAATTTTTTACTACTAGAGTCTAAAATATATCTATATTCCATAATTATATCATTAATTGGTAAACGCGGTAAACGTGGTAAACCTCAACAATAGCAAGAGTTTACAAATTATAAATATTGGCAATTTTTGGTAAACGTGGTAAACACTTGGTCAATGATAATTACTTAACCTGTTGTTAATCAATTGATAAGATGAAACCTTACCACGTTTACCACGATAACCAGTTAGTTAAATTTCTTTTTATAAAATCCTTTTGAGTTTATGCGAATAAAAAAAGATTTGTTATTTAAAAAACGGTTAATGCTTCCGCCTTTTATTTCATAATCCTCAAATAAAGGTAATACCTCAACTCTTTTAAATTCTTGAGGTAAAGCATTAAATAAATCAATTTTATTGGTTGGCAACTCCTCCAAAGGGTTGGTAGATTGTATCTTGTCATGAACTCTTAATGCGTTAGTTCTGAAATACTCAACCAATTTTATTGCTTTTTTCAAACTGTTATCAGAAAGGGTTTCTTTGAAATTATTACTAGAAGCTTGTTCCATCATTTCTATAACTAACGCTAGACGCCAAACATAAGTTTCTAGTTTAGCCTGAATAGACATTTCCAAATCATCCTTAAAACATTCTTTAACCTTTTTGTGTTGCCATTTTTGATATATCCCAATTTGTGAATTAGTTGTTTTAAGGGTTAATTTTGGCGCATCATGTAAATTTAGAATAAACCTATTATAATTTTCAGCATGAATTTTTTTGATTGCCTTACCAGTAAAAAAAGGGATTTTCAAATTAGTAGGATAAACAAACAATAAACGAGCTAAAAAACCATCGTCTTTTCTGCCATTTGAAGCTAGTTCTTTAAGCTTTTTGGGTTGTAAGGTAGAGCTCCAATAAAATGGGTCAAAAAAACCTTCAGCTTGATATAATTCGGATATGGTTTTTATTTGAGTCCTTTTTGCATAAACTGTGTGTAATACAAATATAAGTTTTGTTGTGAAAGTCAAAAAAAAAATCCTTTTATTTAGATAAACTGCTTTTTTTTACATTATTTCTTGTCAAAAATGGAGAAATCTAGGAGGAAAATAAGATATTGGCAACACCGTAAAAAGCGATACAATGGAGATAAACAACAGCACAAATTCTAAAAATTTAAATTTAATAGTGCTCCCTTTTTTAATATCTTTGGAGAAGTCTATCTAATTAAACATCAAAATGAATGAATTTATCCTTTATTTCAAAATGGGGCTCCACCATGTGTTAGACTTTGCTGCCTGTGACCATGTTTTATTCTTGATTGTTCTAGCGGTTATCTTTCGTTTTCATCAGTTTAGAAAACTAGTATGGCTTGTTACTTTATTTACCATTGGACACTCAGTTACACTTGCTTTATCTGCCTATGGAATTCTCAGTATAAAAATGGACTTGATTGAATTTTTAATCCCACTGACCATATGTATCACTGGAATTATAAATGTTTTTAGCACTAAAAAATCAACATCAGGTAAAGAAAATACTAATTTAATTTTGGGGCTCGTTTTTGGATGTATTCATGGCCTAGGCTTTTCCAATTACTTTAAAATGATGATTGGCAAAGAAGAAGACAAGCTTTTCCCGCTGCTAGAATTTGCATTGGGTATTGAAGCTGCTCAAGTTATCATTGTTTTAGCAGTTTTGATACTAGGAAATATTCTTCACTATTTTTTTAATGTTACAAAAAGAGATTGGGTTTTAGTTTGCTCCTCTGTTGTCATTGGTTTTTCATTACAAATGATGTTCAACAGAATTTTTTGGTAAACAAATTTTGTTGAATTATTAACGTCTTATTTCTACAAATCTTTTTACTTTCGTTGTAATGACAGAAAAGAAACAATTAAAATACGATCGCGCCTATTTAAAAATGGCCTTTGAGTGGGGTAAACTCTCACATTGCAAACGGAAACAAGTAGGGGCTTTAATTGTAAAAGATCGGATGATTATTTCTGATGGTTTTAACGGAACACCAACTGGCTTTGACAATTGTTGTGAAGACGAATCAGGAGCTACAAAATGGGAAGTTTTGCATGCAGAGGCCAATGCAATTTTAAAGGTTGCCTCCTCTACACAATCTGCAAGTGGAGCAACTTTATACATCACATTATCTCCCTGTACACAGTGTAGCAAATTAATTCATCAAGCAGGAATAAAACGCGTTGTTTATGCGAACGCTTACAAAGATGCTTCTGGCATTGATTTTTTAAAAAAAGCTGGAGTTGAGATCATGCATTTGCCTTATGAATAATAAAAACAACCTTCCTATATATTTTTCTTTAGCTCTTATTTTGGGGATTTTTATTGGTGCTTTAATGAATGGAGACTCCTCTAATCTATGGTCTTTTTCAAAAAATGCTGCGCAAGAAATAAAGATAAAAAAACTAATCAATTTTATTGAAAAAGAATACGTAGACAACGTTGACACCGAAAACTTATTAGATATTGCCATCAATGAAATGTTGGGAGAATTAGATCCACATTCCGTATACATTCCTAAAGAGAACTTACAAGCTGTTCAAGAGAGAATGCAAGGTAATTTTGAGGGAATCGGTGTGCAATTTAGAATGATCAACGACTCCATAACTGTTATCCGACCCATAAAAGGAGGTCCAAGCATTCTAGCAGGCATCAAATCTGGAGACAGAATTTTAATAGCAGACAAAGACACGTTGTTTGGTAAAAATATCTCTAGTAACAATATTCCTAAGTACTTAAAAGGAAAACCAAAGACAACCGTTGCGCTACAATTGTATAGAAAAAGTAATGACTCTCTTTTCACAGTTCAAGTTACTCGTGGAAAAGTGAATATTAAAAGTGTAGACTTGGCCTACATGCTTTCGGATGCTCTTGGGTATATTAAAATAGATCGTTTTGCTCGAAATACTTTCAGAGAATTTAAGTCTTCTCTTCAAACGTTAATTGACCAAGGAATGACCGCTCTCGTTTTAGATTTACGCGGAAATGGTGGTGGTTTTATAGACATTGCAAATCGTATTGTTGATGAGTTTTTAGAAGAGAACACGCTGATTGTATTCACAAAAAACAATCAAAATAAAATTGAAAAATCTTTTTCAAGCGCTAAAGGCAGTTTCAAAAAAGGAGGCTTGTATATATTGATTGATGAAAATTCTGCATCTGCCTCAGAAATTGTGGCTGGAGCCCTCCAGGATAATGACAAAGGAACCATTGTTGGACGTCGTTCTTTTGGAAAAGGATTGGTGCAAATAGAAATGGATTTAGGAGATGGTTCTGCTGTCCGTTTAACAACTGCAAGATATTATACCCCCACAGGACGCTCTATTCAAAAACCATATGCTAAAAATGGTAATGAAAACTACTACAAAGACTACCAACAAAGAGTTTTTAGCGGAGAACTGCTAAGTAAAGACAGTATAAAAACAATAGACTCTCTACAATTTAAAACCCCAAAAGGAAAGATTGTTTATGGTGGCGGTGGGATAATTCCAGATATTTTTGTTGCCATAGACACCTCTTCTTATCTCTCGGGGTTCTACTTCAATTCTATCAATGATTTTGCTTTTAATTTTGTAGACAACAACAGAACCTTTCTAGGTAAATGGACTCTCAATGCTTTTATTTCAGATTTTGATGCAGACGAAACCATTTTAGAGACTTATTTGATAGGTCAAAAGATCGAAAAAAAATCATCCTTTAAAACAAGACAACGTATTAAAAAATACCTAAAAGCAGCGATTGCAAACTCTCTTTTTGGTGATCTTGGTTTTTATAGAATTTTACATCAAGACGATAAAATGCTCCAAAAAGTAGCAACGCTAGAAACTTCAGATTAAGAAATCAATTCTTTTTTCTCATTCTGTTTTAAAACCATATATACTATTCATTTATGAAAAACTACTGGGTTTACTTTGTCTTCTTTTTTCTTCTGATGAGTTGCTCGTCTAAAGAGGAGGAAACATACATCCCTGTTCCTTATGTATTAGAGATTCCAATCCTTTTTCAAGACAAATTAATCGCTCCAATTATCCCAATAAACAATCCATTAACCCAAGAAGGAGTTGCTCTTGGAAAAAAATTATTTTTTGATAAAATTTTATCTGGCAACGAAACTCAGTCTTGTGCAAGTTGCCACAATCCAGCAGCATCTTTTACAAATAACGAACGGTTTAGCAAAGGAATTGATGGTCGTTTTGGAACAAGAAATTCAATGCCCTTATTCAATTTAGCCTGGAATTTTGAAGAGCTTTTTGCCTGGGATGGAAAAGAATTTAGTCTAGAAAAACAGGCTTTAGAACCGGTTTCAAACCCTATCGAAATGCATGCAGATTGGAAAACTGTCGTTAAAAAACTAGAAAATCATGCAACCTATCCGTTTTTGTTTCAGCAAGCTTTTGGTTCGTCAAAGATTAACTCTGAATTAGTAACAAAAGCAATTGCACAATTTGAAAGAACGCTGATTTCTGGTAATTCTAAATTCGATCAATATTTGCGTGGAGAGAAAACCCTAACCCCAAAAGAACAAAACGGCTTTACTATTTTTATGGATGAAGCCAAAGGAGACTGTTTTCATTGTCATGGAAGTAATAATAATCCTCTCTGGACAGATCATAAATTTCACAACAATGGTTTAGATCTCGAATTTAAAGATTTAGGTTTGGGAGCGATAACAGGAGATCCCTCAGACAACGGCAAATTTAAATCTCCCTCAATACGAAATTTAGCTTTCACGGCTCCCTATATGCATGACGGACGATTTACAACACTAGAAGAAGTTATCAATCATTATTCAGAAGGCCTAAAACCGTCCTCTACAATAGATCCTTTAATGAAGAAAGTGGCGCAAGGAGGCGTGCAGCTTACCCCAAAAGAAAAAACCGATTTAAAAGCCTTTCTACTCACTCTTTCAGATTCAGATTTTATCAATAACCCTGCCTTTAAAGAGTAATCGATAAATCCAATTGTGCCATTAGGTTTCATAATTAAAATTTGAGTCTTTTATTAGACTTATATTGTATATTTGCAACATATTTAATTTTAATCTATTTAAAATTAATCTATTTAAAAACATGATAAAAGTTTCAGATACAGCAAAGAAAAAAGTAGTCGCATTGATGATCGATGAAGGCTTTGACGCTACAAAAGACTTTGTAAGAGTTGGGGTAAAAAGTGGCGGATGCTCAGGGCTATCCTACGATTTAACCTTTGATAATAAAAAAGAGGAAAACGACAAGGTTTTTGAAGAAAATAATGTGAGAATTATTGTTGATAAAAAAAGTTTTTTATACTTAGTAGGAACTACTTTAGAGTACTCTGGTGGTTTAAACGGAAAAGGATTTGTATTTAACAATCCAAACGCAAACCGAACTTGTGGTTGTGGGGAATCATTTTCGCTTTAAAAATTAGAAAAAGATGTCAAAATATACTGAAGACGATTTAAGAGAAGAATTAAAAACCAAAGAATACGAATATGGTTTTTATACGGATATTGAAAGTGAAACCTTTGCCAAAGGGTTAAACGAAGACGTAGTTCGTGCTATTTCTAAAAAGAAAAATGAACCCCAATGGATGACCGATTGGCGAATAGAAGCTTTTAGAGTGTGGGAAAAAATGGAAGAACCAGAATGGGCAAATGTGCATTATGAAAAACCAAAATTCCAAGATATTGCCTACTATTCTGCTCCAAAAGAAAAACCAAAATTAAATTCTTTAGACGAGGTTGATCCAGAATTACTAGATACATTCAAGCGTTTAGGAATTTCTTTAGACGAACAAAAAAAGCTAGCCAATGTAGCGGTAGATATTGTCATGGACTCTGTTTCTGTTGCTACAACATTTAAAAAAACCTTAGGAGAAAAAGGAATTATTTTCATGCCAATTTCTGAAGCAATCCAAGAGCATCCAGAATTGGTTAAAAAATATTTAGGAACTGTTGTTCCGACAAAAGATAATTTTTATGCAGCTTTAAATTCTGCTGTTTTCTCTGATGGGTCGTTTTGTTACATCCCAAAAGGAGTTCGTTGTCCTATGGAATTATCTACCTATTTTAGAATTAACGAAGGAGGAACAGGGCAATTTGAAAGAACCCTAGTTGTTGCCGACAAAGGCAGTTATGTTTCTTATCTAGAAGGATGTACTGCTCCAAGCAGGGATGAAAATCAGCTTCATGCCGCTGTGGTAGAGCTCGTTGCCATGGACGATGCTGAAATAAAATACTCTACGGTTCAAAATTGGTATCCTGGAAATGCAGAAGGAAAAGGCGGTGTTTATAATTTTGTGACTAAAAGAGGTCTTTGTGAAAATAATGCAAAAATTTCTTGGACACAAGTAGAAACAGGTTCTGCGGTTACCTGGAAATACCCTTCATGTATCTTAAAAGGAAATAACTCTGTTGGTGAATTTTACTCAATTGCAGTAACAAATAACTACCAACAAGCAGATACTGGTACAAAGATGATTCACTTGGGTAAGAATACCAAATCAACTATTATTTCAAAAGGGATATCTGCCGGACACTCACAAAACTCATACAGAGGTTTGGTGCAAATAAATTCAAGGGCAGAAAATGCACGTAATTTCTCACAATGCGATTCTTTATTGATGGGAAATGCTTGTGGTGCTCATACATTTCCATATATCGAAGTTAAAAACAAATCCGCACAGATAGAACACGAAGCGACAACAAGTAAAATTGGCGAAGATCAATTGTTTTACTGCAATCAGCGAGGAATTGATACTGAAAAAGCAATCGCTTTAATTGTAAACGGATTTAGCAAAGAGGTCTTAAACAAGCTTCCGATGGAATTTGCTGTAGAAGCTCAAAAATTACTGGAAATTAGTTTAGAAGGTTCTGTAGGGTAATTAAATAAAAAATAACGCTTATAGTTAAAACCTAAAGCACATAGTATAAAGAGAATGTTAAAAATAGAAAATTTACAAGCGAGCATAGATGATAAATCAATTTTAAAAGGATTGAATTTAGAAGTAAAAGCTGGAGAAGTTCATGCAATTATGGGTCCAAATGGTGCTGGAAAAAGTACATTGGCGAATATCATTGCGGGAAAAGAAGAATATGACGTTACAGCCGGAACTATTGAATTAAATGGAGAAGATATTAGCGAATTAGCGCCAGAAGAAAGAGCGCATAATGGTGTATTTTTATCTTTTCAATATCCTGTTGAGATTCCTGGAGTTTCTGTAACTAATTTCATTAAAACGGCCATTAACGAAACTCGAAAAGCAAAAGGTTTAGAAGACATGCCTGCTAAAGACATGTTGAAAATGATTCGTGAGAAATCTGAATTGCTAGAAATAGACCGTAAATTTTTATCTCGTTCTTTAAACGAAGGTTTTTCCGGGGGAGAAAAAAAACGTAATGAAATCTTTCAAATGGCAATGCTAGAGCCAAAATTAGCTATTTTAGACGAAACAGACTCGGGGTTAGATATTGATGCACTGCGTATTGTTGCTAACGGAGTTAATAAATTAAAATCGAAAGAAAATGCCGTAATTGTTATTACACACTACCAACGCCTTCTCGATTATATTGTTCCAGACTTTGTACACGTTTTACACAATGGAAAAATTGTAAAATCTGGAGATGCTTCTTTAGCCCTAGAGTTAGAAGCAAAAGGATATGATTGGATTAAACAAGAATTAGTTTAAGAGATAAGCTAAAAAGATGGAATTAAAAGATAAAATATTATCCTCATACGTAGCATTTGAAAACCGTGTAGACACGAATTCTGATGTACATGAAATTCGTTCAGAAGCATTTCAAAATTTTGAAGAGTTAGGCTTTCCAACAAAAAAGTTAGAAGCATGGAAATATACCTCTTTAAACACTGTTTTAAAGCCGGATTATAGCATCTTCCCGAACAAAGAAAACGATATTGAACTTTCTGATGTAAAAAAATATTTTATACACGATATTGATGCCTATAAACTTGTTTTTGTTGATGGTAAGTACAATTCTTTTCTCTCAGAAACGACACATGATAATTTTGATGTTTGCCTAATGTCTGCGGCTTTAAGTAAGCAAAAATATAGGGCAGTTATTGAAAATTATTTTAATAAAATTGCAAAACAGGACAACCTAACTTCTCTAAATACGGCTTTTGCCAACGAAGGTGCCTATATCTATATTCCTAAAAATGTTGAAGTTAAAAAACCAATTCAGATTATTAATTTCACAACAGGTTCTGAATCGGCAACTATGTTACAGCCAAGAAATTTAATTGTTGTTGAGGAAAACGCACATGTTCAAATTATAGAACGTCATCAGAGCTTGACAACGAATCCTGTTTTAACAAATGCAGTAACAGAAATTTTTGCAGACAAAAGAGCTTTTGTCGATTATTATAAAATTCAGAATGACAAAACCAATGCTTCTCTAGTAGACAATACTTATATAGAACAACATTCCAATAGTGTTGTTGCTGTTCATACGTTTTCTTTTGGTGGAAATATAACAAGAAACAACTTGAATTTTTATCAAAAAGGACAACACATTGATTCTATCCTAAAAGGAATTACGATTATTGAAGGAAAGCAACACGTTGATCATCATACTTTAGTGCATCACATAGAACCAAATTGTGAGAGTCATCAAGATTATAAAGGAATCTATGACGAACGCTCTACAGGGGTGTTTAACGGAAAGGTTGTTGTTGAAAAAGAGGCTCAGAAGACAAATGCATATCAACAAAACAACAATATTTTAGTAAATGATAAAGCCACCATTAATGCAAAACCTCAACTTGAGATTTTTGCAGATGATGTAAAATGTTCTCACGGGTGTACAATTGGGCAATTAGACAATGAGGCTTTATTTTACATGCAACAAAGAGGTATTCCAAAGAAAGAAGGAAAGGCATTATTAATGTATGCCTTTGCAAATACGGTTTTAGAAAGCGTAAAAATACCAGAAGTAAAACAACGGATTACTGAGTTAATTGCCAAAAAATTGGGTGTTGATATCGGATTTGATCTTTAAAAGCCCTATTATTTTTTTATAGAAATACAAACCACGCAAATTGCGTGGTTTTTTCATTTTTACTCGATCGCCTCCAAGATCCCCTTCAAAAACTCATTCTCTTCAAATTCAGATAATCCAAAGCGAACAACGACCAAATCTTGATCTGGTAACACATAGACTCTTTGACCTTGATACCCATGGGCGCAATACATGTTATTTGGGACGTTTTTTAATTGGCTTTCTCTATTTAACCAAAAATGTGCGCCATACAATCCATTTGATCCGGGGGTTGGTGTCGTTACATAATCTACCCAATCTTTGTCAAAGAGTTGTTCTCCGTTCCAATTCCCGTTATGAAGGTACAATAGCCCAAACTTACCCCAATCTCTTGCCGTAGCCCAGGCATAAGAAGAACCCACATAGTTTCCGCTTAAATCAGCCTCTAAAACCATGGTACTCATCCCTATTTTATCAATTAAATCTGAATACCAAAAATCTAAATATTCTTGATGTGTTTTAAATAGATTCCTTAAAAGCCTGGATAATAAATTTGTGGTTCCGGAAGAATAATTCCAAGATTCATTTGGATTACCCACTAAAGGCTTATACTCTTGCATTCTACTCATATCATGGTCTAAAAACAACATTTTAGTAACATCAGAAATTTCATCGTAATTTTCATCCCACTCAAGACCCGAATTCATTTGTAATAAATTGTGAAGGGTAATGTCTTTTCTTCGGTCATTTTGCCAAGATCTTATGGGTGCTTTGTCTTGTACGTTTAATTTTTTTTGATACTGCAGCACTCCAAAAACAGTACTTAAAATACTTTTGGTCATAGACCACCCTAAAATTTTAGACTCCTGATGAAAGCCTCTCGCATATTTTTCTCCAATAATTTTGTCTTTATAGACAACTACAACAGCTCTTGTATTAGAAGCTTCACAAAGAGCGTCTATTGTTTTATCTAGTTTTTTATAATTGATGTTTGCAAATACCGTGTCTTTTTGAGATGCATTCCAAAAAGGGTACAAATTTGTGGTATCCAAAAGCGATCTATTAGGTTTAGAGTAGACGGATGTTTCATCTATATCTGTTAGGGTTAAAACACTTCCTAGTCCTTCTCTATAAATGGCCTTTCTCGACAATAAGCCAAACACAGAGGAACTTGCCGTTTTGTGTTCTAAATCAATTTTATCTGAGGCTAAATAAACTGACGAAAAATTAGTGTCGGTACTATCTGTAAAAGCCAGACTCCTGTTGGCTAAAAAAACAGAAGAAGCTGTGTTTTTTGCAGAATATCCTGCCAAAATATTTAATTTCGGATAATTATAAATGACGGTACTGGTAATCATTACCGTTAATAAAAGGAGTATTCTCTTAAAAATCTTCATCATAAGGTTTTAGTTATGCGAAAATAAGAAAATCATATTGTCTTTTTGAAAACTTTAAAAAAGCAACCGTTATCTTTGCATTATAAATTCGATTCGTATGATAAATATTGATAAAATTCGAAAAGATTTCCCAATTCTAAACAGAACGGTAAACGGCAAGCCTTTGGTGTATTTTGACAATGCCGCCACCTCACAAACACCGCAAATAGTTATTGACACTATTGTTGATTATTATAGCAATTTCAATGCAAATATTCATAGAGGTGTTCACACATTAAGTCAAGAGGCAACTGATAAGTATGAAGAAGCGCGTATAAAAATTCAACAGCATTTTAACGCTGCACACGCCTATGAAATAATCCTAACCTCAGGAACCACCCATAGTATCAATATGGTGGCTTCTGGCTTTGCTGCATTATTAAAAGAAGGTGATGAAATTATTGTGTCGGCTTTAGAACATCATTCTAATATTGTTCCTTGGCAAATGTTGTGTGAGAAAACAGGTGCTATTTTAAAGGTCATTCCAATGAGTTTAGATGGCTCTCTGCAAATGGACGTGTATCATCGTTTGGTCAATGAAAAAACAAAAGTTGTCTTCTGTAACCACGTTTCTAATGCTCTAGGAATTGTAAATCCTATTGAAGAAATTATTGAAAAAGCGCATCTATTTGGTGCTGCAGTTCTAATTGACGGAGCTCAAGCAACCCCTCATATTAAACCAGATGTACAAGCGTTAAATGTTGATTTTTATGTAGCCTCTGCCCACAAGTTATGCGGTCCTACAGGGGTTGGTTTATTGTATGGTAAAAAAGAATGGTTAGAAAAACTACCTCCTTATCAAGGTGGTGGAGAAATGATCGATACCGTTAGCTTTGAAAAAACAACCTACGCGGGTTTACCTCATAAATTTGAAGCGGGAACACCAAATATTTGTGGAGGAATCGCTTTTGGAACTGCTTTAGACTATATGAATGCAGTAGGTTTTGAAAATATTGCCTCTTACGAACACGACCTTTTAGAATACGGAACAGAAGAATTATTAAAAATTGAAGGCCTAAAAATCTACGGCACAACTGTAGAAAAAACAGCGGTAATCTCTTTTAACGTTGGTGAAATTCATCCCTATGATATTGGGGTTATTTTAGACAAACTCGGTATTGCTGTTAGAACCGGACATCACTGTGCGCAACCAATTATGGATTTTTACAAAATTCCTGGAACCATTAGAGCTTCCTTTTCTTTTTACAACACCAAAGAAGAAATTGATGTTTTTATTACTTCCCTCAAAAGAGCTGTTTTAATGCTCTCATAAGAAAGGTCTTAAAATAAAAAAGGTTGAGCTTTGCTCAACCTTTTTTTATTAGATATGTACGTTCTCTTAAAAAAAGAACAAACTACTTAATTATTAATTGTCCAAGAAAGGTAATACTGAGAACCTGTTGCACCAACACCTGGAGCACTAAAATACTCTTTACCGCATAAATTAGCTCCTCCAAGTTTAATGATCGATTTTAAGCTTGGTATTGCATAATTTACTTGTGCATCAACTACGGATCTAGCAGCAACCATTCCATCGTAGAAAGAAGATTCCCATAAGAACGAATCTTGCCATCTGTAGTTTACATTAAATCCAAGGTTTTTAAATAGTTTTTCTTTTCCAAACTGAACCTTCACTTTATGTTCTGGAGTATTAAACCCTGCTTCAAAATCTGGATTACTACCTCCTGTTTCTTCAAACTTTGCATAAGTATAATTAACTCCTAAATTAAAGCCATCAAACACCTTTTTTGTAACACCGATGCCTAAACCATAAGAACTAATGTCTGAGTCAGAATTAGAATCAAAAGCAACTCCTTTAAAATCTCCTGATTGCAAAGCAATTAAAGCGACAGGGGTTGGCATTGGCACAGGAGAACCAACTGCTGGTGCAATGTCTACAGCATCATTTAAAGCAACGCTACCATATAATGGTGCAACTGCATTTCTGCTTGCAATAAAGTCTTGATACATGTTATAATAAGCACTTACATCAAGTGTAAACCCTTCTATAACACCTCTATATCCTACCTCATAAGCGGTTACAAATTCTGGCTTCACAAAATCAATATTAGATTTCTTTAAATCAGCTGGATTTCCAGAAGCTAAAAAAGCTCCAATAGAACTTGCTGACCAAGAATTATTATACGCCATGTCTCCAGTTAAAACTTGAGTGCTTCCAATATTAGTTCCTCCAACGGCATTAAGGTAGCCTGCCAAACCTTGATTAATTCCTAAAGGATATGGCATCGATCTATATCTATCAATATTATCTGGAGCAGTACCTACTAAGATTCCAGCACCTGCATCTAGACCGATATACTGATCTTGAGTTGTTGGATTTCTAAATCCTGTTTGAATAGAGGCTCTAAAATTATGATTTTTGTCTTCTCCAGCAGCATACGATAGAGACAACCTTGGAGATACATTCCCATCAAAGTTTTGCGCTTTATCATACCTAGCAGAAGCAGTTATTTTTAAACGATCTTCTAATAACTTTTTTTGCCCTTGAACATAAACACCAAGCTCGTTATAGTTAATTGCTCCGTCATAATCTGTAAAAATAGTTCCACTAGAATTTAAAGAGTACTGTCTTAAAGACGCTCCAACTTGAATTTCTGCAAAGTCTATTACATCTCTAAAGTTGTAATTTGCATCTCCATGGTATAATTTAGTTTGATCTTGAAACTTAGATCCTGTTAATAAATTTGGATCATTTGTAATTTTTTCTTTAGCTGCTTCAAAATCTGTTGATCCAGGAACAAAACGATTTCTGTCTGCAAAAGCTCTTGCCGCAGCATGATCCATTCCAGGAACCCCTAAACCTGCTAATGCCCCTAAGTATGCACCTGCATATTCTTGAAACCAAGTCGTGTCAGATGACCATTCTCTATTCATGTTAATTGCCGCAAAACGTGTATCATAAGAATCTCCTGCGTCTTCGGCAGTCATGTATCCTCTTACAAAAAAGTTTTTACCCCTAAACTCTAACCTGTGTTGAGCCAATGTAAAGTTCTTAATATTATATCTGTTCTGCCCTTGATAAACTGTGTTTCCTGTTCCAAATTTAGAATTCCATATAATTTCTAAACGATCATCTCCAAGTGGTCGGTAATTTAAAGTAGTTGCAAATTTAACACTCTTTGCAACATTGTTCATTAAATCATTGTCTGTATATCCAGTTCTAGTAACTCTTTGTGATCCCAATGTTCCTGCAGGTGTACCTGCAAGTTCATCCCAGTTAAGTGTGGTTCCAACTTCATCTCCGTATACGTTAAGTCCATTATACGATGGGTTCCCAAGATGACTTGTAGAAGCACTATTTAGTTCGTCTCTATAATCTGCAGCGTACCACTCCGTCCCTTTTAAATAAGACAAGGTTGCTTTTGCAGCAAATTTATCAGAAAAAGCATGTGCTATTCGGATACCCGTATCAATATATTCATTGTTCCCTGCAGCCTCTTGACTTGTTACTCCAGATTTTACAACAACACTAATTCCTTGGTCATCAAATGCACTTTTACTTCTCATGAACATAATCCCATTGAAAGCATTTGCACCGTAAAGTGCAGAAGATGCTCCGGGTAATATTTCAACAGATTCAACATCTAACTCAGACAGCCCTAATAAATTCCCAACAGCAAAGTTTAATCCAGGAGCTGAATTGTCCATTCCATCAACCAACTGCATGAATCTTTCATTTGCAAATGTTGCAAACCCACGAGTGTTTACAGATTTAAAAGTTAAACTGTTTGTGTTTACATCTACTCCTTTTAAATTCTCTAAGCCGTCATAGAAACTTGGAGCTGAAGTATTTTTTATAGCTCTAGAATCCATTCTTTCAATAGACACCGGAGACTCCATAATACGTTCTGGGGTTCTGGATGCTGAAAGAACAATCTCATCTAAAGAAGTTTGGTTTTCTACAAGACCTACAGCAACTTTTTGATTGTTTTCGGTAATTTGTATTTTGTTGGTTTTAAAGCCTAAGACAGAAACCTCTATGGTAAATGGAGGAGTGTCCGAAACATTTAACACAAATTTTCCATCGAAATCTGTTGTTGTACCAACAGCTTTTCTGGAAATTTTAATGTTTGCGCCAGGAAGTGTTTCCCCTGATTTTGCGTCTTTTACGGTACCTGTAATCGTTGTTTGCGCAAACATTGCTGCACTTCCAAAAACTACAAAAGCAAATAGTAAAATCTTTTTTGTCATAATTTTAATTATTAGTTAACTAGATGCAAAATACAATTTTTTTTGAATTCTTAAATAAAAAGGTTAAAATATTAAGGGGTTAATAAAAAATAACTGTTATTTATATCAAATAAAAAGTTTATAAACGACTCTTTATAAGCAAGAAAGAAAGTGTTAGTTGTCGTATCTTTGTTTTAAAATTTAAACCACTTTGAATACCGTCCAAAATATTTCTAATTTTTCTACTTCAGAGAAAACCTATGTTACGATTGGCACTTTTGATGGGGTGCATTTTGGTCATCAAAAAATTATTGAAAAATTAGTTTTGGAGGCTAAAAAAGCGAACAGAAAATCTGTATTATTAACTTTTTTTCCACATCCAAGAATGGTGTTGCAAAAAGACAACTCTTTAGAATTAATAAACACTATTCAAGAGCGCGCACAACTGTTAGAAAAAATTGGTTTGGATTATTTAATCATTCATCCTTTTAGTGTTGAGTTTTCAAGAATGTCTGCTTTGGCATTTGTCCGTGATCTTTTGGTAAATCAACTGAATATTTCAAAATTAATTATTGGATATGACCATCATTTTGGAAAAAATAGAGAAGGAAACATTGTTCAATTAACCGAATATAGTCATCTATATGAGTTTACCGTTGAAGAAATTCCCGCACAAGATATTGATGATGTTTCAGTAAGTTCGACAAAAATTAGAACCGCTTTAGCTAATGGAAATTTGCAAACCGCGAACAACTATCTGGGATACCCTTTTATGTTGAGCGGAACTGTTGTGAATGGAAAGCGGTTAGGAGGAAAAATCGGATACCCAACAGCAAATATCAATATAGAAGAAACTTATAAATTAATCCCAAAAACAGGAGTCTATGTTGTCTTGTCGAAAATACAAGACACCAACGTATATGGGATGATGAATATCGGCAACAGGCCAACGATAGGAGGGGATTATCAAACGATTGAAGTTCATTTTTTTGATTTTAATGCCGATTTATACCACCAGCAACTAACGATTAATCTCCTGTATTTTCTTCGTGACGAACAAAAATTTGATTCGATTGAAGATTTAATGCTCCAGCTTAAAAAAGACGAACAAACTGCTAGAAACTTTATCGAAAAGAATCTCTAAAACGAGATTGCTAAAGTGTGAAGCATACTGTATATTTGCCTTATTAAATCACCAGAAAAATGTTACAAGTACAATTTATCAGAGAACACAAAGAAGTTGTTTTAGAAGGGCTAGCAAAACGTAATTTTTCGGATGCTGAAACCATCATTGAGCAAGTTTTGACTGCAGATGAAAAAAGAAGAGCAACACAAGTTTCTTTAGACAATATCCTTGCCGAATCTAATAAAATGTCAAAAGAAATTGGTGCTTTTTTTAAATCTGGTGAAATTCAAAAAGCAAACATCTTAAAAGAAAAAACAGGCCAATTAAAAGATGCATCTAAAACACTCTCTGAACAATTAAATAATTATCTTGACACCCTACAAAACTTATTGTTTCAGATCCCTAACATTCCCCATGCTTCTGTAAAAGCAGGAAACTCTGAAGAGGACAATGAGCAAATTTTTAGCGAAGGCACCATTCCTGATTTAGGAAAAAACGCGCTACCTCACTGGGAGCTTGCTAAAAAATATGACATCATCGATTTTGAATTAGGAAATAAAATTACAGGTGCTGGATTTCCAGTATACAAGGGTAAAGGTGCAAAATTGCAACGTGCTTTGATCAATTATTTTCTTGACAAAAACACAAAAGCAGGATACACCGAAGTACAAGTTCCTCATTTAGTTAATGAGGCTTCAGGAATTGCAACAGGGCAATTGCCTGACAAAGAAGGGCAGATGTATCATTGTCCTGAAGATGATTTATACCTGATTCCAACCGCAGAAGTGCCGATTACAAATATGTTTCGAGGGAACTTGGTACAAGAAGCTGATTTTCCAATAACATGCACAGGCTACACGCCTTGTTTTAGAAGAGAGGCCGGAAGTTATGGTGCTCACGTAAGAGGGTTAAACAGATTGCATCAATTTGACAAAGTAGAAATTGTAAGGATTGAACATCCTGAGAATTCCTACAAAGCTTTAGATGGAATGGTAGCGCATATCAAAGACATTTTAAGAGAATTAAAATTACCTTATAGAATTTTGCGTTTGTGCGGAGGGGATACTGGATTTACAGCGGCATTAACTTTTGATTTTGAACTTTTTTCTACAGCTCAAGACAGGTGGTTAGAGATAAGCTCTGCATCAAATTTTGAAACTTTTCAGGCAAATAGATTGAAGCTTCGTTTTAAGAATAAAGATGGAAAAAGTGAATTAGCACATACATTAAATGGTAGTGCTTTAGCTTTACCGCGCGTATTGGCAGGGATTCTAGAAAATTATCAAACAGAACAAGGAATTCAAGTTCCTGACGTTTTGATTCCTTATACTGGATTTAGTACAATCGATTAATTTGTAACGGACACAATCGTAGTTCATTTGACTTTTGTTCCTTTCCGAAGGAGCAATCAATAAATGAAACGATTTCTTTTCTTATTCATTTCCGACATAAACAACTTGCCTGTAATGTAAGTATAAGAAACATTCGTTTGGAGAGCTTGTTGTTTAATGTTGCTTATCTTTGAATAGAAATGAAAAAATTATTTTTACTTGCTTTCTTGTCAATAACTAGCCTCAGTTTCTCTCAAAACGATTATTTGTTAGGAGAAAGCTACTACAACGAAGAGGCATATGAAAAAGCCTTACAGGTTTTCAAAAAACTACACTCAAAGAGCCCTTTTAACACCGCTTATTTAAGGCGTTTGATTAGTTGTTATCAAGAAACATCTCAGTTTTCAGAAGTTGAAAAACTTTTACTTACAAAACTGAAAAAAAATCCAAAATACGGTTTTTTATATGTCTATTTGGGATATAATTATGAACGCCAACAATTAAAAGATTTGGCCGAAAAAAAGTATGCTTTAGCCATAAAATCTATTGAAAAAACCGGAGCTTATGCAGCTATTATAGGGCGTACTTTCAAAGAATATAATCTTTTAGATAAGGCTATTTTAGCCTATGAAAAAGCCATGTCAAAAAATGAAAATGCCAATTATAATTTTCAAATTGCAGAGATTTACGGAGAAAAAGGAGCCTTCAAAAAAATGTTTGGAGCGTACATTGATTTGATCGACAAAAAAGAGGAATATTTTAATCTTGTGCAACAATATACAAGTAAATATATTACTGAAGATTCTGAAAATGAAGCAAATATCATTTTCAAGAAAACACTGTTGATAAAGTCTTCTAGCCGCCCAAAAAAAGTATGGAACTCTTTGTTAAGTTGGTTGTTTACCATACAAAAAGAATACGGAAAGGCGTTGATACAGGAAAAAGCATTGTACCGGAGAAATCCAAGAAATTTAGCGGCCATTTTTGCACTAGGGAAAATAGCTTTCGAAAATGATAATTATGCCGCATCAAAAAAATGTTTTGATTTTATAACTCAGACATCAAGTTTAAATGAGGAAAAAATTAACGCCTATCTATACATTGCAAAAATAGCTGTTGCTACGAATAGCTCTAAAACAGAAACACTATTTCAGTCACTATTTGACGAATTTGGCAAAAAAGCACGTACAATAAAATTACAAGTAGTGTATGCTGACTTTTTAACCTTTTCAGAAAATAATCCTGAGAAAGCTAAAAGTGTTTTAGAAAATGCACTGCTTTTTTCTAGCTCAAAATTTGAGAGAGCTAGAATCAAGTTAAAATTAGGAGATATTCTTGTTTTTACAGGAAAATACAACAAAGCATTGCGCTATTTTTCTCAAATACAAACTCAATTAAAAAACCATGAACTTGCCCATCTAGCTCGCTTTAAAGTAGCTCAAACCAGCTATTTTAAGGGCGATTTTACTTGGGCAAAAACACAGTTAAAAGTTTTAAAAAACGCCACTTCGCAGCTCATTGCAAATGATGCTGTAGCACTGTTTTTAACCATAACAGACAATGAGCCTGTAGACGCTATCCCCTCTGGACTCGCTCAATATTCCAAAGCGACATTGTTAGCTTTTCAAAATAAAACACAACAAGCAATTGATACTTTAAGGAGTATAAGTCTCCATTATAAAGGACAGCCTATAGAAGATGAGGCTCTTTTCAAACAAGCAAAGCTACTCATAAAATTGGGTAAATTTGAGGCGGCAATTGCCAGCCTTAAAAAAGTAATTAGCCTAAACCCCGAAGGCATTTTAGTTGATGACAGTTATTATGAATTGGCAGAATTGTACAACAATCATATAAAAAACTCTGAAAAAGCAACAGAATACTATCAAAAGATTATTTTTGAGCACGCTGCTAGTATTTATTGGATTGCTGCGAGAAAAAAATACCGAAAAATCAGAGAAAATCCCTTTTTAACTTCAAAAGAATAGACAATACAAAAAACTCATACTTCTTAAAAATGTATATATACAACGTAACAATAAATATCGAAAATAGTGTTCATAATGAATGGCTCACTTGGATGGAGACTCACATTATAAAGGTATTAGATACAGGCAAATTTACCTCTGGAAAACTAACAGAAGTTTTAGTTGAGGAAGAAATGGGAGGCAAAACATACTCTGTTCAATATGCTTCAAATTCTAGAGAAGATTTAGATCATTATTACAAATATGAGGCGGATAAACTTCAGAGAGAAAGTCTTAAAAAATTTGGAGATAAAATGGTAACTTTTAGAACAGAATTGAAATTGATAAAAAAGTTTTTTCCAACAAATACCAAAAATTAATTTTTAAGAAAAAACAACACCCTTGTTTCGTTTGTTTTAAGAGCGAACCTACAAGCAACCATACCGTAATTAAGTTTTACATTTGTAAAAACATAAAAACATTTAGACTGTGTCTGTAAAAGCAAAAAAACATTTAGGTCAACATTTTTTGAAAGATGAACGTATTGCAAAAAACATTGCTGATGCGCTGACCGAGAAAGGATATGAAAATGTTTTAGAAATTGGACCAGGAATGGGTGTCTTAACAAAATACCTGTTACAAAAAAAGGCAAAAGTTACTGTCATGGAAATAGATCGAGAATCTGTCGCCTATCTAAAAGACACGTTCCCGATTGAACACATCAAACTAAACACTTCTAGAGATAAGTTCGATATTATAGCGGGTGATTTTTTAAAGTTCGACTTATCAACGATCTTCAAGAAAAAACAAGTAGCGATCATCGGAAATTTTCCTTACAATATTTCTACTCAAATTGTTTTTAAAGCCATAGAAAATAGGGCCTATGTTCCTGAATTTTCAGGAATGTTTCAAAAAGAAGTAGCAAAAAGAATTGCAGAAAAAGAAGGCAGTAAAGTTTACGGAATTTTATCGGTTTTAACCCAAGCTTTTTTTGAAGTGAGCTATTTATTTACAGTTCCTCCCTCTGTGTTTGATCCGCCGCCTAAAGTAGATTCTGGTGTTATTAGACTCATTAGAAAAAAAGACTATTCACTCCCTGTTGATGAAAAGTTGTTTTTTAGAGTTGTAAAAACAGCATTCAACCAAAGGAGAAAAATGTTGCGCTCTAGTTTAAAATCATTGAATCTTTCGGATTCTTTAAAAGAAGATCCTATATTTGCGAAAAGACCAGAGCAATTGTCTGTACAAGAGTTTATTATACTTACTCAAAAAATAGCATCAAATGGCGTTTAAAATTACCGCATCATTTTTAGAAAAATTAATTGGACTCATCAACGAGAATCAAGATTCTAAAATTAAAAAATTATTTTCTGAGATTCATTATGCCGATGTTGCTGAAATTTTAGAGGAGGTAAGTTTTGACGAGGCTATTTACATTATTAAACTTTTAGACAGTGAAAAAACCTCTGAAATACTCACGGAATTAGATGATGATATTCGAGAAATAATTTTAGAAAACTTATCTGCAAAAGAAATTGCAGAGGAAGTGGAAGAAATGGATTCTGATGATGCCGCTGATATTATTGGAGAGCTTTCTGAAGAGCGTCAAGAGCGCGTAATTTCTGCTTTAGAAGATGATGAATTGGTCGCAGATATTAAAGAACTGCTTTCTTATGAAGAAAATTCTGCCGGCGCTTTAATGGCGAAAGAATTGGTGAAAGTATATGAAACTTGGACTGTTGCAGGTTGTTTAAGAAGAATAAGAGCACAGGCTAAAGAAGTCACTAGGGTTCATTCTATTTATGTAGTCGATAGAGAAGAAAAACTTATTGGAAGACTTTCTCTAAAAGATTTAATCGTTGCAAAAAACGAGCAAAAGATTTCTGAAATTTATATTGACAAAGTAGATGTTGTAAATGTAAATGAGGAAGAGGAAGAAGTTGCTAAAATTATGGCAAAATACGATTTAGAAGCAATTCCTGTCGTTGACAATCGCAATGTTTTGTTGGGTAGAATTACCATTGATGACATCGTTGATGTATTAAAAGAAGAGGCCGATAAAGATTATCAATTGGCTGCCGGTTTAATACAAGACGTTGATTCTGATGACAGCATCTTAGAATTGACAAGAGCGCGATTGCCTTGGTTGTTTTTAGGATTAATTGGAGGTATTGGAGCTTTTTTAATCATGGAAGGTTTTGAAGATGCTTTTAAAGGAGGTGCTTTCGTCTTATTTTTCTTTACACCACTAATTGCTGCAATGGCAGGAAATGTTGGAGTACAATCTTCTGCTATTATTGTGCAAGGTCTCGCAAATGACGACGTAAAAGGAAGTATTAATAGCCGCCTTCTTAAAGAAATGCTACTCGCCGCATTAAATGGTGTTATTTTAGCGTTGTTCCTCTTTGTTTTCGTTTGGATTACGAAAGGAGACCTACAAACCGCTTTGGCAATTTCGGTGTCTTTGGTGGTTGTGATCATTGTTGCGGGTTTAATCGGAACTTTTGTACCCCTGTTTTTAAATAAAAGAGGAATTGATCCGGCCATAGCAACAGGACCATTCATTACTACAAGTAACGATATTTTTGGAATATTAATTTACTTTATGATCGCTAAATTTATTCTAGGAATTTAATTTTTGAAACAAGTCCCATAAAACAACCCCAGTAGTCACCGAGATGTTTAGTGAATGCTTGGTACCTAACTGAGGAATCTCTATACACAAATCAGCGGCATTTACGACCGCTTCTTGCACTCCTTTTACTTCATTTCCCATTACAATTGCATATTTCTGATTTTTTTCTGGAAAAAAAGTATTCAATTTAGTACTGTTTTCTACCTGTTCAATAGCCAAAACTTTGATATTTTCGGTTTTTAATTTTTCGACCAACGTCAGTGTGTCAGCGACATATTCCCAAGCAACGGACTCTGTCGCTCCTAGAGCCGTTTTGTGAATGTCTTTGTTTGGCGGAGTTGCACAAATACCACACAGATAAATTTTTTCAATTAAAAAAGCGTCTGAGGTTCTAAAAACAGAGCCAATATTGTTTAAACTTCGAATATTATCTAACACGACAATTAAAGGCGTTTTCTCAATGGCTTTAAACGCATCCACTGTAATTCTCCCTAACTCGTTGTTTTTTAGTTTTCTCATAATTTGTGGATAATTCCCTGATAATTATAAATGACCACCTAATCCCTTTTTTCTATCTTAGCAAAACTAATTGAAAAATTCGAAAAAGTTGGCAAAATCGAACCCTAAAAAGGTAACTCCTTTAATGAAGCAATACAATGCTATCAAGATAAAGCATCCTGATGCAATGTTGCTTTTTCGAGTAGGCGACTTTTACGAAACATTTGGAGATGATGCAAAAAAAGCGGCAGCTGTACTTGGAATTACACTCACAAAAAGAGGGGCGGGAAGTGAGAGTGAAACTGCTTTGGCGGGTTTTCCTCACCATTCTTTAAATACCTATTTGCCAAAATTGGTTAAAGCAGGTATGCGAGTAGCTATCTGCGATCAATTGGAGGATCCCAAAATGACTAAAACGATCGTAAAAAGAGGGGTTACAGAGCTAATTACTCCAGGGGTTTCTTTAAATGACGAGGTGCTACAGAGCAACAAAAACAACTTTTTAGCTGCGGTTCACTTTGATAAAAAACAACTCGGAATTTCTTTTCTAGATGTTTCTACAGGAGAGTATTTAGTCGCTCAAGGAGATGCAGCATACATTGATAAATTATTACAAAACTTTAGTCCAAGTGAAGTGTTGGTTCAAAAACAACACAAACAAGAATTTATAGCGCTTTTTGAAAACAGGTATTACACTTTTTATTTAGACGATTGGGTTTTTCAACCCGAATACGCAAATGAAACCCTTCAAAATCACTTTGAAGTGAAAACCTTAAAGGGTTTTGGAGTACAGGATCTTAAAAATGGAATTATAGCTGCAGGTGCCGTTATGTACTATTTATCAGAAACACAGCACAACCAACTAAAACACATACAGTCTATAGGCCGAATAGCTGCAGATAATTATATTTGGATGGATCGTTTTACGGTTCGAAATTTAGAGCTATACCATCCCAATTCGATCAATGCGGTAACTCTTTTAGAGGTGATAGACAAAACCATTTCACCAATGGGTGGGCGATTGTTAAAACGTTGGTTAGCACTTCCTTTAAAAAATATTGATGCCGTTAAAAAGCGTCATGAATTGGTGAGGTTTTTTATTGATTCCGATGATTTTTCACAGATCGTAACCTATCAATTAAAGCAAATTTCAGATTTAGAAAGGCTTATTTCTAAAGTTGCTACCGGGAAAGCTTCTCCAAGAGAAATTGTCTTATTAAAAGACTCTTTAAAAGCAATTTTACCCATAAAGGAATCCGCAGAAAAAAGTGCTAATAAAACAGTAAAAGAACTCGGAAATCAACTGCATACTTGTACAACGTTGATTGCAAAAATTTCTGAAACTTTATTTGACAATGCTCCGGTAAACATTCATAAAGGAAACGCAATTGCAACAGGTGTTCATCAAGAATTGGACAGCTTAAGAGCTATTTCATCCAGTGGAAAACAGTATTTAGATGATATGTTAGCGCGTGAAACAGAAAGAACAGGAATCTCAAGTTTAAAAATTTCATTCAATAATGTTTTTGGCTATTATATAGAAGTAAGAAATACACATAAAGACAAAGTTCCTGAAGAGTGGATTCGAAAACAAACATTAGTAAGTGCAGAGCGCTATATTACGGAAGAGTTAAAAGAATATGAGACTAAAATTTTAGGCGCCGAAGAGAAAATTCAAAAATTAGAGCAAGAAATTTTTTCTAAATTATTGCAACAGATCATTCAATTTGTACCAATTGTACAAGAAAATGCTCAAATTATCGCCAAAATCGACTGCTTATTGTCTTTTTCTATTTTAGCAATTGACAACAACTATGTGCGTCCACAAATGGATGAAAGCACCGATTTAGAAATTAAAAACGGAAGACACCCTGTTATAGAAAAGCAGCTGCCAATTAGCGAAGAATATATTGCAAACGACGTCGTATTGAATAGAAATCAGCAACAAATTATTATGATTACGGGGCCAAATATGTCTGGTAAGTCGGCTATTTTAAGACAAACAGCGCTCATTGTTTTGTTGGCTCAAATGGGAAGCTATGTCCCGGCTCAAAACGCAAAAATAGGGATTGTCGATAAAATTTTCACGAGAGTAGGTGCAAGTGATAACATCTCTATGGGGGAATCTACTTTTATGGTAGAAATGAATGAAACCGCTTCTATTTTAAACAACCTTTCTGAACGTAGTTTGGTTTTACTCGATGAAATTGGCCGAGGAACCTCTACCTATGACGGAATTTCAATTGCTTGGGCAATTTCTGAATTTTTACACGAACACCCCTCGAAAGCAAAAACACTATTTGCCACACATTACCATGAGTTAAATGAAATGACGGCCACTTTTGGGCGAATTAAAAACTTTAATGTGTCTGTAAAAGAACTAAAAGATAGCATTATTTTTCTGAGAAAATTAGTTTCTGGCGGGTCTAACCACAGTTTTGGTATTCATGTAGCAAAACTTGCAGGAATGCCGAATAGGGTCATACATAGGGCAAATAAAATATTAGAACAATTAGAACAGAAGTCAAATAACAAAGAAGTTAAAGAGGTTTTAAAACAACATCAAGAAGAAAAAATGCAGCTTAGCTTTTTTCAATTAGATGACCCTTTGTTGGAAAACATTAAGGAAGAAATTTTAGCCACTAACATCGATGCCTTAACCCCTATCGAAGCACTCATGAAATTGAATGAGATTAAAAGAATGCTGATTAAAAAATAACATTTATTTATAGCGGATTTTTGGTTAGAGATAAATTTGGTAAAAACAGCACGCTAAAAACAATAGCAAAACCTGTATCAGTTGCCTATGACCGTTAACGATCTATTAAATTTACTTCAAAATCAACAAAGCGCGCATCTTCATCTCTCATTCAACTGCCGCCAAAAAACGCTGCTAATAATTTTAATTTCACGCACGTTTATAAGTAATTACAAGCATATCACGATGTCCTGACAATGCTGAATCTGCTTTCAATATGGGAGATACCCCATGTGCAACTCGGAGGTCATTGATCATAATCGATTCCATAGGATTCGTAAGTGTAAATTTAGCAACTTCATTACCCTCCAAATTCTGCACGGTAGTCTCTCCTCCAACGATATTGGATCTTTGAATCAAAGTCATCAAAACATAGTCTACACCATCTTGATGCATGCCTTCCGGCGTTGGCTTTCCTTGATTATCCCCAGCAAGTATCCGAAATTGATGCACCTCAATATGCCATTCATTTAAAGGTGATAATGTACCAAAAGTGCGTGCTCCAAAATTAAGGATACTGCGCATTATTTTACAATCACAAATATCCTTTTTTATTGGTTCAAAATATCGTTGAAGCCCACCATTCAAAGTGTTGAAGTGGGTTGTTTGGTAATGAGGTTGGTGGGGTTTTGGTCTAACTTCTAGTCCAGATTTGTTAGCTGAAAAAACCGCATGCCTCCGGAGACGGTATCGGCCACCGTCAGACATATAAGTGTCTTCGGGAAGATCATTCCAACCTGCACAAAATTGTTCTAAACTTTCTTTGTCTGAAGCATCTAATACTTCTAAAAATTGATCCCCCTCAAATTTGACAAAGTCATTTTTCGTAAGTTTTATGCAATGGGTTTCCGGCTCAATAAATTGAGATGAACGTTTACTATCAAATGATGGCGTTTCTTTAAGGGAATCTAATAATAATTTACTCATAATATAAAATAGTTTTACTGTTTATTAATTGGATTTTTAATAAAGATATAAGAAACCCTTTTATAAAAAAGTAGTATTGTGTGAATGGTTTTTAATAATGTATGAATGGTTTTTAATAACGTATGAATGGTTTTTAATGATGTATGAATGGTTTAAAAAAGTTGTTTTTGTTTCAATTATTTCTCGGTGGATCGTTGTTTTCTCTCTTTTTTAACTCAACCAAATAACTCGGGTTATGATTTCTTTCAAATATATATTCTTTTTCTAATTTTGAGGAGCCTCTTTATTTTTTTTAACAAGAGCGCTCTGAAGAAACATCAAGCTAGAAAAAAGAACTTCAATCAATCCGTTTTTACATATTTATTGAAATATCTGCTTATATTTGTAGTATGAATCTTACTCTCTTATTTATCAGCGGACCCGAAATTATGGTAATTATGTTACTTGTGGTAATGGTTTTTGGAGCAGATAAAATTCCTGAAATTGCAAGGGGCTTAGGAAAAGGGATGCGTCAAGTAAAAGATGCTACAAACGACATCAAAAAGGAAATTAAAGACAGCTCTGAAAAAAACAAAGTTGACACCAATATTGCAAAAAACATCCAGAAAGAGGTGAGCGATGTAAAGGATAGCATAGAAGATCTCACAGGCCCCATAAAGCGGAATCTGTAGTTTTTACTTCCTTACACGACTCAGTGTTAAACCGTCTCTAATTGGTAACAAAACCGTTTCTATTCTTGGGTCTTCATTTATAAGTTTGTTATAGGCTAAAAGGGCTTTTGTGTCTGTATCTTTTCGATCTAATTTTTCAACAACTTTACCGCTCCAAAGAACATTGTCTGACAGAATCATTCCCCCAGGATTCATTTTATCAATAATTAAATGAAAATAATTGATGTAATTCGCTTTGTCTGCATCGATGAAAACCAAATCAAATGTTTCGTCAATTGTAGGGATAATTTCTAACGCATTTCCAACAAACTGAATTATCTGATCTCTATATCCTGATTTATCAAAAAATTTATTTTGAAGTGTTTCTAGTTCTTCGTTTTTATCAATAGTAAAAATTTTTCCTCTGTGCTGCAACCCTTCAGCGAAGCACAATGCAGAATATCCGGTATACGTTCCAACTTCTAAAATGTTTTTGGGCTGAATTATTTTTGAAATCATCGACAAAACTCTTCCTTGAAATGCCCCACTTAACATCCTTGGGTTTAATACTTTTTGCCAAGTTTCTTTGGTCAATTCTTTTAGAATTTCAGGTTCTTGCTGAGAGTGTTCAACAACGTAATCATCAATTTTTTCAGGTAGAAAATGCATGCCAAATAGTTCTTATCAGAGAATCGTTTCGTTTGTCTTATTGCTAAAAATAAAAAACAAATGTACTGTTATTTTTTATGAATAATGTGCCTCCTTTTTTCTAATCAACTCTGAGTGACTATGCAAATGATCGTGCATAATATCCTATTAAAAACTCACTAAAATAAATCTACTTAGCAAAATCTAACCTTAACATTCCGAGAGAAATAAAGCAGCAATAAATAAAGATGCCGATCAATAAAAGAAGTGTCTCTGTGTGGAATACTATAAAGATGTTTTATATCTGATGATATTTCTTACATTTACATCATCATTAAAAACCAAAAAAATGTCTGCAGCAAATAAAGAATACAAACGGGTAACCGTTAAATCTTTGATAGAAATGAAAGCAAACAGAGAAAAAATCTCTATGCTAACTGCCTATGATTATACCATGGCAAAAATTGTCGATGGGGCGGGAATCGATGTGATTTTAGTTGGTGATTCTGCCTCCAATGTAATGGCTGGCCATGAAACCACGCTCCCTATTACCTTAGATCAAATGATTTATCATGCAAGCGCTGTTGTTCGCGCAATAGACAGGTGCTTAGTCGTAGTAGATTTACCTTTTGGTAGCTATCAATCTGATCCTAAAGAGGCGTTGCGCTCTGCGATCCGAATTATGAAAGAAAGTGGTGGGCATTCTATTAAATTAGAGGGAGGAAAAGAGGTTAAAGAGTCTATCAAGCGTATTTTAAATGCGGGAATTCCTGTAATGGGACATTTAGGCTTAACCCCTCAATCTATCTATAAATTTGGTACCTACACCGTAAGAGCAAAAGAAGAAGAAGAAGCGGAAAAACTAATGGAAGAAGCCTTGATGCTAGAAAGAATTGGTTGTTTTGCATTGGTCCTAGAAAAAGTGCCAGCAAAATTGGCTAAAAAAGTAGCTGATGTGTTAACGATCCCTGTCATTGGTATTGGTGCTGGAAACGGTGTTGATGGACAAGTACTTGTTACGCATGACATGATTGGAATGACCCATGAGTTTCATCCTCGTTTTTTACGAAGATATTTGGATCTATACAATGAAATGACAGGTGCTTTTCAAACCTACAGTGAAGATGTAAAGAGTGGAGATTTTCCAAATGATAAAGAGCAGTATTAAAAAACTGTGTATGAAAATTCTCCATATCGATTCGAATCACCCTTTATTAATCAATCAGCTTAAAGAACTTGGTTTTGATAATGATGAGGACTACGCATCTACAAAGGCTGAAATTGAAGAAATAATTCATTTATATGATGGATGTATCATTAGAAGTCGATTTTCTATTGACAGATCATTTTTAACCAAAGCAAAAAAATTGAAATTCATAGGGCGAGTCGGAGCTGGTCTAGAAAATATCGATTGTGATTTTGCGGCTTCAAAAAACATCACCCTAATTGCTGCACCGGAAGGAAATAGCAACGCTGTTGGCGAACATGCATTAGGAATGTTGCTTTCCTTATTTAATAAACTAAACAAAGCGGATAAAGAAGTTAGAAACGGAATGTGGCTTCGAGAAGAAAATCGAGGAGTAGAGCTCGACGGAAAAACGGTCGGATTAATTGGATATGGAAATATGGGGAAGTCTTTCGCTAAGAAACTTCGTGGATTTGATGTAGAAGTTTTATGTTACGACATACAATCATCTGTAGGCGATGAAAACTGCAAACAGGTTTCTCTAGAAGAACTTCAAAAAAAAGCAGACGTTTTAAGCCTTCATACGCCACAAACAGTTCTTACAGAGAAAATGGTAAATACAGCTTTTATCGAAGGTTTTAAAAAGAATTTTTGGATCATTAATACCGCTCGTGGAAAATCGGTGGTCACAAGAGAATTGGTTTTAGCATTAAAATCTGGGAAGATATTGGGAGCAGGATTGGATGTGTTGGAGTATGAAAAATCTTCCTTCGAAAACCTCTTTTCTAACGACCAAATGCCTGTCGACTTTAAATATCTAATTCAAGCTGAAAATGTTTTACTATCACCTCATGTAGGGGGCTGGACCAAAGAAAGTAAAGAAAAGTTAGCGCAAACTATTGCCTCCAAAGTCAAAGCAACCTTTTCCTTATAACAATTCTTAGATAAACCCATTAGCAAAAGCTTACCTTAAAGGTGGTACATAAATAGGAGCGGGGAGCGTGGGTATAAAAAACCAACACCTTGATTTACAGTGATTTATGTGTTTGTTGTGAACAATAAATCGGATCAGAAAGAATCAACGCTATAAAGAAGTCGATGATTACAATAAAAGGCTTTAAATTAGCCCATGTTAATCAAACATCTCTTATATTATGAAAATCCTATCGAACCATCCAACAGAAGTATTAATCCTGTTTTTTTTAATCGTAACTTTTGTTCAATCTGGAATTGACAAAGCCATCGATTGGAAAGGAAATGTTGAATTTATTAAATCTCATTTTAAAAATTCACCTCTAAAAAATAGCGTTCCTTTATTACTTGCTATTATCTTGGTTATTGAAATATGTGCGGGTATTTTAATGACGGTGGGAGTATATCAAATTTACACTTCTGGTAACAAAGAGATTGCATTATTAGGAGTCGTTCTCTCTGCTATTGCATTAATTTTTTTACTTATTGGACAACGTTTAGCAAAAGACTATGCAGGAGCAATGTCTTTAGCAGTCTATTTTATCATAACTATTTTAGGTGTTTATTTATTAAATAGCTAAAACTTATAGAAAATAGGCTTGAGTATAATTAAAATCAATTTTAAAAATGCTTCAAAAAAGCCTTTTAAGGGTTTTTTTAGTTTTTCTGTCAACAGTTTGTGTCCGCCAAATCAAAAGAGCCTTAAACCGCTTTAAAAAGCCAATTAGCGCTTTTTTATCACATATATTAAAGAAGAATACTCAGAAGAAGTCATGGCTTTGCAATTAGAAACAAAACCCCTGTAAAGCGCATTCACAATATTCATCCTCCCTTTTTTATATTTTTCACTCAACAAAGAAACGTAATAAGAGTCAAATTTCATGGGAATTGTTTTTTCTATCACCATGTTTTCTGATAAAAAAAGTTGGCGAATTGAATCTTGAGAAAAATGCCAAAGATGTCTAGGAACATCAAACCCTGCCCAAAATTCTTTGTAATAATTTGCATCATCACTTTTAAAATTAGGAGCTGCAATTATTAATCTACCGTGATTAGAAAGCAACTTCTTTAAGTTTGAAATATACTCTGATAAATTTTCCACATGTTCTAAAACATGCCAAAGCGTTATTATTTCAAATGTTTGATTTTTGAAATTGGACAAGTCTTCCTCAAGAATAATTCCTTTTTTTTTAGCACTAGCTCTTGCCCCTTCATCTGGCTCAATTCCGAAGGTATTCCAGGAGTTGCTTTTGCAAATTTTCAAAAAACCTCCTGTTCCTGCACCGATATCTAAAAGGTTTTTTTCTGGTCTAGTATCGCTATTTTGGATTCGTAGACTTTCATTTATTAATCTTAGCTTTCTTCTTAAAGTAATGTTTTTTACAGCTTGATAAATTTTATCAAATAGTGTTTTTTTTGAATCTGTATGAGAAATATAATCTTCGCTTTGATAGTAGTTCGATAGGTTTTCGGGAACAGGTTGTGTGACCAACATTTCAAACTCCTTATTAATCATGACCTTAAAATCCTCGCCTGAGACGGTATGATCTTTACAATTTGAATATGGCTCTAAATTTTTAAAAAAGTCTATTTTATTTGACATATAAATTATATTGTTCCACGAGGAACCTCTGAGTTTTTAAAAGAACCTATCTACCCATATACACCAACAACACAGAGATATCACTTGGAGAAACACCGCTAATTCTACTCGCTTGTGAAATAGATGTTGGTTGAATTTTACTTAGTTTTTCTCTAGCCTCATAAGAGAGAGATGCCACTTTTTGATAATTAAATGTAGCGGGAATAACAACATTTTCCAGTCTATTTAGTTTGTCTGCATTGTTCTTTTCTTTTTCAATATAACCTGAATACTTTAAGTGAATAACAGCCTGTTCTATGACCTCTTTGTCAATTTCATGAATTGATAAAAAAGAGGTTAACTTTTCAATATTCTTAAAATCAGAAAAAGCCAATTGCGGTCTTGCTGCTACTTTGTAAAACTTAACAGATTGATTGATTAATGCTAGGTTTTTTGCCTCTAAAATAGGGTTTATCTCCTCTTGCGTAACACTTGTTTCTTGTAAGAATTTTATCAATAGGCTTGTTTTTTGCTGTTTTTCCTCTACACGATCTAATCGTTCTTTAGACGCTAAACCTATTTTATACCCCAAGGGTGTTAGCCTTAGGTCCGCATTGTCCTGTCTTAATAAGGTTCTGTACTCAGCCCTAGAAGTAAACATCCTATAAGGCTCATCTGTTCCTTTAGTGATTAAATCATCTATAAGAACCCCTATGTAAGCTTCGTTTCTTTTTAAAATAAAAGAGGGTTTCCCTTGGGTTTTCAGGGCTGCATTTACACCAGCCATTAAACCTTGTGCTGCAGCCTCTTCATATCCAGTGGTCCCGTTAATCTGGCCTGCAAAAAACAAATTCTTAATTCGTTTTGTTTCCAACGAATGCGTGAGTTGAGTTGGAGGAAAATAATCGTATTCTATAGCATAGCCGTACCTTAAAAACTTCACATTTTCAAAGCCAGCAACGGACCTAATAGCCTTGTCTTGAACATCTTCTGGCAGGGAGGTTGAAAAACCATTGACATACATTTCAACAGTGGTCCAGCCTTCTGGTTCAACAAATATTTGGTGGCGATCCTTGGACGCAAAGCGATCTATCTTATCTTCAATAGAGGGGCAATATCTTGGTCCTGTTGATTGAATTCGTCCATTGAACATTGGAGACCTATCAAAGCCCTCTCGAAGCAGGGAATGAACGTCTAAATTAGTGTATGTGAGATAGCATGAACGTTGTTTTGTCAACGCTTTGGTAGAGGGTAAATAAGAAAACTTTTCCGTGACTTCATCCCCTGGCTGCTCGGTCATTTTGGAATAGTCTAAAGATCTTCCGTCAACACGTGGCGGTGTTCCTGTTTTCATTCTACCAGATTCAAATCCTTTTAAAACTAAATCTTCTGTAATTCCTGTTGAAGCTCCTTCGCCAGCTCTTCCGCCTCCGAAACTTTTATCTCCAATATGAATTAAACCGTTTAGAAATGTTCCTGCAGTTAAAATAACTGTCTTTGCTTTAATTTCTAATCCAAGTTTTGTTTTGACACCAACTATTGTATCCTCCTCAAACATCAAGCCGTTCACAGCATCCTGGTAGAAGTCTAGATTATTTGTTTGTTCTAAAACTGTTCTCCAACATTCAGCAAACTGCATTCTATCGGATTGAGCTCTTGGACTCCACATTGCTGGGCCTTTTGAGGTGTTGAGCATCTTAAACTGAATAGCGGTTTTGTCTGTAACAATACCACTAAACCCTCCAAGAGCATCTATCTCTCTTATGATCTGCCCCTTGGCAATACCCCCCATAGCAGGATTGCAACTCATTTGAGCTATATTTTGTAAATTCATTGTAATTAACAAGGTGTGAGCACCCATGTTAGCAGCGGCAGCGGCAGCCTCGCTTCCTGCGTGCCCCCCACCAACTACAATTACATCATATGTTGTTGTAAATAAACTCATTTTTTATAGTTTCACGTGAAACTTTTTATTTATTATATTGATTATCAGTTAATTAACAAGCTTAATGCTTCGTCTTCAGCAGCAGTCATCTGTTTTTTTTCTGATACCGTCTTATCTTTAAAGCCGATGTAGTGCAATACCCCATGAATCATCACCCTATGTAATTCTTTATCGAAAGAAACGTTATAGTCTTTCGCGTTGTCTGCCACCCTCTCAATAGAAATATAAATATCTCCACTTATTAATTTTCCAATAGTATTATCAAAACTAATAACATCCGTTAAGGTATCGTGTTGCAAAAAATCGACATTTAACTTATGTAAATAAGCGTCATCACAAAATATAAAATTAATCTCACCGATAGTAAATCCATGATTATCAACAATCTTTGCAACCCAGTCCTCTAGATGTGTTGTTTTTTTTAATTCAAAGAGGGTTTCGAAATTAAAGGTGATCATAATTAATTATTCTTAGTGTCTGAAAAGTAAGCTCTAACTTTCTTTTTATAATTTTGACGCAAAGGTAAGGATTGTCTGTTTAATATTTCTGTTTGATTATAAAACTGCTTTTGAAATTTGATTGCTTTAATTTTATTCTTTTGAGAACGAGTGTCACTTGTTTTAGAAGTTCTTTGTTTGTCCTTTCCTTGGTCTAGTGAGGCAGCGTTTAGTTTTAGTAAATCATAGGATAAGCGTTGCATTTTTTGAAGTGTTGAAAAATGAAACCCTTTCTCTAAAATTTCATTTTCTAAATCCTCCATGCTTTTTAGTGCTTTTCTTGCTGGAGCGCCTGCACCTCCTTTTTTGTTTGATGCTTTTTTAAACTGGTCTTGCAGTGCTTGTCGTAAAAAAGCTTGTTGTTTGTAAATTTCATAAAGTTCCTCGTCAAGCGCGTCTCCTATGCCGTTATTGTTCCCTTGTTTATTTTTAGACCCATCGCCCTTCTTTGATTGTTTTCCTTTATTTCCGGGTTGATCACCTTCTCGCTGAAAACCTTTCTTCAGCCCTTGTTTCACTCTCTTAGTGAGCTCTCCTTGACTTTTAATGAGGTCTGGCAATCGAAACCCTGGACTTTTCTTCTTCTTTCCGGAGCCACTTTTCATAGACATAGCATTCTTCATGTTGCTTAAGGTTGAACTTAAGTAATTTGCTAAATTATTGACAGCCATCATAACATAACGCTGATTTGAAGCGCCTTTTGAAAACCTGTTTTCAGAAAAATTATCTAAGGATTGATCTAAATTATAGTGCGTTGTAGATAAATCGTTGTTGATCGTTTCAGAAAGCTTTGGCAGGCGCATGGACAAAACATAAAGACTATCATCGATGTGTTTAAAATACGTTTTTAATTGATATTGCTTTTTTAGGTCTTCGCCAAAATCTGGATGCACAGTAGATCGATCTGTAAAAGTGTTGATTAATTGTTCTTGTTTAAAAGAAAAGATGACTAAGTTTTCTAGTATTTTTCGAAGGTCATCTAAGTTTTCTTCCATTGACTCTCCTTGCATTTGTTGCATTGCTTGTTCCATTTTAACGCTCATGCTTTTTAGTTTGTTGGAGGCTTTTTTTTGAGACGCCTTGGCTCCTGAAAAATTTTCATTTAAGAGCTTCTTTTCCGCCTCATTAAGGGAGGAGTCAACCGCTTTTTCTTCTTCTCCTAAGTCGGGAAGCTGCATGGGGTCTTTTAAATTTATATTGTCTTTTGTTAATTGTTTTAATTCTTCTTTAATTTTTTTGAACTCTTTGTTGATTTTATTTTGATCACCAACTAAAGGCGTCTTTTTATTAATTTCTTCTTGTTGTTTTTGAGATAAATTTTCAATTTTATTTGCAATCTGCATTGTTTTTTGCTCTATGTAAAAGCGTTTGGTTAGCTCTAAAATCCTAGTGAGACTTCTCTCTTGTTGTTGGTTTTGTTGCGCTAATTCTTTTGCTTTTTTTAGGAGGTCGTTTTTATTGAGTTTCTCTGCTATTTTTTCGATTTCTCTTAAAAGTGTTTCTTTTTTTTGTGCTTTTTTTAACTCCTCTAAGCGCTGCTGTATTGCTTCTTTTTTACTTTTGAACTCCTGGTTTAGTGGTTCTTTTTTATCAAAAGTCTCTTCTAGCTTTGTTGTTTGGCGCTGCATCATTTTAGAATATTTTTGCTGACGCTCAAGAATCTTTTCAAACTTATTTTTATCACCCCACCCTAACCTCTTTTTTGTTTGTACTTCGTTTTGAATTAAATTCAAATCTTGCTGAATTTGTTGCTGATTTTTTGAAATGCGCTGCATGTTGTCAATAGCATTTCTTTGATTTTGTAGCAACTCTTGCTGAACTTCTTCGCTTGTTTTTTTTCTAAAAGTAAACGACTTACTCATTGTTCTTTTACTTCCATTTATGGCGTCATTGTCAAAAACCTGAAAAAAGAATTGATAACCAATTCCTTCTTTAAGGTTGAATCCATCCGGAAATTGATAAGAAAATGTTTGAATGTTATTCTTGGTGATTTGCAAATCTAGCTTTTGTTCTTTTTTAGGGTCCCCCTCTTCGTGTACCACTATTTGAAAACTACTAATTCCATAATCATCTGAAATCTGTCCTATAAATTCTGAGGTCTCTTGAGTTGTGTTGGTTCTATTCGTTTCAACATATATAGAAGGAGAGGCGTCTTTAACAACCTCTACTTGAAATTGAAGTTTTTCAAAATCTTGTAAATAATTGTTAGAAGAACTAATTTGATAATTAAGATTTCTTTTTACGATTTTTGAATATGCAAAACGTTGCTGAGTATAATTTTTAAAAAAAGATTTTTTAGCGCTCGTAGTGAAAGCAATTGAATCTGTTTGAATTGCATCTACAGTCCATGTAACTTTTGTTCCTTCAGGTACGGAAATGTTTCCACAATTATCAATCTGTTCGTTTTGTCTATTAAGATAATTCGGATATTTTAAACCTAGAGAAATATTGTTAATTGTTGGTGTTTTTATAACTTTTACCTGATAACTCTTCGACTGAATTCCATTGGAAGCTAAGTAAAAAGAAAAGGAATTTTGAACATTCGTAAACGTATAGACAAACGCTCCTTTGTTGGTGTTTTTTAAATAATATTGTTGACTTTTAAAATGAATATACGCCTCTTTAGGTCTTTCCGATCCTTCAATATTTACAAGGATGGTGATTGATTTTCCTTGAACAACCTCAAGATTAGGGTTTGGTATATAAAAAGAAAACGGAGGAGGTGGGGCATAAGCTGTTTTATAATTAACAACTCGCTCAAAACTTTGTTTGAACAGGGAATGAGAATCTGTAAAAACAATCCCTGCCCAGACTAATAAAGGAAAAACTGCATATTTTAAATATTTTTTATTTTGCTTAAAATCAACTGCATTTGAAAAAGAAAAAGTAGCCAATTCTATTGATTTTTGATCAATACTTGCGTTTAACAAATCGGACTGAAGATGGGTTTTTTTTAATTGTAAAACATTTAAAAGTTTGTCTTGGACCTCCGGAAAATGACGCCCAATCATTTTTGATGACTGCACGTTTGTAATCCCTTTTTTTAAACCAATCAGTTTCAAAAAAGGAAAGGCAATAAAACGAATTAGTAAAAAAAGCTCTACCCCAAGAAAAAAATAAAAAAGGAACGTTCTAGCTGTTGGTTTAAACCATAAAGAATACTCTAAAAATAAAATAAAAAAAAGGTACAAAAAGCCAAAAGAAAAAAACAAAATCACCCCTTTTATCAACTCACTGGTGTAATATTTACGCGTAAAGTGATGTAATTTAATTTGTATGCTTTCGAAAGGATCCATAATCACAAATAAAAATACTGTTTTTAAAACGATGTAACAGCATAAATTTGTTAAAACCATTGCTTAATCAAGTGTGTTTAATAAAAATCCTTTGTTAAATCCTATAAATAAGGGTGTGCTTTTATTCCGAATGAATAGTTTCTCGGACAGTTGTCATATAAGTGTATGTGTGAAGCCTTTTCATAAACTCTTTTTTTTATGCGTTTAGTAAAGTATCTTTACACCTTAAAATTTTTCAAAGATGAAACCTAATATTCGTGTTCGTTTTGCACCCAGTCCAACAGGGCCTCTTCACATTGGTGGTGTAAGAACTGCTTTATACAATTATTTATTTGCTAAAAAACACCAGGGAACTTTTGTCCTAAGAATTGAAGATACAGATCAAACTCGCTATGTTAAAAACGCAGAACAATATATAGTAGACGCTCTCGAATGGGCTAAGATTCCTTTTGATGAGGGGCCAGGGAAAAATGAAAAATTTGGACCCTACAGACAATCTGAAAGAAAAGGTCTCTATAAAGAATATGCTGATATCCTTATAAATTCAGGCTGGGCTTATTATGCGTTTGATACTTCGGAGCAATTGGATAAGCATAGAAAAGGGCATGAAGAGGCAGGGAAAACATTTATATATAATTGGCACAACAGAGAAAAAGGGCGCTTAATAAATTCGCTTGTCTTGAATAAAGAAGAAGTGAAATCAAAAATAGACGCTGGAGAAAAATTTGTAATCCGATTTAAAAGCCCAGAAAATGAAAATTTACAAATGGAGGATGAAATTCGTGGGCAAATTTCAATTAATACAAACACTTTAGATGATAAAATTTTATTTAAAAGCGACGGAATGCCTACCTATCATTTAGCAAATATTGTTGATGATCATTTAATGGAAATTAGCCACGTAATTCGTGGAGAAGAATGGTTACCGTCAATGCCTTTGCATGTTTTGTTATACCGCGCATTTAATTGGGAGTGTCCAAAATTTGCACATTTGCCTTTGATTTTAAAGCCTGTAGGAAAAGGGAAGCTGAGTAAAAGAGATGGAGATAAACTAGGGTTTCCTGTTTTCCCTTTAGAATACACAAATGAAATCTCTGGTGAAGTTTCTCGAGGTTATAAAGAGGATGGATATTTTGCAGATGCTTTTATCAATATGTTGGCTTTTTTGGGATGGAACCCAGGGACTGAGCAAGAAATATTTTCGATTAACAACCTTGTAGAATCCTTTGATTTAAAAAGGGTTGGTAAATCTGGTGCAAAGTTTAGTGCAGAAAAAGCACAGTGGTTTAACCAACAATATATGCAAAATAAAGAGTCAGATGAGTTGGCAAAAGCATACGCTCAAATTCTTAAAGAAAAAGGAATTACCAAAAATTCTGCGTTCATAGAAAAAGTTGTTTCTTGTGTAAAAGAAAGAGCAACTTTTGTGAGTGATTTTTGGAGCCTGTCATCTTTCTTTTTTGAGGCTCCGACAACATATGACGCCAAAGCTTCTAAAAAAAACTGGAAAGAGGAAACGGCTGCGCTCATGGAAGAGTTGGTGTTAAAAATTTCATCGATAGCTCTATTTTCATCTGAAAATACAGAGAAAGAAATAAAAGACTGGATTCTAGCAAAAGACATTGGCTTTGGAAAGGTAATGCAGCCTTTAAGACTCTCATTGGTTGGGGCCTTGAAGGGGCCTCATTTATTTGATATCATAGAGATGATCGGTAAAGAAGAAACGGTTCAAAGACTTAAAAACGCAATTAAAAATTTATAGCAATGAAAAAAATACTCTTTTATTTAATTTTAAGCAGTTGTTTTACAGCTCAGGCTCAGTATGGATATGGTAATGGTCAACGACAAAGACAACGCCAAATGCAACCAATGCAGCCTCAACGAAAAGCTCCAGAGCCTAATTTTGAAGTAGAAAAATACATTGGAATTATCATTTACGATCTTAAAAAAACCGCAAAAAAATCGGGTGTAAAATTAGCATCAGAAAAAGGAAAAGAATTCTCTAAGATAATAACTGATTACAACAAGAAAACTAAAGATATTAAAAGGATTAACAGTTTTTTACTCCGCGGCACTAAAGAAATGGTGGAAAATTTTCAAAAAACCGCAATGAAGAGTGGGGATTTTTCAAAACAAGCTACAATTCGAAAAGAAATGAATACCCGATTAAAACCGATTGGTGAGGTGATTAGGGAAGAGGATAAGAAACTAAATAAGGCTATTACAAAACTGCTTAATAGAAAACAATATAAAAAATGGATTAAATACAATAGAAAAAAATACAAGAACTTTCCTAAAGAAGAAGATTAAATGCAATAATAAATAAATGGTTTTGTATATTTACAATGAATCTTAATACTAAAAAAACATGTTCTCTTTTACTTACATTTTAATAGTTTTAATAGCATTGGTCATCTTTGCTTCTTTTTTTACAGTGAAACAACAGTCCGCTGCTGTCTTAGAGCGTTTTGGTAAATTTAACGCCATTAGACAGTCTGGATTACGCTTTAAAATACCCGTTATTGACAGAATAGCTGGTAAATTAAGTTTAAAAATTCAACAGCTAGATGTAATTATAGAAACCAAAACAAAGGATGATGTTTTTGTTAAGTTAAAAGTATCTGTACAATACAAGGTTATTTATGAAAAAGTATATGATGCTTTTTACAAACTAGACTATCCTCACGACCAAATTACATCTTATGTTTTTGATGTTGTAAGAGCAGAGGTTCCAAAAATGAAATTGGATGATGTATTTGTAAAAAAAGACGATATCGCAATTGCGGTAAAATCGGAGTTGAATGAAGCGATGATGACTTATGGGTACGATATTATTAAAACATTGGTTACTGATATCGATCCAGATGCTCAAGTTAAAGAAGCTATGAATAGAATAAATGCTTCAGAGAGAGAAAAAGTTGCAGCACAATACGAAGGGGATGCTCAGCGTATTTTAATTGTGGAACGTGCAAAAGCAGAAGCAGAAAGTAAGCGATTACAAGGGCAGGGTATTGCAGATCAAAGACGTGAAATAGCTAGAGGTTTAGAAGAAAGTGTAGAGGTTTTAAATAAAGTAGGAATCAATAGTCAAGAAGCTTCTGCGTTAATTGTTGTAACCCAACATTATGACACGCTTCAATCTATAGGACAGGAAACAAATAGTAATTTAATTTTATTGCCTAACTCTCCTCAAGCAGGAAGCACAATGCTTAATGACATGGTTGCTAGTTTTACCGCAAGCAATCAAATTGGGGAAGCAATGAAAAACAAGAAAGAGAATAAAAAATAACAAGCGCTTTCTTATAAAAAAAACTCAATTTGTTCAAACAAATTGAGTTTTTTTATAACCACATAATCACGATAAGTGGTTATTTTTTTTCTTCTAACTTTTCTTCTGTCTCTTCTTTGGCAGCGTTTTTAAATTCTTTTATGCCACTCCCTAAACCTCTCATTAATTCTGGAATTTTTCTTCCTCCAAATAATAAAAGAATTACCACAATAATAATGATAACTTGAGGCATGCCTATCAATCCGAAATATATAACTAAACTGTTCATTTTTTTAAATTTAACCCAACAAATATACAAAAAAGGTTATGATTATAAGGCTTATTTCCTTCTTTGAATAATCCCTCCTATAACTTTTTTGTTTTTTTGAACCTCAGGAGAACCCTTGTAGAATATAGAACCTCCAAAATTTACTTTTGCACTAAGTGTTTTTCCTGCAGATATTTCTGCTTTTGCACCAGTGCCTGAAAACACATTCGTATTACCTGTTACGTTTAATCCAAAGCCATTATAAACACCATATAAATCAATGTTTACGGTTTGAGACTCAGACGAACCTGTTAATTTAATAACACCTCCTGAAGAGGCTCTTATATTAAGATGTGTCACTTTTAGAGCTAAGTCTATAAAAGCTCTTTCTTGTGAATTTACTTTTAATTTTTCTTGATGAAACTCTTTCCCTGTTATAATTGATCCTTCATTAGCATCAATAACATCTATATTTGAGTTATAATATAGTGTTATAAAAACCTTTCCTTTTCCATAATTATTTTCTGGTTTTAAAGAAAAAGGCAAGGATAATTTTAAAACACCGTTTACATTTTTAATTTTTACTTTTTCTGATTTTTCTCCTTTGATTTCTATTTTTTGCTCTTTTGATTGGAGTAATAGGACCTCAATACCGTTATAAACTTTAAGAATAGAATAATCTCCTAAAGTTTTCTTTACAACTGTTTGAGAATGGATAGAATGAGTTAACGATATTATTAAAATTAGGAGTGTTTTTTTCATTTTATTTTTAATTAAATAAGTATATTAAATTAAAGGTATTTTCTTTTTTTTATTGTTCGTTGAGGTTAAAATTTATTCTTCTATTAAATAAAAATCTAAATGTTTCCGTTCCAAATCTGTGTGTTTAACTTTTACCCTAACATCATCTCCTAATTGATAGAGGTCTTTTGTGTTTTGACCTATAATTGCATATTGTTTTTCATCAAAAACATAATAATCACTTTTTATATCTCTAATCCTAACCATTCCTTCACACTTGTTAGATTTAATTTCTACATAAATTCCCCACTCTGTTACTCCTGTAATCACACCCTGAAAAACCTCGTCTTTGTGGTTTTGCATGTATTTTACTTGCATGTATTTAATAGAAGAACGCTCTGCTTTACTTGCCAGTTCTTCTCTTTTTGAAGAATGTTTTGATTTTTCTTCAAATAATTCTGATTTTGGTGTTTCTCCTCCCTCTAAATAATACTGAAGCAAACGGTGGGTCATTACATCGGGATAACGTCTAATAGGGGATGTAAAATGACTGTAGTAATCAAAAGCCAATCCATAATGACCTATGTTTTGTGTGGTATAAACCGCTTTAGACATCGTTCTTATAGTTAAGGTCTCAATCATATTAGATTCCGCTTTACCAGCTACATCTTTTAATAATTTGTTTAATGATTGTGAGGTTGTTTCTTTGGTGTCTGTATTTATTTTATATCCAAACTTATCAATCATGTTTTGTAATGACGCTAATTTCTCTACGTCTGGTTCATCATGAACTCTATAAATAAATGTTTTATTAGTTGCTTTTCCTTTAGATAAACCTATAAATTCAGCAACTTTTCTATTTGCTAATAACATAAACTCTTCGATTAATTTATTAGCATCTTTAGATTTTTTAAAGAAAACACCTGTAGGATTTGCTTGTTCATCTAAGTTAAATTTTACTTCAACCCTATCAAAAGAAATAGCTCCTTCTTTCATTCTTTTTTTTCGAAGAATTTTAGCTAATTTATCTAGCTTTAAAGTAGCTTGTACTATTTCTGGTGTTACTTCATATTCTTTATCAATGATAGAAATATCAGATGGCATTGTATAACTACGGTTAATATCAGATGGTTTACAGTTTTCTATGATAGATTGTGCTTCTTCATAGGCAAAACGTTGATCTGAATAAGTAACTGTTCTTCCAAACCATTTGTTTATAATCTGTGCTTTTTCATTGATTTCGAAAACTGCAGAAAATGTTAATTTTTCTTCATTTGGTCTTAAAGAACACACTCCATTACTTAACATTTCAGGTAACATAGGTACTACTCTATCCACTAAATAAACAGAGGTTGCTCTTTTATAAGCCTCATCATCTAAAATAGTTTTTGTTTGAAGATAATGAGAAACATCTGCTATGTGAATTCCGATCTCATAATTGCCATTTTCTAATATTGTAAATGACAATGCATCGTCAAAATCTTTTGCATCTTTTGGATCTATTGTAAAGGTTAAATCTTTTCGCATGTCTCTACGTTTAGAAATCTCATTTTGAGTAATTTCTATTGGTAAATTTTTTGCTTCTTTTTCTATTTCAGGTTCAAATTCAAATGGTAAATCATATTCTAATAAAATAGAATGCATTTCGGTATTATGATCACCGGGTTTTCCTAAAATTTTAGTAATTTTTCCAAAAGGATTTTTTGAGTTTTTAGGCCAATCTGAAATAGTTGCCTGAACCTTATCACCATCTTCTGCTCCATTAATTCGATTCTCTGAGATAAAAATATCTACATACATTTTATGATTATCTGGAATTACAAATCCAAAATTTTTGTTTTTATTTATTTGTAAAACGCCTACAAAATCTGTTTTAGCACGTTTTAAAACCTCAACAACTTCTCCTTCTAATTTTTTCCCATTTCTTTTCTTAAAAACAAATACTTTCACGGTATCTTGATGAAGCCCTTTGCTTATGTTTATTTTTGAAATAAAAATATCATCTTCATAATCATCTGAAATAAAATATCCATTTCCATTAGATGTTACTTCTAAAGTTCCAATAGAATATTTTCTATCTGTATTTACTTGAAACTTTCCTCTTTCTACTTCTTTAATTTGTTGAGAGATGGTTAATTCTGCTAGTTTTTTAATTAATTGAGTTTTTCCATCAGTGTGATGGATTTTGAGTTTTGCAGCAATTTGTTTGTAGTTATAAAACTTTTGACTGTCTTCTTTTAGAATTTTAAATATATTTTTAGTTAAATCTTTTACGATGTTTCCTTTCTTTTTATAAATTCCTTTCTTTTTTCTTGACATTAATTCTTACTTTTTTTTTTATGATACCAAATTACAATTATTTAATGTAATTAATAATTTTAAAAAAGATATCTAATCTATTGTTGTATTTTGGTAATATGATAAATAATTACTTATGGTTAATTCTTGGTTTATAATAGTAAACCCTATTGCGGGTAATCTAAAATTTTCTACTGCATGGAAAAAAATTCAGTTATTGCTTGATGTTAGAAAAATAAACTATTCTTTTGCTGTCACATTATATTCTAGACATGAAGTTGAATTAGTACAAAACGCTATTCAAAAGGGTTTTAGAAATATTATTTCAGTTGGTGGAGATGGTACGCTACATCATGTAGTAAACGGAATAATGATACAAAGGTATGTAAAAAGTTCTGATATAACTATTGGTGTGATCCCTTTAGGTACAGGTAATGATTGGATTAAAACATATAATATTCCTAATAATATAGAGAAAGCAATAGAATTAATACATTATAAAAAAACAATTTTGCAAGATATTGGTGTTGCAAATACAGAAAATAATAAAGTTTCTTATTTTAATAATGTTGCGGGTTTAGGTTATGATGGATATACCGTTAATAAACTAAAAAAAATGAAAAGTTTTGGAGCTGTAGCTTATTTATTGAGCGGATTAGCGGGTTTTTTATTTTATAAAAAAACTATATTTAAAATTAATTTTAATAGTAAATCAATAGAAACCAATTGTTTAATGACAATGGTTGGAGTTTGTAAATTTTCTGGAGGTGGAATGCAGTTTACAAAAGATGTAAATACTACTGATGGTTTGCTTGATATTACCATCGTTAAAAATTTAAATATTTTTGATTTAATCTCTAATATTAAAAAACTATATAACGGACATATTGTGCATCATAAAAAAGTGGAAACCTATAAAACCAACCTAATAACAGTAATTCCCCGGGCTTCAAAAACTTATATTCAAGCAGACGGTGAATTAATAGGTGTCGGGAAAGTCACTTTTAAAATTATTTCAAAAGCAATAAATTTTGTAATCCGTTAAACTTATAAACATTCTATATAATAATAATATTTATTTTATAAAATTAAAAAAAAGTATGATGTTTATAATAGTATGTGAATAGCTACTATAATTTTATTGCTTTTTATTTTATTTTATCATTTATTAAAAAATATCTACAGTATGTTAGATTGTTAAATACTTAATAATCAATTAAATTTAAGAGTTATTAACAACATATATAAAAGCAATTAACTTAAAATTATTAATAGTTAGTATAACAAATTATGTAGATAAATAACTGTTTTAATGTTGATAACCTTTTATGAAAAACTCATAAAAAAAGTTGTGTAATTAAACCCTTTGTTTGTATTATAATTTTTTTCTGATCTACCTAAAAAACTTGTAAAAATTTACAGATACTTTTTAACATTGTGATAAAATACTTAAATAGTTCAAAACTAAACAGTTATTTAAAAAGCTAATTTTTTAATTGTTTATAACAGTTGTTCATTGTTAATTTCTGTATTTTTGTAACTACAACCTAATTAAAATCAATCTATTATGATAATTGCTATTGGAAATGATCATGCAGGAACAGCATATAAATTTGAAATTATAAAGTATTTAAAAGAAAAAAGGTACGAAGTTTTAAATTTTGGAACTGATTCAAATAATTCAATGGATTATCCAGATGCAATACACCCAACAGCTTCTGCTGTTGAAACCGGTAAAGCAGCTTTAGGTATTATTCTTTGTGGAAGTGGAAATGGTGCACAAATGACCGCCAATAAACACCAAGGTATTAGAGCAGCATTATGCTGGAACAATGAATTAGTAACACTAACAAGACAACACAACAATGCAAATATTTTAACAATTCCTGCACGTTTTGTTTCCTTACAACAAGCTATTGGATTTGTAGATATATTTCTTTCAACAGAATTTGAAGGAGGACGTCATGGGGCTAGAGTTGATAAAATTTCTTGTGCGGGTTAATGGAGTATCTCGTAAAAAATTTTTCAGAATTAACCACAACAGAACTATATAAAATACTACAATTACGTTCTGAAGTTTTTGTAGTCGAACAAGATTGTGTCTATCAAGATTTAGACTTTAAAGATCAAAAGTCATTACACATTCTAGGTGTAAAAAAGAATAGTATTGTAGCTTACACAAGGATTTTTAAACCAGGAGATTATTTTGATAATGCAAGTATCGGTAGAGTGGTTGTAGCTTTTTTAGAGAGAAATAAAGGTTATGGTCACGACGTAATGAAGGTTTCTATACAAGCAATTAAAGATTATTTTAAAGTTGATAAAATTACTATTTCTGCACAAGTGTATCTAAAAAATTTTTATGAATCACATCAATTTACACAAGTGGGGGTTTCATATTTAGAAGACGGAATACCTCATATTGAAATGTTAAGAAACTAAATTTTTAACCTCTATAACTTTACCTACTTCTAAGTTGTTTAACTTAATGTTTCCAATTCTAACACGTATCAAACGGAGTGTTGGAAAACCGACAGCAGCAGTCATTTTTCTAACTTGCCTAAATTTTCCTTCTTTGATAATTACCACCACCCAACTCGTGGGACCGTGTCTTTCATCTCTGATTTTTTGACTTCTTAAAGGAAATTTTGGATCTTCTATTATAAAAGCTACACTTGGTTTTGTTGTATATTTTTTTCCATCAAAACCGATTTCCACCCCTTTTTTTAATTTTTCTACTGCTTCTTGATTTATTTTTCCATCAACCTGTACATAATATTCTTTTTCATATTTAGTACTTCTAATTTCTTCTGATACTTTTCCGTTGGTTGTTAGGAGAAGTAGCCCCTCTGAAGGAACATCCAACCTGCCAATCGCCATAGTTCCTGTAGGAAAATTGTATAATTCTCCTAATAGTTTTTTTTTCCTTTTAGCCGGGTTTATAAATTGAGAGATCATTCCCCAGGGCTTGTGAATGATAAAATGACGGTGTTTTTTGGTCAAAATTTAATATTTTACTTTTTTAAACGAACTAGGACAATAGTACAAAAATGTAGGTTATTTTTTTGTAACTTGTGGCTCTTATTTAAAACAACAGACAGAAACACTTATGGCAGCAGACAAAGAAAAAGCAGCAAAATTAAAAGCATTACAATTAACGTTAGATAAATTAGATAAAACATACGGAAAAGGCTCTGTAATGAAATTAGGAGATGTTGTTACTGAAGAAGTAGACGCAATTTCATCCGGTTCTTTGGGATTGGATTTAGCTTTAGGTGTTGGAGGGTATCCAAGAGGTAGGGTTATTGAAATATACGGACCAGAGTCTTCAGGAAAAACAACATTAACACTTCATGCCATTGCAGAAGCTCAAAAAGCAGGAGGAATAGCCGCTTTCATTGATGCGGAACATGCTTTTGATAAATTTTATGCAGAAAACTTAGGAGTAGATATAGATAATTTAATTATTTCTCAACCAGATCATGGAGAACAGGCCCTCGAAATTGCAGAAAATTTAATTCGTTCAGGCGCAATAGACATTGTCGTTATAGATTCTGTTGCCGCGTTAACTCCAAAATCTGAAATTGAAGGAGAAATGGGTGACTCTAAAATGGGGCTTCATGCGCGTTTAATGTCTCAAGCATTGCGTAAGTTAACAGGAACTATTTCAAAAACAAATTGTACGGTTATTTTTATCAATCAATTGAGAGAAAAAATTGGGGTTATGTTTGGTAATCCTGAAACAACAACAGGAGGAAATGCATTAAAATTTTATGCCTCTGTACGTCTAGACATTCGACGAAGAACTCAAATTAAAGACGGCGATAAGGTAATTGGAAATAGCACCAAAGTAAAAGTGGTAAAAAATAAAGTTGCACCTCCTTTTCAGATTACAGAGTTTGACATCAT
>ENA-OQVM01000471-OQVM01000471.1-marine-metagenome-genome-assembly--contig:-NODE-471-length-63406-cov-48.877528_pt1 | contig 63406 bp, 82 predicted proteins | sample MGYA00237776_ERZ505498 | MGnify/ENA primary metagenome ERZ505498 (study PRJEB26159, sample SAMN06265151) | marine metagenome | isolation source: Helgoland LTER site | place: Germany:Helgoland, sampling... | reverse complement strand
CAAAATTTCGATGATATCTTTTCAACATACACTGGTCAATTCATTACTGTTACTGGTATTCCTAGTTCCGGTAAGAGTGATTTCGTCGATCAAATGGTTGTCGGATATAATAATAACTACGGATGGAAAACAGCGTTTGCGTCGCCGGAAAATCAACCAACTTATCTACATGCTCATAAACTAATGCGTAAGACTTGGCAAGGTATGCCGACTAAAGAAGATATTGGAGGTGAGCGTTGGAATCAAGTAGCGGATCATTGCAACAGCAATTACTATCACATTGATATGGAGCGCTACACATTAGATTCTGTATTAAAGAAAGCAGCTGAGTTAGTTAAGCGTAAAGGTATTAAATGTTTGGTTATTGATCCATTTAATAAAGTTAGAGACGTCGGAGGATCCGATGATGTTAACAGATACACCATGGAATATCTTGCTAAGATTGAAATCTTTGCTAAGAAGTATGATGTATTGGTATTTATTGTAGCGCATCCAACTAAAATGTATAAAGACAAAGACGGTAAAATTGAAGAACCAACTATGTATAACATTAAAGGTGGTGGTGAATGGTATGATGCTAGTTATCACGGTATATTAGTTCATAGAGATTATGAAGCTAAAACTGTTAAAGCTAAAGTTCTTAAAGTTAAGTTTCAAAACTTAGGAGAGAATGGAGCTGAAGCTCATTTCAAATGGGAACCTAAATCAGGTTGCTTTATACCTCATCAGCCAATTGCTTTAGATGGAACACCCATGCCATGGGAGTAGCAAAGAAAAAATGCGTTATGGGTACTAGCCCATTCTCAGAAACTCTTTGGGAAGCTCAACGCTGGTGTATCAGAAACGATATAGCAATTGCGCCAAAAGCTAAAAACGATACAGCTTGGTACGTTGTTATTAAAAACAAGGGTAAAACAAATACTAGTCCTGATACTTATGGCAAGACAGAGATATGGACAAAAATATTTGAATATTACAAATACTATTATGACAAACATAGAAAATGAATACAAAGGACTTATTTCAGAAATACTCAACAGAGGATTATCTAAATCGGATAGAACAGGGACAGGGACAAAGTCTGTCTTCGGAAGAACTATACGCCATGATATGTCGGATGGATTTCCAATCCTCACAGGAAAGCGAATTAGCTTCAATGCAGCACGCACTGAATTGCTTTGGATATTAAATGGTAGAACTGATTTAAAATATCTTGAAGATAACGGTGTTAAATACTGGCGACCAGATTATGAACGTTCAGGCAGAACTGATGAAACATTAGGCCCTGTATACGGAAAACAATGGCGCGATTTTAATGGCGTAGATCAGCTCAGAAATCTTGTGTATAGCATCAATACTAATCCAGATTCTAGACGTCTTATAGTCAGCGCGTGGGCTCCACATGAGTTAGATGAGATGGCATTGCCTCCTTGTCATTACGCTTTTCAAGTTTATATTAATAACGGTGTTATGGATTTGATGTGGCAACAACGATCTGCTGATGTTTTCTTAGGTTTACCTTACGATATTACAATGTACGGTTTACTATTAGAAATGTTAGCTAAAGGTGCTGGGTTAAAAGCTGGACAATTGATTGGCCAACTCGGTGATTGTCATTTATATAATAATCATTTAGAGCAAGCTAAAGAATATAAAGATAGACCTAGAAGAGCAATGCCTCAATTAGAATTAGAAAGTGGTATAAATATATCGACCGACAAATGTGTTGTTCCTAATTATTTAAACATACCTCATAAGTTCGAAATTAAATTAAATAACTACAATCCTTACGCTGCTATCAAAGCGGAACTAAGTGTTGGTAAATAAAAACAAGTATGTATACAATCTATCACATTCCTGGTAAAAAAATCGGAGTCACACGTAATCTTAACAGCAGGGTTACAAAACAGCAAGGTTATAAACCTGGAGAATACGAGGTTCTATTTTCAACTGATGATATTAGCGAGATATCACAGAAAGAGATAGAACTTCAAAAGTCTTATGGCTATAAAGTAGACAGACAATCTTATAAGAATTTAATCACTAAAAACAAGAAAATGAACATTAACGCAACAGAGCAAACAAGTACATTTCCAGTTCCGCTTAACAAATTAAAAGGCCAACTAATGGATAATTTAGATTTAGTGTGGTCAACTTCTCATGGTAATTTTAAAATAACTAAAGAAGTAATACCTTGGCTAATAAAAAACGCTAGAACATCAATGTTTAATGACAATAGATGTTATGTATATAACAAAGCTTTTAATGAGGCTACTAATACTAAGGCTATACCTAAGACCGTTATGTTTGATCGTAAAAAGAAAAAGAAAAAGAAAAAAGACGTAGAATTTGCAGGCCTTATCAAAGAAGTTATAAACTTAGCCGAAACTCCTAATATCTATGATTTAATTAGAACCTGGGCAAGCGACAAAGGTATATATAAGTCTGGCGATTCAAGAACTCAGTACATTAAACTAATGGAAGAAGCGGGTGAGTTAGCTGAAGCTTTATTAAAAAACAATGAGACAGAAGTTATTGATGCTATCGGCGATATGGTTGTTGTATTAACTAACTTAGCTAAACTAAGAGGTCATAATATAGAAGACTGTGTTGCATCTGCTTACGATGTAATTAAATCTAGACAAGGCAAGATGGTTAACGGTACATTTGTAAAATCTACATTATAATGAAACAAGAAATAGAATTTAGAGATCCAGTTGTTAAGCGTGTTGTTAACAAGTTTGTATCAAGATCTGATGTAGGCTTTGAAAAGTATGGTATCACATTAGATAACGATCCATCTGAAATGTTTGCTTGGCTTAATCATTTGCAAGAAGAACTTATGGATGCTGTCTTATACTTACAAAAAGCTAAAGAAGTATATACTGAAGATCTTCAAGATAACTTAAATGCTAAATATGAGGAAACCATTTAAAAGAAAAAGCGGAAAGCGTGGACCAGTAAGAGCAAAGAAGGTATCATATGATGGTATCGACTTTGCCTCCGGGCTTGAGAAGCATATGTACGTAGCTATGAAAGAAGCTGGTATAAAAAGCAAGTACGAAGGAGAAACATTTGTATTAAATGCAGGTTTTCATTTTGAAAATGAAGTGTATGAAAGGCAATCTAATGGTAAAGGAGAATATAAAAATAGAGGTTGTAAAAGAATACTACCTATTAAGTATACTCCAGATTTTATCGGTGAAGACTTTATAATTGAAACAAAAGGTAGAGCTAACGAATCTTTCCCAATGCGATGGAAGTTATTTAAGATGTTAGTTACTAGTCAGTTTCCTGGTTATACAATTTACAAACCACAAAATCAAGTTGAATGCAAAGAAACAGTAAGAATAATTCTAGAAAAACAAAATAGATGAGTAGAATAAAAAATTGGGAATTAAGTTTAGGCACTTACAAAGGAATATTATTTGGGATCAGAAGCTATGAAGAAGAAACCTATGCGAATCACGTTCTTTACATTCCTCTTGTAGATTTATGTTTAACAGTCTACTATGACTAATGAGGGTAAGATTGAAATGATGGATATGTTTACTAAAAACGTTTTAGCTGAGATGAAACTAATAACAAAGTCAACCACTAAAAAAGACATGTATGCATATATCCAAGCATGGGAAAACGAATTACAAACAGTAACATATATAACAGACTATAAATAATGGGATTATTTGACGAAAGAATAGCGTACAAGCCTTTTGAATACCCTGAGTATTATACTGAAGGATGGCTAAAACAAGCTCAAGCCTTTTGGTTGCACACGGAAATATCAATGCAAGGTGATATTAAAGATTGGAATGAGAAATTAGATGAAAAAGAAAAGCACTTAGTTGGGAATATACTTCTTGGCTTTGCTCAAACAGAATGTGCAGTATCAGATTACTGGACACAAAAAGTTGTTGGTTGGTTTCCTAAGCACGAGATACAACAAATGGCTATGATGTTTGGATCACAAGAAACAATTCATGCTGTTGCTTACAGTTATTTAAACGAAACCTTAAAACTAGAAGACTATGAGGCATTTTTGCACGAGCCTGCTACGGCGGAGCGTTTTAATAATCTTGTTGCTTATAATGGTAATAACCGTACTGGTATCGCTAAATCTCTTGCTGTATTTTCAGCCTTCGCTGAAGGAGTTAGTTTGTATTCTGCTTTTGCTGTTCTGTATTCTTTTCAGCTGCGTAATTTACTTAAGGGTATCGGACAACAAATGAAGTGGTCAGTAAGAGATGAATCATTGCATAGTAAAATGGGTTGTCAATTATTTAGACATATGTGTGAAGAGGATAATCAATTGCTTGAATTGTGTCGCGAGGACATCATTAAATCGGCTGAGGCGATGGTTTCATTAGAAACTAATTACATTACTAAGATGTTTGAAAAGGGCGACGTAGAGGGCATCAAATCAAACGATTTAAAACACTTTATAAAGAAAAGAACAAATGAAAAACTTGTTGAACTCGGGTATGTTGATCTGGGAAACTATTTTGCGTATGACACGACGGCAGCAGCTAATCTTGATTGGTTTTATCATCTTACCGGGGGCGTCACTCATACTGACTTTTTCGCTATTCGTCCAACAGATTATTCAAAAGCAGGTGAAGATGAGGATTATGAAGACATCTGGTAATGATATACGTTGAAGATAACTTTTTACCGAATAATGTTTTTCAATCTTTAGTAGGTTATAGCAACAACTTTGAAGAAGTTAAAACACCGGGTAAATCTTTTTTTGTAAAGGAAATACCTGGTGACTTAACAAAGTATATAACAGATAAGCTAGAAGCTATCGAAGGTAAAAAAATTAAGAATATATTAGCATTCTTAAGAGAAGCTAGAGGCGAGCAAGACGCTGATTGGCGTATACATAATGATTCTATAATAGAAGGTCAACAACCTGATAGAGCTATTGTGCTATACGTAAAAAGTAGCGAAGCGGAACTTAATGGAACAGCTTTTTGGAAGCACGAAGATTATAACTATACTTATGTAAAAAGTAACGAAGTAGAATTTAATCGTATGCTAAAAGAAGATTCCAATGATATAACAAAGTGGGAGCTAAATTCAGTTATAGGACACAAAGATAATAGGCTATTGTCATACCCTTCTGAATACTTTCACAGTAAATACCCAAACAAATTTAAAAATCAAAGAGTAGTATTAGTAATGTTTTATAAATATGAGCGACAAGAAACAAAGTAGATTAGATAATTTAGAAAAGCGTATGGCTGCAGTAACTAATGTTATTCAGCAATTAATAAATGAAATATCTTACTTAAAAGATTTATCAATAGGTACGTTAGAAACAATAAAAAACATGAATGGTTATGACGAAGCTATCGAAAAGCTTAAAGAAAAAATGGCTACAGAGTCTAGTAAGACAGAAGAAGCTAACACCAGTACAAAGACTTTCGAGTAGAATAGGCTATATGGGCAGTGGTTTTTTAATTGCTGCTCAATGGACTATAACTCCTGAGCTATATGTAATAGGCTTTATACTAGTAGTAGTACAAACAGCTTCTAGAAAACAATGGAATCTAGTAACTTTAAATATTAATGGGCTTATTGCCTGGATAAATCACTTATTATAAATGTGGAACAATGATTGGAAAAAAGGTGAGGACTACCCTGCGTGGGGAGATAACGACGTATACAAAAAGACTATATCCGGGGGATATTTATTCGACGGAGAAAGTCCTAAAGAAGCATACGAGAGAGTCACTAGAACGGTTGCTCGTAGATTATATAAACCGGAAATGGCCGAAACGTTTTTTAACTATATTTGGAATGGTTGGTTATGTCTTGCTAGTCCGGTTCTTAGTAACACAGGGACTGATCGCGGCCTACCTATTAGCTGTTTCGGTATTGACGTTGCTGATAGCATACAGGATATCGGACAAAAAAATCTAGAAATGATGCTACTCGCTAAGCACGGCGGTGGAGTAGGACTCGGTATTAATCAAATTAGACCCGCTGGCGCTAAAATAACAGGTAATGGAACATCAGACGGAGTTGTACCTTTTTGCAAGATATATGATTCAACAATCCTTGCAACAAATCAAGGATCAGTCAGAAGAGGTGCTGCTTCAGTTAATATCAACATTGAACATGGAGACTTCGAGGAGTGGCTTGAAATCAGAGAGCCTAAAGGAGATGTTAATAGACAATCGCTTAATTTACATCAGTGCGCAATTGTTGGTGATAAATTCATGCGTAAACTTGAACAAGGAGATCCTGAAGCTAGAAATAGATGGAGTAAACTTCTTAGAAAGCGAAAAGCAACTGGAGAACCGTATATTATGTTTAAAGGGAATGTTAACAAAGCAAATCCAGAAGCATATAAACAAAATGGATTAAAAGTACACATGACTAATATATGTAGTGAAATAGCATTACATACCGATGAAAGCCACAGTTTTGTTTGTTGCTTATCATCATTAAATTTAGCAAAATATGAAGAATGGAAAGACACTAACCTTATATATGACGCCACTTGGTTTCTTGATGGAGTTATGGAAGAATTTATTCAAAAAGCAAAAGGATTACGAGGATTCGAAAACTCTGTTCGCTCTGCGCAGAAAGGGCGTGCATTGGGCTTGGGAGTCCTTGGATGGCACACGTACTTACAAGAAAAGGGAATTCCTTTCGAAGGTTTACTTTCTCAGTTTGAGACTAGGAAAATATTTTCGCAAATTAAAATCGAAAGTGAAAGAGCCTCCAGGAATCTTGCTGAAGTGTATGGCGAACCTTTATGGTGTGTCGGCACTGGTATGCGTAATACTCACCTGCGTGCTGTTGCTCCCACTGTTAGTAATAGTAAGCTTAGTGGGAATGTTTCGCCAGGAATAGAGCCTTGGGCTGCTAATGTATTCACAGAACAAGGAGCAAACGGAACTTTCATTAGAAAGAATCCTACACTAGTTAAACTATTAAGAAAACTTAAAATAAACAATGAAAAAACGTGGAGTAAAATACTGGCTGACGGAGGTAGTGTCCAAGATATCGTGGAGCTTGATAATATTACTATGGGCCACGACATACCTGCTAAGGAAGTATTTAAAACGTTTAAGGAAATTAATCAACTGGAATTAGTTAATCAAGCTGGACTGAGACAACAATATATAGATCAGTCAGTTAGTTTAAACTTAGCTTTTCCTTCTACTGCTACACCAAAGTGGTTGAACAAAGTTCATTTCGATGCTTGGAAAAAAGGTGTTAAAACTTTATATTATACTAGAACTGAAAGCGTTCTACGTGGTGATATTGCTCAGCAAGCAATGGATGATAGTTGTTTAAGTTGTGATGGATAAACTTAAATAGCGCTTAGTCTTATTTAAGTTTTGCTAGATAAACTTAAATAGTAAAAGTAAGCATATACGTATACATTAACTAAATAAAGTATACATATATGTTTACTAAAGGCTAAAAGTTATAACTTTATGCTATACATATAAATAAAAAAACGCCTCTAAAATTAATTAGGGGCGTTTTCTATTTAAGGAATTTTGAGTATGGTGCTCATTTTTTCTATTCCTCTAATCGTTCTGCTAATCTGTCTAAAGCTTTTTTCCTTGCATTTTTTCCTAAGCTAAGGATATAATCTTTTTGCTCTTGAGTTAAAGACTTATAAACTTTTTCTCTATTTAATAACTTTTTATCAGCAGCTACTCTTCTATTAAACTTTGTCTCTTCTTTCTTTTCACTTTTCTTTTTATCTGAAAGCTGAGCCTTAATTAAATCATCCTCTTCATTCTTCGCGTTAACATCCCAAGATCTAAATCCTACGGATAAAGCTATTCTTTGATATATAGTATTACGTTCGTCAAGCATCTCTGATACACTCTGAATCTCTGCATACATACGATCTAAGGGTATATTTGCTGCACCGGCTGCTAAACTACCTAGAACAGCGTAAGTAGGGCTTAAATTCAATCTTCCATTAGCGGTTAAATCAAACCCTCTTTCTTCCATTAACTTTCTACCATATTTTTCACCAGTTAAAGCACTGTATATTTTCTTAAGCTTAGATCCAATTGGAGGAGATAGGTTAGCTACTTGCAATACAGTATAAGCTTGATCGCCTTTAAAGCCTTTATCTTTTTGCTTAAAGTATTCCATTATAGTATTTTTAATTTGAGCTATAACAGCACCCCTAACACCCATACCTCTTAATAAAGAGTCTACACTACCATTAGTTATTCTCCTTAATTTATCAGCTTTACTTAAATCCAGTAATTCTTCATCTTCTTCTTCTCCAAATCCAGGTATTAACGCAAATAAAGCTGCAGATAAACTGTTAAATATAATGTTTTGTATTGCTCCGTAGTATATTATTTTACTAAAGTTAGAAAAGTCACTTTGTAGCATAGATGTAGTACCAGGTACTTGACGTCTTTTTATAATATCTAAAGCACTTCTTTTCATTATCCTAGAGTATTGCTGAGTTGTATTTTGGAAAGCTAAAACTAACCTACCTAATATACTCGCTTGCTCCATAGAAACTAATGACGGATCACTTGATTGCTGTGATTGATCTGATGTTTCAATAAAATCTAAAAACGCTTTATCTTCTGCTTGCTTCTCTGTGTATATACTATTACCTTCAGCATCCTTAGCTTTTAAGTATGTATTAATTCTATTTCTATAAAACGTTGCACCACCAGAAGAAATTGCAAAGCTATCCGCTATTTGCGTAGGAGTAAACCCTTTCTTTAGTAACCAGCTTAATGCCGCTACAGCTTTGTTTTTAGAATTTGCCGCTGCGTTTGCAATCTCAGCTTCGTTAACATCTGCTCTTAATCCACCTCTACGTTGCTTTAATTTAGCGGAATTAAATAATGTAGAAAAATCTGCCCAGTATTGCTTTTGATTTGCGAATGCTGCGGCAGCTTTAATTGGATTATTATCAGACCAGTTTAAAAAGTTACTAGTTGACAATGTTTGTAATAATGCTGATCTACGATTAAAAAACATGATAGCTCCAATAGAGTTGTTTAACCAGTTATTCCAGGCATTAACTTGACGGTTTGAACCAGAAGGCCTATTGGTACCGTTTTTCATTCTATACAAAACATCCTCTAAAGCCTCTGTGTGTCTTTTACCATACAAAGCTTCTATTTTAGTTAAGTTTTCCTCGCTAAATATTTCATCTACATTTTCAATCCACTGAGCTAAGTATGCTTTTCTACCACCTTTTTCAGTTAAATTGTTTATATCTGATAATATAGTACCTACATCCCAGTGCTCGCTTGGTTTTAACCATTCATTACTTTTAGATATTGTTACTAAAGCATTTGCATATATAGCTAACTCAGGGTTACCTGCTACATAAGCAACTAAAGCATCAACTTCTTGTTTATTTAAACCAGGAACTGCAAAACCTGCTTTGTCCCATAAGAAAACTCTAACCGCTTGATCATTAGTATAATCTTTGGTAGGTATTAATTGCCCCATGTTTTTAGCAATCTGAGGCATAGCTTTATTCAAAGCTTTAAAATCATTCTTAGTTGTTTGCTTTGCTACATCAATAGCGGCAATACCTTCAGTATAAGGTCTTATTAAGTTTTTCTCAAACCAAGCCATATCTTGAGTTCCATCTTTTCCTTTACCCGCAAACGTGTAGCTAGTAAGTAGTCTGAAATCCTCAGCAGATGAAGGTAAGTAAACCTTGTATTTACCAATATTAGCACCCATTCTTTTAGCTACTATTTTAGAGAAGTTAACATCAGCGGCAACGCCTTTGTTTCTTGCAATCATATTGTTAAAGTCTTTAGTTAAACTTAAACTATCAAAACTTGAAGAATCATCTTTAGCTTTTTGATTAGCTTTGTTTGCTTCGGCTAACTCTTCAGCTTTTATTATTTGATTAACAATATTATTTACTTCTTCTTTACCTTGCTTAGATATTAGTTCTCCGTTTAATGCAAAAATATTATCACGAATTTTTTGTTTTACAGCAGCTACTCTAGACTTACCAAGAGTACTGGTTTTACCAAATATTTTATCCTGCTTTTCAGAAATAAACCTAGAATTTAAAACAATACCAAATCCGTTTGCTATTTTATTTAATCTAAGGTTGAAAATATTGTCAGCCACTTTCTTAGAGGTACCTTTTTCAAGTGCTATTACGTTTTCAGCTACAGCTTCAGCTAATTCTATTCCGGTTTGACCCATAGATTGCTGGTGTTCACCCATAATTTGCAGTGAACTTGCTGTATTCTGATCTTTTTCAAACTGCGAAAGATCTTCCAGTTCTTTTCTTTTTGCTGGTTTCTTTGTTTTGTTTGTTTCTTTTATAAAAGTTGCAGCTTCATTAAAGTTGGTATGCTTTTTATTTACTTTAAGTTGACCTGCTTTTGGCTCACCTTTAACAACCACCATCTTTGATTTTATAGAGTAATATCCTCTGCCTTCCGAATCAATATACGGTGCTTGGTTAGGTACAATTTCAAGTCCAATTACGTGAGCTAAGCCTTTTAGACCAGCATCGTTATTATTATTAGTTTCCAACCATCTTAAGTAACCTGCGAAAGATTTATTTGCAGCTTCTTTATTAGGCTGACTTGCAACAACTTCTTTAGCTAAAATATTTAAGTAATTAAAAAGTAAAATATTAGCTTCTTTTGCTAATCTTGTTTTGTCACCTATTTCGCTGTTGTTAAATTCATTTAATAAAAAGGATGCATCAGCACTAGATGCGGTCATAAACTCTCTAACAGCATTCATGGCAGAAGAGCTTCCGGAATATACCGTAACATTATCTAAAACTGGCATCAATAAATCAAGAGCTTTTTGAGCTTCAGGTGACACTTTTGATTTCCTTTTTAAGTTAGCTAATACCTTAGCCTTTGGGTTAGGTGTTCTAAAAGTATCTCCTAAGAAATTTAATCCTTTTACTTTAGAAATAGCCGGGTCTACTAATTTTGATATACCTTCCCAAAAACCTGCTAATTGCTTTTCCGCTATAGCAGCTAACGGTGCGCTATCATTATTTAAAAACCCTTTACCGTACGCTTCTATTCCCTCCTTAAAGTAAGGGAATTTATTAATCATTTCCTTTGCGTTTTTAGTATATTGAGTTCTAACAGCTCCGTCTGTTTTAATAAACAATCTTTCAAAGTTTTCCTTCCATATTTTAGCAGCGTCTTCGTGCTCAGGATTTTCTTTCCACTCATTAAATGCAGGAGAGAATTGATCGTAGTTATTATTGTCTAAAATATCAACTGCGTTTAAAAGCTGTTTTTTCGTTAAACTATATTTAACGTCGCCTCTTTCCATTTGTTGATCAAGAATGTCTTCAAATTGTTCTGTAATAAGAACACCTAATGCTTCTTGATTTGCTTTCAATGCTTGTGTAATAGGACCGTTTGTTTGAAGATCCTGGCTAATCATATCAAACCCAATCTCTTCTCCCATAGCTTTAGCTATAGAGTTCTTTCTACCAGGAATTGGCTTCCCATCAGGTCCAATAATTTTACTTATAAAGAATTCATCAGAAATCTCTTGAGCAATATTTGGTACTCTACGCTGAATGTCAGCACCAGATGTTTTACCTTTTGATCCTGTAGATGTTTTTTCTCTATCAATGTTATCTGAAGATTTCCACACATCACTATTAACAAACTTAGGAATAAAAACATTGTCTCCAAAAGAGGTTTCAACCTTTTCTCCTTTTGCATTAAGCATGTATTTACCTCCTACAGACTTTTGAACGCCCTCAGGCATAAAAGTAAGTAGATAAGTAGTAGTCATGTTCTCCAGGATAGCCTTTTTGTTAGCTTTAAGGTAGTCTTGTATCTCGTTGTTCTTAATACCACCCATCTCTTTTTTAAACGTGATGTCGGCTTGTTTTCCAATTTCTTTTCTAATCTCTGCAATGATAGGTGTGACAGAAGCATTCTTGCTTATAACTGCATCAATCCTTGTTTTTAAAACTCTAACTGTAGATATTACTTTTTCTTTTACTGCTTTTAGTCCATCTACACTTAATACCTTTTGCTGAATAAGATTTTTGTATTTACTTTCAGCAACAACAACATTTTCACTATCATAAGAAGTATCAGCTGTAACCCCTTTAGCTTCTGATACGTCCTCATCAAACTGAGAATCTGTTACTTTACCTGTATTCAAAGCACCTTTCATTCTATTGTTTAACTGAGCCATTAAATAACCGAACAAAGAGTCGTTCTGCTTTGGATCAAATTTAGCAATATAAGGTAACATATTAGCTATGGTTTCACTAACCATATTATCTATGTTAAATCCAGGTAATGAATTAAGATTAACAATATTACCTTTTTTAGTTTTAAATACTAATGACTTAGACTTTATAAAACCTCTTAATATAGTATATATTTTAGGATTATCTTTGTTAAACCCGTCTGGGTTATTACCTATATCGTCAAGTTCTTTTTTAGATTTAGCTGTAACTTCTTTTAGTTCTTGGTTACTTTTTCTAGTAGGCTTTGGTTTTGACTTAGCTACTGGTTTTGCTTTTTGATTTACCGCAGACTTATCAAATAATACAATGTTCTCAGTATCTTTACCAGATCTTAAATCAGAGTCTGTGAACCTAGTTGCTTTAATACCTTTTTCAGCAAGAGCTTCGTTTAGTTTACCTAAATCTTCCTTAGTAAAAGCATTGTCAAATCTAGCATCTATTAATTCATATAAACGAGAATCGTCTACTGTCCAACCTTCTACTCTTGGTTGTATGTTAAGCTCTCTTATTACTTCGAACACTTCAGCTTCAGTAGCTATTTCAGATTCGTTTATTTTAAAGCTTTGCACTTTCCCGTTGTTGCCTTTAGCATACTCCTCTGCTTGCTCTTTGCTTTCTGAAAAGTAAACGGCACCATCTATATCATTAACGGTTTTAACTGTTCCTCCGTGAAATACTTCAATCTCCTTCTCAGGATCTTTAGATATAACCGTTGCTTCTTTTTGAGCTCTTGCAAGTTTACCTTCTATGTTAGCTTTTTGCTGCTCGTAAACATCGAAATCAATTTCACCATCATCGTATTCATTTTCAAGTTGTTCTAACTGTTGGTTGAACTTAGTAATACTTAAGCTATCTTTTGTTGATTTATCATCTTCGTTATTAACAGCAGTTTTAACTATAGGATCTTGTACTGTTTTTCCTCCGAAGTGACTAGCTTTATTGTAGTCTTTTACAAAGCGGTACGCGCTATCTCCAGTCTGTAACTGAGCTTTAGCTGGTAAAAACTTATTAGCAAAAAACTTAATTCTATCTACTGTGCTTTCTGTTACTTTTTGACCGTCAGCCAATACATCAGACATAGCGTTCATTGCCTCTTCGTAGTAGTCTTTTTCCTTTACAAGTTCTCCTTCAATGTTTTTGCTAGTATAGCTTTCGTCAATTCTAAACTTAACTTTAGCATATAGATCAGGTTGATTTTTTTGTAAGTATGATAACAAGCTTTCACCTGCTGCATTTATATTATCTTGATTCTTATTAAAGTTTTCTCTAGCATATTTATGTAAAACTTCATGTGCAAAAATTCCTGTTCTCCTATTCTTAATAGAAGATTCCATGTTAATTACAATTTGATTACTTCCTTTTATTGCCCCCCCCTCAAAAGCTCCATCATTTATAAGTTCCCTAAGCGTTCTTTTATCACCGGCTTGTGCAGGATCGTTTAATTTTCCAGGGTTATTCTTTTCATAAAAATCAATAAGATCTTGCTTAGTTTCTGCAACAATAAATTCAACATCTAAACCTATATCGTCTGCAAACTTTTGAGCGTTTGTTTGCCCTTTTAGTATTCTTGCTTTATAAGTTTTATCAACGTAATTATTTAAAGCCTTATCGTTTATTTCTTTTGTAGTAGGTTCTTTTGCGCCTTCTTTTTTATTTTCTTTTAACAATACAATAGCTTCGTCAACTTCAGCTTGTTTCGCTTCAGGTGATAAATTAACAAAATTGTTTACTACATATTGAGTGCTTTCAGCAAGCATTTTGCCCCTGTAAAGTTTATAGCCTCCTGCGCTATCCAAAGAAACGCCTTGCACGGCCGCGTTTTTTCTAGCAGCTTCCATGTCTGTCTCGTTGGTTAAGATTTGTTCTCTTTCACCCGCTAGCTTATTAAACTCACCTCTTAGTACTTTTTCTATACCAGCTAACTGACTGGCTTTAATATTAGGATTAGCATAGGCATCAATTAATCTTTTGTTTATCTTACGTATTTTTCTGTTTACCTCACCTACTGCTTTTAAAGCCTCTGGAGATAAATCTGCACCTACTTTAAATAGAACCCCGTCCTCTAAAGCTTTTCCCTGTGTTATTAAATCATCTACAGTTTGTTGTGCTTCTGTAGGTAAATTTAAGTTTGCTAAGGCTGGATCAGATGGCCCTTCAATTTTTAATTTTGTTAATTCTCGTAATTTATTAGTTATACTAGATAACTCGCTAACTTCTGCTTTATTTGCTAATTCACTTATTATAGCTTGCTTAACACCTTTAAATGCCATAGCTGCTCCAATACCACCACCCATTAAAGCTCCTTGAGCAAAACTCTCAAGACCACCTTCAAAATAGTTTTTGTCTTCTCCTAAAATATGAATATCACCAAAGTTTGTAACTAATGTAGTAGCAAATTCAGAACCACCTTCTACTCTAAAACCATTCGCTAAAGTCTTACCAACGAACTCAAATCCTTCTTTTACTGTTTGAGGAGGTAGTATTTTAATACCGTCTTTCAAACCTTTCAAAAGTCTCATTGTACCTATTTTCTCAAAAGCTACTTCAGCTATACCCGCTATTGCTTGATTACTCAATATTTTCCAGTCTGGTATATTAAGAAGTTCCGCGTCTTTACCCATTTGAGTTTCAATAGAAGCACGTTCTAATTGATCCATTTCAGGATTATCTGCTAACAGCTTATTATTGTTAGCCATTCTTTCAGCAGCATCTTTCTGCTTAATAGCCATTCCCATACCAGATCCACCAGCTCCAGATAAAAAGAACAAAGGCATAGCCGCAGGTCCTGTCATTGCCATACCTAAAGAAGGTAATAAGTTAGGTAAGGATCCAGCAACCCATCTACCCGCGTCACTAATACTACCTATGTTGTCAACAGTTACTGCTCTTTGAAAATTTTCCATTTCCTTTTGCATATCCCCACCTAATGAAACTAAACCAAAGTTCTGTTCCACTTGAGTAGATAACTTAACTCCACTTGACATTTTTGCTAAAGCATAAGGATCTCTAAGTAAAGCTAATTGCGCAATGCTATACGCAACATCTGTTCCCATTGACTTAGTAGCCGATAAAAGTTGTTCTAGCCTATCGTAGTTCCTATTAAAATCATCAATAGCATAAGGAACAGCTTTTTCTCTATCCGCTACCCCAGAAGCTTCCAATGTAGCCTGAGCTATTTGCAATTCATTCTGTTGCTTTAAATACGATGACTGCAGTTCAAATGCTTGTAAATAGTTTTCTTTACTTTTAGTTGTATCGTAATTAGTTATAGCTACTTCTAGTTCGTCTCTTGTTTTAAATAAAGTTGCAGCGTTATTTTTAAAGTTAGATATTTTTTCTTCGTCTTCGGAAGCTAATGCTAATATAGCTGTTCTATCAGAAGGGCTTAATCCACTAACGTACTCAGAAGATTTATCTAAAGCATATTGCTTTTTGCGTTCGTTGTCATACAAAGATATTTCAAAATCATCAACATCTCCTACAAATCCGTTTTTTCTCCAGTCTTTATATGCTTTAAATTCTTCAGGACTATTGAAGTCTTCTACTACAGATCGTTTTTTTATTCTTTTAATTCCACCTCCGTTATAAAGTCTAGCTTCTTCTGGTTTCATTAATCCAGACGCTCGGTACTCTTTAAACGTCATTGTAGCTGTTCTAGCATCTTCTTCTTGAAACTTCTTTAACCTGTCAGCTTTTATGCTAGCATTCAATTCGTCTCTAGTTAAGTCTGGAGCTGTTATTTGTTCAACATAGTTTTCATACGTTGAAGATTCCTTACTAGCGGTTTGACTTACGTAATTTGAATCACCGTTTTTTTCTATATATCTATTGATTAGCTCTGCAGATTCTGCTAAATCCTCTTTGCTTTGATTTTTACCAACTTTAATAGCTGAAAGAAGATCTACTAAAACACCTAATTCCGGATCAGCTTTATCTACTCTAGACAATGATACTGCATCAAGACTACCTAAAGCGGTAACTTGCTCAACAGTTATTCCTAACCTGGAAAGCTTTTTGTTTAAGAAAGGGGCTATATCTTCCTCACTTCCTTTGCTTAATTCTTCTGCGGTAACATAGTATTTAGGATCAGTCTTTGGTAATTCCGAAGAAGTATCGTCCAAGTCTAATACCGTACCCATTGGTGTTGTTTGGTTGTTTGGCAGAGCATTTACACCTGCTGCGCTGCCTGTTGTATTTCCCGGATCTTTAATTTCTGCAATCTCCTCGGTTATAAGCGTTAGCTTAGCTTCTATTAAGTATTCTTCAAAAGTGTATCCACTTGATTCTGCTACTTCTCTAATTTGATCTTCAGTTATTACTTTCCCTGTTCCTTCTTGACGGTAATCGCTCATAATTGTTTTTTATTGTAATAGTTATTTAGTTAGGTACTTTTCTTATAACACTGTCACCAGCTAAAGCTCTCCATGCTTTTTCGTTTAAAGTGTACTGTTTAGTTTTAGCATTGTATAAATACATTTTTATTTGTGCATTAGGGTCACTAGAAATGGTAGAGGGCTCTCTCAGCTTAGCGCCATATTGATCTTTCTGTATTACTGTTTTTCCGTCTACCTCTTTTGTTATATAGTCTCCTAAAACTGTCGTCTTTTTTGAAATCATATAATCTTTTTTAGACGTCCCCGTTCTATTAAACTTCATGCCGTTGAATACAACATCATTCAGCCCCCCACCAGTTTTTCCCTTAGCTAATTGAGCTAAAGCATTACTAGATGCAAAGTAAGTTTGGCTTTTATCTTTTGGCTTCGCTTGTTTCAATGTAAAACCAAGATTAAGTTGAGCTTTATCTAAAGCCTTACTAATATAATAGTCTTGAATATCGTCTTGAACTTTTTCTCTCCCCTCTTTTTCTATAGCTTCTTTAAGGGTGGTGCTTTTTCCTAAACGATCTTGCCAAATGCTACTAGCATAACCATAATTTGAATTATTTTCGAATAGATCGTTACTTAAGTCTTTTGCTGCATTTTCAAGAGCAGGCATATTTACGCCATATGTCGCGGTCTCTACTCCAGCAATCATTTCAGTACCTGTTTTAATTAAATGTTTGTTAGCTATTAATGTTTCTTTAGTTACATCTTTACCAAACCCTAATGCTGTAGAGTACATGTCTATATCAGCCGTATCGTCTTGGACCGTTTTAAACAGTGATTGATCTGGATTAGCGGCTAAGCTCTGTGTAATATTGGATATATTAAGCCTGAAAGTTTCGCCTTTATCATTTGTAGTTACCAAAACTCTACCTCCGTTTTCGTCTTCAATCTTAGTATTCTCGCCTCCATTCTTTAAATCCATACCAACTCCCATTAAGTTAATATCGTTTGAAAAACTTACAGATCCTGTTGTACCTGCTTTTAGCTGCATAGATTCATTAAGTTGATCAACAATGTATTTACCTGTAGCCATTTCTCCCACGAGCTGCTCAGGGTATTTTTGTAATCTAGTAATTTCAGCTTTGGCTTTAGCTCTTTCTTCTGGTGAAGAAAAGGTTTGGTTTAATATAGCAAATTGGCCACTTATTGCATTTTTGATTCCTTTACTTTTTTCAAATACTTGGGTTTGAAAATTACTGCTACCTTCTTTAAGATTGAGCCCCATTTTGTTAACATTGTCGTCAACAGCTTGAGAAGCAGCTAAGCCTTCTGTTATTAAAGCAGCTTTACGCCCTCTTTCAGCGGTAGCAAATGTAAGAACATCACCCGCAAGTTTGTTTATGCTTTCATACACTACAGCCCCTGTGTTGATTGGTTCTGCTTTTGGATTTCTATAACTCATATATTATTGTTATTACTATTAATTTCGACCTAAAACTGGCGCCACCTGGTTGTCTAGTGGATTGTACGCTCCTAAATTTGCATTAATTGGTGCAGATTTTAAACTACCCCCTGCAAGTTTTGCTACCGGACGTGGCCCACTAACTAATCCGCCTACTGATGAAGCTACACCGCCTAAGCCTCCAATAGCACTACCAATAGCAGCATTTTTATTTGCTTGATGTTGAGCTACAGCTCCTTGAGCATTTTCAACTTGAGCTTGAGCTCTATCTAATGCCTCGCCTTCTCTTACCTCTGTTGCTTTAAATACGTAATCTGCGCCTTGAGCTTCTGCATTTTGAATTCTTTGAGCTTCACTCATGTTTACATTCTGTAATCTTTGTTGCTCACCCATTTTAGCTTGATCAATTTGACCCTGGGCTGCGGCTGCGTTTTGTTGATTAGCCACTTCTTGTTGTTCAATAGATGCAGATACGCCTTTTTTGCTTTGTAAAGCGGCTTGAGCTAATGCAGTTGCACCACCCGCACTTGCACCTGTAGCAGCTAAAGTATCTAAAGTATTTGCTAATGAAATATCAGCTTCTTCTATTTGCATTTCGGCAGCTTGAGTTGCAACACCTATGTTTGCATATCTATTTTTTAAATTACCAGAAGTGTCGGAAGCCATACTTGATAAGTTTTCCATGTTCTCATATGGATTTATAATAGCTTGTCTTGAATTTTCAAGCTCTTCTAACCTACCTTTAGCCCTAGCTACGTCTCCTTTAGCTCCTTGAGCTTTTTGATGCGCACCAATTGCTTGAACTGTTGAACCAATTACCATCGCACTGGCCGCTACTACTGATGTTACTACTGCCATTTTTATATATTTTTAATTATTTCGTAAGATGGATTATCATCCACCGTATACCCTAGTTTTTTATGTTTATCTATAAGGCTTTTACTTCTGCCTATGCTAAGAATAACTTTAAAACCACCTTCTATACCCCATTCTTCTAATGATGATATTAGTAGTTCTATAGCTTCTGACTTATTTCTTTCCTCTGGGTTGCCTACAATCCACTCCATCCAAGCTATTTTAGAATTTGTGGCATAAAGAAAACCAGCTACAACAGGTATACCGTTTCTTTCAATCATAATACCTCCAGTGCCATTTTCTGGTAGTAAGTCCCTAGCTAAAGGCTCCCAGTCTGGCCATGACGCCCACCATTTAACTATTGTATCATAGTCTTCAGATGTTAATCTTCTTTTACTTAATTCCATTTAATTGATTTAATTTAATATGATGACTCTACGTAGGTAGAAGACACTGCAAATAATTCTTTTTTACCTAATAAATCTGTAGTTGCATCGATAGAGAATACAACCGTAGCAAACATACCTTTTACACCAGATAAAGACTGAGAGTACACTACTTCTCCAGGTCTTGGCATACTGTTATTTTTTAAATTAGATACGTATTTGTTTTCTTTTCTATTAAAACCTGCTCTCATTTTATTATAAGGCGGGTAAGGTGTACCAAATGTAGCTTGGTAATCAACTGGTCTAACTGGTTGTCCAGTAGCTGGGTTTATTACAAACTCTCCTTCGTTGTAACTTTTAACAGGGAAAGTAACATCGTTAAAGTTTATACCGTCATCAACACCTGTAAAGTCTGATCTAAAATCTGACATTTCCCATCCGTTACTTCCTTCATAACCTATTGTTAAAAAGTTTTTAGACATAGAAACCTTAGGGTTAAACACTGTTGTAATAGAAGAAGGAACGCTTTCTTTATATAGTTTACCATATTCAGCTCCAAAGTAATGTTTGTATAAACCATTTCTACTTAAATCCCCATCTAATTCACCACTAAAAGTAGTGTAGAAGTTATTTTTTAAACTAAATATTTGATCTGGCTTGTAACTGTATCTAGAAACCCATCCTTTAACGCTTTCGTCAAAAGCTAAAGTTTCATAATCATCGCCATTACTACTTTGTAAAGAAACAACATAAGTTTTAGTATGAACATCGAATCCACCAACAATTGTACCTAGGGTAAACGGGTTTAAATCTATGTCTTGAAATTTATCTCTAAAGAAATCTTTCATTCCATAAGATGATATTTCAGTAATACCATCAGCCGAAAGTCTTAAGACTGCATTTCTATTTTTATCTGTAAAGTATTTTCTATAACCATACACAGCAAAACTACCTGGATCTCTTGATATACCGTATTCTCCAGCATAAGGAACAATTTGTCCAATAACCTGAGAACCTGAAGTTGTAATCGAACTTCCTTCAGCAGAGTAAATAGCATCCTTGTCTATAAGAGCTTTACTTACTTTGTTTTCTTGTAGTATAGTTAAGTTAGTATTTTCGGCATATAGTTTTTGTATACTTCCATTTGAAGGATCTAAGCTTCTTGTTATCTCTTCACCTACTGGAAATTGATTAGTATTGTTAACACCTGTTCTAGAATTTAATATACCTGAGTATATTAAGCTACTAGATAAAATAGCGCCCGTATTAGTTTCGGTGGCTAAATAAGCTTTTGCTCCAAAATCAACTGAAGTATTATTATAACCTCCTCTAATTCTAGATTCTTCTATAATCCAATTTCTTTCTGCGTCAGCAACTAGCCCTGATGTTTTATGCCAAATAGGCACATTTTCAAGATTTACTGTTTTACGCAACAGGAAAGAATTAAAATATTTTACTTCAATGATAGCTGCCATATATCTATAATTACTTGTTTTTTAACTTATTTAACTTATATTAAGCTCCATTTATCCTCCATAAAGTAATGTTCATGGCCCATCGGTTAGTATCGTAACCAGCTCGTGCTTTTAGAATGTTGTCGTCAGTATAAACCGGAGCACCTGATTCGTTTAAAGAACCTACTCTACAATACATATCTTCCATATCTGTACCGGAAGTTAGATTGTAAGGTATCATTTGAGGGATGCTGTTTACTCCTGTATGAACACCGTTGTCTGTGTTAAATGTCATAGTATAATTATCTTGTGAAAAATATCTAATAGCTGCTCTATATGTAATAATAGGATTTGTTGTAGAACCAGCAACTTCAACTCTAAGCTGATCACCAGGGCGATATCCACCACCTTGAACTACAACTTGATAATCAGTAACTACACCACCAGCACCAAACACCATAACTTTTAGTCCTTTTCCGCCGGAAGTAGCAGGAGTGATGTTTACAACATTTGATACACTACTCCACCCATTAGGTATTCCTGAGCCTAAACCTGTAAATTGATATATTTGAGTACTACTCGTTAAGCTTTGTCCTCCTGTATTTCCGTTATACCCTTTCTTTTGAAAATAATCAGGATTAAAGTAGTACTCTATAACCCGCCTGTTGGAAGCGTCTTCTAACGTTCCGTGGTATATTAGTGTAGGTTGATACATTGTAGTTACAATGTCTGATACGTCTGTAGCGCCAATTTGCTTTGAGTTGTTGTCTGCAAGCTGTGCTAAAAGATCTCTTTTTGGTAATGATGCCATATTAGTTGTTTATTTATTTATTGTTTTTATATATCAAAAGCTGTTGAAAAAGCATTAGTAAAAGCTCCGGGTACTACATTGTTAAAAACTACCGTTGCTTCTGTGGTAAGTCCGCCTGCGTCTGTTACTGTTACCTTAAGACTAAATGTAAACAAAAAGTCAAAAGCACCTGCAAAAATACGGATCTCACCGTTTTGAGACATAGCCAAAGTGACTTGTCCTCCATTAGGGTTATTAATAGTTATTAAACTAGTATCCCCTACATTACCAATGCTAAATTCTCCATAACCTCCGAATAATTGCGGCTGTAGTGTTGACCACACATACTCAATGTTTAATTCTTTTTTTGCAACTATAAAAGTTCCGTTGTGAGCAACTATTGTAGCATACAATCCTACCATAGAAGAAAAAGCAGGGGTAACATATGTTATTGACTCAATTGTTGGTTGACTATTACTTAAAGCTCCAGTTCTAATAAATGTAGTTACAGGCGCGGTAAAGTTAAAAACATATCCAGCAGTTTGAGTTATAGGTACATTTAAAGTAATATTACTACCATCAACAAATGTTACGGTTGCGTTAGGTATTCCTACTCCACTTATAGTTTGCCCTACGAAAGGAGGGTTACCGGCAGTTACGGTTACTGATATTACGTTTGAATTTGTAACGGGGCTATCTAATGTAGCTGTTGTGTTATCATCTAAGTTACGCAGTCCTATTGTAAAGCTGTAGCTTTCTTTTGTAGAAGCATCTGGCCCATAGTAAAACTGTGAAGTTACGTCTTTTAATTTTAATCTATAGCCATTGTCTACAGACCCCGTTGCAATCATTTCAAACTGACTAGTTCTATTTTGTCCAGTGGTATCTAAAACAGATAAGCTAACAAATTGTGTATTGTTTAATAGATTATTTACATTGTCAACAGGTATTAATTCGCTAGTAATAAAAGGCGAGTCAGCGTCTCCTGTTGTAGTGCCTGTTCCATTCCAAGCTTGATTTTCATTGTGAGCGTAATCAAAAGTACTAAAGCCCATTATAGGTGTACCTACGTCTGTAATTACATTATTGTTTAATTCAGATATTAAGCCAGCTGTCGATGTTTCATAATATATTTCAATGTTAGATACAAAAGGAGTGGTCTCTGCTATAGATAATGTAGGTTCCATATGTTGATTGTCGGCACCTAATCCCCCATTATTATCCCCTATCCGCATTATTAAAGGATCCTCTGTATTTTCAAAAATAGATGGTTGTGTTGTAGTTCCACCTCCTAGCCTGTCTAAATCTTGAAACGGAGCGACAGTTGTTACGTCAAACTTATTGTTTTCAGGATAAAACGCTTGATTCCAGTTATCATTAGTAGTGTGATAGTTTTCTACCACAGGAAAAAGCACCTCGCTACTTCTGTATTTTGTTTGATTAGGGCCTACTTCTTGTAAATCTCTAGGTACTTTATTGATATTATCACCTATTAAAACAGAGTGAGTCGCTGTGGAAGGTCCGTTGTTTAAATCCCCTTCTAAGAATCCAGGTAAGTAAACGTTGTAATATTCTTGCTGAGTTTGTTTTACAACAATTTTGTATGAGTACCACCCTGTAGGATTGGTATCTACATCATAAAGACCAGGCTCACCTGTAGATATTGAGTTAGTTAAACTTAAAGGGCTTCTAATACTTTTTATTGTTTCGTTTAATTGAATTTTAATAGAGTTACCAACATCCGCTAAAAATGTAGTAGGAGAAGTAGCGCTCGGCCTGTAAGGCACATAAAATGTAGAAGCTCCAAAAGTACCATTCACTGAATTGTTATCAATAACACTAGATAGTATAACATCGGATTGTCTTCCGTATCTATCGCTTAATATAAATCCTACTTGGTAGTTTCTATTTCTTTTTACAGTATGTTCAGGGTATTCTATATATGACCAGTTATTGTCAACTAAACCTGAAGAAAACTTTTGGTTAACTGTAACCTGATAATCTAAATGGTCAGGAGCCGTATGCTTGTTTACAAAGTTACCATAAATAACTCTATTCCCACTTACTTCCTGGGCTAATGCTCTTACAGGTGTTTTGTCATAAACTCTTGTACTTTGATTTTGCGGTAATGTTCTAATTGGTTTTCTAGATTGATAACTATATGCGTAAACATTTGTAGCTAATGATTGAAGTGCTACTTCAGCTACTGAAACAGTATCTAATACGCTAATAGCAATCTTGTCAGATTCTTTGTATAAGATGTCTATTTCTTTTATTTTGTAATCCGCATGTAAATCTTCCCCAGCACTTGGTAGGTTTATAACTAAAGATATTTGATCTACTTTGTTTTCCATGAAAGCAACTATTGTACTTGTAAAAGCCAAAGTCTCATCTCCCGCTAAAAAACTACCATCTTGTTTAGGTATAAAAGCTATTTGAGTAAACGGAGCCATAATAGAATACTCTCCGTCTTCGTACTTAAATCTATAACTAAACCTAGCAAATTTATCTTCTAAATAATTAGAATCCCCTGCGTAAAGCGGATTGTAATCAGGATTAGCAGTAGAACCGTCTGGTAAAAGCTCGCTAGTAGCATCTTTCATAGTCGTTCTAACTACATTATCGTCGTAGGTTTTATATAAGTCTATAGGAGTATATGGAGCAAATTTAGCAACAGATACGTCATCTTCACATGAGTAATGAAAACGGTTAGCAGCTGCTCTTTTTATATTTATTTTTCTTGGTTGATTTCTATCATCCGTCCAAAAAAGAAAGTCTTCAACTATATTTATTCCGTGTATAGGGCTGGTCTCTGAAAAGTTTAAAAACTTCCCAAAAACTAACTGAGAAGATTCACCTGATGGTAAAACAGGATTATATCTTATTATAACAGAACTAGTGTCAACCCCAAAGCTACTTGCTTGATGATTGCTTAATCCATCTGTAGAGGTGTCTTTATAGTTCGTGTAAAACAAATATATTTCGTCATTAGCAGGATTTACAATCTTACCAATAATTTTACCATTATCATTTCCTATATTTGTTTCTGAAGATATAGGATATATATTAGTGTTTTGAAGTATGTTTTCCAAAGCACCAACATCACTGTCCTCTGAATTTGAAACAGCTATATTTAAGGCATCTTTATATTCGTTACTAGGTATAAGCCTATCGTCTAAATCTTTGTTCATTTTAGACGCTAAAAAACTATTTTTTATTTCAGCCATTTAATTAGTGTTTTATTTGCTTAGACTTCCCTCTCATTACTTGAATGATTTCGCTAAGCTTTATGTTTGATAGTCTTATTTTTGCATTTCTTAATTTAGCGGATCTTTCTCGTTTTAATCTGCTTACAATGTATTCTGGTTGTCTAGATCTATTAGCTAAAATAGAATATAAAATATGAGCGTACATTGCTTCTTCTGCCATTTTTGGCACTTTAGTATCTGCATCGTAAGCTAATCCATCTGATAAGTATTCAAGAATTATAGGTCTATCTACTAAACCACCACTAAAAGTAATTTTACCTTCGCGTTTATTAAGCAAGTATAATCCGTTAGTGTGAGAGGTAACTGGATCTAAACCATATCTTCCTCCTCTTTGAGAATCTCTACCTGATACTCTTTCTAAATTAAAATCTCTAAAACTATCTTCTACTATAGAACTAGAGGCGTCTACATTGTTTCCTTTGTCATCTTGCACGGGTATCCCGGAAGAATCCTGTATAGGTAATTCAGTTGGAGACTTAGTTAATGAATTAGGATAAATAGGTTGCTTTAAACCATTTTCATCTACAACACTGACGCTAACCAGGTTTACAAAGTCTTGAGGTAACGGTATGCCTAAATTTAAAGGTACTGTTAATTCCTGAGACTTAATACTATTTAAAGTATCATAAGAAAATTCTTGTAATCCTCTTTTTGCGTGAAATAGTATATCTGTTCTTTTTACTTTAGCAATTAACTTATCTTCTCCAACGTATGCAACTTGAAAGTTGTTTACAATGTCATCTACAGTAATATATGCATAGCTCCCATAATTAGATTCTATAGCATAAGTATGAAGTTCAATAATTATAACATCCCCAAGAGTAGTGGTAAAAACTATAATCCTACCTTCTGATAAAGAATAGCCATATGTCATTTCTACACCATTTCTAGTAACTCTATAATTAGGATTAGTTCCTACACCATCTATTAAAGGAACGTCTCCTGTCCAGGGTATTTGTACAAATGAGCCAGTTGCTTCTTTTTCTACATATACTTGTTGACCTGAATAGTAATGTGCATTGTTTTCTGTTAGTAGACCCATTTATTAACTTTTTTCGTTTATGTTTTGTTGTTGTACTTGAGCAGAAGCCGCTTGCACTATTTGTGGATCTCTTATAATTATACCCGCGTAAGCTAATATTCTAAGTATTACTTCTGTTTGTTCTGAAATATGCAAACCAAAGTTTGTAGAAGCTGAACCAGCTGGATTGTATACGAAGATTTGTAAGTTACCATCTACTGTAAAACCCCATACAGGAGCTGCTGGTGTTGTTAAATAAGAAATATCTACATTTGCTATTAAAGCTGCAGGCTCTATTTTTAAGGCTGAACCTTCTTGTAAGTAAATTGGATATGTTGTTGTAGGTGCTGTTAAGGGAGATCTTGTAATATTATAATATTCTTTTCTACCTACTGATTGTAGTTCTACACCGTTATAAGCAACGGTATTTAATCTATGAACGTTAGCAAGGTTTGCTATACCGCTTGAAACCGAAATAGTATCAACAGTTTCAAATACGGATATTTTTTCTTCTAAATAAGTGACACGATCAGCATAGTCAGATTCCGTTTGAGGGCTTCTGATTAACTGGTTTAAGTCTTCAAAGTATTTTTCAAATATCTCGAGCTGCACTTGTTGACTCACTTTATTAAACTCATCCGGAGTCATATACCCTCTTTGCTCTTTATTGAGTATTAATAAGACCGTTTGATAAACAGTATTTACGTTTATTGCCATTTATTATTTTTTAATGTAATATAAGGGGATAGAGTAACTACCCCCTATAAATATATTACGTGTTAAATTAATTTTTTCTCTATAGAGTTAAGGACTTCCATCCCCTCGTCTGTCTTAAAGAAAGCTGCCATAGCTGAATATGGGTTCTCGTCAAAAGGTACAGTCATTAACTTTCTGTTATTGCTAGACCAATTGAATGTTCTATTATCACCGCTTAAAGATATAATTCCTGCCTCAGTAGCTTTAATTGCAACGTTCCTTAAATGAACGTTTTCGTCATTAGCTAGTTCTAAGAACAAAGGCGGATTACCTTTAGCGAATATGTATAAATCTCTTCTAATCTCCTTAGAACTCATGTTAGCAACCTCAGATCCTCTTTCTACTCTAAGAATAGCTTCTGCTTGGTCGATATCCATTGATCTTGCCGCTGTTAAAGCTTCAAACTCTACTTCTAAGTCTTCTAATTCGTCAATAGCTTCTTCTTGAGCATCAAATTCGTAGTACCTTTTGTTTAAGTCTGGGTGATATAAAGATAATAATTTTTGTAAGTTTTGGTTTTGTTTTGGAACGGATAATATACCGTTTTCAAAAAGTATTTGTCCTAATGTAGCTTCTCCTTTTTGTTCGTTTACAAACGGAGAGTTTTGATTAGTAGCATATCTTAATTCTTTTTGAACTCCATTTTCTTCATCAAAATAAAGTAAAGGTTTTAAAGCAGAGTGCCTAGAGTTTAATCTAAATGATAAAGGCTCGCTACCTCCTGCTAAATAATAACTTCTATCTTTAATTGGCCACGAAGGCTTTGAAGTTGTGATTGTTTGCTCTACTGCAATCTCTTTTGTTGCAACAGGCGTTACTGGTGCTGCCTTTGCAGCTGTATTTTGTTTTGCCATAATATGATATAATTAAATAATTTTTAAAAGGTAATAATTACCCCCGTAGATTCAACGAGGGTAAAAATTACAATAATATACTCTTGACTATGTGAATAATACAAAGTTGTTTGCACCTTGTACACATAAACATCTTTCAGATAAGAAGTGAACTTCCATTGCATCTAAAGAAGATGTAGCAGCTCCGCCAACTGAACCAGTTAACCAAGACTTCATTCTTCTGTCATCAGCTTCTGAAGCTCTGTATCTTACGTGTAAGAAAGGTCTTCTAATGTTTTTCCCAAGTGATTGGTCATAAACAGTTGAAGTTCCTGCAGGAATTAAGATACCATTTACTGAAGCATCTGTAGCGATACCTCTAGTTGAAGCATCGTTTAAGTATTTCCAGTCAGTTTTGTAGAAATCGTAAGATCCACGTCTGAAACCAGAAAAGCCTAAGTTCAATGCCATTTGCTGATCATTGTTGAATATACCATAAGCAGATCCAGCTCCAGTGTTTCCACCGTTAAGTCCAGCTAACATATCGTCAAAAGCTAAAGCAGTTGTTCTGTTTAAGAATAACATGTTTTCTTCAATAGCTCCTTCTTTGTCTAATCCTTTAAGAATAAGATCAAAAGATGCTAAGCTTCCTGCGAATGCGTTATCAACTTGTCCTCTACCAGTTACAGCAGCGAATAAACCTTCAGTACCTTCAATTCCAGTTGGAACATCTCCGTTACCAGATTTCTTCTCACCTTCAACTACAGCCATTTCTAAGTAATCTTCGAAACGTAATCTAGTTTCTCCTTCACCTTTTAAATACCATAAATATCCAGAATCTCCACCTTCAGTAGTTACTTCAACCCATCCAATTTGAGATGCATCAGAACCACTTACTTCGTATTTATCCTTAATGATAATTGGTTTGTTAGAAAACTGAGTGAAAGAAGGCTCGATAGATACAGCTGTTGTATCAGTACCTTTTGCATATTCAGAACCATAAACAAATATTTTTACTCCTGTTGCTCCAACTAAAGCTGCAATTTCAGAAACACTCTTAGAGTACCCCTTAATAGTTACAGTAGTTCCGTTTGTTACTCCGTTAACGTAAGCTTTTGCAGATGCAGAACCGTCTTCCTTAATAACTAATATAGTTTGACCTATACCGATTACGTTGTTAGCTGGTAATGATGCTAAAACACCTGCTCCACTAAGAGTAAGACCAGTGTAAGAAACATGCAATCTATTTTGCTCAGACCAAACTACTTGATCAGACGTCATAGGAATTTCAGCTCCTACCATTTTTAAAAATCCTCCAATAGTTCTGTTACCGAATCTTTCAACCTCAGCTTCATAAACTTCTGGAATGTACTGTTGTGCCCAGTTTGCGCTATCCGCATCTGCACTTGTAAAGTCGATATAGTTTGTTGATAATACCGATTTCTTTGCGAAGGGTACTAAACCCGTTCCACCTGTTAATGCCATAATTAAATGTTTTAAATGTTAATTGTTAAATGTTTTTTTAATCCTTAATTTTGAAGAATCAACACCACTAATTGCTTTTACCTTGAATCCGCCAATACTAACTTCGGATGGTGCAGTCGACCGCACTCCTTCGCTAATGTTTTTGGATTTTGCTACTACGTCTTTTACTGCATCGGCCTTGCCTTGCTCATAAAAGTGTTTTGCAATGGTATCCACATTTTCTGCAGCATAAATAGCTTTGTGATAACCTTTCGTATCCGTTACATCACCTTTTTCATCCAGGAACTTCCCGATAAGGTTATTAATGTTAGATTGGCTTTCTGCAACTTTTTCTACATTTTGAACGCCGTATCTAAATGTCTTATCACCTAATTTGAAATCAAAACCTTTGAAATCTTGGTTAAACATTTGTTTAGTGCTTTCTTTAAATGTCAAGTGCTGTTGCGCTGCTACTTTTTGACTCTCATTATAACGGTTGAAAAACTCTGAAGCTTCATTTTGTTCTGGCGACACTCCGGGTCTCAACTTGATTTCCGAATAGTATTTGTCTTTCAGACCTTCTAAAAAGCTCTTTGCTTCTGCAACCTCTTCTTTTTTTGCGAGTTTCTTTTTTCGGATGTCTCGCTCCTCTTCAATATCTTCATCATAATCAAACTTGTCTTCCATTAAGAAATCAATCTCAGCGTCATCTAAATGTGATTTTGTGTTTTTGTAATATTCTCTTAACAACGTATCTGAATCTACTTTGTCATAATCTGCGTTTAACCTAACATAATCCTGTACGGTTCCGCCTGTTTCTTGCATAAAATTTACTAGCTTTTCTACGTTTTCAGGTAAATCTGCTTTTGGCGTAGACTCAATAATCTTTTCTACTTCTGCTATAACAGCAGGTTCTGTAACTTCGTTTATAGTAATTACTTCCTCTGAGTCTGCAGTCACTTCCGCAACTACTTCTTCAACTACCGCTACAACTTCTTCTGTTGCTACTTCTTCTGTTACTACTTCAACTGGTTTTGACAAGTCAACTTTTGTAACGTTGTCTGTGTTTACTTTAGGACCGTTTTTAAGATCCACTTTAATTGTTTCTGACATGATATGATATTATAAAATTAGTAAATAGTTATCACCTAGGTTCAAATTGCTCTAGGCCAAATCCGCCGAGGTTGTCAAACCCTGCAGATTCAAAATTCTTTGGTAAAGAATCGTTTTTTCTTTGGTCAATTAATTCACTTTGTTGTGACGCTTGTATTTTTGTTCTATCGTCTTTACGATCTTCTTTATACTTTTCGTTGCCCTGTTTTACACCGGACTGAGCTTGAGCTAGTTGCATATTATACTGGAATTCAACTTCCATTAATTGCTTTTTAATCTCTGCTTCCATCTGCATTCTTTGTATATCAAACTGAGATTTTGATTGCTCTATTTGTATTTTAGTTTGCGATAATGCTTGTTGCTTTTGTACCTCTGCCATAGCTGCTGCTTCTGATGCTTTAGCATTTGCCTGAGCCTGTGCTTGTATATTTGCTTGCTGAGCCGCTTGATCTCTTTCTTCTTTTTTCTGTCTTTTAAACTTAATAGATTCGTTAGCTAATTTAATATTTTTAATTTCACGAATATCAATAGCATCTTCTAAGTTAATACCACCTGATTGTAATGCTACTTGTATGTTTTGTTCTAATAGCTGTTTAGCTTCGTCATCCGGTTCTAACTCTAAGTAAATTCCAAAGTCATGCAGATTTAATGTACTTATTTCAGCAAGTATTTCAGCGTTGTATATTGACACACTGTTGTTCATAGAATTACGGGTTAAAGGAAACTCTAATAAATCTGCTATTTTTAATGAAATGTTTTCACACGTTTTAAGTGTTAAATATAAACCAGCCTGTGTTATATGTCTAGTAGCTACATTAGATGCGTTAGCGGCCATCTTTTGAAGCCCTACTAATGAGTTTTTATCAGGTTGACTACCATCTCTTGCTTCGTTCAATCCGGTTACATCCCTAATCATTTGCAAATAATACTGATAAGTATTTATAAGAGAACTTATTTTTCCTTGACCAGATGATGACGCTAATTCCTGCACAGGTATTTTACCTCTGTTCATTTCACCGTCTTGCGTTAAAGATCTACCAACAACACTACCTGTTTGAAAGTACATATTTAAAGCCTCTGCCGGATTGTAAGTTGTTCCATTACCTAAATCAACTTCCGCTAAACCGTCCATATCTAAAAATACACCATCCGGTACTATTCTAGACATAACTTGTTGTAGCTTTAAGTGAGTCAATTGAATCATATCAGCAAACCCTGTTATACGACTAACTAAAGATTCTATCTTACCCTTATATACTCTAGGGGCACAAATAGAAAAGTTCATAGCTACTTTAGTAGTATCTGCAAATGGTCTTGTCATATTCTCTGACATTTCCCACTTTAACATTGTATTGTGTCCTAAAAGCTTAACTCCTGTATATAGAACCTCTATAGTTCTAGACACCTTCTTAAACGTATCGTTTTCAGGTGGGTTAAACTCATCTGTTTTTTCAATTGCTTTTTCAAGACCTTGATCAGTTACTTTAATTTTAAAGACCTGGTGCATATAAGTCTTGTATTCAAAGTACAATAAAGAAACCTTGTCATCATCACCGCTACCATACCCACTTGTATAGTTACGTGAACTTGACATTTTTTCGACATCTTTTAATTGTTCGTTCGTTAACAAAGGAAATTCTTTTGCTACTTCAGCTATTGTTACTTCTTTTACTTCACCTACATAATATAAATCCTCATAATTAGGATCTTCTGTGTAAGAGTAAACTATAGTTGCAGGATCTACATAATCAATTTTTATTCCTTCAGCTTTATTAAAACTAGTCTTAGTAGCAGCAATACCTATAACAGTTAAATCGTAGTCTAATCTACGCTTAGTTAAGGTATACTTATTATTGTCTAAAACATTGTTTATTATTTCTTCTTGAGCTATTTCAATATTCTGCTTATAGTCAAGTTGCATGTGAAGTGAAAGCTGATTTTCGTTTTCAGGAAGCATAGAAGGATCCTCAACGTTATAAGTATCTATACCAAGTTGAGACATCATCTGCTCGTTGAACTGTTTGGTTTGCATATCTGCTACAATAGCTGAAACGTACTCTGTTCTTTTCTTGCTAGATTCAGGATCTTGAGCGTAAGCTTTTATGTCATAAGATTTTTGAGACATACCGTTTACAACAATATCTACAAACTTAGGAATAATAGGTACTGGCTTCCAATCCAAATTAAGATAAGATAAATCACCATTTATAGACAACTCATCCTTGTATTTTTGAATTGATTGCTCTCCTCTAGCGTATAATCTAAGCTGGTGAAAAGCACCGTAATTAGATGAAAACCGATTTGCCGACGTTCTAGTGCCTCCAAACCATTCGTGTTCTATAGCTCTAGCTACTGCTAATCCATATTCTGAACCTCCTTTTTCTTCATCGGTAACAGCTTGACTAGGAAAAGAGCTATTGTAATTAGTTTCTATCATTTATTTTATTATTTGCGAAGTAAATCCTTTATTATCATATTTCTTAAAAGGTAAACTTATAGCTTTACTTTCTCTAATAGCTACAGGTGTATACCTATTTTTGTTGCATGCCATAATTGCTAAACCGGAACTAATAGAAGCATCGTGTTTTGTTCTATTGTTTATATTAAACTTAGCCCAATCTTCTAATGTTCTTTGCATATACATATTGCCATATGTTTCTCCGTTGTAACCAACGTATGTTTCTATATAAGATTCGATTGCCGCAGCGTGTGCTTGTTTTATATCCTCACTAGAGTTAGGTATTCCACCTATTTCTCTTTCAGTTACTGACAACTTGTTCCAGACTTTATCTGGTCTGTTCATACTGAACCCTCTATACCCTCTTCTTTTAAAATGATATAGTAATCTAGGCTTGTTGTTTTCACACAATAAAGGCATACCGTAAAATATACATGCCATCAATACATCTTCAAAAAACATCTCAGCAGTTTGAGGTCGTGCTATATACTCTAAGAAAAAACAATTTGGAGGAGCATCTTCCATACTAAACTTAGTTAAACCATGCAAAGCACCGTTAGATCCTCTTTTATCAACAGTACCTGATATATCATAACTGTCACATCCAAATGCACCCATGTGGTCATTCCCTGGGTACTTAGTACCATTTTTTATTATAATATTATTTTGCAAATTAAACTGAGGAACCCAAGACACTTTAAATCTACCATCCTTATTAGGGTGGAATACAACTTTAGTATCTTTCATTCCGTTAGCCCAGGCAAAACTACCTGTTGTTACTACAGCGGTATTTTTTAAATCCTCGTTGTAATCTACTTGCTCATATATTTTAGTAAGATTAAAAATAGATTCTTTAGCTTCGTCTCTAAACGCGTGCTTCTCTGTTCTTGGAAACTGGCGATAGTATTCGTTTAAACCATCTTGATCTTCTTTTAATCCATCAACTTCATTTGCCCAGTGTTCTATAACACCTAAATCAATTAACTCTCCATCAACACCTTTTACAGGTTTTTTTGGCGTGTTAAATACAGGTAATCCAAAAGCATCAATGTATCCTTCGTAGTTCCATTCCATAGGTATGAACAAAGAATAGAGTCCTGAACTAGTCTGTCCGTTGCGGTTTCTTTTATTAACATTTGAGTTATAGTATAGTTGTTTAAAATTGTTACCTCCTTTTTCTAAAGCATTTGATGTTGAACCCATCATACACTTACCTACTATCTTACTACCTAATCTTAAACACGTTTTTGTAACCCTCCAGTTGTTTAATATATTGTCAGGTCTTTCCCACTTTCCACTTTCATCGTGTACTAGTAGTTTTAGTTTCTCTCCATCATAAGAGTTATCTCCTGTGTTTTTCCAGTCAATAGTTGTATCTAGTCCTTCTAATTCTTCTTCAGTTTCACCTTCGTTAAGCTTTCGCCTGGTAAGCCTGGATGCGGGGATTCTATAGGCAAGCTCTGTTTTCGGCCTGTCCATACCGTCTTGGATTGGTTTAAAGAAGAAGGGGTAGTTACTTGAAATGGGTACAACTTTATCTGTGAACATCTTTTTCGCATCGGCTCCAGATTTGGACAAAATCCCAAACCGTGAATCCGTTGATATGGTTGCCATGTTAACTGTCTCCCCTGACGCCATGAATGAAAATCCCGAACGTCTGTTCTTGAGATATGACATACCATAACACCTTTTGTCTGCTTTACAAGCTTCCCAGAATATAAAGAATAGTCTGTTTGACTCCCTAAAGTCTGCTGACCCAACATCAATTTTGGACCACTGCAAGTACATGTAATGAGTACCAGTAATGTAAGCAGGCTTACCATTGTTAAAAAACCAAAAACCTTGTTCTCTTTTTTCAAATTCTTTGTCTATATATTCGTACCACTTTTCTTTAAACTCATTTGGGTATTTTTCCCAATCAAAAACGCTTTTTATTTTTGCCAGCTCTTTAGGGTATTCTAGCTTGCTCCAATATTGTTCTTCTTTCTTAGCTGAACGCTTTTGTATATCTTTTGGTTCTTTAGGTAGAGCGATGTTAAGATCCTGGATAGTATATATTTCCCCAATTTCTCCAGTTTTGCTAATAACCACAACGTCATGCTCAGCATTATAACCATACTTCCATTTTTTATACCTATTCATCCGCTTTATAATTTGCGGTTTTATATGATCAGTATTTATTTTATATAAAGATTGCTTGTACATTATTTAGATCTTCCTTCAGCGAAGCCTTTGAAAGCTTGTTTCTTTTCCTCTTTAGGTTTTTCTTCTAACCTTGCCTCTTCTTCTTCTAATCTAGCTAATATTTCAAAAGCATCGAATATAGCTAACTTTTTAGTAGCTGCTGCATTCTTAAGTTTGTCTGCTGACAAATCCTCTTCTGAATCAACAATAGCTTCTTTAGCTACTTTTATTAATTCCTCAACGGCTATGTGCCCAGCTTGGATTATATTCTTCTTCGTCTCCTTTGTATTCATATTTAATTACGATATCATTTGATTTCATACAATATAAACGCTTGTCTTCAAAAACAAACTCAAACTCAGAGTTAGGAAGAAACCCGATTAAATCACCAGGTAGTATTTTAGCGTCTTCTAAGGACTTGTTTCCGTATTTTAGTATACCAATAAGTTCTTTTTCTTTTTGGTTCTTTAAAACGTCTGTTTCCGCAATAGGTGATACAAAGCAATATTGCATATTAGCAATCCAAGTATCATTCCTTTTATACATATATATTTGATCCGAGTTAGCAAAAAACAAATCGTCTTTAAAAAACGTAGAACCGTTTCTTTCGAGTCCTTTAATGTCGTACCACCTTCTAAATATATTGTGATGTATTACTACTTTATCTCCAGGTCTTATATCTGTCTTTAAAGCTAAAGGTGTTGAAACAACAATAGCTTCTTTGCTAACAGATCTCCAATCCTCTACTTGAGTATTAGTAATTAAATCTTTATCACCTACTTTTACTTTATTATTATACCGATCATTTAAAGGCTTAACAATAAATTGACCAAGACTATTCATTAATACTCTAGATCGTATTCAACGGATATAGCCATGTTAGAATTAAATTTCTTCCATGGCATAGTCTCGTTGTTTTTACTTATGTAGATATTATAAGACATATCATTTTCGTCAAGCAATATAGCTTTTATCTCGTGACCTCCGTATACGGTTTGTCCCACAGAATAATGCATCGCATCACTTTTGTAATCTGATCCTATACTTATTTTTCTAACTATCTTGCTCATCTTCTATTTCCGTATATTCACCAGTCTCTAAATTAACATTAACCTTACCGTATGTGCCTTCTAAGTCTTTTTTAGTATCCTCTATTTGAGCATTGACTTGTGCAAAAGCGTGTAATAGTTCATGTTTCTTAACTTCTAGCAAACCTAAATTGTTAATAAGCTTGTCAGCGTTATTTTGCTGTGCAATAATGTTGTCTAATTCTTCTTGTTTAATTTTACTCATAATTTAGTTTAATTTAATTGTTCCTTAAGTTATAGTTACCTGTATTACAGGAATTTTAGTTTTTAGAGTTTTTATCTTTTTGGGTTAACAGATACCATTTGTTTATTGTATACCCTATGGTAACTATTAACAATGATATTTTTAGAAATGTGTCTAAACTAGTCATTGATATTCCGAGTGTAAAACTGTTAATAGTATAAATTTTTAAATCTTCTGCGGTCATGTTATGATGCGGTTATTCTCCTCCCGGAATTATGTTATTATTTAGAAGCACCTTTAACCATTCTTGTTCGTCTGTGTAGTAGTCTACCTCATCCCACGGAGTTACCATGCATTGTGAAGTCATAACTAAATCGTATGCGGTTATGTTCTTTTTATTGTCATTCCAGCATATAAACCAAGTGTTTACTGAAGGATAGTTTAATCTTGTTTCTTTTAAGTCTTTCATATTTTCCGTTATTATACAGGTCCTCCGTCTGTTATAGTCCAACCGTATCCTCCAGATGCTTTTGCAGTTTCTAAAGTTGATAAAGCCGATAAAGCTGCTGTTGTGTGTTTTGAACCTCCGAAATTAATAACAATATCAGGAGCATAATCTAAAGGGTTTGGGTACGAATTTACTAACGTCTGTGCCCATCCAATTAATGTTGCATCGTAGTTAGCAGGCGATAAGCCATCAGTATCAAACATAAAACCAATAAAATTTGTTACGTTACTTATATCCCATCCACCAAGATTTTGGTCAAAGGTTTTTTGACGCCTAATAAACCAAGCCATATTAGTAACATTACTCACATCCCAATTATAAACACCCGTTGCTCCGCTTTCTGGAGGTGTAAGTAATGTATCTATATCAAAACAGCTAGACATTTGCGTAACACCACCTGTATTCCAAGCTGAAAGATCTGAGGTTAAAGCCGTAGCGTTTCTAAAAGTTGCACCCATTGGACATCCTGCAGCAATAACAGGAGATCTAGGATCTAGGATAGTTAAATTTGTACAACCGTAAAATGATCTTGTAAACGATCTAAAAATTACAGTTCCCCATTGGTTAACGTAAAAAATTTTCTCTCTATCACCGGTGTTATTAAAATAAATTGAAGGAAATATTCCTGTTATAGCAATGCGGTGTTGACCTGGCGTAGGAAAAGTTATTGTAAGAGATGCATTCTGTCCTGACCACGTGCGTCCATCTTCTAATTCAACCTCGTAGTTGTAAAATATACCCCCGGTTTTATAAGGAATAGTAAGCGTTTCGTTAACTGCTGTTGTTCTCCACGTTGTTATAAATGCGTCAGGGGTTGAAAATGCTCCTTTATTTAAACCTCCGTAAGATGTGTTAAGTAAAGTATTCATGCCCTATTAATTTATAGCTAAAATTTCACTAGCTGTTGTTGCTGTAAGTACCGCTTTTACAACGATAGGTAAAAAAGCTCCTGAAGATACACCTTTAAAAATAACTGTTGCGTCACTTTCGTCACCAGCCATTCTAACGTGTACATCTCCACCATTTCCTACATACAAAGCAGCTTCCCCCCTAGGTACAAATGCTTCTGTAAAATTTGTGTCACTTTTTGTTACTGCTTTAGCGTCTCTTGAGATCGCTTTTGTTTCTTGTTCTAAGTTATAATACCTTCCCATTTCTATTATTTATTATTTTGTTAAATTGTTTTTCTTTTCGTATGATCTAAAACCAGCTAATCCTAACATTCCGAATAGAACTTGCATTGTAATAGTTGTATCTATAATAGGGAAAGTTGAATCCCACCCGTTTACTGTAAATATGAACCTAAGTAAAGGTTCTAATAATACTGCGTATAATAACCCAAATCCACAAACCCAACCTACAAAAGGTCTCCAGCCTGCGACAAATACAGATCTGTGAGTAGCTTCTGCTACATTAATTTTAGTTTGTACTTCTGCTAGCTTAGCTGCAATATCCAGCTGCTTATTAGGGTCTAGTTCTTTACCTTTAAGAGCCTCTCTAATATCTTTAGCTAAATCGCCTAAACCTTTTGTACCGCTACCTAATAATTTGCTTAACCAACTCATTAGCATCTCCATCTTTTAAGAGCAGCGGCTTTTCTAGTCGGTCTACCTTTTTTGTCTTTCAGAGGGCCTTTCATTCCGCTCATACGTGCACAAAAAGATTTTCTTCTAGCAGCATCTTTACTACCCGGTTTAACTTTACCTGTTACAGCTGTTTTAAGTTTACTACCAGGATTTTTTTTCCTGTACTTTTTTACTCCAGCAGCTGTCATGCCAGCACCTTCTTTTGTTGATAAAAAGTTTCTACCTTTTCCCTTAGTTGTTTTTCTTATTTGTTTTTTAGGCATGATTATCAGTGTTTACAACCGCATGGTTTTTTAGTATTTACTTTTTTTTTTAACAACTACTTTGTTTGTTTTTTTAGCATAAGCTTTTGCCTTTGCCTTTCCTTTAGTTGTGTACGCGAATTTCTTTGTTCCTACTTTTGGCATAATATTTATTTTTTACGTGTTTTCTTTTTAGGTACACAATTAGGTACCTTTCTACCTGACTTCATTTTTAATCCCACCATTTTGTGAGAATCCCAACAGGGTGTTTTCTTTTTCTTTTTCATATTACCACATATTAGTTATGTTCTCGTATTCTTTTGTAGCATCAAAACTAGGGCATGCTTTCGAAGAAAAGTCTCTATGACCAAATATTTCTACCTTTGGATATTTAGTTTTATAATGTTCTAGTATATCACACAAAGCCTCTTTTTGACATTCCGTGCGTGTATCTTTAGGATTCATATCTTTATCAAGTCCTCCGACATATGCTATACCTATAGAATTTTTGTTCTGACCTTTACAATGAGCACCACTCCTTTCTATTGGTCTTCCTTCGTGAACAGTTCCATCTAAGTAAATCATTATATGATAACCAATATCGCTCCAACCCCTGGCTTTATGCCATTGACGTACGTCTTCTACGGTAACAACTCTGTTTTCAGGAGTAGCAGTGCAATGTACTATTACTTTGTTTATCTCCCTCATATTGTTATAATGAATTTAAGTCTCCTATAATTCTATCTTTAACTTCTTGTTTAAATCCAGATGTAGAACCTTGTCTTTCGTCGTTGCTACCAAATACCGCTGCTGCTTGACCTTGAGAAGCTGGTGAAAAAACAGGTGAGCTAGCTGCTGCATTATATGAATCAGACATAGGAATAACAGGACCTGAAGTAGCTCCTCCACCTTCTAAACCCATAGGCGCTCCAGCTACCGCTGCTGCAGGGTTTGTATAACTTTCCAATATTCCCGCTTGACGTTCAGACGAATACCTAGCTTTGTCCGCAATTCCAGCCAGTCCTCCACGTGTACCTTGGTACCCTTCTAAATTTAAAGGACCGCTATTTCCGCCACTGCCTCCTCCGAAGGCACTTGTTGCTGCTCCAAACATAATTTATTTTTTAAAGTTTTTCTTAATATCTAATGCTATTTTACCTCTATCTTGAATACTTAATCCTTTTTTTGCTTTTAGCGCTCTAGCTACAGCTACCGCTCTAGTTACTTTCTCTGGCTTCTTTGCAAGTTTACTTGATGGCTTTCTGGTGCTAGCATTAGCTACATTAGCAACTCCTTTGCTTTTTCTTACGGTTGTAGTAGTAGTACTCCCTTTTTTCTTAGCTGCGTTTGCTTTTGCTGTTTGAGCTTTAGTAGGCTTAAAGTCTTTACCTAAGTCTTTACCTTTTTTAGCTTTTGCAGTTGTGGTTGTTGTAGTTGTTGTAGCTCCTCTTTTACCTTTTACCGTAGTTGATTTTACTTTCTTCTTATCTGGCATAATTATCTATTTCTATTAGGTTAATCTATATTTATATTTCTTTAACTTATCTTTTTTAGTATCTGTGCTAGCTATCGTGTTTAATGCTTCAACTATTTTATCGTCATCAAATACATTAATAAAATTGTTGTTTATTTTTTTTGATTTTATTAATTTTTGCATTTTTGGAACATCTATCTGCTCACCTGGCTTCATACCTAATTCCTCCCTAAACCCAGCAAAATTTCCGTAAGTTTCCCCTGGCTTGTTTAAGTAAGTTCTAGTGCTTTGAGGAGTATATCCTTTTCCGTCTCTTGTTGTTCCGAATCTTTTCTGATCATTAGCATTACCTAATACTTTTTGTAGCGCAATACCCATTGGCTCATCCATCTTAGATGAATGTATTCTTTCATGAGTTTCCGTAGCCTCGTTATGTAAGTGCTTTTTACCGAAAAATATTTGATCTACTCCTCCTGTTGTCCACGCATCCGCATTAGCTCCCTCGGAATTTCCACCATCGTGTTTTTCAGCCTTTAATCCTTTGATAATCATATTATCTATGTCCGCATCAGAAACCCCTATCTGTTTTTTCATTCTCTTACGAGTGATCGGATCGTTGTATCTATTTAAAAACGCTTTTGCTTCTCCTTTGCCGGACTTTGTTACCTTTGCTTTTTGGTCCTTATCATCCCACTTATGAATATCGTCAGTTATAAGTGAATCAAAGTCAACACTTTGTTTAGGGTTTTTCTCTACCAGATTATCGTGCTTTAGGTACTGTTCTCTCTGATTTTGTATCTCTACTTTCTTTTTAGTTAAACCAAATTTATCCATTTTTGCTATAGGATAAGGCAAGTTGTCATAAACCATTAAAGGTTTTTGCTTTTCTTTAGGCTTTGAAGTTGATCCAGGAAAAATGTTATTCATAAACGATAGAGGATCCTTTGGCTTTGTATTTGTCAAAGGAGTTTTACCCATAAATTGATTTGAAAATTTTTTCTTCGGGTCTTTTGGATCTGGCATAACTATCTATTTTTATCTTTGTTAACGTTATGTATTGCTGTTTGTAAAACCTTATCTGTATACGTTTTACCACGCATAATACTGTTTCTTTTTTCGCTAGAAGGTATATCTTCTTCTCCTAGCATTATTCGATACATTTTGCTTATTAGCTGTTTACACTTGAAGGATACTTTATATATGTTATATTTTTGAGTGGTTCTATTACGTGTTCTCCACACTACAATCCACCCTTCTTTCAGTAACCTATTCCATCGTCTATTATCCCAGCTATAAGCGTATGTACCTATTTTAAAATCGTGTTTAGTAAAAAACTCCATGCAATCGAAATAAATAAGTAGTTCAAGATCTGCATCGTTTAAACCGTTATTCCTACATGCCCATTTACGTATAACACGATAATGTTTTAGCAAGTTCATATCTTTAATGTCCCTTGCTTCTAATCGTTTCATAATACGACTACTACATCTTGATTCTTTATAACGTGTAGTTTCTCGTTATCTATTTCTATTCCGTGCCCAGCAGTCCTGTCAAAGTATATTACATCATTTTCATTTACACCTTCAACATCTGCTCCAGATGACACAATAGTAGCTTTACGATATCTTATATCTTCCCTACTTTTCTCATTAAGTATTAAACCACCTTTTGTCTTAGTAGTTGTTTCTTTAATGATTTTTATTATTAAGTTTCTACCTATTGCTTTCATCTTCTACTCTTAAGTTGTTGATTACACAATCTGTTGACAATATAGTTGTAGCTACTGATGCTGCATTCTTTAATGCGCTTTTAGTAACTAACAAAGGATCAATAATACCAGACTTAATCATATTAACGTCTTTACCGGTAACTACATTAATTCCTTTACCTTTTCCTTTTGGATATACTACTTCTAAACCAGCATTGTTTAATATAGTTAAATAAGGAGCTTTAATAGCTTCTAACAAAACCTTTTCATTATCGTTGCTTGGCTTAATATAAGTAGAAGCATTTAACAAAGCAATCCCACCACCAGGTACAATACCTTCTTTAATAGCGGCTTTTGTAGCACACATTGCATCTTCAACTCTATCTTGCTTTTCTTTAAGTTCAACCTCTGAACTTGCACCTACTTTTATAACAGCTACCTTACAAGATAATAAACCTAATCTTTTTTCTAATCTATTAAGTTTACCTGGTAAAGTTTCTTTTTTAATGTCATCTTGTATAGAATCGATAACTTCTTGAACTTCAATAGAAGTGTCACCTACTTGTATAATGGTCTCCTGGTCGTTTGTAATGGACTTTAAACACTTTCCTAGCATTTCTACCTCTATCATATCTAAGTCGTCACCAAGGTCTTCATTTACGACCGTAGCACCTGTTAAGAGAGCTATATCCTGAAGCTTTTCTTTTCTGTATATTCCAAAGTCAGGAGTGTCAATGATATTGACTTTAATATTACCTTTCTTTTTATTCATAGCTAAAGCGGATACTACTTGCTCATCTGCTTCACCAATAATTAATAAAGGTTCGTTGTTTTTTATAACATACTCTAAAACACTTTGAATCTTACGTATGTTTTCTATTTTGTTTTCTACTAGTAATACTAATGGGTTTTCAAGTACAGCTTCTTTTTTACTTTCGTCTGTAATAAAGTGAAAGTTCTTTAAAGGTTTATCTATTGTAGCTCCATTTATTACTTCGTAACTTGTTTCGCTATCATTTGAAATCTCCATAGTAACAACTCCATTCTTGCCTACTTGTTTAAAGGCCTCAGCAATAACATTACCAAGTTCTTTATCATTGTTAGAAGAAATTGTTGCAACATGGTTTACCATATCACCTTCAACAGGTACCGCTAACTTTTCTAGATAATCAATTACTTTTTTGGTAGCTGATTCAATACCTTCTTTCATTTCCCTAGATCCACTATTACTTGTAGCGTATGCTTCTAATAATATTGAGTGTGCTAAGACTGTAGCCGTTGTTGTTCCATCTCCAGCTTCTTTAACAGTTTGCCTAGCTGCTTCCTTTAAAAGCGTTGCACCCATATTCTCAATAGGATCTCTAAGTGTTATTGAATTTGCAACCGTTACCCCATCTTTGGTTATAACAGGTTGTCCTAATTCGTTTTCGAGTAACACACACTTACCGCTAGCTCCTAAAGTGGAACTAACAGCTTTTGTGAGTTTCTCTATACCTTTAAATACGTTGTTTTTCGCCTCCTCGCCAAAAGCAAGGTTCTTAACAATTTGATTTGACATGTTTAATTAATTGGATTAAATTTTATTACTTATTATACTTTAAATTCCTTAAGTTTATTATCACGTGATTTCAGTAAACTTTACTTTTTATACGGCTGATGCACTTATAGCACCACCATTTGCAACCGTAATTCTATATCTTGTTCCGTCAGGTGATTCTAAAATTAAACCTTTTAAAGCTCCGCCACTAGGTTTTTTTATTTCTAAGTCGTGTCCGTCAACAATTACCTCGGTAGGAAAAACAACATTTGGCGTATCACCTGCAGCACCCTCTACCTTCATATACTCCCGCTTAGTTCCAGAACTAGGATCGTCTTTAGAAAAAATTAAATCAGGATTGTTTCCGCCTCTACTACTTGGTGCAATTCTATATTTATAATGTGAATAACCAGCACCCGATTCGCTACTGTCAACTATTATGTCTCCAAAAAATGATATATTTCTTGTATTTCCAGCAAGTTCCATAAGAGTAACTCCCTCTCCATTTCCTGCACTAAATTTTAAAGCATTATTTGTACCCGTAAACATTTCTGCTTGCCCATCTGTAGTTCCATTTGTTTGTTTATGTCGAAGTGTAATTTTTGCATTGGTATCTATTGCATCTATAATTGATTCAGGAGCAGGGTTTCCAAATCCTACTTTTCCACCTGCATTTACACGTACAGCTTCTTGAGCCCCGCTTCCTGTTCCTTGCGTTACATTTATTGTCGTTGCTACTCCTACAATTCCTGCAGGGTCAGGTAAAGATTCTACAAAAAATACACCAGCACCCGTTACTCTACCGCCACTAAAACTTCTTGACTCACATTCAAATCCACCTAAAGGAGTCCCAGCACTTCTATCGCCTGTTAATTCATTTTGAATTGTAGCACGTGGTCTAGAATTAACGTCAGTCGGACCAAAAACATCAACCCCAGACTGGGATGTGGCAAACTTTTTATTACCTGCGTAGAAAAGTTCTACAGCATCACCTGCTGTGGCTTTTATCATATCTACCTCTGACGTTGTTTCTACATTAAACAATCCAGCGGTTTGTACATATAAATTAGGTGTTCCTGTAATTATATTATGCGAACCGTCGTGGTATATTTTAAGGTCATCACCGCCTCCAAAATTTGCTTTTGCATTATCCGGAAAGAAAGCACCAGCGTTAGGTCTTATTTTACCGTAAAAGAAAACATCCGGGGTTTGATTGGCAACACCCGCAATTTTCATATATGTAAGACTTTGACTAGAACCACCAATTAGATCTTTGCTAAAAACTAAATCAGGGTTTGTGATGTCTCGTGCGCTTGGAGATATTCTATATACTTGAGGCGGATTTGAAGCACCCGATTCGCCATTGTCAATTACTATATCCCCAAAAAATGATATATTTCTTACATTTCCTGCAACTTCAACCATAGTAGTGCCTGTTGCGCCTGCTCCTAGTTTTAGTGTATTATTTTCGCCTGTAAATACTCTAGCAAAACCAGAATTAGCATAAGGGTATTCTAGCCTAAGTTCTGCATTAAAATCGTAAATGTGTATATTCGCTTCAGGGTTAAATGAAGTATCGAAGTTACCAAGAGCTACAAATCCACCAACATCAACTTTAAATACTTCTTTGTTTACAGAGCCATCCCTAGGCACGTTTACTACAAAAGCAGGACCAAATGAAGTAACGGTTTGTGACTGCTTAAAGCCAAACGACGCTTTTAAATCGCCTGTGGCTGGTCCGTTTGGTTGTTCAAATAAAATCTTTCCTATCGATTCTCCATCAGTAAAGCTCGTGTTGTTGTTTCTAAGCGTTATATTTGAACCAGTACCTGCAGCAGGGGCGTCAAGAAAAAGACTTCCTTCTACTGTTATTCTATGCAAATTAGAAAATTCGCCTCCATATTGATAAACTATAGAATCACCTAAAGTACTTGTTGTATTAAAAAAAGGAATTCTATTAACTGTACCAGTAACTCCTTGTATTAAAGCCGCTACATCAGACACAAGCGCTGTTCGCGTTGGATTGCCTTCTACAGGAGCTTCATCGTCTGAATCAAAAGATTGAGTAATTATTAGTTTGTCTATTAATTTTGGTACCACTGTTGGGTACGAATAAATTATTGCCATGCTTTTATATATTTAGTTATTTGTTTATTAATTTTATACAGCTGTTACCGTTAGTACTCCTCCGTTACCCATAGTTACTTTATAAAGCGTTTGATCCGGAGATGCCATTACAATACCTTGCCCAGTTGTTTGCAGTATTATATCACTTGCTACATTAACGTACCCTTGTACTAACAATCCATTTTCAGGAGGCTGAATGCTTGAAAAAGCACTACCTATAGTCATCCCACTATTAAAAGTTGACAATTCATTAAATGTTTGAGAGGTAGTAAAAATATTGCTTACATCTGTATACGCATAGTCGTTATCTCCAAGTATTAAATCGCTTAAAGATCCGACTGAAAAGTTTCTGGTGTAATGTTTTACATTAGATGTTAGTAAGCTAGGTGTTTGTGTTCCTAATAGTAAATCCTGTGTTTTAGGTATGGCTACTGGGTAAGTTGAGGTTATTGACATGTTTAATTTTTTAAGTTATTTATTTCAAGTTCCAGAGCGGTTATCTTGTCGTTTAATTGTTTTACTATATTCATTAATAACCCTGTTGTAGCAGAGTAGTCTAAAGCCTTAATACCGTTTTCGTTTGTTGAAACAGCATTAGGTAAAACCGCTTCTATTTCCTGAGCTATTAGACCAGCGCTTTCTATAGTATGTATGTCTTCAGCATTAGCCTTAGGCAATTCATGTATAGGGTTTACTATTTGACTATAATTATATCCGTTTATATTAGATAATAAATCTAAGTCAAAGTCTATAGGTTTTATATTATACTTTTGATTTTTATCAGAAGTTTGCAACAAGCCACCATTATGTAACCACTGTCCAGAAGAGGAAAGCCAAGATTGACCCTCTCTGTCTGCCCTAAAATATTGTGAAGAGCTTTTTACCACCTGGAATCCACCAGCTACCATTTCTGTCTTATTAGCATCCTGCACTAGTAGCACCCCTTGTCCTGAAATTACCAAAGACTCCCCCATAAAACCTTCAATAGTTGCCGTAGATTGAGCAGGCTCTCCATTAAAAAGCATAGAGTAATCTTTTGTGAAAAATTTACAGTAGTAGTCACCAGTACCACTAGAGTTAAAAATAGCTTCAAGGTTATTGGTTCCTGTTCGTAGCGTAGCACTATCTCCGTTAACTTGATAAGTTATAGTTTCGTCAAAATCTTTATACACTGTAGTAACTAAAGATCCTGCAGCAGTGTACACTTCCATACCTACTGTAGCTTGTAGTCTTACATCCCACTGAGATGGATAATCAACAAGCACTGAAATAAGTATTTTATTACCAAGATCAGCGGTTAGTCGCATTGATTCACCTGAGTCTGCCTGGGTGGCAAAATTAAATTGCCCATTAGAATACGTCTTTACATCTAAGGCATTATGCTTATAATAAATATCATAACCAGGGTAGTTTATAGGTTCTTCAACTATAAAGTTGTGATTACCTGCTGACGTTACAGTTCCTGTAGGATAAGTTGTTGCTCCTATTACACTACTTAAGGTATTTTTATTATTTATGTCTACAGCGAGGTTATTGTCTTCGTCATATATCTCAAGAGCGTTTCTTTCTGAACTTAAAGATATACCTCCTGTGTCTGAATCTTTAAATATTCTACTTTCATTAATTTCCCATCCACCTAATGTACCACTTCCGTGATTACCTGCAAAGTTTGCATTTCCATCTGGATTTATATAAAACTTTTCTGCGTGAATAGATCCGTTGTCTAAATCTACTGCCATACCAACCTCTGAAAATTCATCTCCAGAAGTATTAAGGTAGGACGCACTTTTTATTATACCGGTTGTAATGTTATCCCCATTTATAATAGTAGATCCGCTAGTTTCTAGTGAATCAAAAGAAACCACTTGATTAAAAGCAAAAGACCTTGTAACTTCACCGAAAGTAACTGTACCTTCGTTGCTATCAGCAACCTCTTCTATAGCACTCCAAGATACTGTCCAATAATTGTTACTAGCTGTACCTGCTCCCATTTCTGGTGTAGATAATCCCCATCCAGAAGGTAAACCTGTAAATAAGCCGTTAACAAAAAGAAATACTGCACTACTGTTAGAAGGTGCTGTAGGTGCCGATTGTGTTCCTTGTTGAAAAAACAGAGTACCGCTTGCGGTTTTTTTCCCGTTTTCTCCGGGTCCAGCGTTGGTTCCGGGCAAACCGTCCTCTCCTTTTATTAAATTCCAGGTATAATCGTTCGGACTTGTTGATTCGGTAGCTGTGTCTTTGTTAAAAGCCATACCTATATACTTCTTATCAAGATAGTGATCCGAGAATCCCCAAGGCAATTCGCCTCCTATATTATCTGCATATTTTACCCATGTATATTTTGAAGCTCCTGCTGGTCCTGCTGGTCCTTGAATATTGCCTGCGTTTTCCCAATTTGTACCATTCCACACCCAAAGTACTCCATTAATTAAGTAACCGTCTCCTGGAGAATTACCTGTTGCTGGTAGCTCAGATTCTGAGTCTACAGATCCTAGTATATTAACAGAAGTTCCATCGTTACCTGATATCTTATCGAAAGTTATATTGGAAACATCGTCTCCGTCCACCCATAATGTATTATAGAAGGCTATATAGTTTTTTGCACCCTTTGTAGTAGAGGCATTTGTACCAGACTCATCGTCTGCATATATTATAGTAGTAGTGAATGTATCGGGAACATCGGTTATATCTCCAAAAGTAATAGATCCTATGCTAGCTGACTTTATTTTTACATTTCCATTGACTACTTCAAACGGAGATTCACCTGCTGTACCGTTACTTATTTTAAATGAGTCTGCTGTAAATACAATTTCACTACCATCTGCATCAGCGCCTAGCTTCATACCTGCAACATTACCGCCACTATCTACTTCTAATGTATATGTAGCCGAAACGCGTCCATCAACTCCTGCTATAACTTCTTTGTTTTCATCTATACGTGAAATTAGCGTATTGCCATCCTCATCTGTAAATTGCGCTTCTAAAGTTTCTACATAGTCGGCTTGGGCAAATTGAGCTGTGTTTTCAGTACTAAGAACTTGCTCTGCTATAGACGACGAAAGAGTCTGTAAGTTACCGGCTTCGTCAAATGTACCTAACTCACTTTGTAATTTCGTAAAGGCTTCTGCCGATGCTTGATCAGTAGTTGAGTCAGCTATTAATCCTTGCACCGCCGCCGTGGTAGCATAACCCGTTACTACACCGTCTGCATAGGTTCTTAAATCTGTATTTAAGTCTGTAACCCACTGTGCATTAGCAACCTCTGCTGTAGAAGTGCTTACGAGTTCTTGTATTGCTGTAGAGGTAGAATATGACGTTAGCTGTCCATCAACATACTGTTGCATTTCTGTTCCTAGCGTTGTAACCGATTCTGCTGTTGCTAAGTCACTTGTTGATGATGTTACAAGTTCTTGTATTGCAGTTGAAGTAGAATACGATGATAATTGTCCATCAGTGTAGTTTTTCATTTCAACCTCTAAATCAGTAACCCATTGTGCACTAGCGACAGCATCTGTTGACGTAGTTACAAGTTCCTGAATCGCTGTAGAGGTAGAGTATGATGTTAACTGCCCGTTTGTATAACCTTCCATCGCAGTCCTTAGCGTAGTAAGAGCTTGCGCTGTTGCGTAGTTTACTCCAGCGTTGGTTATCAATTGCTGTACTGCATCCGCTGTGGTGAAGCTTACGATGCTTCCATTTATGTATGCCGTTAAAGATGAATTTAGGTTTACTAAATCTTCTGCCGATGCTAATGTATCTGTAGCTTCTGTTATTAAAGATCGCACTGCTGAGGTTGTTGCAAGACCGTCCTCACTCTCTGCACCATCCGACGATGTTATTATTAAGTCTCCGTCTACTATAGTTAGCATTGTCATTAACTCTTGAAGGTAATCTACCTTTTGCAAGTCTTCACCTAACTGTATATAGTCTCGTGCGTATTTACATATTTGTACTATGTCTGTTCTCTTGGTTCTACCCGAAGATGCGTCATGGATAGTTACAATATCTGTAGAAGCTAAGCTAAGTACTTTTGGATAGTTGGTTATCGCTGCCATATATTATGTTGTTTTTTTCTTTTTACGATCTCCGCTCCCGAATGTATCTCTGTTCTGTGCTATGGGTACTCTTTTAGTATTTGTCAAAGAACCATTAACATGATGTATATCTGATGTACTGCGTTGACCAGCATTTTGGTTCCGTCTTTTCTTTTCCTTTCTATTATGCTGAGACGTAGGGGCACCATTCCAGGCTATTCCCTTTGCATAAGCAATATCTCTCGCCTTCTTCGTAGCTGCTCCTTTAGCGGTTAGTTTTTGTTTTCCCATACCTTATATACTTACATATATACGCTGTTACTTACGGGTCCATCAAATGCGACGTTAGCCTCTTACTATAATATATAACTACCTATTGTCGCACTGGGGATCAGGAGAGATTTTTTTTTTGAAAAAAATTTTTTATTAGATACTTAGAGCTTGGGGGTTATATACTAATTTCTACTGACCCGGTTCGATAAGAAAACGCATTTGGTTTGACCCAGTCCCCGTTTATTTACGTGAATTACGCATAGGCTTAGACCTTTCCGTGTGTATTCCTGTGTATTGTTGGGGTATCCCGAGGTATGTACACGTGTGCTGTGTCTCGGCTCTGGTCTGTACACATCCTGGTCCTGTGCTGGTGCTGCGTGCTTACGGCTGCGACGAGGGGGAAGCGTAGCGTAGCGAAGCGTATAGCATTTACAAGACTACTACGACCTAGTTCTGATAATATAAGTGTATTAAGATAGTAATAATAATAACTTTAAAACAAATACCAAATGACTTTACAATTTCAAATTACCTATTCAAAAGAATTACAACTCTTTGACTTACTAACTCAAGACATCTCAACAAATCCTCCAACATTCCTAGAACATTACCACTTCAAAACATTATCTGAAGTCAACACTGAAATTGAAAACCAAATGGATCTAATCCTATAACCTCTCCTCCTCAACCCCTACTTTTTAAATTTTAATTATAAAACCATCACGACCGACTACTGATAATATAACTGAATCTAAATAATATATAACTATGTCTTTAACTAAACAAATTAAATTAAACATCAAATTAAACAAACAATTAAATAAACAAATTGATCTAATAACTAATACTGAATATTTAAACAGACAGTATTCAATCGAATATCTACTTGAACAATTAAATAATATCTATCAAGACGAATTAGAATTTCAACAAGAACTAAATAATAACTAAATAACTATAACTATGACTGAAATACAAAGAACTGACTTACTGAACTATCTAAACAATAACAAGATTGAATATACTTTTGACAAACAAGATCAGACTATTCAAGTAAATTTAACAATAACTAAAAACAAATAAATTATGTATCAAACTAATCAACAAGCATGGGACGAAGTTACCCGTGAGATCATCGCAGCGAACAGAAGAACAGCAATATGCCAAGAGCTATTCGGGCAGGACAATCTGAAAGGATTAACGAACGATCAACGCGATCTGTTCTGGGAGTCGGTCTAGCAAACCTCCCCTTGTCGGACCGGACGTCTAGCCAAAATGCTATACACCATTTGCAAAACTAATACGAAGTACAACTGATAATATAAGTGAATAACAAATAATAATAATAATAAATAAAAACAGTAAATTATGAACAATCAAGAATTAATTACCAATGCAATCGCAAAAATGTCAACTGAAGAAAAAGCATTAATCTTCCCACCAATCAATCGCAAGAACTTTGTAGTCAGAAAGTCGTGGCTCGGACGCAACCAGATCATTACCTTTGTCAACAATAAAGATCAAGTCGTAACATACAATCACGATACGATACTTGAAGCGATGTTGCCGAAACTAAGCATAATGCCTTGCTGGATCAAGCGCGGATACTGGTCACAGTCAACTAATCTGCCGACTAATGTTAGACATCTAGCAGACATTGCAGATGCAACGGAGGGGTCTAAATAACCTCTCCTCCTCAACAGGATCTTTTAATTCCCCTACAAGATCTTTACGAAGTACCACTGATAATATATATGAACCTTAAATAACTATAATATGTACAAATTACGCACAATAACACGTCCTGACGGGACAACATACGAGTCAGCATTCTGGATCAATCCTAAACCTCAAGCATGGACTGAAGAACAAGAAGCGATGCAACGAGCAATCGATGAATTCGGAACCTCATCATGATCTGGCCATCAGATCCAATTATGTGGCTTATATGTATTGTAGTAATAATGCTACAGATATATTATACATCGGATGAGTAACTAGCAGTGCGACGATAGCCTACTACTATTATATATAACAGGCTACTGTCACACTCACCAATAATCTAGCCGTTACCTAATAAGTAGCGGTTCAAGGGCCTGATCTTGCAATAGAATCGGAAGAGTAGACTCCGCCCTACGCGGCAGCGTATAGCATTTTAGGTATTTAACTAGATCGTAGTATTTTCTTTGAAAATTACCGTTTTTTCGATGTATAGCATTTACAAAACCTACACGATGAGGTATTGATAATATATATGAATAACAAATTAAGTATTAAAGATAAAAACTAAGAATATGAAGAAGCAAATCTACTGGAATGACGAGACAATAGCGTATTTTAAGTACGAAAGTACCAAACTAACCCTAAAACAAACAATTGCAGCGATAACAGAGTTTGTAGAGATCGATTGCGTACTCGAAGACGACGAAACTGAAGAAATGTTCGTTATTGACCTAATAAATCGAGTGTTTTAAGCACTTAAGAGGTGAGTTACAACTACTCTACTATTTATACTATGAAATAAATATACACCTTCGATCTTTACAAAACCGTTACGAACACCGTTCGATAATATATATGAATACTAACAAATTACGAATTTAATTATTAACTTATAAAACCTAATAACTATGTCTACTGAACAAACTATTAAAACTAAAGAACAATTACTAAAAGAGTTAACACCGGAACAACTAAAAGCGGTATATCCACCAATAACACGTAAAAACTTCGTAGTTCGGAAGTCGTGGTACGGTCGAAATCAAGAGATCACCTTCACCAATAACAAGGGTCAAACCATAAAATACAATCACGATGAGGTATTATTGGTCATGTTACCTAAACTAAATATCCTACCTAATTGGTTGAAACGCGGTTACTGGAGTCAAAGTACTAATCTACCTTCGAATGTGAGACACTTAGGTGAAATACTATCTACCAATGTGGAGTAATTGTTGCGGTGCGGAACCGTCTCTTCTAAACGGAGATCGATGTGGTGATTGCCTAGAGTGGGCGGAATTTGACGAAGATGAAGAATAACTAATAAAACCTATATAAAATGGAACAATACGAAAAACTTTACCAAAAACTAGTAGAAGAAACTATAACGCCGAGTGAACTTGAAATACTAAACAACCTAGCTTTCGGAACTTCCTTTATGGACTCTGATGATAAAGGATCTAAACAAACCTATTAATATGAGATATTCAGTAGAATTAAGAACACACAGTGAAGATGGTGATGACTATAGTGAAAACCACTACGAGTTCGATACTCGCGAAGATGCTATACAATTTGCAAGTAAATACCGAGGTGAAGTGCATTCAGTATTAGACTACGAAGATAGAGACTATAATCCAACCGATATAACATGGGAAATATAAACACAACCAAATTAACCTGGGAAGAAATCAAAGACATCGCTAATCGCTTAGACGAAGCAGTAGGAAATCACTTTCACGACGCCATGTATGGTGCAATACACGATCGACCAGGCGACGAAGAAGTTTTAGTAAGTGACGAAGATATAATGTTAATTAAGGAACAACTAAAAAGAATACTATGATGACAATGAAAGAAGCGTGCGCATACGTTGAAAACCAGAAGAAGGTAAATGCTATACACCGCAACAATGTCGTTGCACAAGGCGGAGAATGTGGTCAAATGACCGACAAACAATATAAATCTTGGAAGATGGAGTCGAAGGGTGCAAGCGGTAAAGGCAGAAACCATTCACACACTAATCTATGGAATCACTACAACGAACCGATCAAATAATAATTACAAATCTAATACGATGCGGTATCGATAATATATATGAATCTAAAATACTAATCATGAACAAAGTAAAATTTCTAAAATCAAAACTAATAAGTCTAAACGGTAGAGTATTCAAACCATACTTGATCGGTGATCTACCACAAAGATTCGCTTTCATCTGGAATGACTATGACGAACAAGACGGAATCACAGAGTGGTTTAACTATAAAGGCTTAACTTACGTACCTAAAAATTAATAATAACTAAATACTATAACTATGAAATTACTTAAAATTACTAAAAACGGATCACTACATTTTCAATTATCTGACGGCAGAATCGGTGTAACTTATGATACCGGGTATGTTAGAGTGAGTACAAAATCTACTACCACTAAAAACCCAAGAATGTACCAGATCAACCAACAAGAATTTGAAGACAAAACACGACCTTACTCAAGAGTTAAACGAGTGTTACTACCTAGTCAAATCGACCGAATCAATATGTTGATCGCCTTTAACCTTAAAAACTGTCAGAACTAATGAATTACTGCATGGATAAAGTAGAACACGTATGGTGTGAAGATGACGATCGGTGGATATACTTAGAGTATAACAAGCAACGTAAAATAGTAGGTATGAACTTTATGCAAGGTGATTTTTATGAGGGCTTTAAGAAAGACTGGTGTAAAAGCGACGAAGGATTAACGGACTTCTACAACTCTATGCTATACACTTTTCCTATAGAGAAAGCATCGGTAAGTACTCTATCATTTATTAACAAGTGCATGTGGGCATTCCACGCTGCAATCGCTAATCGAGAAGAATTCCCTCAATAATGAAGTATCTATATATAAAACGTAAATGGAAAACAACATGGAAATAACAGATAAAACAACTGAAATATATGAGATCGCATTAGGTATCGCTAGCGTAACACTGGAACTAATGGAAGATAGTGTTGATTGGCAATTGGAAGATTTTCCTCAAGACGGCGAAGAATACAGTGCTATACACTCCGAAGTTATGTTACAAGCGGTGACAATAATGCTTGCGGAACTAACACGAAGCGGTATCGATAATATAATTGAATAATAACAAAGCTCAACAAGGTATGAACTATAAAATCCAGGTGCAAGTATGACTAGGAACTCAGAGGAGAGATACGGTATGGTGCATTATTGGTGGTGAGTTATGGCATGAGAGCAGCGTGTTTAGGTTGGTAGATTACCGTGCATTGGCGTTAATAATGCAAAAACTACAAGGTGACAGATACGATTAATGATCACGTAATAGCCGGAAACTAGGCGGTATGGTGCTACTGACGAGTATGAGGGTTCGATTCCCTCGCTAGTTACTAACAAATTAAATCAAGTAAAATGAGTAAAATTAAAAAAGTAGATGAAGTAACGGATCTTAGTGTGTACACTAAATTCATCAAAGACGAGGGTATGTTTCAAATAGAAGCAAGTGTATACAGTATGGTAGAAGAAAAAGAGCAATTCTATGGTCACGATATTAGCGAAATAGAGTTAAAGTTCCTAATAAACGGCAAAAAAGTTACTTACACCGGATTCAAAACACTATACAATCAACTATTCGGTGACAACACCTTTGGTAATTTTTATTCTGAAAAGTGTGCAGAATTCGAAGTAGCATATTTAAAAACATCACCTTATAAAACTAAATAAAATGAGTAAAACTAAATTTAACGGATTTGAAAAGTATTTCATAACCACAGCGTTAAAACACGCTATCGAAGAAGCAGAAGAAAATATCAAAGAATTAGTACGTGAAGGTAAAAGACCGATTTACGCAGAGGGCTACTTTGAAATGGTAGGTAAAGATCTAATTGATAAAGTAAATAGTATGACACTTAAGCGAGATCAATAATAATTTACAAAACCATCACGATACCAAATCGATAATATAATTGTAACAAACTAAATATAATATAATGAAAACACTTTACGACCGCTTGCAGCCTAAACTATTAGTTAATCTTAATAGTAACGCCCCAGAATACGCCGACTCAGTAGCTCGAGTTACAAAACTTTTAATCGATAACAAATTCTATAGCGATCTTACTATAGGCGAAGTCGAGTCTATTATGACCTTCTGCGAAGTTGAAATGAGTTATGTTACAGTGTTTATGTATCGATTCGGCGAACAATTATTTGTTAAAGACTAATGAGTGCTATACACAACCGAGCTAGCGACAAAGCTTTCGCTAAGATCTCAATGCTAAACTTTCAGATCCGTCGAGACGTGGTTGACCTCGAGTGTGGCTTCTACGGTGGCGACATATCACGTGAGCAATTTGTATTAGTTGCTGAAGGCAATAAAACAGAATTAAAAGTATGGCAGTATATTGCCGAATTAATAGAAAAATCAAATAAAACCCAATAATATGACAAAAGCAGAATTACAAGACAAAGTAAACGAGTTAGAATTAACATTAAACTCGCTAGAACTAAACGCTAAAACCGTTAAAGACGATCTTAAAATTGTTAACACCCAGTTAGAAGCCGTTAACAAACCTAAAATTACCAAAGATACTGTTAATGACATTAGAAATGCTATTGAAGAAGTTTTTAGACAATCTAGCTTCAACGACGTAGAGAGTTATGATGTTGACTTCGAAATTGACTACAACAATTCATTAGCTTTAGGTAGTATAGAATTCAACGACGCTGACAACGTAGCGGAAGCACTTTCAGACGCTGTAGAATATTTGTTTAACATAATAAGCGACGAAGATGAAAACTAAAGAGCAAAAAGTACCTAAATGGTTTCAAGGTATGATCTACGATAAGGGTGAAAAAGTTACTAACAGTTTTAGCGGCGAATGCTATACACTTAACGCTCTCGAGCTCTCTATCTACGATTATATAATGGGTAGCAACTATATATTCGAAGTAGCTCCAAAAACTGTAACAAAAAAGCAAGTTACTGAATTTCAAAAAGCGTTAACCTGGTTTCGAGTGAACAACACTGAGGCTTATATGGTACTGCTTGATTAATTTACAAAACTAACACGATCACCTATCGATAATATATTTGTATGATAACGACTACAAACTTAGTACTATTAACAATATTTTCTGCATCTTTTATAGGTCCAATATACCTTGACTATCGAATGCGAAAAAAAGATAACGAAGAATAATTATGAATCTACTAACCCAAAATTCCAAACTTAAAAAAACATCTAAAGCATTAGGGCTTCGGGTTTTTAACTTCGGTATTCCTGCCTACAAATCTGCTAGTGGGAAGCTGACGTGCCCCATGGCTGACAGTTGTGTTAAATTCTGTTACGCCAAGAAAGGAGCCTACATCTGGAGTAATGTAAAACCTGCGTTTGAAAAGCGTTATGAGTTATCAAAAACTAACGACTTTGTTGAGGCTATGAACGCTGAAATACGTAAGAAGAAACCTGACTACGTAAGAGTCCACGACAGCGGAGATTATTACTCCAAAGCATACTTAAGTAAGTGGATCTCGATTGCTAATGACAATCCTAACGTTAGGTTTTACAGTTACACCAATATGATTGATATGATGTTAAAAACATCTCTACCAAGTAATTATGATATAATCTTCTCTGATTCAGGGAAACAAAAACACTTAATAAATGAAACAAAACACCGACACACCAAAATCTTTTCTACTACTAGCGATCTCTTATCTGCTGGTTATACTGATTCTTCATCTATCGATCTAATGGCAACTAGATGGTTTAATAAGACTCTTAAAGTAGGCTTAGTGTTTCACTAATACAAAACTAATACGAACAAGTAACGATAATATAATAAACAATAAACTTATGAACAATAACACCAAAGGCTATTTTGAATTTGACTCAAGCGCTGTAGGCTATGCCGAATACAACTACGAATCTAAAAACTTATCACTTGACTTACCATCAGCTGTTTATACTTACGAGGGAGTTCCTTACCATGTCTTCAATGGTTTAATTGAAGCAAGATCTAAGGGTAGATTCTTTAACAGGTATATTAAAAACGACTTTAAATTTACAAGATAACTATGAATATATTCTATCTATCTCACTGTCCTAAAAAAGCAGCGCAAGTACAATACAATAAGCATGTAGTAAAGATGATTCTTGAAACAGCTCAATTACTATGCACTGCACATATTATATTAGATGAAGAAGAAGCAGATGTACCTTACAAAGCGACACACAAAAACCATCCGTCCGCAGTGTGGGTACGAGCTTCTGCTGAAAATTACTTCTGGGCTTACGAACATATGTTAGCACTAGGCGAAGAGTATACTAAACGTTACGGCAAACAGCACTTAACAATAAGTAAATGTCGTGATGTGCTATACACCTTGCCTAAACGTATTAGTAACCAAGCGTTTACGCAGCCGCCACAATGTATGCCCGACGAATACAAAACCGAATGCAGTGTTGATGCGTACTGGAATTATTACGAAAACGAAAAACACACAGTAAGAAATGCTAACGAAAGCATAATATTAAGAGCAAAGTAATACGGAACCGCCACGAGTAGCAATAGATAATATAATAAATATAACAAATGACTGATAAACAAATTGAAAAGTTAGCAGAGCAAATGGCTACAAAAGTAATGGAAAAGTTAGTTGAAAAGCAACAACAGTGGGATGCTGAATTCGAAATACAAATGGATAAGTATTCTGGTAAGAAGCCTAAGGCTAATTTAACTTTAGAAGAGGAGTTAGATGTACTTAAAGCTAAACGATTGGAGTACATAGCAGCAGAGCAGTATGAATTAGTACCTCAAATTAATGATCAGATAGAGGCGCTGCAAAAACGATTGAATGACCGGTAATTATTTATTTTCAATAAATATTATGATTCCGCCAAAACAAACAACTGAAGCATCGAAACGAAAGTGTGACGATAGCTTGTTAATTATATAATAGTAAGAGGCTAATGTCGCATTATACAAGAGATACATCATATTTAGATCGTCATAGGATATTCTATAGATGTGATCCAGTAGATGATAAACCAACAGAAGTATTTGATTGGGGTAGTTACTACGAAGCGGGTACACGTCAATGCTATACACTATTTAATTCTAAAGCTAAAATCAATACATACAGAAGTCTTAAGTGGCACTTGTATGTATTATGGTATCTGAATCCTCAAATGGATCAAGAAGGCTTTGAAGCGATGTCTAAGTATATATGTAATAAGAAAACAGGATTTGTTACGTTTAAAGTTTCAGAGCAACTACTACAAAGCATGATATACGATGTGTCTTTAATGGATCTCGAAACACCTCCTCCTAATAAGTTACGTAAAGTAATCTTTAAGGATTATAGCGGTCTTGATATGCGACAAAAGCTCTCTATAGTAGGTAAGCTAGTAGGTAGATCTAAAATATCTAGTAATGAAATATACGATGCTATGATTTTTATTAACCACGAAAACGAAATTATAACTATGGTTAAGTTGGCTGAAACTTTAAAGTGTTCTAGCAGAACCATATATAGAAACATGAGTAATGAACTTAAAAAAGAAAAAGAATTACTAAACCAACAATTATGACCCAGGAATTTAACGAGTGGATGGCAAAGATCGGCAATATATACTATGCTGATGACAATAGAATGGCGAAAGCCTTTAAAATAATAGACGAGTATGAAGAAGTATAATATACAAAACTATATAAGGTACAAAGAAGACGTAAAAAAATCTATATATAATTTAGAAGGTAAGTTTTGGGATGAGTATACTAGAGATGAACTTATAGTTAAGTTTTTACCTTTAGTAGAAAATATAGCAAGAAAGTTTTCAACTTCTGATCAAGCATCCGGAGTACTAAGTATTAATGACTTAATACAAGAAGGATCTATAGGTTTAATTAAAGCGGTTGATAAGCTAGACATTAATAGAGTGATTGAATCTGACGACCCTGAGAAGACAATTAAATCATTCTTAGCTAAACGTATTAAAGGAACAATTAGACGCGCTATAAACATTAATAGAGGCGATATGAGAATCCCTGAATATAAACTAAACGAGATCCAAAAAGATTTTGGCAAGGACAAAGCGTTAGTAGCTATCTTCTTTAATTCCGTATTTAAAAGTATAGATATAGATTCTGATACTGCTGAGAAATGGTCTGAAAATATACCTGACACGTCAGAGCCTTACAATATAGCGTTGATGAATACTTACTTGACTGGCTTATGTAAAAAATATCTAACAGATATTCAATATGAGGTATTGCGTTTAAGCTACGGTTTAGACTGCGATAAAATGCCGGGTAAAGCTATAGCTGAAGAGTTAAACTTTAAAGGACCAAGCGGATATGTGAGAGTTTCAGAGCTTAAAAAGCAAGCTATAGAAAAGTTGATTGACTCTGTAGACCCGACGCAAGTGCTTGATTATCTTTAAATTAGGTGAAAAATAGATGTAAATAAACAGCAAGTGTATGTAATTATATATAAGCTACTAAACTAAGAACGAATGAAATTAAACGAAAAACTAGCAACAATCCAAACCGAGTTCAAATCGAAAAAAAGTAGATTTAACTCTTTCGGCAAGTACAACTTCAGGTCCGCCGAAGACATCCTTGAAGCAACAAAACCTTTTTTATTAAGACTAGGCGTATCGGTAACAATCAGCGAAGAATTAATATCTAACACTGATTTTCCTGTACTAGAATCTAAAGCTACTATTACTGACGGCGTAGATGCTATACACGCAACAGCTGTTGTTGGAGTAGATCTACTTCAAAAAGGTATGCAAATGCCGCAGAAATTCGGTAGTGCTTCTAGTTATGGTAAAAAATATGCGTTAGGGAATCTATTCTTAATTGATGACACTCAAGATGCAGATCACGGTAAGAAAGAATCTGTGAAGCCTAAATTAGAAGGTCAAGCATTAACAAAAGCTAAAGCTTTCCTAAAAGCAGGGGGAAGTCTAGAAGCTATTAAAGGGAAGTATGAAATACCTGCTGAAATACTAAAAACTTTATGACAGAAACAGAAAAGCTAGAAATTTTAAAAAGATTAGAGAATGACGACGATTATTATGGAGATTTTGGAAGACAGTACTTAAGCAATTCAGATATAAGGTCTTTAATGCGAGATCCACTTAGCTTTAAAAAACCTATTGAAGGTAATCCAAATTTAGTAAAGGGTGGTTATTTTCATACATTAGTACTTGAACCAGACAAACTGGAACAATACAAAATAATAGATGCTTCTACTAGAAATTCTAAAATATATAAAGAGTTATCAGAAGGTAAAATGTGTTTATTACAGAAAGAAGCGGATGCGTTATCCGTCTTAAGGGATAAACTAATGGCTAACAAAGTATGTCAAGAATTGATACAAGATATTGATGTTGAATACGAAGTGCCAGGAGTATTAGAACTAGGTGGCGAATGGTGGAAACTGAAAGGCGATATTAAGAATAACACACAACAATTAGTGGTTGATCTTAAAACAACATCTAATTTAGATAAATTCGCTTATAGTGCAAAAGAGTATAACTATGATAGTCAAGCTTACATTTATTCAACGTACTTTGATATGGATATGATATTCATAACAGCGGATAAATTAACCGGCAATATAGGAATATTCGATTGTTCACCTCAGTTTTTAGAAAGAGGTAAAGATAAAGTGGAGCAAGCGATAGATCAGTATAGATTATTCTATAAAGATAAAGACTTTGATCCAGCTCAATACCTAGTTCAGAAGACATTATAATGTTTACAAAACTAACACGAATAACAATCGATAATATAATAAATTAAAACAATCAAATTATGGCAAGTATTATTAAAGCAAGTATCAACTTGAATGAAATTCCGAAAGATAAGATTATCATCGGCAAGAAGGGTAAGTATTTACCTATTACAATTACTATCAATGATGAAGTAGATCAATTTGGAAATCAAGGTCCAGTCATTGTTGATCAAACAAAAGAAGAGCGAGAAGGTAAAGCTCCTAAAACATACCTTGGTAATGTTAAAGTTGTGTGGACAAACGATGTAAATGTAGCAGCAGCACCAAGAACTGATCAACCACAACAAGCAGCAGCTCCAGTTGGACCGCCGGATGATCTTCCTTTCTAAGTTTAGAACAAATAATAGCAGCTATTTAAGATATATAACTTTAAAAAATATATTTATGGATCAATGCGAAATGTGCAAAGAAGTTATGACTAAGTGTGACTTTGATTATTGCGACATATGTCCAGAGTGCTTAGATGAAGAGTAATAACAATTCAATTTAATTAAATGAATACAGAGATCAATGGATTTGCAATTGAAGATTTCAATGTGCATAAGCTTGAAGAAGGCAATAAGCAGGGTATATGCCCTCTTTGTTCTCCTGATAGAAAACCTAAGAATCAGAAAGCAAAGTGTGCTTCTTATGATTGGGATCGGGGTCTCGGTACTTGTCACAATTGTGATAAATCATTTCAACTACATACTTATCAGCGTAAAGGTAAAGCCGAAAAAGTATACATCAAACCTGAGCAAGTTGCTATACACAACGAACCTGGAATGAAAGTTGAAGAGTGGTTTAAAGCAAGAGGTATTTCACATCAGACTCTCATTGACTTAAAGGTTACTGAGGGTCCTGAGTGGATGCCACAAACACAAAAGACCGAGAATGTAATAAAGTTCAATTATTTTATGGGCGGTGAATTAACTAATGTTAAATACCGTGACGGAAGAAAGAATTTTAAATTATACAAAGGTGCTGAAAAAGTATTTTATAATATTGACAGCATTGTAGGTTTTGAATATTGTGTTATTGTTGAAGGCGAAATGGATGTGCTTGCACTACACGAAGCTGGTATAACAAACGCAGTATCAGTTCCAAACGGAGCAACACTTAATACTAACAATTTAGATTATTTAGACAGCTGTATTGATTACTTTGAAGACAAAGATAAGATTATACTAGCATGTGATTCAGATGAAGCAGGGCAAGCATTACAAGCAGAATTAATCCGTAGATTAGGATCTGAAGTTTGTTACATAACTACATTTGAAGATTGTAAAGACGCTAATGAATATCTATTAAAGTATGGCAAAGAAAGATTATCAGAACGTATTTCAAAGTCAAAACCAGTACCACTTGAAAATGTTACAACGTTCAGGGATGTTGAAGATGAAGTCACCGACTTTGTTCGTAATGGTTTTAAACCTGGCTTTCAAATTGGTTTACAAAACTTTGACGATATATTTTCGACATACACTGGTCAGTTTATTACTGTTACTGGTATACCCTCTTCGGGGAAGTCGGATTTCGTGGATCAAATGGTTGTTGGATACAACGCTAATTATGGTTGGAAAACAGCTTTCGCATCTCCGGAGAATCAACCGACATATCTTCACGCTCATAAGTTAATGCGTAAGACTTGGCAAGGTATGCCAACTAGAGATGATATTGGAGGTGATAGATGGAATCAAATAGCGGATCATTGTAATAGTAATTACTTTCACATTGACATGGAACGTTATACTTTAGATTCAGTTCTTAAGAAAGGGGCTGAGCTAGTTAAGCGTAAGGGTATAAAATGTTTGGTTATTGATCCATTCAATAAAGTTAGAGACCTTGGAGGGTCTGACGATGTTAATAGATATACAATGGAGTACTTGCAGAAGATTGAAATCTTTGCTAAGAAGTACGATGTACTAGTATTTATTGTTGCTCACCCAACTAAAATGTATAAGGATAAAGATGGTAATATCGAGGAACCTACAATGTATTCCATTAAAGGTGGAGGTGAATGGTATGATGCATCGTATCACGGTATATTAGTTCATAGGAACTATAATGATAACACCGTGAAAGCTAAGGTATTAAAAGTTAAGTTTCAAAACTTAGGTACTAACCAAGCTGAAGCGCATTTTAAATGGGAACCAAAGTCAGGTTGTTTTATTCCTCACGAGCCTTTAGATATAGGTAAAGAAAAAATGCCTTGGGAGGTATAAATGGGCAGTGGTAACAAAAAAAATGCCGTTAACATGGGTATCCCTCCATATAAAGAAGATCAGTGGGTATCGTATAGATGGTGTGTAAGAAACAATATAGCTATTGCAGCTAACGCTAAAAACAACAGCGCTTGGCATATTGATATAACACAAAACGGTAAGACTACTACAAGCCCTGAGTCTTATGGCAAGAATGAAGTATGGCAAAAAATATTTGAATACTCAAAATATTATTATGATAAATATAGAAAATGAATACAGAGGATTATTATCAGAAATACTCGACAGAGGATTGGATAAGT
>ENA-OQVM01000469-OQVM01000469.1-marine-metagenome-genome-assembly--contig:-NODE-469-length-63594-cov-5.565754_pt1 | contig 63594 bp, 57 predicted proteins | sample MGYA00237776_ERZ505498 | MGnify/ENA primary metagenome ERZ505498 (study PRJEB26159, sample SAMN06265151) | marine metagenome | isolation source: Helgoland LTER site | place: Germany:Helgoland, sampling... | reverse complement strand
CTGGCATAAGGGCCAATGTGACAGCGCTCGCCGACAACAGCTCCTTCAAGATGACAAAAAGGCTGAATGTCGGTCCCTGAGCCGATGACAACGTCTTTCAACACACAATGTGCGCCAACTCTAACGCCATCACCGAGGCTTACTTGGCCCTCGAAAACAACGTTGATATCGATCTCCACGTCAGTGCCACACGCCAACTCACCTCGAATATCAATGCGCTGCCGATCGGCCACCGCCACACCTGCGCTCATCAAGGTGTCGGCCCGACGGCATTGCAAGGCGCGTTCGAGTGTCTGCAGTTGTAGGCGATCATTAATGCCGTACATTTCGAGAGGATCATCGGTCACAGCAACAGCCACAGCAATACCTTGCTGCTGCGCCAAACCCAAGGCATCGGGTAAGTAGTATTCGCCCTGTGCATTGTCATTACCCACGAGATTAAGCAGCGCTGACAATTGTTCGACAGGGGCTGCTAAGACCCCCGTATTAACCTCGTTAATCAACGCTTGCGTCTCATTGGCATCAGCCTGCTCGACCACCGCGAGAAAATGACCTTGCTCGCTACGCAATACCCGCCCGTAACCCTTCGGATCATCAAGACGGGCAGCCAACATACTGGGATTATCCTGAGATCCGGCGATTAAGGTCTTGAGGGTTGACGCGGCGACGAGCGGCACATCACCAAAGAGCACCAACACAGCAGAGTTCGATGCACACCCAGGCAGCGCACAAGCCACCGCGTGACCCGTCCCTAGCTGCTCGGTTTGTTGATGAAAATTTAGGTTTTGACCAGCCAAAGCCTGTTCAACTGCATCGGCACCATGCCCCACCACCACATGAATTTGGGTTGGATTAAGTGCTTGGGCCGTATCAATGACATGCTGAATTAAGTATTTACCCGCTAAGGGGTGCAATACTTTTGGCCTTGAAGAGCGCATGCGTGTTCCACGACCCGCAGCTAAGATAATGACCTCAAGGTTTTTCTGTGTGGTAGTCAGAGTGATGCCTCCCCTAAAACTCGTAGTCTAGCAATGAACTCTTAATTTAGAGGCCAAAAAAAACCGCCCAAAAGGCGGCTTTCTTACTTGACGGGTTAGCCCCGTCCGGCTCGGGCTTTCAGTTTTCGCAGAGTCGCCAACTGTGCCGAAGCTTCGGCAAGCTGGGCCGAAGCTCGGCCGTAATCCAACTCACCGCTCTGATTGGCCAGGGCGTCTTCGGCGGCTTTTCGAGATTCCTCGGCAGCGGCTTCGTCCACATCTGCTGCTCGTAGTGCGGTGTCCGCCAAAATTGTCACCACGTCGCGCTGCACTTCCAAAAAACCACCCGACGCGTAGAAGACCTGTTCCTCACCACCTTGCTCGACCAACCGAACAGGTCCGGGAACCAGTGCCGTCAATAAAGGCGCATGACCGTAACAAATGCCCAGCTCACCTTCAGAACCCGTGGCAACGAGCAGCTCTACTAAGCCCGAATATATTTGAGCCTCAGCAGATACAATGTCACAGTGAATTGTCATTGCCATAACGTACTACCCCGCGAGCTTAAAGCTTCTCAGCTCTTTCCACGGCTTGCTCAATGGAGCCCACCATGTAAAAGGCCTGCTCTGGAAGGTGGTCGTACTCACCCGCTAGAATGCCCTTGAACCCGGCAATCGTGTCTTTTAAGGACACATAAATACCCGGAGATCCTGTGAAAATCTCAGCAACATGGAAAGGCTGAGATAAAAAGCGCTCTATTTTTCGTGCGCGTGACACGGTCAACTTGTCCTCTTCAGACAGCTCGTCCATGCCCAAAATCGCAATAATATCTTTCAGCTCTTTGTAGCGCTGCAAAACGGACTGCACGCCCCGTGCTACTTCGTAATGCTCGGTGCCAATAACCAGTGGATCTAACTGACGCGAAGTAGAATCAAGCGGGTCAACCGCAGGATAAATGCCTTTAGCGGCAATATCTCTGCTCAGTACAACGGTAGAATCCAAGTGTGCAAAGGTCGTTGCGGGTGATGGGTCCGTGAGGTCATCGGCCGGAACATAAACTGCTTGTATGGAAGTAATAGAACCTGTTTTTGTCGACGTAATGCGCTCTTGCAACACGCCCATTTCCTCAGCGAGGGTAGGTTGATAGCCCACCGCTGAAGGCATACGGCCCAACAACGCCGAGACCTCTGTTCCCGCCAAGGTGTAACGATAAATATTATCGACAAACAACAACACATCGCGGCCTTCGTCTCGAAACTTTTCCGCCATAGTCAGACCCGTTAGGGCAACACGAAGTCGGTTTCCGGGCGGCTCGTTCATTTGACCGTAGACCATTGCCACTTTTGACTGGTCCATATTTTCGACGTTAACAACCCCCGACTCCTGCATTTCGTAGTAGAAGTCATTGCCTTCTCGAGTTCGCTCTCCGACACCGGCGAAAACAGATAAGCCTGAGTGCTCGGTCGCAATATTGTTGATCAGCTCCATCATGTTGACGGTCTTGCCAACACCAGCACCACCAAATAGACCCACCTTCCCGCCCTTTGCGAAAGGACAAACCAAATCAATCACTTTGATCCCGGTTTCCAGCACTTCTTCAGAGGCGGCCAGTTCATCATAGGCAGGAGCGGCTCTGTGGATTGCACTGCGGTGTTGCTCTCCAATGGGCCCTTTCTCATCAATAGGATTACCCAAAACGTCCATAATGCGGCCTAGAGTTTCGACACCCACAGGTACAGAGATCGGCGCTCCCGTATTCTCAACCGATAAACCCCGGCTAATACCTTCGGAAGACCCCATTGCAATGGCCCGAACGATGCCGTCTCCTAGCTGCTGCTGCACCTCAAGCGTCAAGCCTTTTTCACTGACGGACAGTGCATCGTAAACCTGGGGCACGTTGTCGCGGGGAAATTCAACATCAATAACCGCGCCAATCACCTGTACGACTTTTCCACTACTCATCTTCCAGTCCTCTGTTTCTTTCGCTGTGTGGCCGCTGGTGCGCCACCTGTTAACTCAATATAAATACGGTGTTTTAGCCAATGGCCGCTGCACCGCTGACAATCTCCGCCAGCTCTTGGGTAATCGCTGCTTGACGCGCTTTGTTGTACACCAACTGGAGCTCATCAATTAGATCGCCCGCGTTATCACTAGCGCTCTTCATAGCCACCATCCGCGCGGCTTGCTCACAGGCACCGTTTTCGACCACTGCCTGGTACACCAGTGACTCAACATATCGAACCAATAGCGCGTCTAGTAACTCTCTGGCATCGGGTTCATAAACATAGTCCCAGTGGTGGGACAAACCGGCATCTTCTGTGGGCTTAAGAGGTAAAAGCTGCTCAACTTGAGGGCTTTGAGTCATGGTATTCACGAACTCGTTGCTCACCAAGTAAAGGGTATCAATGCGCCCCTGCACATAAGCATCTAGCATTTGCTTAACGCCACCGATTAACTGGTCCACCGTAGGTTCTTCACCCACATCCCGGACGCTCGCAACCACATTGCCCCCCACGCTCTTAAAGAAGGCCAGTGATTTTGCACCAATCAAGCAAAGATCAACCTCGATCCCCGCCTCATTTTGCGGGCGCATGCCCGCAATAGCAGCCTTAAATAAATTAATATTCAAGCCGCCACAAAGACCCCGGTCGGTGGAAACAATGATATAGCCAACGCGCTTCACTTCGCGCTGCTGCATATAGGCATGGCGATATTCAGGTACCGCGTTAGCAATGTGACCAACAACATCACGAATACGACGCGCATAAGGCTTGCCAAGTTCCATGCGGTCTTGGGCACGACGCATTTTACTCGCCGCTACCATCTCCATGGCACTCGTGATCTTCTGAGTACTTTGAATGCTCGAGATCTTGGTGCGGATTTCCTTGCCAGCAGCCATAACCGATTACCAGGCCTGAGTTGACTTAAAGGCTTCGATAGCAGACTTAAACGCCGTTTCGCGATCGCCGTTCCAATTACCATCAGAAGCAATCTCGGTCATGAGTGCCCCATGCTCAGCATGCATATACGCCAAAAGTGCGGTTTCGAAATCGCCGATCTTATCGACCGATACATCACCCAACTGATTCTCGTTGGCGGCGTAAAGCAAGACGCCCATTTCAGCGACCGACAGTGGTGCATATTGCTTCTGCTTCATGAGCTCAGTCACGCGCTCTCCATGATCGAGCTGCGCTTTTGTTGCATCGTCAAGGTCTGACGCAAACTGAGAAAAAGCAGCGAGTTCACGGTACTGGGCTAACGCCGTTCGAATACCACCCGACAGTTTTTTCACGATTTTAGACTGTGCAGCACCACCCACCCTAGACACAGAAATACCCGCATTCATCGCTGGGCGAACACCCGCATTGAACATATCGGCTTCTAGGAAAATCTGACCATCGGTAATCGAAATAACGTTAGTTGGTACAAACGCTGAAACGTCACCCGCTTGAGTCTCAATAACAGGTAGCGCCGTTAATGACCCCGTCTGACCTTTAACTGCGCCATTAGTAAACTTTTCTACGTAATCAGCATTGACCCTCGCAGCACGCTCTAAGAGTCGCGAGTGCAAATAAAAGACGTCTCCAGGATAGGCCTCACGCCCAGGTGGGCGACGCAACAACAGAGAGATTTGACGATAAGCCACTGCCTGCTTAGACAGATCATCATAAATAATTAGGGCGTCTTCACCGCGATCCCTGTAATACTCACCCATGGTACAGCCAGCAAAGGGCGCCAAGAACTGCATGGCCGCTGGATCAGAGGCGTTAGCCGCAACAACAATCGTATGGTCCATTGCGCCGTGCTCTTCAAGCTTCCGAACAACAGCAGCCACTGACGACGCTTTCTGTCCCACAGCAACATACACGCACTTAATGCCCGTGCCTTTTTGGTTAATGATGGCATCGACGGCAATGGCAGTTTTACCCACCTGACGATCGCCAATAATTAACTCGCGTTGGCCGCGACCGATGGGCACCATCGCATCGATGGCCTTAAGCCCAATTTGTACCGGCTGATCAACCGACTGACGCGCGATGACGCCAGGCGCGATCTTCTCAATAGCATCGGTTTCGTCTGTATCAATAGTGCCGCGACCATCGATGGGGTTCCCCAGGGCATCAACAACGCGCCCCTGGAGCGCAGGACCCACAGGGACTTCTAAAATTCGGCCGGTACAACGACAGGTTTGCCCTTCAGCAAGCTGTTTGTAATCGCCCAGAATAACGGCGCCCACAGAGTCACGCTCCAAGTTCAGTGCGAGACCAAAAATACCGCCCTGGAACTCGATCATTTCTCCGTACTGAACCTCATTAAGGCCGTGAATTCGGATAATGCCATCGGTTACCGAGACTATCGTACCTTCGTTGGTTGCTTGCGACGAAACGTCAAGCTGATCAATTCGCTGTCGAATGATGTCGCTAATTTCCGAAGGGTTAAGTTGTTGCATGACCTATTCCTCTGTCAGGGTGTCAACGTGCCGGCGAGTTTATTAAGCCGGCCGCGAACCGAGCCATCGATAACTACATCACCGGCCCGAATGACAGCTCCGCCCAACAAGGCCGAGTCTGTCTCTGAAGTTATAGAAACCGTCCGCTCAAAATGTCGCGTCATGGCTTCAGAAATCTCGTTAAGTGCTTCATCGCTAACCGCAAAAGCGGAAGTGACCAACACATCAACCGACGCTTCTTGCGCCGCTTTTAACTCTGCAAATAAGGACGCGGTTTCATCGATCAATTCCAGGCGGCCATTGGTCGCCATGATTCCCAAGAAGCCACGCACCTCTTTACTCAATGCATCGCCCAGCACGGTGGCCAACGCGTCAACACGCTGGTCCGCTGTTTTTGCTGGATCCCCTAAAACAGCGCGCATTGCAGGTTCCGAGCTGACCGCAGCGGCAACATTTATGGCTTCCGCCCAGGCATCGAGTGTTCCCGCATTGCGGCTAAACTCAAAGGCGGCACGCGCGTAGGGTCGCGCCAATGTTCTGGGTTCAATCATGACTAGCGATCCGCCGTTAAGCTCTTCAAGAGCTCCGCGTGTTTCGCTGCATCAATTTCACTGCCCAAAACCTTTTCAGCACCCGCCAAAGCAAGGCTGCTTACCTGGCTCATTAATTGTTCCTGAGCTCGGGCACGCTCCTGCTCTACTTCAGCAGCCGCAGCGGCCTTGACACGATCAGCTTCTGCTACTGCAGCAACTTTAGCTTCATCAATTAAAGTCGCTGCGCGCTTGTTAGCGGCATCAATAATGCCCGCCGCCTCGCGTTTGGCATCGGCCATTTCTTCGGTAGCGCGCTTCTGCGCCAACTCAAGATCATGACTGGCGCGATCTGCAGCGGCGAGGCCGTCAGAGATCTTTTGTTGACGCTCTGCCATAGCAGACACTATGGGCGGCCAGACAAAACGCATGCAGAACGCCACAAAAGCCACAAAAGCTATCAATTGGCCAAAAAGCGTTAAGTTAATGTTCACGATGTGCTCCTGTTGTCACCGGGGGAACCGGTACCTTAGATACCGGCAAACGCATGGGACGACTCTTAACCCGCAACAACAAAGATCAGGTACATGGCAATTCCAACACCAATAATGGGGATTGCGTCGACCAGGCCTGCACCTAAGAAGAAAGTACCCTGTAGTTTAGGCGCCAACTCTGGCTGTCGTGCAGAGCCCTCAATAAGCTTCCCGCCCAAAATGCCTACGCCGATGGCGGCGCCCATTCCGCCTAAACCCATCATAATGGCTGCGGCAACATAAATCATTTCCATGGTTATCTCCTGTTAGATCTAGCTTTACTTAGTTTAAAAAAAGTTATCAGTGCTCTTCGTGCGCCATGCTCAAATACACAATGGTCAGAACCATAAAAATAAACGCTTGTAGGGTAATCACCAGAATATGGAATATGGCCCAACCCACCTGAAGCAGTGCGGCTGGCAGAATCCACATCACACCCACGCTAAATAGCGCCGCTATCAAAATGAAGATCATTTCCCCGGCATACATATTCCCGAACAATCGAAGACCTAAGGAAAACGGCTTGGCAAGCAACCCAACAACTTCCATGAACAAGTTGACCGGTATAAACAGCGGATGGTTAAAGGGGTTGAGGCTTAGCTCTTTGACAAAACCAAAACCCTTAACCTTAATAGAGTAATACAGCATGAGCACAAACACGCCAATCGCCATGCCCATGGTAATGTTTGGGTCAGTGGAGGGCACAATTTTTTGATACTCGATCCCGGCAAGCTTAAGACCTTCCGGCACCAAGTCGACGGGAATAAGGTCCATCAGGTTCATTAAAAACACCCAAACAAAAATCGTTAGAGCCAAAGGCGCAATCAGCGGATTACGGCCGTGAAAAGTGTCTTTAACGGTGTTATCGACAAACTCTACGATCATTTCAACAAAATTCACCAAACCTGAAGGCGTGTCTGCCGATGCTTTCTTAGCGACGGCTCTGAACAACCAACAAAATAGGATGCCCAAGCCTACAGACCAAATCATTGAGTCAACATGGATGGCGTTGAACCCCATAGCGGCGATCTCATCTCCACCGTGAGCCGTTGTCCAAAGCCCGACATCTGTCACCACTGTGCCATCGTCACGTACAAACCCGGCTGGCAATTTGCCATACGTTAGGTTGGTAAGATGGTGGACGATGTACTCAGATACCGTCTGTTCGTGTCCGTTAGCTGCCATGTTTGACCGTTTCTTGTCCTTTAATTAGGGTTTCACTCGCTTTTGTGCTGCACCACCCCAGTGGTGATCGGTAACGCCAATAATACTGTCGCCGCTCCAGCAAATACGGCAAAAGCGTGAATTTCTGGTTTCAGCACAAATAAAAGCGCAAAACCCAAACCACACAACGCAAATTTAACCATTGCCGATGCCATAGCGTAATGAGGTCCCCGTGCAGAGGCCACTTTATGTGCCAACCAAACACTGGGAACCAGGATTATCATGCCGCCTATGAAGGCCGCTGTCGCCGCCTCCCAGCCATCAATCAAACCAAACGCTGTTATACAAACCGCCAGGCACAACGCGCTATAGACCAAAGCCAATATCAGCTGTTGGCGAACTGTCGCCATTGGATCCTGAGGCCTAACTTTGTCCAAGGCTCAACCGTCCCCAAGGCAGCGCGGGCGCAAGTCTAGTCGAAAGGCCTATGGCCTTCAACTTCTTGTTTACTAATGAATCCGGCTGAGAATGCCATCTAACTCATCAAGCGAGGAATAAGTAATAACCAGCTTACCCTGCTGCCCTTTGCCCTGAGTAATCGTTACTGAAGACCCCAACCGGCCAGACAGCTCTCGCTCCAGTCGTAGGACATCGGGGTTTGTTGCGGTGTCTGGCTTAGTTGGCTTCGAGGTTAGCCCCAAAACAGACTTAACCAAGCTTTCAGTTTGACGAACAGACAGCTGACCCCTTGCCACCTTTTTAGCGGCTTTTATCTGGGCGCTGCCCTCCAAGCCTAACAAAACCTTGCCATGCCCAGTGTTGAGATCACCCGCCTCTAACATGGCTTTTACGACGGGTTCGAGCACCAGCAACCTCATCAGGTTGGCAATGACAGGCCTAGACTTACCAACACGTTCAGCAACTTGCTGTTGGCTTAGAGCGAATTCTGTTTGCAACCGGCGCAGCGCCTCAGCCTCTTCGATCGCGTTTAAGTTCTCGCGCTGGATATTTTCAATCAGAGCCATCGCTATTGTGGCTTCGTCACTCACATCTCTAATCAGGGCGGGTATTTTCTCGATGCCCGCCAGCTGACTTGCTCGCCATCGGCGCTCACCGGCAATAATCTCCCAATGACCACCAGAAATCGCGCGAACCACAATAGGCTGAAGCACCCCCTGTGACTGGATGCTATCGGCTAGCTCTTGCAGCAGGGCTTCATCAAAGTCCTGCCTGGGTTGGTATTTACCCGGTCGAAGCATTTCCAAGGGCAAGAACTGCAGCCCCGCAGTTTCGGCACCTACTGTTACCCCCTCCTGGCCAGCGCTGGGTTCATCAGAGGTGTTTTGGTGTGCTCTAGGCGTGTCTGCAACACCCAATAGCACATCGAGATCCTTCCCCAGTTTTCCGCGTTTGGTTCTGCTACTCAATGATTACTCCCTGTGCGCGTTGCTTTGCATCATTAGCTCTGACAGTCAGCCTGTTGTTTGCTTTTGTTTTTTTACAAACTCTCCTGCCAGTGCAGCGTAAGCACGGGCACCCGAGGAGTAGCGATCGTACTGCAACGCTGGCAAGCCATGACTCGGTGCCTCAGCAAGGCGGACATTTCGTGGAATAACCGTACGATAAACCAAGTCACCAAAATGTTTGTGCAGCTGGGACGACACCTCGCCGGTCAGTGAATTTCTGGGGTCATACATAGTGCGTAAAATCCCCTCTATTTCAAGCGTTGGGTTTACCGTATCAGCGATCCGACGGATTGTCTTGAGCAACGCGGATAGGCCCTCAAGGGCAAAATATTCGCACTGCATAGTGATAATCACTGACTTAGCGGCAACAAAAGCATTTACCGTTAACATGCTCAATGATGGTGGGCAGTCGATAAGAACCCAGTCAAACCCGTCGGCAGAGGCAAGCGCATCGGCTAAGCGCCGCTCTCTTTTTTGTACGTTCAGCAGTTCGATTTCCGCGGCGGTCAGGTTTCTGTTTGCTGGCACCAGCCAAAACCCATTACTCGCCGCAGGCACAATCACGTCTTTTAAAGGCCGCTGGTCTACCAGTAAATCGTAGGCCGTCGCCTCAACTTCATGTTTGTCGACACCCGATGACATGGTGGCATTGCCTTGTGGATCGAGATCGATCAGTAGCACGCGCCTACCCATAGCGGCCAGACTCGCCGCTAGATTAACGCTGGTAGTGGTTTTGCCGACGCCGCCTTTTTGGTTGGCTACCGCTACAATTTTCATATCAACACCCTATGATTCGGCCCGTTCAGTGACGAACGGCGAGTTCAACAAGATACCTTGTCTCTTGGAGGCCAGGAACTTTGATTTCTCGTAAAGCGACGAGGTCTGCTAAATCAGCAACCTCGCTAAGTTCTGCATGCACGCCCGCTGACTTCATCGCGAAAAGGCGTCCCCGCTCTGATAGCAGGTGATGACAGGACTTCACCATTGAACGCAGGCTCGCAAACGCCCGGCTGACAATGCAATCATAACCCTGTTCAACTTCAAAACTTTCAACGCGTGTTTCTTTTATTTCAATATTAGAGAGGCTTAGCTGGTTTTTGACCTGGAACAAGAAGCGGGTTTTTTTGCCGTTGCTATCTAATAAATGAAATTTTTGCTCAGGTAGGGCAACCGCCAAAGGTATACCGGGTAAGCCCGGACCAGTACCCACATCTAAGACCGTGACCGGTGGCAGCAAAGTCGCAATAGCCAAACTATCTACGACGTGGCGGGTCACCATTGCCAGAGGATCCCGCACAGCGGTTAAATTATAGGCGCGATTCCAATGACTGATCAGCTCTATATAAGCCACAAGATCAGCGTGTTGTGCGTTGGTTAAGGTAAATTCAAGCTGTCCTAATTCGTGCTCTAAGCGAAGCGCTACTGCGTCACCCATTAGAGGCTTTTTTCATCCCGTCCTTGCGTTTTATATAGACCAGCAACAGCGACAGTGCAGCAGGTGTTACGCCAGAAATGCGTCCCGCTCTGGCAATTGTTGAAGGTCTAGAAGCGGTCAGCTTTTGTTGGATTTCGTTGGACAGCCCCCTGACATTTGCGAAGTCAATGTCATCGGGAATGACTAGCGACTCTTGTCGGTGCAACTTGGCAATATCTTGAGCTTGCCGCTCAATATAACCGGCATACTTAATTTGAGTAGTCACTTGCTCTGCGGCATGCTCGGTGGACACATAGGGCTCTCCAGATAGCGTTGCGACATCTTGAAATTCGAGCTCGGGTCGTCGCAATAAATCTGCTAGTGAGTACTCACGTACCAGCGGATTCTTTATTTTTGTCGTCAGCTGCTCGGCCTGAGCCGAGCCCGGTTGAATATAGGTGCTCTCAAGTCGCTGCAGCTCCTGATTAATTGAAGCCTTCCGTGTTGTGTACGTATCCCATTGTTCGTCACCAACAAGGCCCAAGCCTCGACCCGTTTCAGTGAGCCTTAAATCAGCGTTATCTTCCCTCAGTAACAGTCGATACTCGGCTCGAGAGGTAAACATTCGGTAGGGTTCCTGGGTTCCCAAAGTCACAAGATCATCAACTAAAACCCCCAAATACGCTTCGTCACGGCCGGGTTCCCAGGTTGATTGATCAGAGGCTTGACGAGCTGCATTTAAACCGGCCAGTAAACCCTGCGCGGCGGCTTCCTCGTAACCCGTCGTCCCGTTTATTTGGCCCGCAAAAAATAGACCCTCGATCTCTCGGGTTTCCAACGTGTGTTGTAAGTCTCTGGGATCAAAATAGTCATACTCAATCGCATAACCAGGGCGGGTAATGTGCGCAGAACGCATGCCTTTTATCGAGCGCACAAGTTCTAGCTGCACATCGAAAGGCAAGCTAGTCGATATGCCATTGGGATAAAGCTCTGTCGTCGTTAACCCTTCCGGCTCTAAAAATATTTGATGGGAATCTTTATCCGCAAAACGGTGGATTTTATCTTCGATGCTAGGACAATAACGCGGTCCGTTTCCTTCGATAACACCAGAAAATAGCGGCGACCGATCAAGACCTTGGCGAATGATGTCATGTGTTTGGGTATTGGTTTCAGTCATCCAGCAGCAGGTTTGTTGCGGATGATCCCTTCGATCACCATAGAGCGCCATTACAGGTCGTGGCTCGTCACCCCATTGTTCCTGCATCACAGAAAAATCAACGGTTCTCGAATCAATTCTAGGCGGCGTTCCCGTCTTTAATCGGCCCACTCGGGGGCATAGCTCTCGCAAGCGATCTGCAAGGCTGATTGAAGCAGCGTCGCCGGCTCGTCCACCTTCATGTTGGGACATGCCGGTATGCAGCTGCCCTCGTAAGAAAGTTCCGGCCGTTAAAACAACGGTATGCCCTTTAAACTTGAGTCCATTGCGAGTCACCGCCCCTGAAATGCGATGGCCCTCTACGGTTAGATCTTCCACCGAGTCTTGGAAAATATCGAGGTTAGGCTGGTTCAAAAGCGCCGTTCTAATGAAGTTTCTGTAAAGCACACGATCTGATTGGGCACGGGTTGCTCTCACCGCAGGCCCTTTACGGCGATTTAACACTCTAAATTGAATGCCCGCATGATCAGCAGCACGGGCCATGACACCGCCAAGGGCGTCAATTTCTCTGACTAAATGACTTTTGCCAATCCCACCAATGGCTGGGTTGCAGGACATTTGGCCCAAGGTATCGACCGCATGGGTTAACAATAGGGTTTTTACGCCCGTGCGCGCTGCAGCAAGCGCAGCTTCGGTGCCCGCGTGTCCGCCACCAACGACAATCACGTCATATTGTTGAATTAAAGCTGCCAAGCTGTGTTGCTCTGTCATTTGTCGACTGGGGAGTATAGAACCCCTAACACCAGAGTAAAGTGGTCGTTATACCGATATCTTTAAGCAGCTGTTTTGGTTGTGAGCTTACTAAGCCTCAGAAGTTACTCACATTTAAGACCTTAAGAGCTTAATAATAAAATTAGATAATGAGTAAGTAAGTTACTTTAATGCTGTTGTTATTAGGGACGTCTAAAACTGTGGAAAAGCGCCTCATAGGCAGGCAGTCACTGATATTGATGGCGGTATAAGGTGTCGGTGAACGCACATTTTTCGTCGGTATATCCGGTGTGCGACGGGTGGATAATAAAAAGTCCACTGAGTGAGTCAAAATTGGTCTATTAGTGTCCACAGGTTTATTGAACAGTTGCTCACAAGAAAACGCAAAACGACTGCTTTTAGGTACACGCGTTCTAACCTTGGGGTTTTAAGACGAACAAACCACCAGTCTTTTTGTGGATAGCCTTGGGATGGGTTGTGTATAACGCGCTCTGTTGGGCTTTTCTAGGAAGTCGGCAACCGTAAATCAAAAACGCTATTTGCCAATACAGAAACTGGAGAAAATTTCGCCCAGCAGGTCGTCACTGGAGAGTATGCCGGTGATAGAACCTAATACGTCATGAGTTTTTTTCAAGTCTTCAGCAAGAAGCTCCCCAGCACGGGCTGCAAGAAATCGCTGTTTTGCATCGGTCAGCGTTGTTAAGCCTTCTTGCAGGGCGCGCAGGTGTCGCTCCCTAGCACTAAACCGATTTTCGGTGCGTGCCGTGATACCGAGCTTTTCAAGAAGGCTTTGCTTGAGAGCATCGATGCCCTGTCCCGTATGTACCGATAGAGCAATACCCACGGTGCCTTCGTGATCAAAAGGGCCCGGCGGCCTATGGGTTAAATCAATTTTGTTAATCACCCTTATGGCACCGTCACTACTGTTAAAGACTTTGTCCTCTGAGCTGTCGTCTATGACTTCTAACAAAATATCAGCGCGTTCAATGGCACCCTCGGCACGCCGCACGCCTTCAATTTCAACAGGATCATTACTCACCCTTAGCCCAGCTGTGTCGACAACTTCAAAGGGTACGCCCTCAATCACCACGGTTTGTTTCAATAGGTCTCGGGTCGTTCCTGGGATATCAGTGACGATAGCGATGTCTTCCCCGGATAAAGCGTTGAGCAAGCTGCTTTTTCCAACGTTGGGTTTTCCTGATAAGACAAGGGTTGCACCGCCTTGTAAAATTGCGCCCTCTCGGGCCTGTTTGATCAGGGTCGTGAGTTGGTCCTGGATAAGATCGATTTTTTGATCAACATTGCCTTCGGAAATGAAGTCAATTTCTTCTTCGGGAAAATCAAGGGCTGCCTCGACAAATACGCGCAGACGGGTGATATCGTGGATTATTTGATGAATGGATGCAGAAAACACGCCGCTAATACTGGCCTGTGCTTGTTGTGCTGCAATGGTGGAGTCAGCCGCAATTAAGTCTGCGATCGCTTCGGCTTGAACGAGATCTATACGGCCATTGAGAAAGGCCCTTTCAGAGAACTCTCCCGGGTTTGCATGACGCGCTCCCAGCTCTAAGCATCGTTGTAGTAGTAGACTTAAAACAACCGGGCCGCCATGGCCTTGTAGCTCGACACAATCTTCACCCGTAAAAGACTTTGGCCCCATAAAGCCGATAACAAGGCCATCATCAATCGTGTTGCCGTGGGGGTCAAAGAACTTGGCGTAATGTGCAAAACGGTCATTAATGTTTGTGCGTTGCGTAATGAGTAATGCTATCTGCACGGCTTCTGCGCCCGATAGCCGAACAATACCAATACCCCCTTGACCAGCAGCGGTGGCGACAGCGGCTATTGTCTCTTGGGATGCCATGTTACTGGGGGTTATGGGCGTAGTGGTGTATTAGCTGGTCTCCCGTTCTATTTGTCGGGTGATGTAATACTGCTGGGCCATCGATAGTAGGTTGTTGACGACCCAGTACAAAACAAGGCCCGCAGGAAACCAAAGGAAAAAGAAAGTAAACACCACCGGTAGCCACTGCATAAGCTTAGCTTGCATGGGGTCAGGGGGTGGCGGATTCAGTTTTTGCATGAAAAACATGGACGCACCCATCATGAGGGGGAGCACAAAGTAAGGGTCCATCACGGCGAGGTCTTTAATCCATAGCGCAAAAGGTGCTTGTCGAAGTTCTACCGACTCCATAAGCACCCAATACAACGCAATAAATACTGGCATTTGCACTAAGATGGGCAGACAGCCCCCCATTGGGTTGATTTTTTCTTTCTTGTACAACTCCATCATGGCTTGGGATTGTTTTTGTTTGTCACTCGCATGCTGCTCTCGAATGGCAACCATTTTCGGTTGTACTTTTCGCATTTTTGCCATAGAGCGATAGCTGGCGGCTGATAGTTTAAAAAAGGCAGTCTTTATTAATAGAGTGAGCAAAATAATGGCCACGCCCCAGTTGATCACGACGGCCTGTATTTGTGTGAGTAACCAAAACAGCGGTTTGCCTATCCACCAAAGCCAACCGTAATCAACAACGAGCTCTAAATGTGGTGCGAGGGCCGCTAGGGTGTATTGGTCTTTTGGGCCAGCATAAAACTGTGTTGACCAGGTGTCCGATTGTCCCGGGGCAATGCGCAGCGGTGTGCTGGTAAACCCGGCAATGTTAAAGCCGTCTCGGGTCTTTCGGGTGGAGTAGGTGTGGGTTTCTTCGGCGTTGGGTACTAAGGCAGCGGTGAAGTAGTGCTGCAACATGGCAATCCATCCGCCGGTCTGTTGTGTTTTCCATGGGTCTTCCGCGATATCGGAAAAAGTGAACTTCTCATAGCGATTTTCTGGGGTTGTTGTGGCGGCGCCTAAAAAAGGCTGCATCCCAAAACCACTGGTGTCTGCATTTGGGGGTGCAGAGCTATCGCGCTTGAGTTGTGCAAAGGGAATCGACTGCCATGGCGCTGTTGTGTTGTTAACGATGTGGTAGCTGATGTCTATGATGTAACTGTCTGGGGATACGGTGAAGTGTTTCTCTACAGACACGCCGTTCGGAGTATCTTTGGCTGTTAATACGATAGTTGTAGGGGAGGTGGTTGCGGCATATGTCGGTCTTTCAGCGACGTAAACCGCTCTGCCATTGGTGTCAATACCGTCTGGGCCGACCAAGCCCGATTGCATAACATAAGTCCGTTCTTCGTTTCGCTCTAAAAGCATCAGTGGGGTGTTGGGGTCTTCAATGCGCGCCGGATATTTTATAAGGGACGTTTCAACAATGTCCCCACCGCGCAAGTCGACAACAACGTTGAGAACGTCATTACTAATAACGATAAAGTTGTTTCTGTTGCTGGCTCTCGATGCGACATTATTTTCAGCGCTCAAGGTAGGCAAAACAGTCGGGACGTCGTCGGAGTCTGCTGGCGCGTCACGGACAACAGGGGCATCACTAGCCACTGATACCGTGCTTTGGGTGCTCGTCGCACTATCGTCAAAGGTATCAGCAATTCGAGACCTGTCGTCTAGCGTATTCACAACACGCTGTTCCTTAAATGCACTCCACTCAGTGAGGAGCATAAAAGAAAGTGCGGCGGCGGCAGCGATGAGTAAGTAGCGTTGTATGTCCATGGTTTCTTCTGGGTTAGTTCATGATGACAGCCGGCTCGGGCTGTCTACGTTTATCTAGCATTTTAGTCAAAGGGCACGGGATCATACCCGCCTTCGCACCATGGATGACAGCGGCCTAGCCTTCGTAAGCCTAACCACCCGCCCTTTAACATGCCATGGCGTGTGATGGCCTCTTCAGTATAGTGCGAACACGTAGGTTCAAACCGACAACTCCGCCCTATCCAGGGGCTGAGGGTTAATCTGTACAGGTGTATGAACTTTATAGCGGTGTAGGTTAACACCGCATTGAGTTTACCGATGACATTGAGCTTCATTGGCCGTGTTCTCGCGGTTGTGCGCCATCGAGCTTTTGCCACAGCGTTGTGAGTAGAGCCCTTAATTCTTCGTTATTCAGTTCGCCCAAATTCTTTTTTGCTAGGAAAATTACGTCTCGAGGGCTGTTAAGGGGGTTGTTGCGAAAAAACTCCCGAGTTACGCGTTTTATGCGATTGCGTTGAACCGCGAAGCGCACGTTCTTCTTCGCTACGATTAATCCTAGCCTGGAATGGCTTGCGTTAGGGATCGACAGCAAAAGGGCGTGCCTAGACCCTGCTTTTAGATCGCAGGTGTCAAAAACAGTTTTGTAATCTGATCCACACAAAAGCCGTGCTTTGCGGGGGAAGGCCTGGGTGTCCTCGTTCACAGAGGTGGCCGTTTTGAATCTAGCTAACTCGTGGCGTAAACACGAAATTAACAGGCTAGCTTTTTACGTCCGCGCGCGCGACGGCGAGCAATAACTTGTCGACCACTTTTGGTCGCCATTCGAGATCGGAAGCCGTGGGTGCGTTTGCGTTTTAAAACGCTGGGTTGGAATGTGCGCTTCATGGCTGTCTGCCTGAGTCGGTAGTTGAAAGGGCGCGGAGTATACGTTGACGTTGGCACCGGGGCAAGTCTTAAGACCGCGGGGTACGCAGCGCTAAGGTACAGTAAAAAAAGTTGTTGTTACTGGGAGTGAGTAGTCACTAACCCAGCAACCCCTACAGTGTAGTCTGCCTTAGAAATATAGGCGGTATTTTGCCGGGGTTTTGTTTCTAATAAACCAAAGTTAACCACAGGTTATAAACAACACATCATTGTTCAAAGGGTTGCTTTTGGTTGCCAGACAGTATAAGCGCAAAAAAACTTATAAGCCATTGATTTTGTTGTTTAAAAAACTGTTTGCGCGGGTGGTTTTTTTGTGGATAACTAGTCCCCTAAGCGATTGTTTTCAGCACTAATAAGCGCTTTTGGCCCGAGGTTGGTCTCGAGGGTGTGTATTTGGTGCAAATTACACGCCATGGCTGTGTATAACTACTTATAACAAAAGCTGCGTCAGATTCGCAGTGTCTCGGTCGCTGTGTACTCAATAGGGTGGGCAGCTGTTTTCGGAGTAATGTGTGTCCTTAAGAGCAATGAGTACTGATTCTTGGCAGTGGTGCCTGGGTCGCCTTGAAGATGAGTTGCCACCGCAGCAGTTTAATACCTGGATTAAACCGCTGCAGGCCAACGCAAGTGAGGGTGGTGTTACTCTCGCAGCACCGAATCGGTTTATTCGCGACTTTGTTGAGGAGCGATACGCAGTATTAATTGCTGAAGTGCTTGCGGAGTCGGGTGCTCAAACCACAGACGTTACCATTATTGTGGGTGGTGCTCCCGCTGCGCCTCCAACCACAAACAGTGCGCCTGTTATTGTCAACGCCGCGGTTTCACGCGCGCCGCAGCCCTCCGTTGCGCCCGCTATCCACGTTGTGAATGAGAGCTTTTCCTCGCCACATCGAGCACCAGCAAGTCAAACGGTTCCCAGCCATCAGCATAATTTAGTCGAGGGTTATACTTTTCGTTCCTTTGTAGAGGGCAAGAGTAACCAGTTGGCGTTGGCCGCAGCCCAACAAGTGGCCGACAACCCAGGGGACTCTTATAACCCCCTATTTCTTTACGGTGGTGTCGGCCTAGGTAAAACCCATTTAATGCATGCTGTGGGCAACTCCCTGCGTCGGAAGAAACCCGACGCGCGGATCGTGTATTTGCACTCCGAGCGCTTTGTTGCTGATATGGTGAAGGCGCTGCAGCTCAATGCGATTAATGATTTCAAGCGATATTACCGCTCTGTCGATGCGTTGCTCATCGATGATATCCAGTTTTTCGCGAATAAAGACCGGTCTCAAGAGGAGTTCTTCCACACGTTTAATGCGCTCTTGGAAGGGGGCCAGCAGATGATTTTAACCTGCGATCGTTACCCTAAAGAACTTACTGGCCTAGAAGAGCGTTTAAAGTCACGGTTTGGTTGGGGGCTGACGGTGGCAGTGGAGCCTCCGGAGCTAGAAACCCGTGTTGCGATTTTGATGAAAAAAGCGGAGCAATCCGGTATTACTTTGCCCCACGATGCGGCGTTTTTTATTGCTCAACGCATTCGGTCTAACGTTCGCGAACTTGAAGGCGCATTGAAGCGAGTAATTGCCAGTGCTAATTTTACAGGCCGCCCCTTTGATATAGACCTAATAAAGGAGAGCTTGAAGGACTTGCTGGCGCTGCAAGATAAGCAAGTGAGTCTCGATAATATTAAACGTATTGTTGCTGAGTATTACAAAATTAAGCTGGCAGAGCTTATGTCAAAGCGCCGGAGTCGCTCGATCGCTCGCCCACGCCAGGTTGCAATGGCGCTCTCAAAGGAATTGACGAACCACAGCCTACCCGAAATAGGTGACTCTTTTGGGGGCAGAGACCACACGACAGTGCTGCACGCTTGTCGTAAGATAAAGGAGCTTCGCGAAACAACATCGGATATTCGCGAAGACTACAAAAATTTACTGCGTTTACTGACGACCTGATCCTTTGGGTTTGTAGTGTTTTAGGCGCTTTTCTTTTGGAGCAGTTTGACCATGAAGTTCAGCATATCCCGTGAAGCTTTAATAAAGCCCCTTAACTTGGTTGCGGGGGTGGTGGAGAGGCGGCAAACACTTCCCATCTTGAGTAATGTTTTACTCAGCCTTGAAGGTACACAGCTGTCACTGACCGGCACAGATTTAGAGGTAGAGCTGATTGGTCGCGTTGAGGTGGAGGCCGGTGCCATCGACGGTGAAATTACGGTACCTGCCCGTAAACTGGTTGATATTTGCAAATCACTTCCAGACAGTTCCCAAATAGAATTTAGTGTTGATTCAGGAAAAGCGACGGTGAAGGCGGGTCGCGGCCGCTTCACATTGTCAACGCTTCCTGCAACAGAGTTTCCTTCGGTTGATGAAAGTGCGGGGGATCAGACCCTTGAGATTGCTCAGTCTGTTGTTAAGCGTCTCATCGACCGAACTGCATTTGCCATGGCTCAGCAGGACGTTCGTTACTATCTCAATGGTATGTTGCTCGAGTTAAAGGCCGGTAGGTTGCGTATGGTTGCGACTGATGGGCACCGTTTAGCGCTTTGCACGGCTAAGGAGGCGGTTAGCACCGGTGATGCCGCTATTATTATTCCTCGTAAAGGTGTTCTGGAGCTATCGAGATTACTGGACACAGACGAGTCGATACGGCTGGTGATTGGCAGCAACCATATACGCGCTGCGAACCAGCAGTTTACATTCACGTCTAAGCTGGTGGATGGCAAGTTTCCTGAGTATGAGCGCGTTTTACCCAAATCTGCAGATAAAACGGTTATTGGACAGCGGCTTGAACTCAGGCAGGCGTTCACCCGAACAGCTATTTTATCCAACGAAAAGTATCGTGGTGTCCGGTTAAAACTCAGCGCCGACACATTGGATATTACAGCTAACAACCCGGAACAAGAGCAGGCGGAAGAGGTGGTCGCTGTTGAGTATCAGGGTGACGAGCTCGAAGTGGGTTTCAATGTGAGTTATTTGCTCGACGTTCTGTCGGTGTTAGATGGCGAGCAGATTCGTTTGTCTCTCTCTGATTCGGCGAGCAGTGCGCTACTTGAGGAGGCCGACGAGGGTGACTCGCTGTATGTGGTTATGCCCATGCGCCTCTAACCGCGTTTCTTTGGCGTAGGTTTAGCTGCCACCGCGGGTGTGAAAAAAGCGACCAATCACTGCTGGCTAGAGTCTGTTTATATTGACGGGGTGCGTAACCTTTCCGCACAGCGCCTCATTATGGGTCCTGAAATCAACTTAATCTCTGGGCGCAACGGTAGTGGCAAGTCGAGCATTGTAGAGGCGTTGTCGATGTTGTCGACGGGCCGGTCTTTCCGTTCTGCTTCGGTCCGTTCAGTGATACAGCATGGGCGAGAGGATTGCGTTGTTCAGGCTAATATTCGGTACCGTGGTGCTGTTCGGTCATTGGGTATTAGGCGGTCCAAAAGCGGTGAACTAACATTGCGCTTAGACGGGGAGCCCTTGAGTTCTTTGGCAGAGTTTGCCGCTCAAGTTCCAACGATTATTGTCGATCCATCTTCTACGGAAACGATAAGCGGGCCACCAGAGCTTCGACGCAGGCTGATTGATGGGACATTGTTCCACGTGGAACCTGATTTTCTTGGGGTTTGGCGCCGGTATCAAAGGATACTGAAGCAGCGAAATGCAATGCTCCGACGTGGTATGATGCGGGGGCAGGATCCGTGGTTAGGTGAGCTGTCTAAGGTCGGCGGTGAACTCACCGATTATCGGGCTGATTTGGTGTCTCGTTTGGGGCCGGTCTTTCAGGCGATATTGGCAGAGTTAAACGGCACGTTGCTAGATGCAGAGCTAGTTTTTAGACCGGGATGGGACGCTAGCCTTTCCCTGGAAGCTGGGCTGCTGCGAAGTGTAGAGTCCGATGTTGGTCAGGGGTTTACCCATGTGGGTCCGCATCGGGCAGATGTTCGTCTACAGTGGCAGGGTCGCCCAGTGGGAGATGTATTTTCTAGGGGGCAGTTAAAACTGGCGGTGATTGCTCTTAGGTTGGCGCAGGGCCGAGTGCTTGCCGACAGCCACAAGGGCGCGCCCTTGTATTTGGTAGATGACTTGACGGCTGAGTTAGATGAGGGTCATGCCTTACAGGTGTGCCGACTGTTGGAACAAACAAATTCACAGGTGGTTCTTACTACTGTGAGTGAGTTGGCTCAGGAAAGGTCGTGGATGCAGGGCGTAACCTCGGTGTTCCACGTGGAACAGGGATGTGTGTCAAAGGTGGTGAGTAGCACTGACGACAGCGCGGCGCGATAAAAACGTAAAAAACGGATTAAAAAATGACAGATGATTCAGCGCAAACCAGCGGTAACTATGACTCAGATAGCATCAAGGTGCTCAAAGGGTTAGATGCTGTCCGCAAGCGCCCAGGGATGTATATCGGTGATACCGATGATGGTACGGGCTTGCACCACATGGTTTTTGAGTTGGTCGACAATTCCATTGATGAGGCCCTTGCGGGTCATTGCAGCAAAATCAGCGTAGTTATTCACCCTGATGAATCTGTCAGCGTTGGGGATGATGGTCGCGGTATTCCCACCGAAATGCACGAGGAGGGGGTTTCTGCTGCTGAAGTCATCATGACGGTACTCCACGCGGGTGGAAAGTTTGATGACAATACTTATAAGGTTTCAGGAGGCCTGCACGGCGTTGGTGTCTCTGTTGTGAATGCACTGTCTGAGCACTTGCAGCTCACCATTCGGCGTCAGGGCGAATTGCATGAGCAGGTTTATCGCCACGGGGTGCCTGATGCACCACTTGCTATCGTTGGGGAGACAGAGAGCACTGGAACCTCAGTCCGCTTTAAACCGTCACCCGAAACTTTCACAAATATTGAGTTTCACTTTGATATTTTAGGTAAGCGGCTGCGAGAACTCGCCTTTTTGAACAGTGGCGTGTGTATTGAGCTTACAGATGAGCGCAGCGCCAGAACCGAGACATATGCTTACGATGGCGGCTTGAATGCTTTTGTTGAATTCCTTAATAAAGGTAAGACTACGATTAATAAAGTTTTTCACTGTGACATTACTGCAGAAGGTGGTGTGGGCGTTGAGGTCGCTCTGCAGTGGAATGATAGCTTTCAAGAAAACATACTGTGTTATACCAACAATATTCCCCAGCGCGATGGTGGCACCCACCTCGCGGGGTTTAGGGCGGCATTAACACGAACCCTCAATAATTATATTGAAAAAGAAGCCCTGGCGAAGAAGGCTAAGGTTAGCACCACCGGAGACGACGCCCGGGAAGGTTTAACCGCTATTGTGTCGGTTAAGGTTCCCGACCCTAAGTTTTCTTCTCAAACAAAAGACAAACTGGTTTCAAGCGAGGTGAAACCTGCGGTTGAGCAGTCCATGGGTAAAATTTTTGGTGAGTACCTGTTGGAAAATCCCCAAGACGCCAAGTTGGTCGTCGGTAAAATGATCGACGCTGCCCGTGCCCGGGAGGCTGCTCGTAAAGCCCGGGATATGACCCGCAGAAAAGGCGCCCTCGATATTGCCGGCTTGCCTGGAAAGCTTGCCGACTGTCAGGAGCGTGATCCGGCCCTATGTGAGTTGTACCTTGTGGAGGGCGATTCGGCAGGGGGCTCTGCTAAACAGGGAAGAAACCGTAAATTTCAGGCGATTCTCCCTTTAAAAGGGAAAATTCTTAATGTCGAGCGAGCGCGGTTCGATAAAATGCTGGGCTCGGCAGAGGTTGGCAACATTGTTACAGCTTTGGGTTGTGGTATTGGCAAGGAAGAGTTCAACCCCGACAAGCTTCGCTACCACAGCATTATTATCATGACCGATGCTGACGTTGATGGTTCTCACATTCGGACCTTGTTGCTGACGTTCTTTTTCCGGCAAATGCGCGAGTTGATTGATCGTGGTCACGTCTATATTGCCCAGCCACCCCTCTATAAATTAACGCGAGGTAAACAAAGTCAATATTTAAAAGATGAAGCTGCCTTTGACGATTATTTGACTCAAAATGCTCTTGAAGGGGCTGCACTGTTTGTGAATCAAGATGCACCGCCGATTACCGGTGAGGGTCTTGAGTCTTTAGTGACGACTTATCGCGCTGCCGGTGGCGTCATAAATCGTCTGAGTCGGGTTTATGCGCCTACCGTACTCTGGCAGCTGCCCTTCATAGCGCCCCTCGATGTTGAAGCTATGACTGACCAAAAAACCATGGAATCCTTTTGCGCCGAATTAAGTGAGCGCTTACTAACTATAAGTGATAAAGCGCAAAACTTCTCAGCCGAGCTCCGTCAAGATCCAGAGCGCGGTCATTGGTATCCCGTGGTGACTCAAGTCTCCCATAGCATTGCTACTGAGATCGTTTTGGGTAGATCGTTCTTCACCAGCAAGGATTACGCGACTCTGGTTGATTGCGGTAATAAGATCAGAGGCTTAATTGAAGAGAGCGGTTACTTCAAACGAGGCGAGAAAGTGCTTCAAACTCAGGAGTTTGCCGCTGGGTTAGAGTGGCTACTCCAAGAAGCCCGTAAAGGGACAGCAGTACAGCGTTATAAAGGTTTGGGAGAAATGAACCCTGGGCAGCTCTGGGAAACCACCATGGACCCCGACGTTCGACGAATGCTAAAGGTGACCATTGAGGATGCTATTTTGGCTGACCAAATGTTTACCACCCTCATGGGCGATGATGTTGAGCCGCGCCGTGAGTTTATTGAAGAAAATGCACTCGCCGTAGAAAATCTCGATTTTTAAAGAGTGCGAGTCAATCAATCAGCGAGAACTGGCCGTTAGCTTGCTTGCCCTTAGCTTAGGGGTATTGCCTTCTCAGTCAGTGGGGGGAGCTGCGACCGTAGACCCCGACTTTGGTTTGTACTGCCTCTGCGTAATCCCGAAGCGGGGAAAGCTCTTGAGCGACCACGGTCATCGAAGTCACTGACTTATTTTCTGGCAAGCCGCTCTGCATGCGGGTTACAGAGAAATCAAACGCCGAACTTGCTGTCTATGCCTACAATCGGCGGTGAGTCTGATAATACCTGGGCTAATGCACACAGACCGCGTTTGGCGAAATCTTTTGGTGATTTACGCTGTGCCTAACCTGACCCTGCAAGTCTCGGGTTTTTTTGTACTTGCCACAGGGTGCGCCCATGATTACAGCACTTTGCTAAGCCCCTTAAAACTGTAAAATTCAGCTATCGGGCGCCGCTCCACCAAACCCTCAGATTTTCGTTTTCGTTTACAGCGCGGCTTATTTACTCGCCCCGCCCAGCACTGCGAAATCGGCAATGCCTGTAAAAGCATTTCTCAGCGCGGCTAGCAATTCATGCCGGTTGTCCCTGACATCGGGGTTCTCGGCATTCACCATAACGTCCTCAAAAAAGGCATTTACAGGTGCCTGCAGAGACGCCAATTTTGACAGCGCCGCAGCGTAGTCACCCGTCGCTATGTTATCTGCGACGCCGGACTTTAACCCTTCTAAGCTTTCGTGCAGCAGCGTTTCGGCGGGTTGATCGAACAAGTCCACATTGGGGATGCCGGCCCGCGATTGTCCAGATTTGTTCAAAATATTGGCGACCCGTTTATTAGCAGCAGCCAGGGCAATTGCAGCCTCTGTACCCGCAAAAGCATTGAGGGCTGATACCCTTCGGTTAACTTCAGCCGGTCCCGTAATGCCAGTCGCCAGCACGGCCCTTAGCACCTCAACGGCAATATTCTGATCTTCATACCAAGATCTAAACCGGTCCAAGGTGTAGTTAGTCACAGCTGCCGCGGTATCCGGCGCCAAGGTATCGTTTGGATATTCCTGCGCGGCTCGCTCTGCTAAATCTGACAGGTTTAGTTGGGTATCTAGGTCGACCAGCAGCCTGATAACGGCCACCGCCCCGCGTCTTAATGCGAAGGGGTCTTTAGAACCGGTCGGTGCTTGGCCTATGCCAAAAATACCGACAAGCGTATCCAGACGATCTGCCAGTGCCACCGCCGAGGCCTCTGGGCTGCTGGGTAACTGGTCTCCTGAAAACCGCGGCCAGTAGTGCTCTTCGACTGCTGTAGCAACGCTTTCCAACTCACCATCATGACGAGCGTAGTGAGCGCCCGCTATCCCCTGAAGGTCTGGAAACTCTAGAACCAGGTCAGAAACCAAGTCACATTTAGCCAGCGTGGCAGCCCTTTCTGCGACCTTAGTATCTGCTCCCAAAGCTTTAGCTATCCAGCCGCTTAGGGCCGCAACCCGTCGAGTTTTGTCCGCCACACTGCCCAGCTTTTGCTGGAACACAATGCCCTCGAGTCGGGAGGAACGTTCGGCTAATGGGGTTGCTTTATCTGTTTCAAAAAAGAAAGCAGCATCACTGAGCCTTGGCCGAATGACTCTTTCATTGCCGGCAACGACAGCTGCCGGGTCGCTGCTTTCTATGTTGGATACCGTAATGAAAAGCGGAAGCAGCTGGCCTGCATCTGACACCAAATGAAAGTATTTCTGATGCTCCTTCATCGACGAAATCACTGCGCCCGCGGGAACCTCCAAGAATGCAGAATCAAAACTGCCCTGTAACGCTACGGGCCATTCCACCAGTCCAGTAACTTCATCTAACAGGCCTTCATCAACCACGGCTGTGGCATTGAGATTCTCGGCAATGGCGAGTACTTGGGACTTTATTCGGTCACGGCGTTGGTCAAAATCGGCGAGAACATAGGCGGCCAACAGCGCCTCCTGATACTGGTCAGGGGTTTCTAAACTTATCGTCTCAGGGTGGTGGAACCTGTGCCCTTGGGTATGCCGACCGGAATGTATTCCCATTAACACAACATCGATAACCTCAGCCCCTAGCAACGCCAACACCCACTGCACCGGTCGCAGGAACTCGTGGCGCTCTCGCCCCCAACGCATGCGTTTTGTTACTGGAATACTAGCTACTGCATTTGCCAGTATTTCTGGCAAGACGGCAGCTGCCTGGGCGCCACGCTCTGTTCGGCGCAGCCCTAGGCGATCGCCTTTAGCCGTGTTGATCACTGCGAGCTCGGTAACCTCGACGCCTTGCTTCTTGGCAAATCCCAATGCGGCAGGCGTCCAGTCCCCCTGTTGATCTTTTGCCGCAGCTACCGGAGGCCCCAATGCCTCAACGGTTTTGTCAGGCGCCTCGAGACTCACCTCGCCGACCCATACGGCTAAGCGGCGTGGTGTGGCAAAAATTTTGCTGTTGGCAGAGTGAAGCCCATGGTGCGCTAGGCCCTCTAGGATGCTATTTCCTAAAGCCTCCGCCATGGATAAAAGGGGGCCAGCAGGGAGCTCCTCGGTACCCAATTCAAACAATAGATCCGCGCTTTTTTGGGTCATGATTGATCTCCCAAAGCCCGCTCGCGAAGGTCAGGGTCGGCCTGAGGAAAGCCCAGCGCCGCGCGGGATTCAAAGTAACCCTGAGCCGCTGCCTTGGCTAAACTTCGAACCCTAAGAATGTAGCGCTGTCGCTCGGTCACGCCGATGGCATGGCGTGCATCGAGTAGGTTGAAGGCGTGGGAGGCTTTCATGACGTGTTCGTAAGCGGGTAGCGGTAGCTTACAGGCGACCAGTCGCACGGCTTCGTGCTCGCAGAAGTCGAAGGTTTTGAATAAGGCTTCGGTGTCGGCTTCCTGAAAATTGTAGGTCGACATCTCTACTTCGTTTTGATGAAACACGTCGCCATAGGTTACGGGACCTGCGGGAGTTTTTGCCCAAACCAGGTCATAAACGGAGTCCACGTTTTGCAGGTACATTGCAATGCGTTCGAGCCCGTAGGTAATTTCACCGGTAACGGGAAAGCACTCGAGCCCGCCCGCCTGCTGAAAGTAGGTGAATTGTGAAACTTCCATTCCGTTGAGCCAGACTTCCCAGCCCAGCCCCCAAGCACCCAACGTGGGTGACTCCCAATTGTCTTCGACAAAACGGACATCGTGCAGCAATGTATCAAGTCCTAAATCCCGAAGGCTTGCCAGGTATAGTTCCTGAAAATTACTCGGGCTTGGCTTCATAACAACCTGAAACTGATAGTAGTGTTGCAATCGGTTGGGGTTTTCACCGTAACGACCATCGGCGGGTCTACGACTGGGTTGCACGTAGGCGGCATTCCAGTTTTCGGGCCCAATGGCACGTAGAAAGGTGGCTGGGTGGAAGGTTCCAGCGCCAACTTCCATATCTAAGGGCTGTAGCACAACGCAGCCATGGCTGCCCCAGAAGGCCTGCAATCGCAGAATGAGTTCTTGAAAAGTCTCGGGAATCACTGTGAGGTCCGATAAATGTGTCAGCGCTTGATTATACCCGTGATAGGAAGGGCATAATAAGCACTGTTATTTTCGAGTAACGGCTTTTGTTTTCATTTAATGCACATTCTTTGCGCAATCAGTGCGTAACCCTTGCTTTAAAGGGGTTGCTTTGGCTGAGTTATCGGCTGCCCATCACTTGGGTCAGAGCGGCGGGGCGCGGGTTGGGTTGGTTTGTTTATCAGGCTGATGGCCGCAGTCGTCGGGTAACCGAGCGGAATGTCGCTCTCGCTTACCCCCAATTGAGTCCAGATTCCCAAAATCGCCTGGTGCGTGAAGTATTGCGCGAAACCGGTGCCTTGGCCGTTGAGATGGGACACGTTTGGCGCGCACCCTGGGCCCACACATCCTCACTGATTGAAAGCAGTGAGGGCTCCGAGTCCGTTCAAGCGGCATTGGCGTCGGGTAGTGGCGTGATCGTTTTGGGGCCTCATCTGGGCAACTGGGAAGTTCTCGGTCTGCATCTTGCAACCCTGGGCAATACGGTGGCCTTGTTTGAGCCACCCGAAATTACTGAAATTGGCGACTTAATAAAAAGTGCCCGGGAGCGCAGCGGGGGGCAGCTCGTACCTACAGATCCCAGAGGGCTTGCGACTTTGGTGCGCTGTGTGCGACAGGGTGGTATTTCAGGCATTCTGCCCGACCAAGTTCCCACAGTTGCTGCTGGTGGGCTGAACGTCCCTTTTATGGGGGTAGACTGCGGGACCACCAGCTTGGGGTGTAATCTTATTAAGCGGTCTAAAGCCAAAGCTTTTATGGGGGTAGCTCTCAGAACGCCTAAAGGCTTTAAAGTGGTTTATAAAGCTGCGCCCGATGAGGTCTACGGTGAAGATGAAGCCGCCGCATTAATCGCGATGAATGATGCGGTTGCTGACTTGATAAGGGGTCATGACGCCCAATATCAATGGTCTTATAAACGATTTCGCTGTCGACCCGATAACGGGGTCGATCACTATAAAAACCTAAAAGTTCCTCGGTCTCAATTTGAAATAAAACCGGAGCAGTATTTTTGAACAAAATAACGGGAAAGCTTGTCGCCGGCCTGATTGGCTTTTTTACCCTGGGCATTGTGGGCTTACTTTTTGGAATTGCTATTGGTCATGCTTTTGACCGCGGGCTATGGCAGGCGCTTCAGGCGGCAAGCCCCGATAATCTTGCCCGCAGCCAAAAGCAGTTCTTTGATACAACATTTACATTGCTGGGTTATGTTGCAAAATCTGACGGTCGGGTCAGTGAGGCTGAAATTGCACAGGCCGAAGCGATGTTTCGCCAGCTACGGCTTAACCCCACGCAAAGAAGTTCTGCGATACAACACTTTCGCGACGGGGCCGAGCCTGGATTTGATCCCACTGCCACGGTTAGCGCCTTTGCTGCAAGAGTTGGGCAACGTCACCAGGTGCAACAAACTTTATTTGCTTTCCTCGCAAGTATGGCTTTGGCCGACGGTGAGTTGGCCCAACCTGAACGAGAGGCGCTGCATCATATTGCCAGTTTGCTCGGGTTGCCGACACAGGCTGTCGATCGCGTGGTGGCAATGTTGGTGGCACAGTCGCGGTTCCACACCGGTGGGGCGGGCAGACAAAATATGGGAACCCCGGCACCGCGTGATCGTTTAAACGATGCCTATCAGGCCCTTGGTGTCAGCGCGTCGGACTCTAACGATGTAATTAAGAAGAGCTATCGTCGATTGATGAGCGAGAATCATCCTGACAAGTTAATTGCTAAAGGCGTACCGGATGAAATGGTTAAGTTGGGAACGGCGAGGTCTCAGGAAATATCGACGGCTTACGAGGTTATAAAATCATCCCGAGGGCTGAAATAATCCTGGGGCTATGGGCGCCAAAAAGCGGGCGTGAATAGCACCAGCAGGGTAAAAACCTCAAGCCTGCCTAAGAGCATGGCGCTACACAGAATCACCTTACCAATTTCGCTGACTGTAGAGTAATTGGCAGCCACACTGCCCAACCCGGGTCCTAGGTTGTTCATTGCTGCGGTGGTTGCTGAGAATGCAGAAGTGAAGTCTAACCCGGTGGCCAGCATCAACAGCATGATCGTGACCATGCAAACCATATAAACGGCGTAAAAACTCCAGACAGCGCTAACAACCGATGGCTGCACGCGCCGCGCGTCCAACTTCAAGGGAATAATGGCGTTAGGGTGCAATAGTTGCTTCAACTCGCGCATGCCCTGTCGGAAGATAAGCAGGAGGCGCATGGCCTTTAGGCCACCACCGGTTGAGCCTGCACAACCCCCCATAAATGAAAGAATAAGTAGCAACACGGGTAAGAAGTGGGGCCACAAAGAAAAGTCTTGGGTGGTGAATCCTGTCGTTGTGGCTATCGATACCGTCTGAAACATACCGTGGATTAAGCTTTCACTCGGTGACAGTGTTTGGGTGATCAATAAGGTTAAACATGTGATCACAATGGCTATGCCAATCACGCTACTAAAAAAACGGGTCTCTGAGTCCCGCTGGTATATTTCTAGGCTGCGCCGTTGTAAGGCAATAAAGTGCAGTCCAAAATTAATGGCTGAGGCCGCCATAAAAAAGGTACAGATTAAAAGAATCAGTTCGCTTTGAAAAAATCCCATGCTGGCGTCGTGGGTTGAAAAGCCGCCAATGGCAACCGTTGAAAACGCATGGCAAATCGCATCGAACAGTGACATGCCGGCAAGCCAATAGGCAACAGCACACAGCGTGGTTAGGCCGAGGTAAATGCCAAACAGGGCTTTGGCGGTGCCGGTGATTTTGGGCGTGAGCTTTCGGTCTTTAGCGGGGCCTGTACTTTCAGCGCGATATAACTGCATACCGCCAATGCCCAACATGGGCAGGATCGCAACGGCTAATACAATAATGCCAATACCCCCCAACCACTGCAGTTGTTGCCGGTATAGCAACAGCGATCGCGGTAGATCGTCGAGACCCGCTATCACCGTTGCGCCGGTTGTCGTTAGGCCAGATACCGATTCAAACAACGCATCAGCAAGGGACAGCGGAACCGCATCACTGGTGAGAAAAGGTACTGAGCCAAAGCTGCCGAGAACAATCCAAAACAGCGCGGTTACCAGAAACCCATCGCGAATACGAAGATCTCGGCGGGCATTTCGTGTCGGCAACCACAGGGTTAATCCGGCCAGTAGGTTAATGCCAAAGGCAATCGCAAAAGCATGGGCTGATCCATCGTTGTCTAGCAAACCAAGGATCATAGGTGGCAGCATGGCGGTGCTAAATAGCATGAGCAGTACGCCAATGATGCGCAGCGAAACGGGCAGATGCATCAGAAAAACCCGAAGCCGGGCGCAAATAGCCGCTCTACTTCTGCGATGCGATTTTGATCGGTCAGGAATAGAATCACGTGGTCGTCGGGCTCCACCGTAATGTGGCTGTGGGCAATAACCACGTCTGCACCCCGTAAAATTGCCCCGACGGTGACCCCCTGAGGCAGTTCGATCTCATCAAGACGTTTACCAATCACTTTTGATGTGCGGGCATCGCCGTGTGCGATCAGTTCAATCGCTTCAGCGGCACCGCGGCGCAGGGAGTGCACATTACTGATATCGCCACGCCTAATGTGGGTGAGTAAACTACCAATAGTGATTTGCTGGGGTGAGATCGCAATATCGATCTCCGAGCCAACAAGGTCTGCATAAGCGGCGTTAGTAATTAACGTGATGACCTTTTTTGCTCCGAGGCGTTTGGCCAGCATCGACATCATGATGTTGGACTCATCGTTGTTGGTCAGCGCGCAAAAAACATCGGTCTGCTCAATATTCTCCTGCAGCAAAAGTGAAGGTTCGTTGGCACTGCCATGGAGTACGATAGATTTTTCAAGCATTTCGGAGAGAACACGACACCGGTCGTAGCTTAATTCTAAAACCTTTACCTGATAGTCGCGTTCAAGGCGGCTGGCTAGGGTAGCGCCTATATTGCCTCCGCCGGCAATCATGACGCGGCGATAGGGTTCGTCAATCGTTCGAAGTTCGGAGGTTACTGCTCGAATATTTTCTCGAGCGGCAATAAAAAACACTTCGTCATTGGGTTGGACGACGGTCAGCCCCTCGGGAATGATTGGAGGGGCATCATGCCGAAAAATAGCCGCGACTCGTGTATCAACATTTGGCATGTGGTCCCGAATTTCTTGCAGCTGCCTACCGACAATAGGCCCGCCCTCGATGGCGCGCACGGCGACCAGGCGAATCCGGCCCTCGGCAAAATCTAACACTTGCAATGAGCCGGGGTTGGCAATTAATTGTTGGATGTTGCTAGTAACAAGTTGTTCTGGGCCAATAATCACATCTACCGATACGGCGCCACTTTTAAATAACGCCTGGGCGTTATTGAGATAGTCGGCGCTGCGGATGCGAGAGATTTTTTTCGGTGTTCGAAAAAGCGTAAATGCCACCTGGCAGGCCATCATGTTGATTTCGTCTGAATTGGTGACAGCAATAAGAAGCTCGGCATTTTCCGCCCCTGCGTTGAGCAGGGTAGAGGGATGAGCTGCATCGCCGTGCACCGTTCGAATGTCGAGTCGTTCCTGCAGGGCTCGAAGGGTGGTTGCTTGACTATCGACGACCGTTATTTCGTTCTGCTCGTCGGCTAGCTGTTCAGCTAGCGTCCCCCCCACTTGTCCGGCACCAAGAATAATAATCTTCACAGTTTTTTTGGCCTCTCTCTAGGAGGTGACATGACCTTAAACGTACTCAGCGGGATTTTCATGGTGTTTTTTACCGCAAACTAACCCAAGGGATCGGTTGCCATTTTTTTTAGCAGCGAAAAATAGAGCCCATCACCGCCATCCCAAGACGGTAAGGTTTGCCAGCCTAGGCGTGTTTTAAAGCCGGGCTGGCCTGTCAGTGGTACGACCTCACACTGGGACAGCTGTGACTGAGCCGCCTCAATAACCTGATCATTTTCTGCCTCTAGCACCGAGCACGTGACATATAACAGCCGCCCACCGGGCTTCACCAAAGGCCATAACCCCGCCAAAATATCTCGTTGCTGCTGACTGAAGGTTTGTATGTCGGAGGCTTTGCGGGTGATCTTAATGTCTGGATTTCGCCGCATCACACCTGTTGCCGAGCAGGGTACATCTGCAAGTATAGCGTCGAACTGCTTTGGGCTTAGGGTCGCACTCGCCTGCATGGCATCGACCACTTTTATGTCGAGGGGTAATTTCAGTCGAGCACTGTTTTCTTGCAGCCCCTCAAGGCGTTGATCACTGATGTCTGCAGCCAGTACTTGTGCCGTGGGCGCGCATTCAAGCAGGTGGCAGGCCTTGCCACCGGGTGCGGCGCAGGCATCAAAAATAGCTTCGTGATTTTGCGGTTGTAAAAATTGGGCTGCCAATTGAGCCGAGGCATCCTGCACAGAGCTCCACCCTTCAAGGAAGCCTGGAATACTCGACACGGGTCTGGGGGTTTCTAGGGTTATTGCAGTAGCAATATGCGGGTCGCTAACGGCGGCGATATCGGCATTCAACAGCTGTTTAACGTAGTCATCCCTAGACACCTGCTGCAGGTTTACGCGTAGCGTCATAGGTGGATGTTCACGGCTCGCACGAGCAATGTCACCCGATTGCTCAGGCCACTGTGTGCAGATAGCTTCCCAAAGCCATTGTGGTAGTGCGCTGCTTTGGCTTGGAGTGAGTTGTTTTTCAAGGGCGTCTTTTTGTCGCTGATAATTACGCAGGCAGCCATTGATAAGGCCCGCCGCCCAGGGTTTCCCAAGGCCTTTAGCGGCTTCAACAGTTTCACCGACGGCCGCATGAGCGGGCACGTTAAGGGCAGATAACTGATGGATGCCTGTCAGAATGAGGCACAGAATATCGGCGTCTTTTGCCCGGGGTGGTTTGCGAAGTAGCTGTGACGCAATGCCCTCCAGTCTTGGCCACTCTCGTAAGGTGCCATAGACCAGTTCTTGAACTAGCGGTCGATTTTCAGGGCTCAGCGGTTCGAGCCCGTTGGGTAAGGCCCTGACAAGGGATTCGCCGCCACATACAGCCGCAAGAATGCGCGCCGCAACGGCTCGAGTTGTTAACTGTGTTTTCAAGGTGGGCTGCTGTGGTTTGTGAACTGCTGATCGTTAGCAAGTTGGGCGCTTCGGCCGTTGAGCAAATCAGCGGCGGATAATGCTTTAGAGCCAGGAAATTGCGCGACTGTAATGTTAAGGGCGCCGCTGCCACAGGCTACAACAATACCCTGGGCGTCTGATCCAATGATTTGCCCCGCGGTGCTGTTGTGTGGTGTCGGCAGCGCAGTGGCCTGCCATATTTTGAGGCGCTCTGTACCCAGATAGCTGAAGCAGACCGACGTGGGGTTGAAAGCGTGAATTTTTTGAGACAGCGAGTTTGCATCGAGTGTCCAGTCAATCTGGGTCTCTTCCTTGACGATTTTTGCAGCGTAGGTGGCGTCGCTATCCTCTTGAGGGCTGGCTTGGGCCAGGATCTGAGGCAGCGCTTCAAGGACCTCCAGTAGCAGTCCGGGCCCAAGCTGGATGAGGCGATCATGAAGTGTCCCGCTGGTTTCTGAGGCCGTTATTTCCAGCGTGCCCTTGGCAATCATAGGGCCCGTATCAAGCCCAGCCTCCATTTGCATAATCGTGATACCCGTATGGGTGTCACCTGCTTCAATAGCGCGCTGTATTGGCGCAGCGCCACGCCAGCGTGGAAGCAGCGAAGCATGAACATTGAGGCAACCATGAGTAGGGATATCAAGAATAGATTGCGGAAGAATAAGCCCATAGGCGACGACCACCATAATCTCTGCATTCAGCGCCCGGAGCAGGTTATGGCTCTCGTCAGTCCGCAAAGACGCAGGTTGCAAAACCGTAATCCCCGCAGCTTGTGCTCGGCGCTTTACCGCTGAGGGCTGTAGCTGTTTGCCCCGACCTGCGGGGCGATCGGGTTGTGTCAGCACGGCGCAAACGTCATGGCCTGCTGCAATGACCGCATCGAGATGAGCGGCGGCAAATTCTGGCGTGCCCGCAAATATTACCCGCCTAGCGGTGCTCATAGGCTAGTCACGCTGGCGCTGGGCTTTTTCAAGTTTGCCACGAATGCGTTGTCGCTTTAGGGGTGAGAGGTAGTCAACGAAAAGCTTACCCTCTAAATGATCGATTTCGTGTTGCAGACAAATGGCCAAGAGGCCATCGAGATCATCCGAAAACGCTTCTCCCTCACGATTTATTGCCGTCACCCGAATCCGTTCAGGTCGCCGGACGGTTTCGTAGAAGCCGGGGACGGAGAGGCAGCCTTCATCATATTCACCAAGATTATCATCGAGGACTTCAACGACCGGATTAATAAAGACCTGAGGTTGGTCTTTGGTTTCCGACACATCAATAACGATCACGCGTTCGTGAACATCAACCTGAGTGGCGGCTAAGCCTATGCCGGGGGCGTCATACATGGTTTCCAACATATCGTCGGTTAGCTGCTGCACCCGGGCATCGACCTGCGTGACAGGTACAGCAACGGTACGTAGTCTTGGGTCTGGGAATTCAAGAATCGACAGTATTGCCATGGTGTGGGCCGTGACTTTGCAGTGGCTTGTAAGGGTATAAGATGGCAGCATTTGCGCTTGCCAGCGCGTACCCACCGGATCAGACTTGTATTATAGCGTCAGTCGAGGGCTTTCGTCCTAGCCGGCAGATTGTGCATTTTTGTAATGTGCATTTGACTAAAAGCGATGATGGGTCACCAGTGATGGCATTGAGTGCAACAGAGACCGTAGCAAACATAGAGGACAACCCGATGGTGAACCGATCTGTTGTGGGGGGAGATAGACGCTTTCTATCTCAGCTTGTGGGCCTGCGTTTTTTATGGGTTTTGTCGATAGCATTTGTTTCCACGCTATCTTTCGCCCAGTCACCCTCACCAAAATCACCCACGCTGAAAAATGACGTGCCCCTTAACTATGTCGTTCAGCAAGGCGATACGCTGTGGGGTATCAGTGGGGTCTATTTGCAAGAAGCTTGGCGCTGGCCTGAACTGTGGGATGCCAATCCGCAGCTCGACAATCCCCACCGAATCTATCCCGGAGATGTCTTAGCACTGCGCTGGGAAGGCGGGCGTCCACGATTGGCGCTGGCGAGCCGCGGAGGGGTCAAGCTCTCCCCCAATGTTCGAAGCCAGGCGCTTGATACGGCCATTCCGCCTATTCCCCGTGATCAGATCGACCCGTTTTTGCGCAATAATCGAATTCTCGAGTCTGGGGCGTTTCCCGAATTACCCTACGTCGTCGCTGGGGATGCCCAACGTATTATTAGTGGCCTAGGCGACCGTATTTATGTGCGCGGACCGATTGCCAGTGGTGACCAAGTTTTTGGCATTATTCGGGAAGGTAGCCCGGTTGTAGACCCAATAACCCAGGAGGTTTTGGGGATTACAGCGTCGGATATTGGTAGCGCCTCGCTGACCTCTACTGCACCCGAGGGGGCGATGGGCGATGTTAAAGAGTTCGAAATTACGCGTATGACGGAAGAGATTCGGATCGGTGATCGGCTCATTCCTCTGCAGCAAGGCGTTATGGATTCTTTTTTCCAGCCTAAATCACCAGATACTGAAATTGAAAACGGGTTCATGGTCGCCGTGAGTTCGGGTGTGACCCAAATTGGCCCCATGAACATTGTCACGATTAATCTCGGCAGTCGTGAAGAGCTGGTGGTTGGCGATGTTCTTGCTATTTACCAAACAGGTGAGGTTGTTCAGGATCCTTTGAACCAAGAGATGCTGTCATTGCCCGATGTCAGGGCTGGGGTTTTGATGGTTTTCGCTGTTTATGAAAAAGCCAGTTTTGGGTTGGTGCTGACTGCAACCCGGCCCCTATCCGTTGGCGATAAAGTCAGGAACCCCTGACTTCCGTCCCTAGTCTGGAGGGGCCAACATAACAGTGGCTCAAGTTACTTAGGCTCACGTTACTTAGGCTCACGTTACTTAGGCTCACGGTACTTAGACTCACAATCTTAGGCTCAGGGAAGAGCAATATGACTTATAGGCTCGCAAGGAATGCGGCAGCTGACCAGCTTTGGTTTGATTTTCTCACCACGACGAAGCTAGATCGTGCTTCAAAACGAAAATTGCTGACGCAGGGTTTTTCGCCTCCAGAGATAGCCGAGGTAAATGGCGCATTGGATTTCAGCAGCTCTGAAATGCAGACGCTGGTGAACGCCTCCCAAGGCCAAAATATTGCGACAACAAAACCTTTAATGGCCTGTCACTTACTTCCCTGGGGTAAACAACCGGCGGGCGGTTTTGAGTACCCAGTGCTACTGAGAGAACTCTCTGATGCTCCCCTTGCCCTGTTTGTCAGTGGCGATCTCAACTGTTTAAAGCGTCCAGCTATTGCCATTGTCGGCAGCCGTCGACCTTCTCGGGACGGCCTAAAATTGGCCGACCGGATGGGCTATGAGTTGGCGGGGGCTGGTTTTCTGGTGGTCAGCGGCTTGGCTCACGGTATTGATGCCGCTGCTCATCGGGGCGCTTTGCGCAGCGGTGGTCAAACACTAGCGGTTATGGCAACCGGTATGGATCGAATATATCCGGCTAACCATTACCGGCTTGCGGAAGCCGTGGCGGCTCAAGGGGCGCTGGTTAGTGAATTTTGCCCAGGGGTAGCGCCACACCGGGGACACTTTCCAAGGCGCAACCGAACTTTGTCGGGGCTGTGCCTCGCGACATTGGTTATTGAAGCCGGACGCCCCAGCGGCTCGCTGATTACGGCCAATGCGGCGGTGCAGCAAGGCCGAGAGGTATTTGCTGCACCGTGGTCACTGTTTCATAAGGGCGGTGCTGGCTGTCTGCAGCTGTTGTCTCAAGGCGCGCAACTTTTAGACACGCCAGTTTCAGTCATTGAGCAGCTTGCGGTCCATTTGTCGGGATGGGCCACTCTAACTACGGCGCCCTCTGTGGATCAAACTATCGCTGGCAAAACAGCCCCCTTAACATCACTAGACCCAATAAAACGGCAAGTTTTAACTTTGCTAGGTGACGGTGAGCACGACTTGACGTCTCTTGCTGAGGCGCTGCAGTGTTCCACTAAAAAGTTACTGATGCTGGTGACACAGCTTGAGCTTCAAGGTTATGTAGAGCAGACTTCCGCGGGGTTTAGGGCGGTGAGGCATTTGTGAAGTTACCAGCGCAGCGCATGAATGAGGTGGTTCGACAGGTCGAGCAGCAAGGTGTTGTTGCCTGCCCCGCAGAAGCGGTTTGGGGTTTAACCTGCGATCCGCTGTCGGAAGAGGCGGTATTGCAGCTGTTGGCCATGAAGCAACGCTCCGTATCTAAGGGTCTAATTATCGTGGCAGCATCTGCTCATATGTTAGCCCCTCTTTTGGCGCCTTTAAGTTCAGCTCAGCGCTATGAGCTGGAGCTTAGCTGGCCAGGCCCCAATACTTGGTTGGTGCCTAATTGGGGTTTATATCCCGATTGGATTACCGGAGAAAGCGAGGAAATAGCAATTCGCGTAACAAAAGCACCGGCGCTGGCCTCGCTGAGTTATCGACTAGGCAGGCCTTTGGTGTCTACATCGGCCAACCCAGCCGGCGCTCAGCCGGCGCGTCATAGTTTTCAAGTGGTACGTTACTTTGGCCAGGGGCTGGTGCGGGCGCCGGGCGTGGTTGACTTAGAGGCGACGCCATCAACAATACGACGGGTGGGTACGGGTGAGGTGCTTCGCGCCTGAGTGAGCGTGGAAATCGGTGCTGGCGGTGGGCACACATCAATAACAAACGGGGAGTTTATGGACATTAATGCGGTTGAGCAGTATCTGAGAAATCTGCAAAAGAGTATTTGTGACCGATTAACGGCTATTGACGGTTCCGGGTCATTTGAAGAAGAGTCATGGGAGCGTCCCGAGGGTGGTGGGGGGGTCAGTCGTGTCCTTGCCGGGGGTAGTGTTTTTGAAAAGGCAGGGGTTAATTTTTCTCATGTGAGGGGGGAAAGTTTACCCGGGTCGGCGACCGCGGTTCGACCGCAATTAGCCGGACGCAGTTTTCAGGCAATGGGTGTCTCTTTGGTGATTCACCCGAACAACCCCTATGTGCCAACGGCTCATGCCAATGTTCGTCTGTTTGTGGCCGAGCAGCCGGGTAAAGAACCCATTTGGTGGATGGGGGGTGGTTTTGACCTAACGCCCTATTACGGGTTTTTTGATGACGCCGTTCATTGGCACCAAACAGCTGCCGACGCCTGTGAGCCCTTTGGCCCCGAGGTTTATTCAAAATATAAGCTGTGGTGCGATGAGTACTTTCATCTTAAACACCGCAACGAGCCCCGTGGTGTCGGGGGGCTCTTCTTCGACGATCTCAACGAGTGGGGCTTTGATAAGACGTTCTCTTTTATGCGCAGTGTGGGCGATCATTTTCTTGAGGGTTATGTTCCCATTGTTGAGCGCAGGAAGGATGAAACCTGGGGTGAGCGCGAGCGCCAGTGGCAACTGTACCGCCGCGGCCGCTATGTGGAATTCAACCTGGTTTATGATCGTGGGACCTTGTTTGGTTTGCAGTCTAATGGCCGCACAGAGTCTATCCTGATGTCGCTACCGCCGCTGGTGCGATGGGAGTACGGGCATCAGGCTGAGCCCGGTAGTCCCGAAGCCGATTTAACCGATTATTTTTTGGTGCCTCGGGATTGGCTTTCCGAGGCTAAAGCGGGAGCGCCTTCTTGAATACATCCCAAGATCGCTACGCCGTTTTCGGTAATCCGATTAAGCACTCAAAGTCTCCGGTTATTCACCAAGCTTTTGCTGAACAGCTTCAAGAGTCTTTAAGTTACAGGGCTGTACGTGTTGAACATGAACAGTTTGAAGATAAGGTTCACGGATTTTTTCAACGCGGCGGCAGCGGCCTCAATATCACCGTTCCGTTTAAGGAGCGCGCTTTTGCTTTGGCCGATTCTTCGAGCGCGGCGGCGAAGCTGGCCGGTGCGTCCAATTGTTTAGTGCCTCAAAAAGAGGGTGGTTTACACGCCGCTAATACCGATGGTGTTGGTATGGTGAGGGACATGGTGGCAAACCTTGGCTGGCAGTTGCAGGGCCGTCGAACGTTGATTATCGGCGCCGGCGGCGCGGTGCGGGGAATTATTCACCCACTGTTGAGTGAGCGCTTAGGCTCGCTGACCATTGTAAATCGTACGGAATCTCGAGCTGCGCTACTGGCCGAGAGGTTCTCCAACACCGAAGTCACCATAGCAACCGGGGGGCTGGAAACGGTGGCCGGCGGCGTCTTTGATTTGGTCATTAACGGTACCAGCGCGAGTTTAGACGATGAAATGCCCAACTTGCCCGCCGTTCAGTTGGCGCCTAAATGCTGTTGCTATGACCTTGTCTATGCCGCGCAACCCACGGCCTTTATGCGCTGGTCTGCGGCGCAGGCGGCATGGGCTATTGCTGACGGCCTGGGCATGCTGGTTGAACAGGCGGCGGAAAGCTATTACTTGTGGCGAGGGCAGCGTCCGGGCACTGAGTCCGTAATTAGCAGTTTACGCCACGGCCTCATGGCGGGTTAATTAAGTTGGCGCGGTATCGTCGAGGTATTGCTGCTTGAGTCGTGCGTAGTTCTCGGCACTGTACGTTAAAAATTTGCGTTCTTTTTCGGTTATTTCTCGCATGGGTTTGGCGGGGCTGCCGCCATAAAGCCAACCACTTTGTAATTTTTTGCCGGGTGTGACAAGCGCACCACCAGCAATCATAACCTCATCGGCAACGATGGCGCCGTCCATGACTATTGCACCCATTCCCACTAAAACGCGATCGCCAAGGGTGCAGCCGTGTAAGACGGCTCGGTGCCCCACGGTCACTTGGTGACCAATAATGAGGGGGTGGCCTTCGGGGTTGAAGTCACCGGCATGGGTAATGTGGAGCACCGAGTTGTCTTGAATGTTTGTGCCATTACCGATGCTGATCCGATGCATGTCGGCGCGTATTGAGCAGTTGCCCCAAATACTCACGTCATCTCCCAACTCAATGTCCCCCAGCACCACAGCACTGGGATCGACCATCACCCGCGCACCAATACGAGGCTGGGTACCGCACCAGTTTCTGATATTGTCTTCTGCTCGATAAGAAACTGTTCGCATGTTGGGTACCTCGCAAGTCTTTTAGAATACTGGGGAAATCTGGCCCTATTAGACATTAATATCGGAAACGTTTGCCATGACTGAAAAAGAAACACCCCAGCCGAGGCGGTTTATTGCCGGCGCCGTCTGCCCCCGTTGCGGTGTCATGGACCGAATCGTCGTCAGTGGTGACGGCGTGACCCGGACGTGTATCGACTGTGGATTTAGCGACGAAAGACCGGGTGATACCCCCTCGCCGTTATCAACCCGGGTGTCTCGACCTGCGGCGCGGCGCGTCGAAACGCCTTCAGATGTTGTGCGTCTTATCGATCCTAACGACAAATCATAGGGTGTCTTACCTTAGAGGCCGCCGCCGAGTGAGTTATCAAATCAAGATATAGTGGCAATTTCTATTTCTACCCACAATATACGCCATTGCGATGCCCCGCCTAACAGGATTTGCCGGAATGATAGTGAAAAACACCGTCAACGCTGTGTTTATCGCATCATTGGTTTATAATTCGCGGCGCTTTGGTCAGAGCAACACAATCGGCCATAGTGAGACCGCTCCACTACAACGTGGAGGGTCTGTAAAGATTTGGGGGAACACTGATCGTTTCAAGCTGCCCACACCTCGCGTGGTGGCAGTGGTGCGCGATCAGAAAACACTATAGGCGCCGGCCCCTGCGTCATCGTGGAGAGGCTGTGATGTCGATCAAGAAAAGCTTAATGAATGCCGGGGCAGTACTCTCAGCCCTACCTTTTGCGGCCCTGGCTCAAAATCAGGTGAACATGTCTCCTGGTGTGACCAAGGTGGGCGCAGAAATTTATGACCTTCACATGTTAATTATGATCATTTGTATTGTGATCGGAATTGGCGTGTTTGGGGTGATGCTGTACTCCATTGTTTACCATCGTAAGTCCAAAGGGTTCGAGCCCTCGCAGTTTCACGAAAGCACTAAAGTTGAAATTGCCTGGACTGTGGTGCCCTTTTTGATTTTGATTGGTATGGCTGTCCCTGCGACTTCGACTTTGCTTGAGGTCTATGACAATGACGATGCCGAACTCGACATTCTGGTAACGGGTCATCAGTGGAAGTGGCGCTACGAATACCTCAACGCCGATGGCGAAAACGTATCGTTTTTTTCCAACCTAGCCACGCCTCAGGAAGAAATTTATAACTCCGAAGCCAAGGGCGAACACTATCTTTTAGAGGTGGATGAGCCTTTGGTCATCCCGGTTGATACAAAAGTGCGTTTTCTCATCACGGCCAACGACGTGATTCACTCGTGGTGGGTGCCTGAGATTGCTGTAAAGCGCGATGCAATTCCCGGATTTATCAACGAAGCGTGGTCCAAGGTAGAGCAGGAAGGCATTTACCGCGGGCAGTGCACAGAGCTTTGCGGCTCCTACCACGGCTTCATGCCGATTGTGGTTCACGCGGTCAGCCAAGACGAATTCCAAGGCTGGATGTCGGCGAAGCGCGCCGACAAAGAAGCACAGGTTGCCGCTTCATCGGTCGACCTTAGCCTAGAAGCCCTCATGACCGAGGGCGAGTCGGTTTACAACACATCTTGCCTTGCGTGCCATGGCGCTCAAGGTGAGGGCGGCGTGGGTAAAGCCATTGCAGGTAGCTCTATAGCGATGGGCGACTTGGGTGTGCACCTAGACGTCGGTATTAAAGGCGTTGCGGGTACCGCTATGCAGGCTTTTGGTGCTCAACTCTCGGATGTTGAAATGGCCGCGGTAATTACCTACCAGCGGAACGCATTCGGCAACAATACAGGCGACGTGGTACAGCCATCCGACGTCGCGCAACACAAGCAAGGTTAAGGGGAGATATAAAGATGGGCGATCATCATCACGGCCCGGCCAAGGGTCTGTCACGCTGGCTATTTACCACTAACCACAAGGACATCGGCACGATGTACCTTTGGTTCTCCTTTGCCATGTTCATTTTGGGCGGCACCTTTGCCATGATTATTCGGGCTGAGTTATTTCAGCCAGGTATGCAACTGGTAGAGCCCGGGTTCTTCAATCAGATGACCACGCTGCACGGCTTGGTTATGGTGTTTGGGGCCATCATGCCGTCGTTTGTGGGACTGGCTAACTGGCTTATTCCCATGATGATTGGCGCGCCGGATATGGCGTTACCCCGAATGAACAACTGGAGCTTTTGGATTCTGCCACCAGGATTTCTGATGCTGGCCTCCACTTTGTTCATGGAGGGCGGAGCACCCGCATTTGGTTGGACATTTTACGCGCCGTTGTCGACGACTTATGCGGCGCCTTCGGTCACCTTCTTTATCTTTGCCATTCACGTTCTTGGCATCTCATCGATTATGGGATCCATCAATATTATTGCGACGATTATGAACATGCGTGCTCCCGGCATGACCTACATGAAGATGCCGCTGTTTGTGTGGACTTGGTTCATCACGGCGTTTCTGTTGGTGGCGGTCATGCCAGTATTGGCGGGTGCGGTAACCATGATGCTCATGGATATACACTTTGGAACCAGTTTCTTTTCTGCTGCGGGCGGCGGTGACCCCGTATTGTTCCAGCACATTTTCTGGTTCTTCGGGCACCCTGAGGTTTACATTATTATTCTGCCCGCCTTTGGTGTGGTTTCTCAGGTGATTCCTGCTTTTTCTCGCAAGCCGCTCTTTGGCTATGCCTCAATGGTGTACGCCACCGCTGCAATCGCCATTTTGTCATTCGTTGTCTGGGCTCACCACATGTACACCGTGGGTATGCCGGTAGCGGGTGAGCTGTTCTTTATGTATGCCACTATGTTGATCGCCGTGCCCACTGGGGTGAAGGTGTTCAACTGGGTCAGTACCATGTGGCGGGGCGCTTTGTCCTTCGAAACGCCCATGCTCTTCTCGATTGGCTTCCTAGTGCTGTTTACCATTGGTGGCTTCACCGGCTTGATGTTGTCCATCGCCCCTGCTGATTTCCAGTACCACGACACCTACTTCGTTGTGGCGCACTTCCATTACGTCATGGTGGCGGGAGCTGTCTTTTCGATGACGTCAGCGGTGTATTTCTGGCTGCCCAAGTGGACTGGCCGCATGTACAACGAAACCATGGGTAAAGTGCACTTTTGGATAAGCTTTGTCGGCTTCAACGTCACTTTTTTCCCACAGCACTTTGTCGGTTTGGCAGGCATGCCACGCCGCGTACCGGATTACGCTTTGCAATTCGCCGATTTCAATATGATGTCGTCAATTGGCGCGTTTGTGTACGGAGCCAGCCAAATCATGTTCCTCTATAACGTGATTGCCACGATTGTATCGGGCGAGAAGGTGTCTGATGAGCAGGTCTGGGACGGCGCTGAGGGGCTGGAGTGGACGTTACCAACGCCTGCGCCATACCACACGTTTGAAGTTCCCCCGAAAATTGATGCTACGCCGGCTCACGGTTAACCGGGACTGGTTTGGTGCTTAGACTGAGTCGAAATCCAAGCGCAGACACCGCCATGAAATTAGCGGCGGTGGCCTGCGCCATGTTTGCTTTCGTCTTTGTGGTTATGGTGCCGCTATATGATGTGCTGTGTGACGCCCTGGGCATCAACGGGAAAACCTCAGGCGTTGCCTACACCGCTGTTCCCGCTGCGGTTGATACCAGCCGTGAAGTAAAAATTCAATTTATCGCCACCAACAACGACGGCATGCCCTGGGGGTTTCGGCCTCAGGTAACGGAGCTTACGGTGCATCCCGGTGCCGCAACAGATACAATCTTCTTTGCTGAAAATCCCACCCAATTGCCTATGATTGCTCAGGCAATACCCAGCGTAACGCCTTCGCGCGCCGCGGGCTATTTTCACAAAACAGAGTGTTTTTGCTTTGATCAGCAACCCCTAGAAGGGCTGGCATCGACTGAGATGCCGCTGCAATTCGTCGTGGATCAGGATCTCCCGAAAGATATCCGCACCATAACGTTGTCTTACACACTCTTTGATGTCACAACAATGGCCGGCGGTACGATCGCCGCCCGCTAAACCCGACTCACCCGACGTGAGCGGAACGATGGAGAACTAACATGGCAGCCACTGAACATGCACCCGCCGGGTACGAGAAATATCATGTGCCCGACAGCTCGAGTTTAGCTGTTCGTGCGACGGTAGGTTTGATCCTGACGGTCTTTGGAGCTGGCTTGCTCCTCAATGATATGACCTTTGGTGAGACCCATGAAGCGGGTAACGCCAAGTGGGTTCTGGCGGCTGGTCTGGTGTTTTTTATTCTCACGCTGGCGAGCTGGTTCCGCACCACTATTCGAGAAAACATGCAGGGTATGAATAGCGCTCAGTTGAACCACAGCTACGTGCTGGGCATGTTTTGGTTTATTTTTTCCGAGGTGATGTTTTTCGCGGCTTTTTTCGGAACGCTGTTTTATGTGCGGCAACTCGCGGGTCCTTGGCTTGCGGGGGAAGGCGACGGCGGGCGTATGAATGGTCTGCTTTGGCCAGGGTTTGAGTTTTCTTGGCCACCCACCATTACGCCTCAGGAGGCGGTAGGTGGCACGGACGTGCAGCCGATTGCCAATAACGGCGCCTTCCTAACCCAGGAGCGCAGTATGAGTTTTGCTGACGCCCACCACTGGTATCAATGGCTGCCCATGTGGAACACGATCATCCTGTTGTCATCCAGCTTCACGGTGCACATTGCGCACACGGCCCTGTTAAAAGATCAACGTAGCAAGTTCAATCTTTGGCTGGGCATTACCGTCGCGCTGGGCATTATCTTCGTGGGACTACAAGCCGCAGAATATTACGAGGCTTATGCCCTATTTGGCCTTACGTTGAACTCTGGAATTTACGGGTCAACCTTCTTTATGCTGACGGGTTTCCACGGTTTCCACGTTTTCATGGGTATGACAATGCTGTTGATTCAGCTGCTCCGTTCCGTAAGAGGCCATCACTTTACGGCTTCTGACCACTTTGGATTCGAGGCTTCTAGCTGGTATTGGCACTTTGTGGACGTGGTTTGGGTGTTTCTCTTCCTGTTTGTCTACATCTTGTAACCGTACCACGCTCAATACTGAGCGTTAGGTGAGGCGCTTATGATTCACCCTAACGCTCAATTGGTTGTTCATCTCGCTCAATTGTGCCGGCATCCCAGGGGTTCCTATTGCCCAGCTGCCCGGTGGCCACGCCAAATATAATGGTGATGATGAGGGCGGTTGCCAAGCCCAGGCGTATGCCCAACGACGTGAACAAACGTTTTTTCTCGAGATTTCCTTGGTCTACCATCAGAAAATAAAGTCCGGAACCCAGACTAATGACCAAAGCCAGCATAAGTAAGATGATTAATGTTTTTAGCACCGCAGTGTCCTCAGGGTATTGAACGGTAGTGACCGCTCGCTTACATCAAATTGTATTGGGACCATTGGAGCTTTTGTTCGAATGGCGTTTAACAGTGTTTACGTTGCTGCTGTTTCCCGGATTGCTTTATCTGGGGTTCTGGCAACTGGATCGCGCTGAGGAAAAACGAGAGTTGGCGCTTCGCAACGCCCAGCGACAAGACATGGTAGCACTCTCCCACCGTGAGCTGTTTCAACTGCCTGCCCAGACTGCATTGCCTGCATCGGAGTTGACACAGCTAGCCGATCGCAAGGTGACCGTTACGGGATACCTGAACCCAAAAGATTATGTGCTGATCGATAATCGCATCAACAATGGCCGCTTTGGTTACGAGGTGGTGGCATTGATAGCGACCGAAGAAGGGCGTGTGCCGGTCAATTTCGGCTGGATAGCCGGGGATTCCGCCCGCCGCAGTGTACCTGAGCCCAATCTAAGCGAAGGCGCGGTTCAGCTTGCGGGCCGCATTTATATTCCCACCAGCGCCGCTTATTTATTAGAGCCACAAGCCCCGCCGGCAGATTTTCCTGCGGTAGTACAAGATTACGATGCAGCCAGCTTTGCCCCAGCGCTATCTCAGCGGATAAACGAGCCCGTGCTGTCGGTGCTGGTGCGTATTGCTTCTGAAGACCCTTTAGCGTTTTCCGCAAATTGGGCGGTTATTAATCAATCCCCCGAGAAGCACACCGGTTATGCGGTTCAATGGTTTACCATGGCGGGAGTTTTGCTGCTCGCTTTTATGCTGCGTAGCTCTAACCTGCTGAGTCTCTTACGTGGTGGTAAGGCCCGCCCGTAATTCTGAGGAAACACTATGACGTCACAGTCTGAAAAGCCGGGGCAGGGTCGCGCTGTTCTATTGCTCATTGCGGGTATTCCATTGACCATGATGCTTGCGGCTTCCTGGCTTTGGTATTTTGTGGTCGAGGGCGATCTGAATCTTGTGGGTGCGATAGGCACAGCCAATAATGGCACTTTGATTTCACCCCCTCGTGAGCTGCAGCAAGTCGAGTTTAGCGATGATGCCGGCCGCCCTTTTCGCTGGGACGACCTTGAGCCCCGTTGGACCTTGGTGGTGGCGAGTGCTGGGCCGACCTGCGACGCTGCTTGCGAGCGCCGCATTTGGTTTACCCGTCAGATACACATTGCCTTGGGTCGAGAGTTTAACCGGGTGCGGCGTGTCTTTATTGCAGATCATGCGAGTGCGGGTGTATCGATGGTCACCACAGTCCCTAAACCTGAGGGGTGGCCCGCTGACTTTGAGTCTGGGACGGTATTGGAGTATCTCTCCGCAGGGCATGCGGGCATGGCGGCACTCAATACAACGCCAGAAGTGTTTGAGGAGCTTTTTTCTGAATTCGCACCGCAACAAGGTGCAGAGCAGGGAGGGGGTTGGTATCTCGTCGACCCTGCCGGCTGGATAATGATGCATTTTCAGGATGACCTAGGTTACAAGGCGATCATTGCGGATCTTAAATTTCTCCTTAAAAATTCGGGAGGTTGATGATGTCTGAATCAACAGCCCCTTTAACGCCACTGTGGCAGGACTATCTCGAGCTGACCAAGCCCCGGGTGGTTGCACTGATGATCGTTACGGCATTGATTGGCATGTGTATGGCTGTCCCGGGTTGGGTACCCTGGCAACCGTTGGTGCTTGGCAATCTGGGTATTGCGCTGTGTGCGGGCGCCGCTGCAGCCATTAATCATATCGTCGATGAACGGATTGATCAGCAGATGGCAAGGACCCAGACGCGTCCGGTAGCAACGGGGCGTATAACCCAGCGCGACGCGATTCTTTTCGCGGCGGCACTGGCTTTACTGGGGGTTTGGGTTCTCGTGGTCTGGGTCAATGTGTTGACCGCTGTATTGACGGTGGCCAGTCTTATTGGTTATGCCTTCATTTACACCATGTTTTTAAAGCGGGCGACGCCTCAAAACATTGTGATTGGGGGTTTGGCGGGTGCTGCGCCACCATTGCTGGGCTGGACTGCGGTCACCGGAGAAATACATGGCCATGCGCTGCTCTTGGTTTTAATTATTTTTGCCTGGACGCCCCCACATTTTTGGGCCCTGGCAATACATCGTCGCGAAGAGTATGCCTCCGTCGGTATTCCTATGTTGCCAGTCACTCATGGTGTCGGATTTACAGCACTGCATATTTTGCTCTACACCATTATTATGTTTCTGATTACGCTTATGCCCTTTGCTACCCACATGAGTGGGCCCATTTATTTGGCCGGGGCCGTGGTACTTGGGGTTATTTTCTTGTACTGGTCGATCGAGATTATGCGTGGTAAGAACGCTAATGCGCCCATGAAAACCTTTCAGTATTCGATTACCTACCTTTTAGCGCTGTTTATCATCATGCTGGTTGACCACTGGTTACTGGGGTTAATGATTTAACCCGGCAAAAATTGCGGAGTCCTCTATTTTGGCATTGGCTACAAAAACCCGAGTTTGGCTTACCGTTGCGGGAATTTTGCTTTTTATCGCGGTTATTTTGGTGAGTTTTGTCAATCGGATTCAACAGCCCAGAGTTATGACTCTGACCGAGATGCAAATTAATGGGTTGTATGTCTTTGATACGCCGAGAGATCCCGGTGGCTTTACCCTGATTGATCAACGGGGTGCACCCTTCACCAAGGAAAACTTAAAAGGCCATTGGACACTCCTGTTTTTTGGGTTTACCCACTGTCCTGATATTTGTCCCACGACATTGTCGTTCTTAGCAACGCTGAAGAAAGAGCTGGAAACCACTGAGGCGGCCGATACCCAAGTCGTTATGGTAACGGTTGATCCGGCAAGGGATACACCTGAGGTGCTGGCGGGGTACATCCCGTACTTTGATCCTACGTTTACGGGTGTGACGGGAGACTTTATTAAGGTGCTCAGTTTTGCGAGAAGTTTTAACGCGCCTTTTAGAAAGGTTACCGCTCCCGATGGAACTTACCAGCTGGACCACAGCGCCAATGTGGTGTTGATAAATCCGAGGGGGGATTACCACGGCTTTTTTAAAGCGCCCCTAGATTTAGCAAAAGCCAAGGTGACCTATCGATCAGCGCGCTACCTTTGGGAGGATTGAGATCATGAGTGCTGCACTCATTTTAATTGATGGTTCTTCTTATCTGTTTCGTGCGTATCACGCCCTGCCACCATTAACGAATTCTAAAGGGCTCAATACCGGAGCGGCTAAGGGCGTTGTAGGCATGGTTCGGCGGCTTGTAGCCGATTACCCCGGAGATCAAGTTGTTGTGGTCTTTGATGCCAAAGGCCCAACCTTTCGCAACGAGATCTACGCCGAATACAAAGCCAACCGCCCCCCCATGCCCGAAGAGTTGCGTGAACAGATAGAGCCGATTCACGCCATGATTCGCGCGATGGGGTTGCCGCTGGTTTGCGTCAGCGGCGTTGAGGCCGACGATGTGATTGGCACACTGGCCTTGCAGGCAGCAGCTCGCCAGCAGTCGGTTTTGATTTCAACCGGCGACAAAGATATGGCGCAGCTGGTGGGCGACCACGTAACGCTTATTAACACCATGACGAATACCACGATGGATCATGACGGTGTGGTTGAGAAATTTGGTGTGCCACCTGAGCTTATTATTGATTTGCTCGCGCTTCAGGGAGACAAGGTCGATAACATTCCCGGCGTAGCTGGCGTCGGCGAAAAGACGGCGTTGGCCCTGCTGCAAAATTTAGGCGGTCTGAACGATATTTACGCAGACCTGTCCCGGGTTGCCGATCTTCCTGTGCGTGGCGCTCAAAAACTGGGGGCGCGTCTCGCGGAGCATCGGGAGTCCGCAGAGCTGTCCTATCGACTGGCAACGATCAAGACAGACTGCGCCCTGGAACTGTCGACCGATGACCTAATCGCGAAAGCCCCTGACGCAGCAGCACTGACTCAGTGGTACAAAGAGCTTGAATTTAAGGGGTGGTTATCGGAGGCGTTGACTGACGGCGAAGTTGACTCACCCAGCGAGGCGAGCCCCGTCGAGCCGCCACCTCCGCCACTGGATGTGATTACCGTATTTGAGGCATCCCAGCTTGACGAGTGGATACAGGCTATTGAGGCGGCGCCCTTGTTTGCTTTCGATACAGAAACTACCAGCCTCAATTATATGCAGGCTGAAATTGTGGGCGTGTCAGTTGCCGTTGCGACAGACCGGGCCGCGTATATACCGTTAGCCCATGATTATCCGGGGGCGCCTGAGCAGCTGGATCGTGACACGGTTTTGGAGCGATTAAGACCGCTTCTAGAGGATTCCCAGCGGCTAAAAGTGGGTCAAAACCTTAAATATGATGCCAATGTTCTCGCCAATTATGGCATTACCCTGCGTGGCATTGCCCATGACTCCATGCTGCAGTCTTACGTATTGGATGCCGTCGGCAGTCGCCATGATATGGATACCCTGGCGCTTAAATATCTGGGACAAAAGACGACGCATTTTGAGGAAGTCGCTGGTAAGGGTGCGAAACAAATTACCTTCAACGCCGTTGCGATTGAGCAGGCCGCGCCTTACGCCGCTGAAGATGCGGCAGTTACCTTAAAGCTGCACGAAACCCTGTGGCCAAAACTCGAGAGTGACGCGTGCCTCAGCAAGCTTTATCGCACGATTGAGTTGCCACTGGTGCCTATTTTGTCCCGTATTGAGCGTAATGGTGCTCGCGTAGATCGTCAGCGTCTGGCTGATCAAAGCCACGAGCTGAGTGAGCGTATGGCCACCCTCGAGCAGAGCGCTCATGATCTTGCAGGGCAGTCCTTCAATCTTGGGTCGCCCAAGCAGCTGGGTGAAATACTCTTTCAGAAACTCGAGCTACCGGTGCTGAAAAAAACTCCCAAGGGTGCGCCCTCTACAGCAGAAGAAGTGCTTGCTGAGCTAGCGCTCGATTATCCACTGCCCGCCGTTTTGATGGAGTACCGCAGCCTCTCCAAACTTCGATCGACCTACACCGACCGGCTGCCCGAAATGATTGACCCCGGCACCGGGCGAGTGCACACCTCTTATCATCAGGCAGTGACTGCTACAGGTCGCCTGTCTTCCTCTGACCCTAACCTACAAAATATTCCTATTCGAACTGAAGAGGGCCGACGTATTCGGCAGGCTTTTTGCGCGCCAACAGGACGGAGTATTGTTGCCGCAGATTACTCACAAATCGAACTGAGGATTATGGCGCACTTGTCTCAGGATCAGGGTCTTCTTGGCGCTTTTGCGGCCAATCTCGATGTGCATAGCGCAACCGCGGCCGAGGTTTTTGGTGTCTCCCTCGACGACGTGACTACCGATCAGCGGCGCGAGGCTAAAGCCATCAATTTTGGGCTTATTTATGGCATGTCAGCCTTTGGCCTGGCACGGCAGCTGCGCCTGGGCCGTCATGAAGCACAGACATATATCGATCGGTACTTTGAGCGGTATCCGGGGGTAGCTAACTACATGACCCAGACTCGAGAGCTCGCCCATAGCCAAGGCTATGTCGAGACCTTGTTTGGTCGTCGTTTGTATCTGCCGGAAATTAATGCGCGTAATAAGCAACGGCAGATGGCGGCAGAGCGCACGGCCATCAATGCGCCTATGCAGGGTACTGCTGCGGATATTATCAAAATGGCTATGATTGCCGTAGATGAATGGCTAGGTACTGCAAATATCGATGCTTTAATGATTATGCAAGTTCACGATGAGCTGGTGTTTGAAGTGGCCGATACAGAGGTGGCTAAACTGACCGCAGCGATACCGAGCTTAATGGCAGATGTCGCTTCTCTTGATGTCCCCTTGCTGGTTGAGACTGGGGTGGGCATAAACTGGGACGAAGCTCACTGATCAGCGGGTGGGTCGGGCTCTTCAAAGACTGAGTCGTCGGTTAACCAGGTTTTTAGCCTTGTGCGCAGTGCGGGTAGGCCATCGCCCTTTAGCGATGAGAAAAGCTGCGCGCTGGCTAAATCGCCAAACTCTAGCAATCGGGCTTGCACGCTGAGTAAAGTGGCTTTTGCTGGGCCACGCTTCAGCTTGTCGGCCTTTGTGAGTAACGCGTGGACCGGCATTTGTGCACTCGAAGCCCAGCCAATCATTTGCTCATCGGCCTCGGTGAGTGGGTGTCGAATGTCCATAAGCAAGATAAGACCCCGCAGGCTCTCCCGCCTTTGTAAGTAGTCGGTCATATGCCGATTCCACTCTTGCTTCATTTTAAGGGGAACCTTGGCGTAACCGTAGCCGGGTAAATCGACCAGCCGCTGGCTGTCGCTCAGTGAAAAAAAGTTGATCAGCTGAGTGCGCCCGGGAGTACGACTGGTTCGCGCCAGCTTTTTATTGCTCGTTAGTGTGTTGATAGCACTAGATTTACCGGCGTTGGAGCGCCCTGCAAAGGCGACTTCAGAGCCCGTATCGGAGGGTGCGTTGCCAAGGTTACTCGCGCTTTGCAGGAAAGAAGCCACACGAAAATCGATATTCGGCAGGGGGTTTTGGGCGGTTGAATCTAGGGCCATGATTGGCTTTTGTCCCGAGGGGTGATTGTCTATAATGCCACGCCGGAATTAAAGGGCGAAGCCCAAAAGTGGGTTAAAGCGGGTTGTGGTGCTCTTTGGCCACCACGGCGCATAATGAGGACAGGGTATGAACACAGAAACGGTATTGCGGCAGGCCCTTAGACTGGGAGCTTTTATAGCTGCTGTTTCAGTGATGCCGGTTCTCGCGGAGCCCGATATGGGCAAGTATGGAAGGTCTTGTGCCATGTGCCACGCTTCTGGCGCGGCCGGAGCACCAAAGACGGGTGACGTGAAGGCATGGGAGCCGCGTATTGCAAAAGGTATGGACGTTTTAATGGAGTCGGTAAAAAAGGGACTCAATGCAATGCCACCCACGGGGCTTTGCTCTGATTGTAGCGATGAAGACTATCGAGAGCTCATCGGCTACATGGCGTCAAGCGAATCGTAAATTTAGATTGAGATATAGGAACCCCATAGGGGAAGCGAATTATGGTTAAAACAATCGCAACGGTAGCCTTAGTGCTAGTGACTTCGTTGGCTCACGCTGGAGATATGATGCAGGGTGATGCGATCGCAGGTGAGGCGAAGGCCGTCACTTGTGGTGCTTGCCACGGTGCAGACGGCAACAGTGTCGTGCCTAACTTTCCCAAGCTTGCAGGTTTGGGAGACAAGTATCTGCTGAAGCAAATGAAGGACATTCGGGACGGACGTCGTGTCGTCGCGGCAATGGCTGGCCAAGTAGACAATATGTCTGACCAAGACCTCGCAGATATTGCGGCGTTTTACGATCAACAAACCCGAACCCCCGAGTTGGCGGACGCAGATTTGATGGAGCTGGGCCGAAAGGTTTATATGGCTGGCATTATGGAGCGCAAGGTCGCGGCCTGCTCGGGCTGTCACAGTCCCTCAGGCAAGGGCAATGGTCCGGGTGGATTCCCTGGTCTCGCCGGTCAGCACCCAAGCTACATCGCTGCCCAATTGAAAATGTTCCGTACAGGCTATGAAGATCCTGCTGGGCGCACCAACGATGGCGACAGTAAAATAATGCGCACAACGGCATTTGAGCTGAGTGATAAAGAAATCGAAGCGGTGGCAAGTTACGCTGCGGGCCTTCGCTAATTGGGCAGGGGAACCTCAGGCCGCCTGAACAGGTCTAAGGCCTGACATAGGTAGGCTCTCTGGCGCTAACAATTCGATTGACGCGCTGATGGATAACCACCAGCTACGTAAGACAGTGGAGACGGTTATGATGACAATTCGGCGTAATATTTTAATGGCATTTGTTGCTCTGATTGTTGTGCCTAGTATGGCTTGGGCAGAGACTTCATGGCAGGAAGGAGAGCACTACACCGTTGTCAGCCCCGCCGTGCGGGTCGGGCCTACGGATCAGGTAATCGTTACCGAGTTTTTTTGGTACGGTTGCGGGCACTGCTACACTTTTGAGCCCATGCTTCAGGCGTGGAAACAAAAATTGCCCGAGGGCTCGCGCCTTCAGCCCTCACCCGCCGCCTGGAACGACGGCATGAAGCTGCATGCCAAGGCGTATTTTACCGCCGAGACTTTGGGCGTACTGGTACCCATGCATGATGCTATTTTCAAAGCCATGCACGTGGAGCGGAATCGTCTGGGGTCAAAAGGGGCAATTCGTGAACTGTTTGCCGCCAATGGTGTTCCCGCTGAAGACTTTGATCGTGCCTTTGATTCTTTTGGGGTTAATAGCCAGGTCAGCCAAGCAGAAGCCCGAGCGCGATCCGCTAAAATTTCGGGTACGCCCTCGGTTTTGGTGAACGGTAAGTATTTGATTGAGGCCCGTAAAGCCGGCAGTCAGGCCAACATGCTGAAGATCGCTGACTTCCTCGTGCAGCAGGAGCTCGCCAAGAAGTCTTAGCGCACTGGCACTTAGCCGCCGCTGTGATTCAGCGGCAGGGCCGCATGGGTTACCACCTTTCTGAGCTCAAAGCTCGAATGCACACCCGAGACCCCCGGAATTCTTGTCAGCCTGCCCAGTAGGAATTTTTCATAGTGGACCATGTCGGCGACCACGGCCTTAATCAGGTAGTCGGCACTTTGTCCGGTGACAACACAGCACTCCATGACTTCGGGGTATTGGGCAACCTCTTCTTCGAAGGCAGCGAATCGTTCGGGTGTGTGTTCGTCCATGGTAATGCCGATATGGGCGGTTAGCGCCAAGCCTAATTTTGACTGGTCCAACAAGGTGATGCGCTCCACGATGATCCCAGCCGCCTCTAGGCGCTTCACCCGTCGAGCACAGGGTGTTGGCGTTAATCCGACGCGATCAGCGAGCTCTAGGTTACTAAGGCCCGCATTGCGCTGTAATAAATCGAGAATTTTCAGGTCTATTCGATCGATTTCGGCTTCCGGCATTTTTAGAGTTTTCCGCTAAAATATTGCCAATATATTACCAATAACTGCTTACAAAGGGCAATATATTGGTCTATTTAGACAAAAAAGCTCATAAACCCGCGGTACACTAAGCCAATATTTTACCCAGAGAGTTTTACCATGAAGCCTAACGCGCCCTCGAATTTTGACGCCCGTAAATACCGGTCTTTTGCGCCGATCCCCAAAGCGGATCGACGTTGGCCTGACCGCACCATCGATCGCGCACCTCAGTGGTGTTCTGTTGATCTTCGCGATGGTAACCAGGCTCTTGTAGAGCCCATGAACGCGCAACAAAAACTGCGCTTGTGGGAGCAGCTTTTAGACATTGGCTTCAAAACGATTGAGGTTGGTTTTCCCTCGGCTTCAAGCCATGACTTTGATTTTTTGAGGAAGCTCATTACCGAAGATCGCATTCCCGATGATGTCACTGTGCAGGTGTTGGTGCAGGCTCGAGCGGAGCTTATTGCTAAAACTTTTGAAGCTTTAAGTGGGGTCAAGCGTGCGGTCGTGCACTTTTATAACTCGACGTCGACGGTTCAACGCCGAGATGTTTTTAAGCTCGATAAGGCCGGCATTACAGAAATCGCTGTTGAAGGCGCCAAGCTGGTGAAGGCAGAGGCCGACCGTCACCCAGAGACAGAGTGGACCTTTGAGTACAGCCCCGAGAGCTTTACCGGTACTGAGTTGGATTTTGCCGTGGAAATTTGTGATGCGGTTAATCAGGTGCTTAGCCCAACACCGGAGCAGCCGGTCATTATTAATCTCCCTGCTACCGTTGAGATGAGTACGCCCAATATCTACGCCGACCAAATTGAATGGTTTTGCGATCATGTGGCTAACCGCGAGGCGATATTGATTTCACTTCATACCCACAACGACCGTGGTTGTGCGGTAGCCGCGGGAGAGCTAGGCGTCATGGCGGGCGCTGACCGTGTTGAGGGTACCCTGATGGGTAACGGCGAGCGCACAGGCAACATGGATATCGTGACTATGGCGATGAACCTTTATAGTCAGGGCATCGATCCTGAGCTGAAGTTTGACAACATGGACGCGATTATTGCGACGGTCAGGGACTGCACGCAGTTGCCGGTGCACCCTCGCCATCCTTACGCCGGAGAGTTGGTCTTCACAGCATTTTCTGGCAGTCATCAAGACGCCATTAATAAGTGTCTCGCTCTACGGGGCGATGAAGATGCCTGGGATGTGGCCTACCTACCGATTGATCCCCACGATATTGGACGCACTTATCAGGAGGTTATTCGTATTAACAGCCAGTCTGGCAAGGGAGGGGTGGCTTATGTTTTATATCGAGACCACGGTTATGACTTGCCGCGATGGTTGCAGATTGATTTCAGTGGCGCCGTGCAACATCTTGCAGAGCAAAGCGAAGCAGAGGTGGCCTCAGATCAAATTCACCAGCTTTTTTGCGATACATACTTAAATGTCCCAGGAGCCTGGAGTTTGGGTCGGTATGAGGTCACAAAAGACGATACAGAACACCAGTTAGCGGCTGTACTGGGGGCGGGTGATGGCGAGACACGGATTCAGGGTAGGGGTACTGGAGTCCTTGACGCCTTTATCGATGCCATGGAGCAGGTGACCGGCAAAAATATAGTGTTGGTTGAGTACAGTGAGCACACTCTCGGTCAGAGCTCTGACGCTGAGGCTGTGTGCTATGTACAGCTCAATATCGAAGGGGCAAGGCCCTGCGGTGTTGGACGCAGCAACGACATTGTGCAGGCAACCTTGAACGCTATTCTCTCGGCGCTGCAAGGCCACCGCCAGCTAACCGAGAATGCTGCTTGATTTTCAATGGCGCTTTACGGCTGTTATACACGGTTCCTTGTGTCACACTAAAGCAACTGAGTATGAGTGGCGCCAAGAGCGCGGGTACATGATTAATCGGGAGCAAGAGATACCGCTATATGACGCGACGGGCTTTAAGTCACCGGCGCGTTTTTGGCGTAGTCTGCTAAGAACCGATACCGACGCTTCACAGGGTTTTGAACCCGAAGATGTGCAGCACAAGCGCCGTGTGATTCTGTATCGCTTGCTGTTACCCGTCATGTTTTTTGCCACCGCGATGGTGTTAACAGAAAGCCTGTTAAGCACATCTAGCCCTTTGGCTCTCGATACGTTTTCCGGCGTTGTCACCCTATTACTCGCCGCGACGATGTTTCGCCTGTTTCGCCATGAAAAAATTCTAATCCCGCCGGTCTTTGCGCTGTTCATTACTCTCATTACCGTTATCTGGTCGGTAAAACTTGGATCTGTCTATCAGGAGCTGTGGGTTTTTCTGCTGATGATCGCGTTGACCGCGCTATTGCCATTTGTAATAGCGCTTGGGGGTGGGCTTGTTACCTTAGGCGCACTGTTTTGGGCACATGGGTGGCAGGGTTTTGGACAGGGTTTGGCATTTGATGCCGCCATTTTTTCAACGTGGCTTTTAAGCTTAGCGATCATGCAATTACAGACGCGTCAGACCGACGAGCTTGCCGATCTCGCGCTCACAGACCCTCTGACGGGTGCTTACAATCGGCGGTATTTGTTGCCACAAACTCGCAGGCATTTAGCGGACTATCATCGCTACGCGAGGCTTTCGTCACTGTTGTTGCTCGACATCGATTATTTTAAGCGCATTAATGACGAGATGGGTCACGTCGAGGGCGACCGGGTTCTAAAGGCCATGGTGGCGTTAATAGATAGCAGGATTCGAGGTGCTGACATGCTCTTCCGCTTGGGTGGTGAGGAGTTTGTGGTGCTTTTGAGCGAGGTGGGTGCCCAGACGGCACGAAAAATTGCCGATGAGTTACGTAGCAAAATTGCATCACAAGAGGTCATTCCTGATCGGCGAGTCACGGTCAGTATTGGGATTTGCGATGTGACAGCGGTTGATTCCGCTGAAGACTGGCTGTTGCGCGTTGACCGGGCAATGTACGAGGCCAAGCGCAAAGGTAGAGATCAAGTTTACATCGAAGAACCCTCACCACGGGATCCCACAAATGTTGAAGGTACGATACCCATGTGGCGCTAAAGGCGTCCTTGTTCTGGTCATGCTTTTGACCATAACCGCTTGCTCTGGCACGCGGTTTTTTTATAACAGACTAGACACGCTGATCGATTGGTACGTTGATGACTATGTCACACTCGATCGCGAGCAGTCCGCCGACTTTCAAGGCCGAATCGATCAATTACTCGACTGGCACCGCCGTGAGGAGTTGCCGAGTTACGCGCAGCTGCTCACAAATTTTGAGCGCAGCCTTGACCCCAGCTTAGATGCCGAAGCCGTCAAAACCTTGTTTGCTGAATTGTCCGCTGCAGCGGATCGTCTTGAGGTTCGTATTCTCGACTTAATGATCGACTTTGGTGCTACGTTAACCCTCGCCCAGCGGCAAGAGTTCATGCTGGCCCTTGAGGACGAACAGGATGAACAGCGAGAGCGTTTGTTGTCGCGATCTGACGAGGCTTATCGTAAAAATGTCGAAGAACAATTTGCCGATAACCTGAGTAAGTTTTTGGGCAGGCTCACGGAGTCCCAAAAAGAGACATTAGCGCTTTATACCCGGGATTATCAGCGGTTTGATGGCGTCTGGATTGAAGATCGAGCCCGCTGGACCGCTGAGCTCACCGATGTGATTGCCCGTGATACGCCGAGTTGGCCCTCTGAGGTTCATGGGGTGCTCGCAAGGCGGGAGGCCGCGAGGTCGCCGGAGTACGTTGCGGTTTATACCCACAACAGCGCACTATCCCAGGCGATATTTACCGAGGTGATTAACTTGCGTACGCCAAAGCAGGACCGTCGCCTACGGCGGAAAATCGACGACTATCGCGAAGACTTTACCGCGCTAGTGGCACAGGCCCAACCTTTTAGTCCAACAGCGATAAATCCCTGACGGCTCCTTTGTCGGCGCTGGTCACCATGCGGGCATAAACTTTCAAGGCGGCGCTGACCTGTCTTGGGCGTGCTGCCTGGGGCTGCCAGGGTTTCTCTGATGCATCCATTTGCGTTCTACGCTGATCAAGGGCTGCGGCGTCCAGTACTACATCAATCCGCCGATTAGGAATGTCGATCGCGATGGTATCGCCAGTCTGTACTAAGCCAATCGCGCCCCCTGCGGCTGCCTCGGGTGACACATGGCCAATTGATAGCCCCGAGGTGCCCCCGGAAAAGCGGCCGTCGGTAACCAGTGCACAGGCTTTACCCAGCCCTTTCGACTTTAGGTAGCTGGTGGGATACAGCATTTCCTGCATACCCGGTCCACCTCGAGGTCCTTCATAACGAATGATAACTACAGCACCGGCAGCAACGCGATCTTCCAGAATGTCGGCAACGGCGGCCTCCTGGCTTTCACAGATGTGAGCTGGACCGTTGAAACACAAGACATCGTCATCGACCCCTGCGGTCTTAACCACGCAACCGTCTTCAGCAATATTGCCGAATAACACCGCGAGGCCGCCTTCCTGGGAATAGGCATGGGCAACATCGCGGATGCAGCCTCCCGCACGATCGAGATCAAGGCTGGGCCACCGCGTTGCCTGACTGAAGGCTTGCTGCGTCGGTATGCCAGCGGGTCCAGCAGAAAAGAGCTTGTGAACGTCGGCGTTGTGGGTTTGTGCAATATCCCACTCTGAAAGCGCTTCACCGAGGGATGCGGTATGCACGGTGTGGGTGCTGGTATCGATGAGGCCACCCCGGGCGAGCTCGCCGAGTATCGCCATGACACCTCCGGCACGATGAACATCTTCCATGTGGTAAAGCGGTGTACTGGGCGCAACTTTACACAACTGGGGTACCCGCCGGCTCAGAGCGTCGATATCGGTCAGAGAAAAATCGAGGTTGGCTTCTTGTGCCGCCGCCAATAAATGCAAAATAGTGTTGGTGGAGCCTCCCATCGCAATATCCAGACACATGGCGTTTTCAAAGGCTTGGCGGTTGGCTATGTTGCGAGGCAGTGCCGAGGGGTCGTCTTCCTCATACCAACGCCGTGCCAGCGCCACAGAGACCCGTCCCGCGCGCTTAAATAAGGCCTCACGATCGGCATGAGTGGCCAGTAAAGAGCCATTTCCCGGAAGGCTTAAACCCAGTGCTTCGGTGAGACAGTTCATGGAGTTGGCGGTGAACATGCCCGAGCAGGAGCCACAGGTTGGGCAGGCAGAGCGCTCGTAGGCCTCAACCGTGGCGTCGTCGGCAGAGTCATCAGCCGCAATAACCATGGCGTCTACGAGATCGAGTTTATGTTCAGATAGCTTTGTCTTACCGGCCTCCATGGGCCCGCCAGAGACAAAAACACAGGGAACGTTGAGGCGCATAGCGGCGTTGAGCATGCCCGGTGTGATTTTATCGCAGTTGGAAATACAGACCATGGCATCGGCGCAGTGGGCGTTGACCATGTATTCCACAGAGTCGGCAATAATGTCTCGAGAGGGCAGGCTATAGAGCATGCCGTCGTGACCCATAGCAATACCGTCATCCACGGCGATGGTGTTGAACTCTTTAGCAACGCCACCGGCGGCTTCGATTTCTCGGGCGACCAGTTGACCCATGTCTTTTAAGTGCACATGGCCAGGAACAAACTGTGTGAACGAGTTCACCACGGCAATAATCGGTTTTTCAAAATCGCCGTCGGTCATGCCGGTGGCGCGCCAGAGTGCTCTAGCACCCGCCATGTTGCGTCCAGCGGTCGATGTTTTAGATCGGTATTGGGGCATGCTCTGTTCTCCCGGGTTGGGCGGGAATTCTAACAGCTAAGACCGATCAGTCGAGGTTCTTGATCAGGACTTTGGAGTTTCGCTGTAAGTTATAGAGCGCCTGACGCTCGGTCGGCAGCTGGTCGAGGCTGGCATTGACGAATCCCTGCTCAATGAACCAGTGGGTGGTTTGGGTGGTGAGCACAAAGAGTTGCCGGATGCCTTGGTCTTTAGCCTGTGCTGTTAGCAATTCCAGCAGATGCATACCTCGACCACCATCGCGATAGTCGGGGTGGGTTGCAATACAGGCGATTTCAGCGGTCTGACTACCTGCAAAAGGATACAGTGCCGCGCAAGCCAATACCCGGCCATCGCGTTCCAGCACGGTAAAGTTGGCGATTTCCTGTTCAAAAAGCTCTCGGGAGCGACGGACTAATACCCCAGTTTCTTCGAGGGGCCTCACTAGGTCCAGCACACCCGCGATATCGTCAACGCTGGCTCTACGGTGTTGCTCGAAGACCGCCTCGCTCACTAACGTTCCGGCACCATCGTGGCTAAAGAGTTCCTCAATAAGTGCTCCGTTGTGGGCGTAGCTCAGGAAGTGCGCGCGACTGACCCCCTGTTCACAGGCGCGGCAGGCGGCATCACGCTGACTGGCTTGTATGGGGTCTTCAATGGCAAGTGCCCGGGCAGCAGCCACTGTGCATTGGCGTACCAGGGCACCTAGGTCGTCTTTTAACCCTTCGGTATTATCCATGAAGATCAATTTATCGGCGCCCAGTGCAATGGCTGCAGCCGTTGCTACCTCGTCAGCACTCAAGTTAAAGACTTCGCCGGTGGTAGAAAAACCCAGGGGAGATAACAGCACAATGGCCTGATTATCGAGGGCGGCCGCCACGCCTACTGCGTCAAGCCGACGCACAGCGCCGGTAAAAAGAAAGTCGACTCCGTCGACGATACCAACAGGCCTTGCGGTGATGAAGTTACCGCTGACCACGCGAAGGCGAGCCCCGTGCATTGGCGAATCGGGGAGCCCTTGGGACAACTGACTTTCTAATTGCAATCGTTGTGTTGCAGAAACGTCTCGTACCACACCGAGAACCTCGGCATCTGTGATTCGAATGCCTTGGTGCAACTGTCCGGTAATACCCAGTGCGATCAGTGCCTGCTCGACCTCGCTGCGCGTTGCATGAACGAGCACCAACCGAATACCCAGTAGGTGCAGTAGGCAGAGATCACTGATCAGATTATTAAATTGGTCACTTTCTAAAGCACCATTGCCCAAATAAATCACAAAGGTCCGACCCCGATGGGCTCGGATATAGGGACTGGTGTGTCGAAACCAGTCTATGTGATGGGTGGAGGGAGCCAAGGTATCGGGTCTCTTAGGTCAACTTCGTTAGTTTTCAAAACGCGAGACTACCCGAAAGCCACCCACAGAATCTTGGGAATTTTTGGCTGGGTTAGCACATTCCCCTGGGACGTCCGGTGCCTGTGTAGCTGTTTACGTTGGGTTCTTGGGCGTTATTTGACCCCAACCACCCGATTCTCCTTAGCGGTTGGCGAGCCCCACGGCGCAGTGATTGTTGTTATTGAACCGATTTCGAAGTAACAAAGGCCTCGGCACGCCATGCTTAGCGGCCTATTAAAAAGACAAAGGAGTTGCCGGTTTAACGGTGACAGGGATTTTTCAGCGCGTAAACTGCAGCTATGACTGATCACATGATGATACCTCCGGAGTCCCGCTTAGATATGATCAGCCTTGCCGAAGGGTTGACGCGAGCGGGGCGCTTATCGGCTAAAGATTTGGTGCGGCTCAAATCCATGCGGCAGATGCGCCTAGCCCCACTCCCGTTTCTGGCAGAGCAAAAGTTATCCGACGTAAGCGCCGACGGTGAGATTTTGGATATGGCAGCATTGCTGGAGTTTCTTGCCCAGCAAACCGGGCTGGGGGTGTTCGATATTGACCCGCTGAAAATCGACACCAAAGCGGTTGCGGAGGTTATGTCGGAGGCTTTTGCCGAGCGCCACCAAATTCTTGCGGTAGCCGTCGACGATATGACGGTCACGATCGCGAGCAGCGAGCCCTGGGTTACCGGTTGGGTGCGTGATCTTGAACACGCAACGCGACGCCCCATTCGCAGGGTACTGGCAGATCCTCGGGATATCGCGCGGTACACAAAAGAATTCTATGTTATGGCACGCTCGGTTCAGGGTGCGCGCGCGCTGAATCAGGGCGGCGGCGGCAATCTTTCGAACCTCGAAGCCATGGTGCAGCTGGGGGATAAGTCGGAGCTCGATGCCAACGACCAACACATCGTGAGCGTTGTTGATTGGCTTTTACAATATGCCTTTGAGCAGCGCGCGAGTGACATCCATATCGAACCGCGCCGGGAACAAGGAAACGTTCGTTTTCGTATCGATGGTGTACTGCATAAAGTTTACGAGTTACCTGCTGCAGTGGCGTCTGCAGTGACCAGCCGCTTTAAAATTCTTGGGCGGTTAGATGTGGCGGAAAAACGCCGCCCCCAGGACGGACGCCTGAAAACCCGGACACCCGATGGCAGCGAAGTGGAGCTGCGTCTTTCGACCTTGCCAACGGCATTTGGTGAGAAATTAGTCATGCGCATCTTTGACCCCGACGTGTTGCTCAAAACCTTTGAAGAGCTGGGTCTGCGGGGCGACGACGACCAGCGTTGGCATAGCATTATTGAACAGGGCACAGGTATTGTTTTGGTAACAGGCCCTACGGGCTCGGGAAAAACTACAACGCTCTATTCCACTTTGCGGAGGCTCGCGAACGCCGATGTCAACGTTTGCACTATTGAAGACCCCATTGAAATGGTGGAGCCCGCCTTTAATCAGATGCAGGTAAATGCCTCAATCGATCTCGATTTTGCCTCCGGTGTTCGAGCGCTGATGCGACAAGATCCGGATATTATTATGGTGGGCGAAATTCGCGACCTCGAAACCGCGAATATGGCGATTCAGGCCGCACTGACCGGACACTTGGTGCTCAGTACTCTGCACACCAATGACTCCCCCGGCGCAATCTCACGGTTAGTCGAATTGGGTGTGCCCGCGTTTCTCATTCGTGCCACCGTTCGGGGCGTTATGTCCCAGCGCTTGGTCAGAACCCTTTGCAGTCACTGCAAGCAGCTTGAACCCATAGACGTTGACGGCTGGCAGTCGTTGGTGGGTGATCACCCGATGGCTATGCCTGAGGCACTCTATCGCCCGGTGGGCTGCAAGGCCTGTAGAGATACGGGTTACCGGGGTCGCGAGGGTATTTATGAGGTGCTGGTGGCCGACGGGGGTGTCCAGAGTGTGATTACCGACAGTCATGATATTCGTCAAATTCGAGACCGATCGGTGGTTGCCGGTATGG
>ENA-OQVM01000468-OQVM01000468.1-marine-metagenome-genome-assembly--contig:-NODE-468-length-63635-cov-19.012052_pt1 | contig 63635 bp, 53 predicted proteins | sample MGYA00237776_ERZ505498 | MGnify/ENA primary metagenome ERZ505498 (study PRJEB26159, sample SAMN06265151) | marine metagenome | isolation source: Helgoland LTER site | place: Germany:Helgoland, sampling... | reverse complement strand
GTACTGCTCGATAGGTTTCTGCCTGTATGAAACCTGCCTCAATACTTGGCGTCCTCTTTATGAGGACGCTTTTTTTTATAAATATTTATAAAATATGAATTAAAATATTTAATTAAGTATTTATTTATACTAGTACATATTTTATGAAAATTCTTGTACTCTGCACTGGTAATTCTGCACGCTCTATACTTTTAGAAGCAATATTGAATTGCCAGGGGAATGGTCGATTGAAAGCATACTCAGCGGGATCTAAGCCAACCGGAGTTGTTCATCCTTATACTTTAAAATTATTAAAAAATAAAGGAATTATTAATAATTTTCATTCTAAATCTTGGGAAATTTTTTCAAAAGATTCTAAAATTACAATGGATATAGTCATAACAGTTTGTGGCAACGCTCGAGATGAAGAATGTCCATATTGGTCTGGAAATCCAATAAGAGTTCATTGGGGAGTTCCAGATCCTGCCAATGTAACTGGTTCAAATTCTGAAAAACAAATAGCATTTGAGACAACTTACAATACTTTAGAAAAAAAAGCGAAAGCATTTCTAGATCTCAAATTTGAAAATATGAGTCACGATATACTTCAAAAAAACATCAATAATATAAGTAGGGTAATTTAGAATGAATATGCGCGCTTACTTATCTGAATTTACAGGAACAGCTATGTTGTTGGCAACTGTAATTGGGTCTGGAATCATGGGAGAGACATTAGCAAATGGCAATACAGCAATAGCATTGATGGGCAATACTATTGCTACAGGTTCAATATTATATGTTCTAATTACAGTTTTTGGTCCAATTTCTGGAGCACATTTCAATCCAGCTGTCACAATAGCTATGTTAATATCAAAAAAAATATTAATGAAAGATGCACTTATATTTATAGGTCTCCAAATTTTAGGTGCGGGATTAGGTGTAATGATTGCCCACGGTATGTTTGGACTTGAAATATTACAAATATCTTCCAAACTTAGGCAAGGTCCATCACAGGGTTTTTCTGAAGTCATAGCAACGTTTGGATTAATTCTTATAATTTTTGGTGGGTTGAAAGTACGGCCAGAAGCAATACCTGCTTTAGTTGGTTTTTATATTACATCGGCATATTGGTTTACAGCATCCACGAGCTTCGCAAACCCTGCAGTCACATTAGCAAGATCTCTATCAAATACATTTGCTGGTATAAGCCCAAACAATGTTTTTATGTTTATTTCATGCCAATTTATTGGAATGTTAGTTGCACTAATTATTATCAAAAAAATATTTTCATCAGAAGATTAATTAGACCATAACTGATGGTTACATTTATGAATTACTATTAGTTAAAAAAACCAAATTTAAAAGGAAACCGCATATATGGCAAAAATAGACATAATATCTGATCCAATTTGCCCATGGTGTTTTATTGGCAAAACACGTCTAGATCGTGCTCTGGAGGCAAACCCTACACATAATTTTATTATTGAGTGGCATCCGTTTCAATTAAACCCAACTATGCCAAAAAAAGGTATGGATAGAAGAGAATATTTAGAGGCAAAATTTGGAGGCCAAGAAGAAGCCGTAAAAGTTTATAGCAATATTGACAAAACAGCTAAAGAAAGCGGTATTTCAATGAACTTTGGCGGGATTAAAAGAACTCCAAATACTATTGATGCACATAGATTAATTCATTGGGCAGGAATTGAAGGAAAACAAAATATAATTGTAGATAGATTATTTAAATCATATTTTCAGGAAGGACGTGATATTTCTGAAAAATCAGTTCTCACACGCATTGCTAGCGCAGCGGGAATGAATCAAGATGTTGTACGACGTTTATTAGAAAGTGATGCTGATGTAGACGATATAATGGCACGTGATACTGACGCAAGAAAAAAAGGCATACAAGGTGTCCCTGCATTTGTTGTAGCTAACGAATATGTTGTTCAGGGTGCTCAAAATACAGACGTTTGGGATAATATAATCAAAGAAATACAAGAAGTTACAAAATTTGATGGGTAAAAGATTATCTCTTACTGAGTTTATAGCATTGATTGCATTTCTGTTCTCTTTAATTGCTATCGGCACTGACATGATGCTTCCAGCATTAAATCTTATAGCGAATGATTTAGACCTTCAAACAAATAACCAAGCGCAACTTATAATAACAGTTTTTTTACTCGGAACAGGGCTGGGACAATTAATATCAGGCCCACTATCTGATACTTATGGTCGTAAAATTGTTTTATGCACTGGAATTTCTTTATTTATATTGGCTAGCATTGCTGCAATAATTACATCGAATTTCTTTATGTTATTAACAGCAAGGTTCATTCAAGGCTTGGGCATATCAGCTCCAAGAGCTGCAGGTACAGCAATGGTTAGAGATCTATACAATGGAAGAAAATTAGCGCGTGTTATCTCGTTAGCGATGATGATATTTGTTCTTGCTCCAGCAATTTCTCCGTTAATCGGTCAGTATCTAATGATATTATTTGGCTGGCAATCAATATTTATTGCCTGCGCATTTGCGGGATTAATAGCTTTTGTATGGCTTTTAATAAGACAAAAAGAAACATTAATTATTGAAAATAGAAACCCATTTTTAATCTCAAACTTGATACAAGGTTATAAAACTGTATTTACAAATAAACGAGTTATGATATCGACACTCGTTCAAGCATTAGTACTTGGTGGATTATTTTCCTATATTGCAAGTTCGCCTCAAATATTTACTAACTGGCTTCACGCAGAAAATAAATTCCCTTTGTACTTTTGTGGCATTGCACTTTTTTCTGCACTTTCAAATATATTAAATGCCTTTCTGGTCGAAAAATTAGGAATGTGGTTTTTATCAACATGTGCAATCGGTTTTAATATGTTTTTTTCAATGGTCACGCTAATGATTTATTATTTAGAATTAATTCCAAACTTATTACATCTTCCAGTCTTCATAATTTGGTCATCTGTACTTTTGTTCACTATGGCTATGTCTGTTGGCAACCTTATGGCATTGGCAATGGAACCGGTTGGTCACATAGCAGGACTTGCATCTTCTATTATTGGATCTACTTCAACTTTTATTAGTATAATTATAGCCATGATTATAGGAATGCTTTTTAATGGTACTGGACTGCCGTTAATAACTGGAGTGACTATTTTAGCTATACTATCGTTTGTACTGAATTTAAAAAATCCAAGAGTTATAAGTTAATTTGGCTTTAGGTTTTTTGCCATTACGGCAAGTTCACGAGCAATAACATATGCTCCTTTAATTTTTTTATCACTATTTATCCAATCTCTAAGGACAATTAATTTGTTGTCCTTAACTTTTGCAGTACCACGTGAATCTAAAAGATATTGCGCCAAACCAACTGGATTAATAAATTTATCTTGGTGAAATTGTATTACAGCGCCTTTTGGGCCACTATCGAATTTCGAAATTCCCGCGGCGTAGCACATGCCTTTAATCCTAACTACTTTAAGCAACATATCTACCTCATTTGGTAATTTACCAAACCTATCAATTAACTCTGCTGCAAATGCTTCTAATTCTATCTTTTTAGAAAGCGATGACAATCGGCGATATAAACCTAAGCGCACATCTAGATCAGGAACATAAACTTCAGGAATTAAAACTGGAACTCCTAAATTTATTTGAGGTGACCATGACCCCTCATCAGTTAGGCCTTCCATTTGGCCAGATTTTATTTTGGCAATCGCATCCTCTAACATTTCTTGGTAAAGTTCATATCCAACTTCTCGAATATTACCAGATTGCTCCTCTCCTAGAATGTTGCCAGCACCTCGGATATCTAAATCCTGGCTTGCTAACATAAATCCAGCACCTAGACTATCTAAAGACCCTAAAACACGAAGTCTTTTAGTTGCAGATGGAGTTAATTTCTGTCGTGGTTTTGTTGTTAAATATGCGTATGCTCTTGTTTTAGATCGCCCTACTCTGCCTCGAATTTGGTAGAGCTGTGATAAACCAAACATATCGGCCCTATGAATTATGATAGTATTGGCAGTAGGTATATCCAAACCACTTTCAACAATTGTTGTTGCTACTAAAATACCAAATTTTCCATCATAGAATGCATTCATTCTTTCGTCTAATTCACCAGCAGGCATCTGACCATGTGCTACCACATGCTTTATTTCTGGTACTTGCTCTTCAATAAATGCTTCTATTTCAGGAAGGTCAGAAATTCTTGGCACAACAAAAAAACTCTGTCCCCCTCTGTAATGCTCCCTTAACAACGCCTCCCTCAAAGTCACAGTATCAAATTCACTTACATAAGTTCTAATGGCCAATCGATCTATAGGTGGGGTTCCAATTACTGAGAGCTCTCTCACGCCAGATAGAGATAACTGTAATGTTCTCGGTATCGGTGTTGCAGTTAAAGTCAACACATGAATGTCTGATTTTAATTGTTTTAAACGCTCTTTGTGCCCTACTCCAAATTTTTGTTCTTCGTCGATTATTAAAAGTCCAAGATTGGCAAATTTTATTTCTTTTGCCAGCAGTGCATGTGTTCCAATTGTAATTTCTACAGCGCCTTCACGTAAGGCTTCTCGGTTTTTTTTCATTTGTGATGAAGTTACAAATCTTGAAAGCTGGTTAACTCTTATATTTGTTCCACGAAATCTTTCTTCGAAAGATTTGAAGTGTTGTCGAGCCAACAGTGTTGTTGGTGCAATAATTGCCACTTGCGTTCCCGCATTTGCTGCTATGAAAGCAGCCCGTAATGCTACTTCAGTTTTGCCAAATCCTACATCTCCACATACCAATCTATCCATTGGCTTTCCAGAAGACATATCAGAAACAACATCTTCAATCGCATTCATTTGGTCATCAGTTTCCACATATGGAAAACGTGCACAAAACGCATTCCATTTATCAGGTGATACTTCTAAAATTTCGGATTTACGTAATGATCTTTCGGCCGCTATGCGAAGTAATTTATTTGCCATTTCACGAATGCGTTCTTTGAGTTTTGCTTTCTTAGCTTGCCAGGCACTTCCCCCTAACCGATCCAATAGTCCTGTTTCATGACCGTATCGGCTTAATAATTCAATATTTTCAACAGGTAGGTATAACCTATCATTATTCGCATATTCCAATAGCAAACAATCATGTGGAGCTCCTGCAGCTTTTACAGTTTCTAATCCTCGATAGATACCGACCCCATGGTCGACATGTACAACTAGATCATCAAGTGACAAACTAGACGCCTCTGTTAGGAAATTTTTTGCACGCTTTCTTTTGTTTGATTTTCTAATTATAAAATCACCAAGGACATCTTGTTCAGATATTACCGTCAAGCCAGGAGATTCAAAGCCATGTTCCAAATGCCAAACAACAAGAGATATTGATCCGATTTCTTGATTTATATCTTTCCAAGTCTTAATATTTATCATTCCTGATAAGCCTTGATCTTCTAATAATCCAAATAGTCTTTCACGGGCACCTAAAGAAAAAGATGCGATTACAACTGAAGTAGTTTTTCTTTTATATGTGATATGTTTTGCAAATTCTTCAAATAATGCAATTTCTTCATTTTGCCTTTCCGGAGCAAAATTTCTGCCTATTCTTGCTCTCATATCAAGAGAATTTGGGCCAGTTGGCTGTGGTAAGACTATAAATCTTCTTATTTCACGGTCACTTAAAACTTCAAATAACGCATTAGGAGAGATGTAAAATTCATTGGGCTTAATAGGCTTATATATTGTCTCTAATCTATTTTTAGAGTTCAAACCGTCCAAACGCGCTGAGTATTGATCGTTAATTCCATCCCATCTATTTTTATGCACACTTTCTATATTCTCATCCATAAAAATTACTGCCTCAGGTAAATGATCAAATATTGTTTCCATATCTTCATGGAAATACGGTGCCCAGTGTTCATAACCTTGATGCTTACGTCCTACGCTGATGGCTTCATATAGAGGGTCATCTAGTCCAGCTGATCCAAATTCTTTACGATAATTACTCCTGAAGCGGCTGATTGCATAATCATCTAGAATTACCTCAGTAACAGGAGCAAATTCAATTCTTTCTAAACTTTCAACTGTACGCTGAGAAATAGGATCAAATCTTCGAGCAGACTCTAATTCATCTCCAAAAAGATCCATTCGTACAGGACCACTTTCTCCTGGGGGGAAAACGTCAATTATACCCCCTCGGATTGCATAATCTCCAGGTTCTGTGACAGTTGGAGATTGGACGAAACCCATTTTTGTAAAATACGTCCTTAATTCTATTAGATTAATATTACGCCCTACTGTAGCAACAAAACTATTGTTTGAAACAGTTTGTCTATTTGGAATATATTGCGAGATTGCAGCTAAAGTGGTAAGAAGTATAATCGGTGTGTCAAATCCAGATGCTAATGCCGCCAGTGTAGCCATCCTAGCTGATGCAACGTCTGCATTAGGGGAAACTCTATCGTATGGCAAACAATCCCAGGCCGGGAAGTCTAAAACGATAGTGTTTGGCGAAAAAAACCAAAGTGATTTACGCATTAGATCTAAACGTTTGTCATCTCTTGCAACAAAAATTATAGATTTTTGTTGCTCATTTATAAAATTAGATAAAATTTTTGCGTCAAAACCGTCAGGAGATCCAGATAAGTTTATAATATTTTTGGAAAAACTGTTCATAAATTTTGCTTAACTTGAGCAAGTTTTATGTGCAACCCCTACCCTTAAATAGCTTTAATATTTAATCGTTAAAAAGAATGGATTTTATTGTTATAAAAGGCTAAATCATAAAATATTACAACAAAAAGAGAGTTCAATGGAAAATCAGATAGCACCATTTCCTATGTCACGCCCAAGAAGACTTCGCCAAACTGATTGGATGCGAAGAATGGTATCTGAGACAGTAATTAGCCCAGATGATTTAATATATCCTATGTTTATTTGTGATGGAGAAAAAATAACTGATCCGATATTATCAATGCCTGGTGTAAATCGATTGAGTATAGATATGGCCGTAGAAATGGCAAATCATGCTGCTAACATTGGAATACCTGTAATAGCATTATTTCCTTATACAGATAAAAAAAATAAAAATAAAGAATGCACAGAAGCATTTAATCCAGAAAATTTAGTAAATAGAGCTACTAGGGCAATTCGAGCAGCTGTACCAGATATTGGCATAATGCTAGATGTCGCACTCGACCCATATAATTCAGATGGCCACGATGGAATTTTAAGGGATGGAGAGATTATCAACGATGAAACATTAATGGCACTTGAGAAACAGGCAATCGTTCAAGCTGAATCAGGTGCAAATATATTAGGTCCCTCAGACATGATGGACGGCCGAATTGGTATTATCAGATCCGCTTTAGAGTCTAACGATTTTCAAAATGTTGCGATTATGGCATATTCTGCAAAATTCTCATCAGCATATTATGGTCCTTTTCGAGATGCCGTTGGAGCATCAGGTGCGCTTAAAGGCGATAAAAAAACTTATCAACTAGATCCAGCAAACAAAAATGAAGCTTTAAGAATGATACATCGTGATCTTTCAGAGGGAGCAGATATGGTAATGGTCAAACCAGGAATGCCTTATTTAGATATTTGCCAAAGCATAAATAAAGAAATATCTGCCCCCTGCTTTGCATATCAAGTATCAGGTGAGTACGCCATGATAGAAGCTGCAGCACGTAATGGTTGGATTGAAAGAGATAAAGTTATTTTTGAGTCACTTCTTTCTTTCAAACGTGCTGGATGTGCAGGAATTTTAACATATCATGCTATAAAAATGGCAGAAATATTGGATAGTCCATTATAGTATCATATTAGTAATCTATATAGGTGACATGAAATTTAGTTTAATGTATAATTAATAAAAATTCACCAAAGAGTGAAAGCAGTAGTACAGGAGATTTAAATGCATAAACCATCAAGAAGATCTTTTATAATTGGTTCATCTGCTGGAATTGTAACTTCAAGTATTACATCTCCTGCATTAGCGGCAAGCCGTAGTCGTATTGATAGTCGCGTCGATACGGCGATGAGAGAACTGAAAAATTTAGGAAATAGATTTTCAAATTTAATTGACAGCTCAGCAGGCATTTTAGTTATGCCCAGAATAAGACGAGGTAGTATTGGCCTCGGCACATCATATGGAGAAGGTTCACTTCTTATAGGTCAAGCTCCTGTTGAGTACTATTCTATAGCATCTGTATCAATTGGGCCCCAGTTCGGTATCCAACGTTATTCTTCAGCAATGTTTTTCACATCTGAGCGAAGCCTTGCACGTTTTCGAAGACAGGATGGTTGGACTGTTGGAGCTGACTTAGGATATACTTTGATAGATCAAGGCGACGTTGTTGATATAGATACTAATACCTATCTAGATGATGTTTACGGAGTGATTTTTGGCCAAGAAGGCCTTCATTTAGGCTTAACTCTGGAAGGCTCTAAGTATTCACGAATTATCCGTTAAAAAATATTCTAAACACACGAACTTTTTAAAGCGTTTATATTCTCTTGATATTTATCAGATGACCCATCTTTAAATACTGCTGAGCCAGCAACTAATACGTTTGCTCCAGCATTCCAACAAAGTGGGGCTGTGGTAGGATCAACGCCACCATCTACTTCAAGCCAAATTGGCCTATCGCCAATCATTTTTCTGGCTTTTGATATTTTATCGATCATGGAGTGAGTAAATTTTTGACCACCAAACCCGGGATTTATTGTCATAATTAAAATCAAATCAATTTTATCCAAACAATATTCAATAACAGAAAGTGGTGTAGTGATATTTAAGGCTACACCAGCCTTACAACCATATGAGCGAACAGCTTGCAGCGATCTATCAAGATGTGGTCCAGCCTCAGCATGAACTGTTATAAAGTCAGACCCGGCTTTAGCAAAAGCTTCTAAATATGGATCTGCTGGTGAAATCATTAGATGTACGTCCATAACGGTTTTAACATATGGCCTAATTGCAGCAACAACATTTGGACCAATTGTTAAATTTGGAACAAAGTGTCCATCCATCGGGTCAACATGTATCCAATCAGCACCCGCAGATTCAACACTTGTTATTTCATCACCTAACTTTGCGAAATCTGCAGAAAGTATTGACGGTGCAATTATCAATGGTCTGTTTTGGTTAAATTCTATGGCCATGATTTTTTCCTTAAAACAATATTCAGTACTATTTAGTTAGCTTAGTATGATCAGTCCAGTCCCATTATAGTTGCTCATATTTAAAACGCCTGATAATTAATATTAAAATGGGATAAATTTATGCTTAAAACATTCAAATGGCTATTCAGAGTATTTTTACTCCTATCTGCATTAGCTATTAGTGCATTGATTTTAGTTTATTATTTTTCAATTCAATCAATACCAAGCTATAACACTACTTATAAATTAGACGATACAATAGAAGAGATTGAGATTGTACGCGATAACAAAGGCATACCGCATATATTTAGCTCTTCATCAAATGATGCATACTTTGGATTAGGCTTTTCACACGCACAAGATAGATTATGGCAAATAACACTTCTAAGAAGAACTGCTCAAGGCCGCCTTTCAGAAATCTTTGGCGAAAAAACAATTAAATCAGATGAATTGATAAGAAGGTTAGGTATTTATGATATTGCAAAAACATCAGTACAGTACCAATCCAAAGAAGCATTAGATGCATTAATTGCATATTCTAATGGTATTAATGCATGGCTAAGAATACTCAATAAGAATGCTTTAGGTCGTGGAGCGCCAGAATTCTTTTTATTTAAACCAGAAATTGAACCTTGGATGCCTGCTGATAGCTTAGCAATACTTAAACTCATGGCAATACAATCAAGTGATCATCTTGAGTCAGAAATCATTCGTGCGCAGGTTTCTCTTTTAGTTGGCAATAAAAAAACACGAGATATTTTACCAGATGATCCAAGCAATAGCGTTAAATCCTTTGTTGAATATAGCGATATAATTAATAATAAAGATATTTTACGAAATAAAACATTTGAGAAATTTAACATAAGTAATTTAGGACAATTTAGAAATACGCCTGCGTCAAATGTTTGGGCCGCTCATCCAAATAGAACATCAAGCAAATCTAGTTTATTGGCTGCTGATCCACATAACAGCCTAACAGCTCCAGGATATTGGTCTCTCGCAAGATTAGAGCTGAAGAATGGTGGTATTATTGGCGCGACAATCCCTGGTATACCTCTGATTATGTCAGGAAGATCAAAATACCTTGCATGGGGTTTTTCTGCAGGCAATGGAGATGATACAGACATTTACATAGAACAGCTAAATCCATTGGACGAAACCCAATATAATGATGGAAATAATTTTGTTTCGTTTGATACTAAAAAAGAAATTATAAAGATTTATGGTTCAAAAAGTAGAACTATAGATTTGTTATGGGCAAATAATAGGCCTGTATTACCAAATAATTTTTTCAATATTAGGCAAATAATGCCCCAAAATAAAGTTGCGAGTATAAAATCAACTGCATTAGATTCTTTTGATAAATCTTATAGTTCATTATTTAATATGACTACACAAACAAACATTAAATCGGCTCAATCACAATTTAATGACTATGTCACACCAATCTATAATATGGTCCTTGCAGACAAAGATAATGTAACACTGAAAGTAATCGGAAAAATCCCAAGAAGAAATCCTAATCATTTTGGTCAAGGCAGATTACCCTCTCAGGGATGGTTAAAAAGAAATCAATGGAACGGTTATTACGATTATCTAGAAAATCCAGCCATTATGAACCCAAACAATGGTATTGTTGCAAATACTAATAACAGAACCACAAATAAAGTTTTTCCCAATCATATTACACATAGGTGGGGAGATAATTTTAGAATAAAGCGCTTATCAAAGCTAATGAATGAACGAGAGATTCATACACGCGATAGCTTTATGGAGGCACAATTAGATACTATATCAGTTACAGCAAGGACAATTTTGCCACTAATTGCAAAAGAACTTTGGTACAAAAATAATTTGTCTAAGAAATCAAGTTCATATATTTTGGCTTCTAAAGCATTGAATTTGCTTGCAGATTGGAACGGTGAAATGAATGAACATATGCCTGAGCCATTAATTTATAGTGCTTGGATTTCTAAATTTCAAAAGCTTATAATACAAGATGAATTAGGTCGCCTTACTCAGAAATTTAATCAAGTTGACCCTATCTTTTTAGAAAGAGTACTTCGTAATATAGATAATGCATCTACTTGGTGCGATATAGTTCCTTCATCAGAAGTAGAGACTTGCAATCAAATTGCTGAAGAATCTCTTATTTTAGCCATAGAAGAATTATCAAATAAATATGGTAATAATTTAGAAAACTGGCAATGGGGCGAAGCTCATATAGCTAACCATAAACATGAGGTATTTGGGGCAATACCTATAATAAATTGGTTATCTAACATTAAGCAATCAACATCAGGTGGCGATGACACATTAATGAGAGCAAAAACAAAAAATTATGGCCAAAACCCTTTCGAAAATGTTCATTCAGCAGGTTTTAGAATGATCGTAGATTTTTCCGACCTAGAAAGCTCACTATACATCATCTCAACGGGACAATCTGGCCACTTACTATCAAATCAGTATGATAATTTAGCAAATTTATGGAAACGAGGGGAATATATCCCGATGGTTCTTGATCCAGATTTAGCTCGTGCCGGTTCGTTAGGATCAATAATTCTTAAAAAGAAATAATCCTTAAACCTTGAGAAATTGAGCTGCTTGCTTTGACGTCCAAGTGACTGAAAGTTCAATAAAATTTTCATTTGAAACTTCATTTCGAACTAAATTATTTTTATATAACCATGCACGCCTACCACCTTCAGCTAATGATAACTTAACTGTATCTGATGTTGTAATTTCTTTTAAACTATCATCAATTTCTCTTAAAAGTCCATCCAAGCCATCTCCAGTTAAGGCGGAAACAGTTCTTATTTTTTCAGTTCTATTTGAAATATTTTTTGCATTATTTAAATCATCAATTGATAGTAAATCCGTCTTATTCCATACCTCTAATATACTATCTTTAGCATCATCTGAGACATCTAAATCTAATAAAATATCGTTAACATCTTTGGCCTGTGCTTCAGTTTCGGGATGTGAAATATCTCTGATGTGAAGTATCAAATTTGCATCCAAAACTTCTTCTAAAGTCGCTCTGAATGCGGCAATTAATTGTGTTGGCAATTCCGAGATGAATCCAACAGTATCTGATAAAATTATCTTTTGACCTGAAGGCAGCTCAACTTCTCTCATGGTTGGGTCTAATGTTGCAAATAGCATATCTTTTGCAAAAACTTTAGCACCAGTCATATGATTAAATAATGTAGATTTACCAGCGTTAGTGTAGCCGACTAATGCAACAATTGGGTAAGGTATTTTTTTTCTCGCAGACCTATGCAATTCACGTGTCTTTACCACTTTTTCCAATTGTTTTTTTAATCTTAATATAGCGTCATCAATTTGTCTTCTATCACTTTCAATTTGTGTTTCACCTGCTCCACCAACAAAACTTAATCCTCCTCTTTGTCTTTCTAAGTGCGTCCACGAACGAACTAAACGAGAGCGTTGATAATTAAGGGCAGCTAGGTCAACTTGAAGCACACCTTCTCGGGTTTGAGCTCTATCACCAAATATTTCTAAGATTAAACCTGTTCTGTCTAGGACTTTTAAATTCCATTCTTTTTCAAGGTTTCTTTGTTGAATTGGAGTGAGTGGTCCATCAATTATTACTAAATCAATATCGTTAGCTTTAAAAATTTGAGATAATTCAATTAACTTTCCTGATCCAAAAAGAGTAGCCGCATTGGGTCTTTTCAATGGAACAACTGTTTGATGTAATATTTCAATATCAAGGGCATTTGCTAATGAGACCGCCTCTTCCAATGAATTTTTTGGAGTGCGTCGCTTATGAGGGTTTAACAAATTTGGATGTAGAACACTTACATGCATAGTTTATTCCGATTGTGGTTCTTCACCATCATATAATACAACCGGTTGTGCTGGCATTATTGTTGATATTGCATGTTTATATACTAACTGTGATTGCCCATCTCTTCTTAATAGCACACAGAAATTATCAAACCAGCTAATATTTCCTTGCAATTTTACACCATTTATTAAAAATATAGTAACTGAAATTTTTGCTTTTCGGACATGGTTTAAAAAAGCATCTTGTAAATTACGATTATCATTAGCCATTGCAACTGCCTTTTATTATTAATTATCATAACTGATGATTGAGCATGAATAATATGTAAAGCTATATTTTAGAATAATTCCAAAAATAGATCAAATAATCCATAATTATTAACTAAAAATGGTTAAAATATTCATTTTGACCAATAATTAGGATTGAATAATGCAATAACAGCTAAAGCTTCTAATCGGCCAAGTACCATAGCTATGCAGAATATAAATTTTGCAATATCAGAAATTTGCGAATAATTTAAGGATCCATCTCCAGCAACATTAATGAGTGGACCAACAGTTGATAAGCCAGATATTGCAAGTATTAGACTATGCTCAAACTTTATACCTGTAGCCGAAAAACCAAGAATAATTAAGGCTAAGCTTACAAGAAATAACATAAAAAATATCCAAGCAGCGTATGCACCTTCCTTACGAAAACTTCTTGCTTTTTCACCGGCTCCCGCAACTGAATGAGGATAACTCAATCGTGTCATTTCTCTTATACCATGTTTATAAAGAACGTATACTCGAAGTAATTTAACACCCCCTGCCGTTGTTGCTATACCACCACCAAGAACACAAAGGCCCATCAAAATTAGTCCAGGAGTCTTTAATCCTGACCACATTTGTGAAGCAGACCAATGCTCACTTTCAAACCCTGTTGTGGATAGAAAAGAAATAACCATAAATACCCCACCCCAGAATGCTGATAATCCCGATTGAAAACTAAAACTTTCAGAAGCTTCAATTGCACCAAACCAATGCCTTAAAAATAATAACGATGGAATTATTATTATTAATATTAACATTATATTTACTTCTTTATCTTTTTTAAGCCTACGGTATCCTCTACCTTCTGAGTCTTGTTGGTACATGAAACGCGATATCGCAAATATTAGAAAAAGAGCAATCAACAATTCACCTATAATACCAGAATTTGCTCCCTGGAGACCACTAACATTACTAATTCCACTAGTTGAGAAAGTGCTCATAGCATGAATTACTGCTACAAGAGGCCTATCACCACTGAGTATCAAAAGAATGCTCATAATAATTGTTAAAACAAAATATATAGGTGAAATCAAAATGGTATATTTTATTATTCTTGATCTTATGTTTGCACTTTTTATCTGATTTTTTAGGTTGCTTGAATTATTTTTCCTAGCATATACATCAAATCCACCTAATCCTGCTGGTTGAAATATTGCTAAAGCAGCAACAAGCATTAATAATCCACCAACCCAAGCAATTAATGCCCGCCACAAATGAAGTACATCTGGTATTTTAGTACTATCATCAAAAATTGATGCTCCAGTTGTTGTAAATGATGATAACATTTCGAAATATGCATCAAAAAAATCAATATTTATTATTAAATAGTTTAAAGGGATAGCCATAAATATTGGCAAGAAAACAAAACAACAAAATAAATCAAATATGTTTTGAACTATCTTTTTTTGTAATTTTTGTGATGAGAATGCAATTCCCAATAAAACACTTATGATAAGAAAAAAAGTTCCATGATAAAAAAAAGTCCGTGCATAAAGCCATTGATCTAGCCTTACTGAAAAAAGCACAGGAACATACATTAGCAAAGACATTATTCCAAATAATAGAACAAATAGAGGTTGATTTCTAAAAACTGACATTATTAGAAAAAATCAATGTTAACTTGAAATAATCTTTCAACTTCAGAAACATCTTGTGACAGAGTAAATATCACAACAATATCTCCTTCTTCAATTTTTGTGCTGCCTTTAGGCCTAAATATTTCACTGTTTTTTTGGATTGAGCCAATAATTGATCCATTTGGCCACTCTACATCTTTAATCATTGAGCCTACAATTGGAGAAGTAGACATAACTTGTGCTTCAATTACTTCAGCTTCAGCATCACCAATAGAATAAACAGCTTTTACGCGCCCATGCCTTACATGCCGTAGAATTGAAGAAACAGTTGTAGCCCTCGGGTTAACAGAGGCATCTATATTTAATGGAGACATAAGTGTAGTTAAGGTTGGATCATTAATTAATGCTACTACCATAGGACATCCAAGTGATTTTGCTCTAGCACAAGCAAGAAGGTTTGTTTTATCATCATCCGTTACAGCTAATACTGTATCGGTTTTCGATATATTTGCTTCTTCCAAAAGCTCCATATCTAAGCCATCGCCATGTAAAACTATTGTTCGCTCTAATTGATCAGCAATTCGTTCAGCACATTCTCTATTTGACTCAATAATTTTGGTATGAATTTTAATTGCATTATTTTCTAGTGATTTGGCTACCATTAAACCAACATTACCACCACCTATTATGATTACACGATCTTGTTTTTTGTTGGTCTTACCAAATATTTCCAAACATCGTTCTTTGTCATCTGCATTTGTGCATACATAAACTTGATCATCTACGATTAACTGTTCCTGACTGTCAGGAACCATTAAAGCCCCATTTCGTCTTATAGCTACTATATTTGCACGCAAATTTGGGAAAAGTTCACTTAACTGTCGAAGAGATGTGTTTAAAACATTACATTCTTCAGTTAAAATCAAACCTAGTAACTCAACTTTGCCTTCCATAAACGGTTCAGTGTCAAAAGTAGCCGGTGATCTTAATTGACGTAGTGCTTGTATAGCGACTTCTTTTTCAGGAGATATTACCACGTCAATTGGCAAATGATCTCTTTGGTAAAGATCTGAATAAATTGCATCTAAGTAAGATTGACCTCGTAATCGAGCAATTTTTCTTGGAATCTTAAAAACTGAATGAGCAACTTGGCAAGTTACCATATTTACTTCATCAGAATAAGTAGCAGCAATAATCATATCTGCATCGCCAGCTCCTGCCATGGATAAAACATCAGGATATGACGCGTTTCCAGCAATACCGTTTACATCTAAGGTATCTACTGCTCGCGCAACCAATTCTGAATTGTTATCAACTACAGTAACATCATTTTTTTCTGACGATAAGTGGCGTGCTATTTGCCAACCAACTTGACCTGCCCCACATATAATTACCTTCATTTAATGCTCCCAAAAGAACTCATAATTTTAATATTTTAATTAATAATTATGCCTTAAATATAGTCTTATATTAAGTCATTACTATCAACATCATCTGTTTTTGCAACCCGTGTACCTGTATCAGTTGAAGTTACTACATTTAATGTTTTTAGTTTTCTATGTAATGCAGAGCGTTCCATACCAACGAACTGTGATGTTTTAGAAATATTGCCTCCAAATCTATTAATTTGGGCAACAAGATAGTCTTTTTCAAATAACTCACGTGCCTCTCTCAATGGAAGGCCAAGCATATTTCCATCCATTTCGACTGAATTATCGCTCTTGATTATTTCTTTAGTTTGTAATTCAGCAATAGATATTTCACCTGATTGTGAACCCAAAATTAATGATCTCTCTAAAACATTTCTAAGTTGTCTGATGTTACCTGGCCAATTGCGGGATTGTAAATGGACAACTGCTTTTTGGCTTAACTTTCGCTTAGGTAAACCTTGCTTCTCACTCAACTCATCTATGAAAAAGTTTGATATCAGTGGAATATCTTCAATTCTATCTTCTAATGATGGTACAGAAATTGGAATAACATTAAGTCTATGATACAAATCTTCTCTAAAATTTTTGTTTTGGATTTCTTGAACTAGATTTTGACTACTTGATGAAATCACTCTAAAATCAACAGATAAATTTGTTTTACCACCAATTCTCATAAATTGCTGGTCTATTAATACCCTAAGAATTTTTGATTGTGTACCAATTGGCATATCGCCTACTTCATCTAAATATAATACACCGCCATTGGCTTGTTCTAATAAACCTAATTGTATGTTTCCATTTGACTCGGAACCGAATAATAATTCTTCCATTCTTTCAGAGGACATTGAAGCAGAATTTACAGTTACAAATGCAAAATCTTTTCGTGGTGAATTCTTATGAATATATCTAGCTGCAACTTCTTTGCCCGATCCAGAAGGTCCAGTTAGCATAATACGGCTATTTCCAGATGATACTTTATCAAGTTGTTGATTAAAACTTTTAAACACTGACGAATTACCAATTAACTCAAAGGATGGTATTTCTTTTATTTTAAATGCAGCATTTTCAATCCTAAGGCGAGATGTTTCCATTGCTCGTGCAATTACAACTGTCAATTGATCTATATTGAATGGCTTCTCAATAAAATCATATGCACCTTGCTTTATGGCAGCTACAGCAATCTCAATGTTTCCATGACCTGAAATAATCACAACTGGTATATCTGGATTATTTAATTTCACTTGTTTTAGTATATCAATTCCATCTAGCTTACTTTCTTTTAGCCAAATATCTAAAATAATTAACTTTGGTTTTGATTTTTCAATTGATTTAAACGTATCTTCAGAGTTTGCTGCTAATTGCGTGGTATAACCTTCATCAATTAGGATATCAGATACTAACTCACGGATATCTTTTTCATCATCCACAATTAAAATATCGCCCATATTTTTTTCCTTTTATGCTAATTAAAGCTATTTTTAATTCTCTATTATTATTTCTTTTGGAAATACAATTCGCATTTTAGCACCAAAACTATCCGTTTTAGAAAATGGAGATGCATCCAATAATTCCAGTGTTCCATTATGTTCTTCAATTATTTTTTTAACTATCGATAAACCTAACCCTGTCCCATTTTCTCTATTGGTTACATAAGGCTCAAATAATCGTGACCGCCCTTGATTTGGTAGACCAATTCCGTTGTCTTCAATGGTGATTTCAAGATCATTCATAATTTGATCGATAGTTATTCTAATCTCAGGATCAAATTTAAGATCTGGCTGTGAATTTAATTTACTTTCAATAGCCTCACCTGCATTTTTTATTAAATTAGTAAATGCTTGATTAATCATTGTTTCATCTATGCTGACATTAAAATCATCATATAAATTATTAAAAACTATACTAATTTTTGGAGATGATACCTGAAATAATAATATTACATCTTTAAGTAACTTAGTCACATTTGTTGGCCGTTTAATAGGTTCCGGCATTCTGGCAAATTTAGAGAATTCATCAACAATTCTTCTTAAATCATTTGTTTGGCGAATAATGACATCACAATATTGTGAAAGGTTACTGTCTTCAGTGCCAACAATTGGTGAATATTTACGCTTTAGGCGTTCTGCTGACAACTGAATTGGAGTTAAAGGATTTTTAATCTCATGTGCAATTCTTCTGGCAACATCTCCCCATGCAGCCAATCTTTGAGCTGACACTAGATTCGTAACATCATCAAAGGTAATCACATACCCTTCAACTAACTCATTTTCAGAAATTCTTGCTGAAATCCTTACTAAAAGAATTTCAATAGCTCCAGCACGTGTTAATTTGATTTCTTGTTGCTGGGTTTTATTATCATTTTTCTGTATCAGCCTAAATAGATCAATAAATTCAGGGACTGCTATTTGAATACTTTTTCCTTCATGATTATCTGAATTCAAATTTAATAACTTTTGTGCAGCTAAATTTATAAACCCAATATTACCATCAGACGATAAGCCAATAACACCTGCAGTAACTCCAGATAAAACACTGTCAAATAATCTACGCCTTCTTTCCGTATAATCATTTGCAGCTATTAAGTCATCTCTTTGACGTTTTACCTGTTTTGTCATGTGATTAAATACACGACTTAACATTGCAATCTCATCATCACCTTTTTCTTCAATCACTTTAACATCAAAGTCACCCGCACCCAATCTTTGTGCAGCTCCAGCTAATCGACCCACCGGTCTTGATAATCGCTCAGCAAACAACATACCAAGTAGAATTGAGGATAGAATAACAAATGTTGCAAACCCCAGATATAGAAGTCCATATGACCAAAGAATTTTTTCGCGCTGAGACTCCATTGTATTATAAGTAATGGCAGATTCCATTGTTTTATCTAATAGATTAAGAATTTTACCATCAACAGTTCTAGATATGTATAAATATTTATCTTCAAAACTTTCTAATCTAATTAAGCTTCTAAATTCATTATTTGGCCAATCTTCAATTATTATTAAATCACCAAGCTCAGCAGATTTCATTATTTCATCTGAAGGTTCTTCGTAGCCAAACAAGTAGCTTAGCTCTCCCCTTGATCTCAAATTTGCATTTCTATCAATGATATAAGCTTCTTTTAATCCTCTTTGGATTAGCTTTTGAATAGAAATCAATTGCACTCTTAAATCGCTATCACTTACGAATGAGTTTGATTTCTTATATTCATTTAGTCTTACCGACATAAAACTTAAATCAATTTTCAAATCATCTCTTTGTTCGTTTTTATAAGCTTCTGCAGCAGATAAGGAAGATTTCACAACATTCTGAACATTTTTTGAAAACCACCCTTCAACGCCAATACTTAACGTGACAACAGCAAAAACTGCTACAAGAACAGTTGGGATAAGCGCAACAATAGCAAAAACTCTGCTTAAGCGCATGTGTAAACGTGAACCTGCTGATTTTGCTCTTCTAGCAGCAAACATTCTCATAACCGCATATCCAACAATTGAAATAACAACTAAAAGATAAATTCCATCAGCAAGAAGTATTAATCGTAAAATATTACTTAATTTACTACCAAATTCTCCCTGTAATATTGAAACAGTAAGCCCTGTTAAGATTGGTCCAAGTAAGATTAAAGACCAAGCTAAAATTGTTAAAAATTTACGCCGATTACGCCATTGCTTTAATTTGCCAAGTATATTTTTCATCATAAGTCTTTGTTACTTATAGTTCTATATTTACTACACTATGTTGCATCGTTACATCATTTTTTTACTTCTTGTAACTACAATATCTAAATCTTTAATCTTTTTTCTTAGAGTATTGCGATTAATACCAAGTAATTCGGATGTTTTAATTTGATTTCCTCTGGTTGCTGATAGGGATAATGCGATGAGCGGCAGTTCAATTTCTTTTAAAATTCTATTATATAATCCAGGAGGAGGTAAATTATCGCCATGAAGATCAAAATATCTTTTTATATGCTTTTCAACTGAAGATGATAATTTGCCGTTGTCAGCGTCTAATTCATTTGAATTTACAGATGGAATTAAATTTAAATTTTCTTCAACATGAATAGGTGTAATTTCTTCATCTGAAATTAAAACTACTAAACTATTTATAAAGTTCTCTAATTCTCTTATGTTTCCAGCCCATGGCGCATTTTGAAGCAACTGTATTGCTTTAGCTGATATAACTTTTTTTGGCATTCCTGATAATGCTGATTGCTGTAAAAAATGTTTTGTTAAGTCAGGAATATCCCCCACCCTATCGCGTAAGGGGGGGAGGTTTATATTCACAACATTTAAACGGTAAAATAAATCTTCTCTTATAATTCCTTGGCTAATCAAATTTTGTAATGACAGCCTAGATGATGAGATAAATCTATAATTTTTGTTTATAACTGCATCTGATCTCAATAGATCTAATAATTGCAATTGGGTTTCATCAGACATTTCAGAAATTTCATCAAAGTAAATAGTTGAACTCTTCGATGCTGGAGATATATTCAGATCTTCTTTGCCACCTATTAAAGTTCCTTCTATCTTATCTATATTCGATGAAGATATGTTAATACGAACAAAGTCCATTGGTGCTCTTGGCCCCAAATCATGCATAGTATGAGCCAATAGATCTTTACCAGTTCCACTCTCACCCGTAATAATAGTTGAAAGATCGGTATGTAATACACGCGCTAAAAACCTGTAAACATCCTGCATAAGTGGAGAAGAGCCAATTAGAGGCAATTCTTGATCAACAGCCCCATCTTGCTGGATAATATTATTGTTTGATCCTTGGTTCGATAATGCTTTATTAACCTTTGATAATAATTTTTTTAAATCAAATGGCTTAGGTAAATAATCATAAGCACCTAATTCAGAAGCTTTAATTGCAGTAATTACAGTATTTTGAGCTGAAATAATTATAACGGGTAAATCTTTTCGTTTACGCTTAATAGCTGGTAACATTTCCAACCCATCACCATCTGGTAAATTAACATCAGAAATTACAACATCACCATCACCCTCATCTATCCAACGCCATAATGTTTCTATACTTCCAGTTGCTCTCACTTTACACCCAGCACGGGTTAGTGCTTGGGTTAATACTGCCCTTATTGTTCGATCATCATCGGCAACTAATATTGTTCCATCCATTATATTCTATCCTCTGCAGATTTTTTCCATATAGGAAGGCGTAAAGTAAATTTGGTTCCAGGATGATCTGTGGTACATTCAATCAAACCACCATGACTAGTTACAATTTTTGAGACAAATGCTAAGCCTAGACCTGTTCCATTAACTTTTGATGAAACAAAGGGTTCAAAAATTTCATCAATTATATTTCCAGGAATACCTTTACCATTATCAATTATTTCTATTTGAAGCGGCAGTATTTCTGACTGATTTCCAGAAATAGTATATCTCACTCCAGAATTATAAGATGTGCAAATCACTATTTTTCCACGATCTTTTTGAATTGCTTCACATGCGTTCTTTAAGATATTTTGAAAAACTTGCAGCATTTGATCTGCATCACCAGATGCATCAGGCAATGATGGATCATATTGTTTTGTGAACTTTATTGTTGACGCAAAGCCAGCAGATGATGATCTTATTGCTCTGTCTAAAACGTCATGAATGTTATACGCATCTCTTAGTGCTGGTCGAATATCTGAAAATACTTCAAATCTATCGACTAATGTTCCAATTCTTTTTGTTTCCTGACCTATCATATCGGCCAATTCAACGTCATCATCATTCGCATTCATTGCCAAAAGCTGCGCAGCACCAGAAATCCCAGCAAGAGGATTTCTGATTTCATGTGCAAGCATTGAGGCCATTGCAGTTACTGAACGTGCTGTTGTACGTTGGGTTGACGATTGGTTAATTTTTTGTGCAAAACTATTTGGCTGAATAATCAGTAAATATTTTTCATTATTTTTGTCTAGAGGATTTATATGAAGATTACATTCAAATGATACCCTATCAATTGTGGAAATCTCGACTCCATATTGACTTAGGGATGAATTCTGTTGCCTTACTTGCTTGACCGTTTCTAAAACCACTGAATTTATACCAAAAAAAACTCCTAACTCTTTTCCAAACATTTGTTTTCGAGATGTATGAATTATTTGTTCGGCAGATGAATTACCCTCAATTATTTTGAATTCTGAATTAATAATGAATGCAGGAAAAGGAATTGTATTCCAAACGTGATTAAAATCAATCATTGGCACTTACTAGGCTCCTCTGCAGATAATAAAGAAATCATTTTGAGGACTTTTTGGGGGTCTGTTTCTGTTTGTAATGCCCTTTTATCAATAGAACTGACACCTATATAATCCATATACCATCCCAGATGTTTTCTTGCGACTTTATTTCCATGTCGCTCACCATAAAAGTTTAACATTTCAGTGTAATGCATTGATATCATATTAAGTAATTTATTTCCTGAAGGTATTTCGGGTGGTTTGGTGTTGAATATTTCTGAGGCTATTTGGGATAACAGCCATGGCTTGCCTTGAGCACCTCTACCAATCATTACACCATCAGCTTTTGAATGTTTCATAGCTAATTTTGCAGATGCGCTGTCAACAATATCACCATTAGCAATAACAGGTATATCAACAGACTCTTTCACTTCACGAATTTTTTTCCAATCTGCATTACCTTTATAAAATTGGCATCTTGTTCTCCCATGAATTGTAATCATTTGGATACCAATTTTTTCTGCTCTAATAGACAAGTCAGCTGCATTCAAATCATTGTGATCCCATCCCAATCTAGTCTTTAATGTTACAGGTATATCAACAGCATTTACAACGGCCTCAATTAATTGAAGTGCTAGGTCTGGCGTTCGCATTAATGCCGAGCCTGAGGCTCCATTAACTACACTTTTAGCCGGGCATCCCATGTTAATATCGATTATCTTAGCGCCATTTCCTTGTATTAATTTTGCACATTCAGACATCCAATAAGCATCTCTTCCCGCGATTTGAACGGATGTTCCTTCAACGTTAAATCCTAACTCAGCTCTTGCGCGCGCATCTTTACCTTTTTGCATAATTTCATGACTTGCAACCATTTCGGAAACTACAAGACCTGCCCCAAAACTAGAAACAAGATTTCTATATGGTAAGTCTGTAATACCCGCTAACGGAGATAATAAAACGGGAGGCGATATTGCCTGTTTTCCGATCATTAATGAACTCATGACTAATTAATAGGCATTAAGAATTTTAATAACAAGTTTAAAGTAACTTGCATCGATAATCTTTCGTTCTATAAACAAATGCATGAACTCTATAACAGCCATAATAGTAGCCGCAGGCCGAGGTACTCGCGCTGGAAGTGGAGTACCAAAACAGTACCGCAAAATTGGCCAAAAACCAATTTTACAACATACAATTGAGTCACTGCTCTCTCATAAAGCAATAAGTGAAATAGTATGCGTAATTCATGAAGACGATACGAAACTATACATGAATATGGTAACAAAAATAAATGATAATAGACTTTCAGAACCAGTGCATGGTGGTGCAACTAGGTCAGAAAGTGTATTTGAAGGTATAAAAGCCGCATCAAGCGATTATGTCTTGATACATGATGGCGCTCGACCGTGTCTTCCTATTGACGCACTCGACCGAATTATTACTGGCTTAGAAGATAATGATGCTTGTTTTTTGGCCTTACCAGTAGCCGATACATTATGGTCTATCACAAAAGATAAAATTCAAAAAAATATTCCTCGTAATATGATTTGGAAAGCACAAACGCCACAAGCATTTAAATTAAATCAAATATATAATGCATATAAAAATGCAGATATGTCAGCAACAGATGACGTAGCGATAGCACAGTCTGCTGGAATTGAAGTTAAGCCAATTTTAGGTACTGAAAGAAATATAAAAATTACAACCCTTGAAGATTTTGATTTAGCAAAACAAATTTTAGGAAACACCATGGATATAAGAGTTGGTAATGGTTTTGACGTGCACGCCCTTGGAGCGGGAAGCCAAGTAGTTTTGAATGGAATAGAGATAGCTCACACAAATGCATTGATGGGCCATTCAGATGCTGATGTAGCCATGCATGCTATAACTGATGCCATTTTTGGCGCCTTGAGTGAAGGAGATATTGGGCAATGGTTTCCACCATCAGATCAAAAATGGAAAAATGCTTCCTCTGATATATTTCTTCGAAAAGCTGTATTATTATGCAGCGAACGTGAATTTTATATAAATCATATAGATTGCACAATAATCTGCGAAACTCCAAAAATTGGCCCTTATGCAAAAAAAATGTGTGAAAATATTTCTAGGATAACCAATGTTAATGTTGAGAATATATCTATCAAAGCCACAACAACAGAAAAATTAGGTTTTACAGGAAGAAATGAAGGCATAGCAGCTCAAGCAACAGCGACATTGATTAGAAAATGATGCGCTTTATTGCAACATGGTTCTACATTGGCCTCTTGAAGCCAGCTCCTGGAACTTGGGGGTCATTAGGAGCCCTACCATTCATTTACATTTTTTTAATAATTGAATTAAACGTATTGTACTTATTAATTATAAGCACATTAGTTTTTATTCTTGGCTGGCTTGCAACCCTTATCGAAACAAAAGAAAAATCTGAACATGACCCAAGTGAAATTGTTATAGATGAGGTTGTTGGACAGTGGATTACATTTACACCACTGTTTATTATTACATCAAACGAAAAATTTCACACTTCAATATCTAGAAACGTATTTAATATAAATATAAATAGCGAAACTTATTCGATGGATATTATACTTATCTTTTTGTCTTCTTTTATTCTATTTCGTTTTTTTGACATAATAAAACCATGGCCAATAAGTTGGGCAGACCAGATATCGACACCATTTGGAGTAATGTTTGATGATATTCTAGCAGGAATTTTCTCTGCATTATGTTTAACTATTATTTTATTTTTTGGATTATTGTCATGACTAACCTAGAAAAAATACTCAAACTCACACAAAAACTTGGCTGGCGAATAACTACTGCCGAAAGCTGTACCGCCGGGATGATTTCTAGTGAATTGACCGCTATTCCTGGATCTTCAAACTTTTATGACAGAGGATTCATAACTTATTCTAATGATGCAAAAATTGATATGCTTAACGTAAAACAAACGACATTAAGATCATTTGGAGCAGTAAGCGAACAAGTAGCAATTGAAATGGCCATAGGATCTTTAGAAAACTCTATAGCTAATTTAACTTTATCTATTACAGGTATCGCAGGCCCAGGTGGTTCTGAACATAAAGAAGAAGGCACCGTTTGCTTTGGTTTAGCAATTAAGAATGGTTCAATAAGCTCTACTACAAAATATTTTGGCGCTATCGGGCGTGACAATGTGAGAAAAAAAGCAACCGATCATGCAATTAGGTTAATTTTACAAAAATTAAATGAACATGCATAAAGTACATAAAGCGCACAATTAATCAACACCCGACCATATATGTGCCTAATTTATAGACAATTTATACATCCCAACAAAGATGATCGCGTTTAATCTTTATAAGGAACAAGTTTTTCTACAAATGGAAACAAACATTTGGAGGATTTATTATGAATGGCGCAGATACAGCTTGGATAATGGTAGCAACTGCTCTTGTCTTGTTTATGACTTTACCTGGATTAGCATTATTTTATGGCGGACTCGTTAGAGCAAGAAACGTTCTTTCGGTCTTTATGCAATGCTTTGCGATAGCATGTTTAATGTCGATATTATGGCTCGCTTTTGGATATTCGATAGCCTTTGGTGAAGGAAACCTTTTTTGGGGTGGTACTGGGAAAATGTTTTTGACAGATATAAGTTCTGATACTTTATCTGGCACAATTCCTGAGGTTTTATTTTTTGCATTTCAAATGACATTTGCAATAATTACCCCAGCACTAATAGTTGGCGCATATGTTGAGAGAGTATCTTTCTCTTTTGTGCTAACCTTTTCAGCATTATGGATGATCTTAGTATATGCGCCTGTTACTCATTGGATTTGGGGTGGAGGTCTTTTGTCTGGAGCAGAAGGTGCATTATTTGCAAACGGCGTTAAAGACTTTGCAGGTGGTATTGTTGTACATGAAACTGCTGGAATAGCTGCGCTTGTAATCGCAATTGCACTTGGGCCAAGATTAAATAAAAATGTTCCACCTCATAATCCTGGTTATGTAATGCTTGGAGCTGCAATGCTATGGGTTGGATGGTTTGGCTTTAATGGTGGATCCCAATTAGCCGCTGATGGTGGCGCGGCAATGGCTATAACCGTTACACACATTTCAGCAGCATCAGCATCATTAACTTGGGCATTATATGAACGAATAAAATATGGGAAATCCTCCCTGGTTGGCCTTGTAACTGGTACAATTGCAGGATTAGCCTCTATCACTCCTGCTTCGGGATGGGTATCTCCTGTTGAAGCTATGATCATTGGTGGAATTGCAGGTATCTTATGTCAAATTATGTGTGAGGTAATAAAAGGGTTTTTCAAGATTGACGATACATTAGATGTATTTGCTGTTCATGGTATAGGTGGCGTTTTTGGAACAATTATGCTTGCTGTATTTGGTTATGCTGGTTGGAGTGAGCAGCTGGGTTCATTACTTGTAGTTGGAATATTTACTATAGTTGCAACTTATTTAATTGTGAAATTTGTAATATTATTTTGCCCCATTCGTGTTTCAGAAGAAAATGAACTTACCGGCCTTGATCAATCTTCTCATGGTGAACGTGCATATGATATGGCATCATAATTTATTAGGCTCCAATAATAATTAATTTATTGGAGCCTTTTTATCCTAATAATCATTGGTAAAGGGTATTAGCTCTAGCTTCAAAAGCTTTTACGATTCTTTGCATTGCCTCATTGAAAACTACACCAATAAGCGCTTGCAAAACTTTTGACTTAAACTCAAAATCAACAAAGAATTCAGCCTCACAACCAGTATCAATATTATGAAATACCCAATGATTATTTAAATATTTGAATGGCCCGTCTAAGTATTCTACATCAATTGAAAATTTCTCAGGCGTCAAAGTAACTCTTGAACCAAATCGTTCACGAAATACTTTAAATGCAATAATTAAATCTGCTTCAACTATAGTCTTATGATCTTCTTTAATTACATTTCTTATTCTTGATGCAGCACACCAGGGTAAAAATTCAGGATAAGATTCTACATCTGCAACAAGATCATACATCTGTTTTGCAGTGTAAGGCATTATTCGTTTTTCTGTGTGTGTTGGCATATTTGTGTTCTAATAAAATTAAAATCACACGTCATCAAGAAAGTACATGTTAAAGAATATTTTTTCATTGAAGCTATTAAATTAATAAACTAAAATTTTTTTATATCTATTAGATTTTACACGAAAGTAATAATGGACCATACAAACTATATTGTAGAGCCAATGATTTCAGCAAAGTCAATTGCTGCAAGATGTGAAGAGCTCGCTGAGGATATCTCATTGTATTTCAAGAATACGGATAAACTTATCGTTGTCGGTCTATTACGAGGCTCATTTGTTTTTATTGCGGATTTAGCAAGAGAATTAGATTTGCCGTGCGAAGTTGATTTCCTTGAAACCTCATCTTATGGAAATTCTACAGAAAGCTCTCGAGAGGTAAGGATCCTTAAAGATTTGAGAGGTGAAATTGAAGGCCGAGATGTTTTAGTAATCGAAGACATCGTAGATACTGGGCATACATTACACCATGTTAAAACATTATTAGAGTCCAGGAAACCAGCCAGGTTAAAAGTATGCGCCCTCCTAGACAAACCAGCTAGAAGAGAAGTAGAAATTAAAGCAGATTGGATTGGCTTTGAAATTCCTGATGAATTTGTTGTTGGCTATGGTATTGATTATGCCCAAAGGAATAGAAATTTAGATCATATTGGAAAAGTTGTATTTAAATAGGAAACTTATTAACTTAAATTTAATTACTACAACTCATTTAATAAACACGCTTGTTTTCATCTTCACTGTCACCTATTAGATCAACTTCGGCTGGCCAGGTGTATAAGCATTTGACGGCGATTCGTAATATAGAATCCCAAGGTTTTAGCCATCAATAGCTTGAATTAGTGCCATGCGGCCTACAAGCATAAATCTTGAGAGCGAATTAACATGCTAACAGGCACAGTAATTTGGTATAATCCTGTAAAAGGATTAGGTTTCATAAATCCTGATCAAGGTGGCGATGATGTATTTGTTCATATGTCAGCACTTAAAGCTTCAGGCTTAAAAGTTGTAAAAGAAGGCGATATGCTAACTTATGAGTTATTACTAGATGAAAAAACTGGTAAAAAAGCTGCATCAAACATAACAATACTTAAAAAAGATGAAGCCTCTTTATTAACTTCAGCGTCTTCAAAATTAAAAAATCGTGATGAAAAGAAAAAAAAGCATGTAGAGCAACCTAAGTCTGATGCAAGTGCATTTTTAAAATTAGGCCTAGACCCAGAGATCGTCAAAGCTTTAGGCTTTCTTGGGTATACAGTCCCAACACCAATTCAATCTCAAGCAATTCCCGCAGTTTTAAATAAAAAAGATTTAGTTGGATTAGCACAAACTGGAACAGGTAAAACCGCCGCATTTGCTTTGCCATTAATACAACAATTATTAATGAATCCGATCGCTATAAAAGGTCGCTCTGCAAGAGCTATTATTCTTTCTCCTACACGTGAATTAGCGCTACAAATACATGAAGCCTTTGTAAGTTTTGGAAAAAAATTGCCATTAAACTTTACACATGCAATTGGTGGAGCGCCTATACGAAAACAAATGCGTGATTTATCCAAAGGCGTTGATATTTTAGTGGCAACTCCTGGGAGACTTGAAGATTTAGTTGATCAAAAAGGGTTACGATTAGATGAAACAAAATTTTTAGTTTTAGATGAAGCTGATCAAATGCTTGATATTGGCTTCCTACCAGCAGTTAAGCGTATCATATCTAAAGTTAGCAAAGATAGGCAGACGCTGTTATTTTCTGCAACCATGTCGAAAGAAATCAAAAAACTAACCGAAATGTATTTAGATAATCCTATCCAAGTTTCTGTTACGCCTGAAAATTCTACCGTAGATAAAATTGAACAGAGCTTAATGCATCTATCAAAGCAAAATAAAAGTTTAGCATTACAAAGAATAATAACAGCAAATCCCAAAAAGAGAGTTATTGTTTTTTCACGAACTAAACATGGCTCAGACAAACTAGTTAAATGGTTAGGAACACAAAAGATTGCTGCAGATGCAATTCATGGTAATAAATCACAAGGCCAACGTCAAAGAGCATTAGATGATTTTAAAAAGGGTAAAACTTATGTTTTAATCGCCACTGACATAGCAGCACGTGGCATAGATATTCCAGGTATAGAAATTGTTATAAACTTTGATTTACCGAATGTTCCAGAATCTTACGTACATCGTATTGGTCGTACTGCTCGTGCTGGTGCTAATGGTAAAGCAATTGCATTTTGTGCACCTGATGAACACAAACAATTATGGGATATCGAAAAGATTATTAAAATGGATATTCCAGTTGTAGAAATAGATGGCCTTACACAGAATTTAATTCCAAGTTTTGAAAAACCTGTGCCAAGAAGAAGAGGTGGAGGTGCCAATTCAAAAAGAGGATCGGGACCAAGGGATAATAATCGAAACAAAATTAAATCTGGAAAAAAAATGTTCAAAGGCAAAGGAAATAAAACACCTCGTAGATGATAAGGTTTACATTAACTTTGGGCAGTAACTTATTTTAATTAATTGAAAAATTATTTTCCAAACTTCTCTAATCTAGCTTTTCTCAATCTTGAAAAATCATCACCAGCATGATAACTTGAACGGGTTAATGGTGATGCAGAAACCATTAAAAAACCTTTATTATATGCAGTTTTTTCATAAACTTTGAATTCATCAGGCGTAACAAATCTATCAACGGCATGATGTTTAGGAGTGGGTTGTAGATATTGACCAATTGTAAGAAAATCAATATTGGCAGCTCGCATGTCGTCCATTATTTGAACTACAGATTGTTTATTCTCACCTAGCCCAACCATAATTCCTGATTTTGTAAACATGGTAGGATCAATTTCCTTTACTCGTTGCAATAACCTTAATGAATGAAAATATCGTGCTCCTGGCCTTACTTCTGGATAAAGACCAGGAACAGTTTCTAAATTATGATTGAAAACATCAGGTTTTGCATCAACTACAACTTTCAAAACATTATCATCACACCTAATAAAATCTGGAGTAAGAATTTCTATTGTAGTGTTTGGGGATTTTTTTCTAATTGCTCGAATAGTTTGCGCAAAATGCTCAGCTCCACCATCTTGAACATCATCTCGATCTACAGAAGTTACAACAACGTGATTTAATCCAAGTTTTTTTACTGCATCTGCAACTCGACCAGGTTCAAATATATCTAGATCTTCTGGGGGCTTACCTGTTGCTATGTTACAAAATGTACAAGCTCGAGTACATACTTCACCCATAATCATCATCGTTGCATGTCCTTGAGACCAGCACTCTCCAACATTTGGACATCCAGCTTCTTCACATACAGTTACTAATTTATTATCACGCATTATATCGCGTGTTTTTTTATATCCTTCAGAAACCGGCGCCTTAACTCTAATCCAAGAAGGCTTACTCGGTTGCGCATTATCAGGCTTATTTGCTTTCTCTGGATGGCGCTCTGCTGGAATAGTTAAATCACGCATAAAATAGATCCTTGTTTAAGACCTATATATATAATGTAGAAATAAATGTCTTGTAGGAAAAATCCAATAAATTTTTAATCATATAATATATATTCTTTGAAATTATCTAAAATATAAAATTAAGTTTCTGGATCAAGAAGGGCCAAAAGATTAATTCTTATTGGCCCTTTTATTTATTTAATAAATTAGAAAATTATATTTATTCAAACATGTCAGCATTCATTACTTTATTCCAGGCAGAAATAAAGTCAGTGACAAATTTATCTTTATTATCTTCTTGTGCATAAACTTCTGCTAAAGCTCTTAATTCTGAATTTGATCCAAAGACTAAATCAACTCTGGTCGCAGTTCTTAAAACCTTACCCGAATTCCTATCTTTTGCTTCGTAACTGTTAGGTCCTGTTGAAGACCATTCAACGTTCATATCTAAAAGAATATTGAACCAATCATTATTTAAATTACCCTCAGTATTCCAAATTCCATGTCCAGATGAACTAATGCCTAATGAGCGGAACCCACCTATTAATACGGTCATTTCTGAAGCTGTTAAGCCAAGCATATGAGCACGATCTAATAGCATTTCTTCAGGTGAAACGGTAAAATCAGTCTTTTGGTAATTTCTAAAACCATCAGCCATTGGTTCAAGCACCGCAAAAGATTCACCATCCGTTTGTTCTTCTAATGCATCCCCGCGCCCTGGAGAAAATGCAACCTCAATACCACAAGCCATTTCTATTCCAATGCCACCAGCCAAAACTATTACGTCCGCCAAACTTGCATTATGATTTTCAGCAATAGGTTTTAAAACATTTAATACACGAGTTAACTGCTCTGGCTTATTTGCATCCCAGTTTTTTTGTGGCGCTAATCTTATACGAGCACCATTCGCACCACCTCTCATATCTGTTCCACGAAAAGTGGATGCAGATGCCCAGGCAGTTTCAATCAATTCTAGTGCTGATAGGCCACAAGACTTAAGGTCTTCTCGAACGGCTGAAATATCGTAATCAGTAGAACCAAGAGGTATAGGATCTTGCCAAATCATCTCTTCTTCTGGAACTTCTGGGCCTTGGTAACGTATTTTTGGCCCCATATCTCTATGTAGTAATTTGTACCAAGCCCTTGAAAATGCATCAGCTAATTCTTGCGGATTTTGGTGGTAACGTTCTGATATTGCTCTATATGACGGATCTTTTATCATTGCCATGTCAGCTGTTGTCATCATAGGCGTTACTTTCAAATCTGCATCGTCCACCTCAGGCGCCATATCAGATTCCACAATATTAATTGGGTGCCAGATATTTGCCCCTGCAGGACTTTTAGTTAATGCCCATTCATATTTAAATAATAAATCAAAATATCCATTGTCCCATTGTGTAGGATTAGCTGTCCAGGGCCCTTCAATTCCACTTGTTGTTGTATCTCTACCAACACCAGTGCCATGACTATTTATCCAACCGAAACCCATTTGTTCAATCGGACCACCCTCAGGTTCTGCGCCCACAAGATTAGGATCACCTGCACCATGAGCTTTACCAAAAGTATGGCCACCAGCTACTAAGGCTACAGTTTCTTCGTCATTCATTGCCATTCTACCAAAGGTTTCACGAATATCTTGTGCACTTAATAATGGGTCAGGATTACCGTTTGGACCTTCTGGATTAACATAAATTAGACCCATTTGAACAGCAGCTAGGGGATTTTCCAAGGATTGGCGAGTATCTTCGTATCGATTGTCTGCTAACCAGTCAGTTTCAACACCCCAGTAAATATCTTCTTCAGGATGCCAGATATCTTCGCGGCCACCACCAAATCCAAAGACCTCACCTCCCATTGATTCAATCGCAACATTTCCAGTTAATATAAGTAAATCTGCCCATGAAATTTTATTGCCATATTTTTGTTTGATAGGCCAAAGTAATCGTCGTGCTTTATCTAGATTTCCATTATCAGGCCATGAGTTTAGTGGCGCAAAGCGCTGAGCACCTGTGCCACCACCTCCACGGCCATCGCCTGTGCGGTAAGTACCAGCGGCATGCCATGTCATTCTTATGAAAAATGGGCCATAGTGGCCATAATCTGCCGGCCACCAATCCTGTGAATCAGTCATCAATGCATGTAGATCTTTTTTTAATGCATCATAATCTAACTGCTTGAAAGAATCTTTATAGCTAAAATCAGACCCCATTGGATTTGATTTAACATCATGTTGTCGCAAGATATTGAGGTTTAATTGATTTGGCCACCAATCTTGATTGGTTGTACCTGTATTACTGGTAGTATTACCACCATGCATTACTGGGCAAAGTCCCGCGTTATCTTTCATAATTTTCTCCTAGCTCAAACTTGTTCTTAAAAGAGTATTTATTTACTGTAAATTTGGTGAGTTATGAGAAGCTTTTTCAAACAGAAAATTACACCCGACTCAAAACTAATTTAACAAAATACATAACATAAGCGCCAGTCATCGCACAAGAAAGTTCATCCACTTATTTTCATTGATATTAATTAATAGAAAAATAAATATTATTATTTTTCTGGTGCTTTTAATACCAGCAAGCTAGTTAAGATACATGATTACTGCTTCAGATAAAATGGCCGATCATAAAGGCAGAGAACATCACATAAGTCCAGTTGCTGAATTTATAAAGCAAATTATATATGGCGGAAATGACGGTATTGTAACCACATTTGCAGTTGTTGCTGGATTTGCAGGTGCTGGAGCTGAGGGAATTGCAGAAATTGGTGGAATAGCAGTTTTATTATTTGGATTGGCTAATTTGTTTGCAGATGGAGCTGCAATGGGATTGGGTGAATTCTTATCTGCTCGATCAGAACAAGATCTTTATCATTCTATCCGTGAGAAAGAGCTTCACGAAATAAAAAATAACCCTGAAATGGAGCGCATTGAATCTATCGAAATGTTACAAGACAGAGGTTTTTCTTTAGAACACGCCCAAGAAATGACAGATATTTTAGAACATTATCCCGAACATTATGCTGACTTTATGATGACGTATGAAATACAAATGGCAGATCCAAATGGAGAAAATCCAATATTTAATGGATTGGCAACATTTATGGCATTTATATGTTTTGGAATAATTCCTCTCTTACCATACTTTATTTTAGAAGCTAATAACTTTACCTTTCAAGTATCTGTATTTTCAACATTTTTTGCACTAATAGCATTAGGTTTACTGCGATATTTTGTTGTCAGACAAAATATATATAGGAGCGTTAGCGAAACAGTTCTAGTTGGTGGTGTCTGTGCAATTGTTGCTTATCTTGTTGGATTAGCATTTTCTTAATAAGAACCAGGCATGATAGATAAATCACCTCTAGTTGCGTCTGTTGGCGGATTTTCATATCTTAAATATTCAGATTTAGTGATCCAAACTATCCTCTTAATTCCTAACATTTTTTTTTCATTATTATTTAATTTTTCTAAAGCAATTTTTATTGAATTAAAAACTATACTTTGATTTGCTTCAATCGAAGAAATATATGGTAACCCAGGCGTAGGATCAGTTTTAGATATAATTCTTATGTATTTTTTTAATGAAGTATATTTTTCAATGAATCGCCATGTTATTGCATCAATACAAGCTATATCAGCTTCTCCATTAGCAACCATCTCACAAGACTTTTTATGGCTTCCACTAATAATTCTTCGTTTAAACCAAAAACCATTTTTTTTTGCATCAGTATAAGCTGCAGCCAGCCCAGACTGAGAGTTAACCATATTGTAAGTAAACAATGCATCCTTAAAATCAAATAAATGTTTTCTACTATCATTTATATTGGATATAAAAACACTATTATAATAACCCTGATGACAATCATCTAGACCAAAATCTGGCGTACCAATTAATGTAACTTTTTCATGTAAAAACTTTCGATACGGCATACCACATGTTTGAGCCAAGACAAGATTAGGGTCTAGCCATACTTGTTGTTCGTTACTTGAAGTATCAAGCGATAATGGTGAATTAATACCATAACTTAAAAGTTCATTATGTATTAAATTCCAATAATTATTTAATGCGTTTTGCAACTCAGGGAATTCATACATACGTAAACTAGAAATCATATATGTATCGCTTGCCCATATGCATCTAATACACTCTCATGCATCATCTCTGATAAAGTTGGGTGTGGAAATACTGTATTCATTAAATCTTGTTCGGTTGTTTCTAACTGTCTTGATACCACATACCCTTGTATCATTTCAGTTACTTCTGCTCCAACCATATGTGCACCAAGTAGTTCGCCATTTTTTGCATCAAAAATTGTTTTTACTAACCCTTCAGTTTCACCCAGTGCAATTGCTTTTCCATTTCCAACAAAAGGAAAACGGCCAACTTTTATATCAAAGCCCTTCTCTATTGCCTTTGCTTCAGTATACCCAACAGAAGCGATCTGTGGATAACAATACGTACATCCTGCAATACTTTCAGGTTTTATTGAATGTGGGTTTTTACCAGCAATAAGTTCAGCAACCATAACACCTTCATGTGAAGCTTTATGAGCCAACCATGGTGGCGCAGCCAGATCTCCAATTGCAAAAACTCCTTCTACATTTGTTCTGCAGAATTTATCTGTGACTACATGGCTTCGTTCTTCTTTTATATTTAAAGTCTCTAGGCCAATATTTTCTATATTCCCAACAATGCCCACAGCGGAAATAACTGTATCAAATTCTTGTTTTTCAATTTTGGAATTTATTTCAATATGCGCAACTACTTTTCCTTTGAGGCGATCCAATTTCTTTACAGTTGCTTTTTCTATAATTTTCATACCCTGTTTAATAAAAGATTTTTTTGCAAAAAGTGAAATTTCCTCATCTTCTACGGGTAATATATGGTCCATAACTTCAACAACAGTGGTATCAGCGCCTAAAGTATTATAAAAACTTGCAAATTCTATACCTATTGCACCCGAACCAATTACCAATAGCTTTTTTGGCATTCTTGTTGGTGTCAAAGCAGCTTTATAAGTCCATACTAGATCTCCATCAGCCTCTAGTCCGGGGAGCTCTCTTGCTCTTGCACCTGTTGCGAGAATTATATTTTGTCCTTGAAGCTTTTTCATACCCTTATCTGTTTCAACAGTAACAGTATTTTTAGCTGTGATTGATGCATTCCCCATCAATACATCAATTTTATTTTTCTTTAACAAATGACTAATTCCTGAATTAAGCTTTGATGCAACTCCTCTAGAACGCTTCACTACAGCTTCTAAATCAAAGTTAATTTTATCAACGGATAAACCAAATTCACTTGCTCGATGCATTAAATGAAATATTTCAGACGATCGCAGCATAGCTTTGGTTGGTATACAGCCCCAATTGAGACATATCCCACCCATATGCTCTCGCTCAATAATAGCAACTTTTAGACCTAATTGCGCACCTCTAATCGCTGCTACATAACCTCCCGGACCAGCACCAATTACAATCATATCATAGTCTGTAGCCATAATAACTCCAAATATTGTTTAATATTAAACTATATTTATTATGGATGATAAATCAGAGATATACAAGCCTAGCTATTTTTGCATATTTAATAGATTTTTAAAAACTATTGATTGATTTCTTCTTCCTCCAAGGCCATTTCAATTGCATACTCTTGGGCAAGTTCCATGGCAACCGGCGTCGAAGTTGGTGTGATGGGAGCATAAGCACTTGTATCTTCAACTGCCGTGCTTGAAGTTTGCGTCATACGGTACAAGGCATAACTACCCATGATAGCCATTACACTCCCTATAAACCAAAAATAACTAGCTGCACCATATGCATCCAATAACCATCCAACTATACTTGGTCCGAATATGGCCCCAATACCAGTCAAAAATATCAACCCCCCCGAAGCAGATGCCATATCATCATGTTCAAGGTAATCGTTAGTGTATGCGATATATAAAGAATATAATGGATTAGATACTCCACCAATTATAAAAGCAACAATGAGGAGCCATATAAAGCTATCAGATAAATTTGCAGCAAAGCTAAAAAATGTTCCAATTGAACAAACTATAAATATCAGAACACGACGATCCATTCGATCGGACACCCATCCAATGGGGTACTGTAAAATCATTCCACCAAAATATATTGCAGCTACAAATAATGATATGTCTTTTACTGTCAAACCTCTTTCAGTGCCATAAACCGACGCCATTCCAAATAATGCAGCAAATATAGCACCTAGAAAAAATTGCCCTACAACACCAAGAGGGGAAATACTCCATAGCTGTGATAAAGTCATTCTCTTTGATGTTTGAAATTGAGGTGCTGGGCTAACTGAAAGCAATATTGGAGCAAATGAAAGAGATACAACAACTGAAATTATGATAAATAACATATAACCCGATGGATCAGCAAAGTTCAAAACAGCCTGAGCGAGAACTATTCCCATCATCTGAACTATTAAATAAGCAGATAATGTTTGTCCTCTTGTCTCGTTTGAAGATGAATCATTTAACCAACTTTCAGCAACCACATAAATACCAGAAAAACAAAATCCAACAATTATTCTTAGTAAAAACCAAAAATATGGATTGGTCCAAGCTGCATATAAGATTAAGCAAGCCGATACTAGCGAACCCAAAGCAGCAAATACCCGAACATGTCCTACCCTCCTAATCATGTTTGGCGTCAGCTGCGATCCAAATAAAAACCCAACAAAATAGCCAGTCATAACCCAAGACATTGTTTGCGGAGACATTCCTTCTATAGAACCCCTGACACCTAAAAGAGTCCCCTGAAGGCCATTTCCTAGCATTAATAAGAACATGCCAAACAACAAAGCCCACGAATTTTTGATTACAAAAAACATCAGATTATCCAAAAAAATTATGTAAATAATAACAGAATCAAAATTAATGATTTGTGTATTAGCGACGCTTATAAAGTCGTTTATATTTTATGGAAGTAATAAAGATGCATCGCCATAAGAAAAAAACCGATATTTATTCTTTATAGCATGTGAGTATATATTTTTTAATCTTTTAGATCCCATCAAAGCACTTACTAACATCAACAATGTTGATTTTGGCAAGTGAAAATTTGTAATCAACCCATCTGCAATATTAAATTTAAAACCAGGAGTTATGAATATATCAGTATCTCCAGACCAAGCTTCAATTTGACCTGATCTAGCTGCTGTTTCTATTAACCTCAAAGCAGTTGTTCCAACTGGTATAATTCGACCACCTTCAGATTTAGTTTGAGCAATTTCTAATGCAGCAATATCACTTACCTCACCCCACTCTGCATGCATCTTATGATCAGCAATATTATTAACTTTCACAGGGAGAAAAGTACCTGCACCAACATGTAAAGTAACTTTAGAAATTTTTATTCCACAATCAATTAATTGCTTTAAAATCATATTATCAAAATGTAATGATGCTGTCGGTGCAGCAACAGATCCAGAGTGTTTTGCAAATACTGTTTGATAATCATTGTCGTCAAGTTCATCGGGTAATCTTTGTGAAGCAATATAAGGTGGTAGAGGCATTTTCCCTAATGTCTCTAACTTTTTCTCAAAATTTTCTTCTGACATATTAAATTTTAATAGCAATCCATCAGGTGATTTTTCCAAAACTAGTGCGTTTAGATCTTTACCAAAGTGTATTGTTTCACCCACATTTACCCTTTTTGCCGGCTTCGCTAAGGCCAGCCAATGTCCTTCTTTAATCATCGACAAAAGATTTACACCAATATTTGCTGATGTTTTTCCATTATCTGAATAACGAATTCTTTGCCCCGATAACTTTGCTGGAATAACTTTAGTATCGTTTAAAACAAGTCTGTCACCTCTTTTAAGATACTTAATTATATTAAAGAAATGGTCATCTATGATTTCATCCCCTGACGATACTAATAGCTTTGAAGAACTTCGAGGGTCTGCAGGCCTCAATGCTATTAATTCATTTGGTAATTTGAAGTCAAAATCAGATAATTTCATGTGTTTTAATTAATTGATTGTTTCCAATATGCAAGAGTTACTTGGAAGGTGCGGGTATATCTGATCTAAATATTTTGCGGAAACCTCCAGGTGTTAAAATTGAAAGTGGTTTAACCTTAACATTTGGCGAACTAGTTGGTCCCTTCATCGTATACACGAAACTAAATAAACCTTCTCCTTTTTGTTCTCCAAAAAGCTTGCCTGCTAATCTTTCGAAAACTCCATTTATTGCATAAACAGGAGTAATGACACCATCAAAATTAATAGCTTTTTTCTTTTTATCATACCAACCGGTAATACTCATTCCCATAGACAAGCCAACTAAACTTACATCACGCAGTTGTATGCCTTCAGGAGTTATATTTAACCAACCCTTTGCTTGATTGAATTGAATGCCTTCATTTTCCAATTTATCCACAAGTCCAACTAAACTTAAACTATCAAGTAATAAGGCTACAGGATTTGAGTGAAGCATACGGAATTTATTTGTTATAAATCTGCCAGTATAATATCCATTTTTTTCATTGGGAGTTAGTACCAAATTTAATTTTCCACCACGAATGTTATCTAATATTCCAGCTGATCTTAATACATGCCCTGCATCATCCCCATTCAAAGTAATAATTGTACCAAATTCACCCTTTGAAAGCTTGCCATAAATATTCGCACCACCATTTATTTGGGCTTTAAAGTTTCCTAATTCTTTTTGACTAAAATCAATATTAGTACTAAAATTTGTAAACTCTATACCTTCCGAAATTCTAAGACTATCTAATGAAACATTTAATAGCCCAACTTCTGTATCATCACTTTTCCCAAAAACAAGCTTTCTAAAATCAACCACACCTCCATCTAGCTCCATCAAGCTTTCACTATCAGTTTTGCTTACGGTCAATGATGTCGAAAACCAGTCTGCAACATTGATTTCTGGAAAAACTGCTGACTTAAATTTACTATCATTATCAAAATTAACTTTCCCATTAGCATTTAAATCATCAGCTAAAATTCTGATTTCATTAATATCAATTGGAGTAGATAAACTCCCCCGAATATTTAAGTTACCGTTTTTGATGCTTTTATTACTCCATCCAAGAGAATTGACATTAATTTCAGCCCCCTTAAGATTACTACTCATCAAAAATTTAGCTGGTTTTTTTGGCCTTAAACTTAATCTCAAGTTCCCTTGTGCATTTCCACTGAACATACCTTCAGGTAATAAAACATTAAATGTATCTAAACCGTTTTGATTGATATAAAATTTAGCATCTACAGTACTCATTCTATCAGAATTATTTTTTAAATTTTGCATCCATGAAAATTCAATTGGAAAGTTATCAATTTTACTTTTTCCAAAAATGGATAACTTCTCATCAGAAGCTTTTAATGCAAGACTATCAGAGACAATATTGCGATTTCTTATGATTTTATCACTTTCAATATTTGATAAAACGCCATCAACAGAGAATAGCACTTGTTCTTGTGATACACCTTTTATGAGTGGCCACTCGATCCAACCACCTAATTCCATCAAACCATTTGCAATATCAGAATCAAAGCCAGCTTTTTCTAAATATTTAAATTTGTCTGAGTCTAATATTTCAAAAAATGACTTTAATTTTCCTTTTGCATTTAATTTCATTTGCCCTTTTGCAGGCAAAACCTTTATGTTTGGAATATGAAATATACTACCACTTAAGTTCGTGAAATATCCCGGTGAAGTTTCAAATACTCCACTTTCTAAATTAAATGTAATTTGATTATCAGATAAGCTTCCCTCACCGGATATTCCAACAAGCGGCACAACTGATTTTATTGCATTTATACTTGTATCATCAAAATCGAATGTAAATTCTGAATTTGTTACACCCATAGAACTTTTCAAATTTCCTTTAATATTAGAAATCAAGGAACTATTGACGTTTTGAGCAGTCCATTTTCTAGATTTGGCATTATAATTTATTGGCCAAAAATCAATAATTTGTTGCTTATCCAATGCATCAATTTCTAAATTAAAATCACTTTCCCAATAATCATTTCTTGCTGATAATTTCCCATTTAATATTAAATTTGATTGAGCACTTTGAATATTACTATTTTCTAAGTTAATGCTGAATGGTTCGATATTTATCAATAAATCAGCAAATCCTGATTTTAATGAAATAGTCTCATTTTCAAAAATATCTGGCCGATTAAATTTACCTTCTGAAATTTTTAATTTAGTTTTAGAACCCGTTATATTAAAACTAGAGTCCCTAAGAAGAAAGTTTTTTGCAGATCCATTTGCTGATAGTTGCTTGGATTTAAATTCAAAGTTTGAAAAATTAAAAATGTCCGAATTTAAATCATAATCAAAATATGTTTTTAAGTGTAGAAAATCCGTTGATGCATATTGAGGTGTTGACTTCAACTTACCTGCTTCTAATTCAATCACACCATCCATGTTTAAAATATCTATATCACTATTAAATAATGTGATGATTGATGCATTCACATTAGTTTCTAAGTTTCGCAACCAATCCAGAGCTGGAATTTGATTAGCTAATGTTAATGGATCTGCGTCTTCTACTTTTGCAATTACTTCAAAAGTTTCATCATTAATTTTATGATTTCCAGACAGTTTAATTATTGAAATATCACTGTTTGATTTAATTAAATCAAATGTACTCGAAAATGATAAATCATCTATATCTTTTTTTATGCTAAATTTACCGTTTTTGAAAATGTAATTATTTTTTGTTTTATCATCGTGATAATCAATGGAAATATTTTCAGCATGGAATTTAGTAAAGCGATTTAATATTGGTATCTTTGAAAATGCAATTGATGTTAAATCAATTCTTTCAAATAAATTCTCTTTAGACATTTCATCAGACGATATAATGAGTCTACCTGATAGATTTCTTTTTAAAAATAATTGTGCGTTTTCTATTGTTATAGAACCCTTATCATTTCTATTAAGTAGGTTGAGATTTGTATAAACTTTAGGTAGCTCATACAATCTATCTTCATTTTCATTATCGACTGTTACATCCATAAAAATAAATTTTGGTGAAAAGAAAGCCTCGCCTTTTGCTATACCAGCTGAAGATATTCTTACATCATATTTAACAAGCTGTTTTTCTATTTTTTCTTCAGCATAACTTCTTAAAAAAGATAATTCTGTTATTTCAGCTTCATCGTTTAAGTAAATATAACTCAAAAATATTGTTGGTAGCACAAAAACAATAAATAAAATTACATATAATGACCATCGGATAAACTTTGCTATTACATCCAATGAGTAATTATTAGCTTCTTGAATTTCTTGATCTTTATCAACCAATATATTTCCCCATTTTGTACTCTAATATAAACCTTGAGCCTATATTCCTTTAACTATACGTTACTTTTCAATAAGACTAGCGAATTGGAATATGAATGCCAATTATTGGTAAAAATGTGCAAAATTTAAAAATAACGCACAAGAATAACAAAATATTTATGTTCTCAGATTTATTTGGGAAATATGTAGTATTATATTTTTATCCTAGAGATGATACACCTGGGTGTACAAAAGAAGCCAAAGATTTTACTGAACTAAAACCAGAATTTGATAAGTTAAATACTATTATAATAGGAGTATCTACAGATACTCTTGAGGCACATAATAAATTCATTTTTAAACATAACCTAAATTTAGAATTACTTTCAGACACCAATAAAACTTTATGTGAATTTTTTGATGTATGGGTTGAAAAGAATATGTACGGTAAAAAATATATGGGCATAGAGCGATCTACATTTCTCATCAATCCATCGGGTGACATATTGCATGAATGGAGAAAAGTTAAGGTTGCAGGTCATGCCAAAATCTTACTTGAAAGTATTAAAAAGCAAAATTTATCATGACACTAACACAAATGGCTGTTGATGTTTTAACAACATCTGATCCACATTTAAAAATTTTAAAATCAGAAGAATATTCTAAAATATGGTTTTCTTCAGATAAGTTTAATAAAAACATTGATATTGGAGACACAATACCTCCAATTAAACCTTCTCGACCCCAGAACCCAATATTATTACCTCCAAGAGACATGCCCAAACGAAAATATGGTAATGAAAAAGGTCGAATAGCACTTTTGCATGCAATAGCCCATATAGAATTAAATGCAGTTGATTTGCACTGGGATATTATCGCAAGATTTGCTCATATTAAAATGCCAATGGGCTACTTTGATGATTGGGTAAAAGCCGCTCAAGAAGAGAGTAAACATTTTAGATTACTATCTGAGCGCCTAATTGCTAAGGGATCATACTACGGCGAGTTACCTGCTCATGCTGGAATGTGGAGCTCAGCAGAGGAAACATCTGAAGATTTCCTTGGAAGACTTGCCATAGTTCCTATGGTCCTTGAAGCCAGAGGGCTAGATGTAACACCAGGAATGATAAAACTTTTTAAGGATATAAACGATAAAGAAACTGTAAAAACTTTGGAAATTATTTATTCGGAGGAAGTAGGCCATGTTGCTTTTGGCTCTAAGTGGTTTCATTTTTTATGTGGAAGGTATGATAAAGATCCAAAAGAAACGTTTCATGAATTAGTTAAGAAATATTTTAAAAGTAGTCTAAAACCTCCATTTAATGACGAAAAGAGAGCTGAAGCTGGTATACCACTAGACTTTTATTGGCCAATAGCAGTTAGCTGATAAAAAACTGGCAATATTTTGCTTATTTCAGGCCATTAATAAATTAAAACAAATCGATTTATGAAATTCATTGAGTAACCAAAGAAAAGATCTTAATGAATTACCATAAATTGTTTCACGATTGGAAGAAACTTAGCATGCAGAAAAATCTTACCAATATAAATATGTTTTTAAGCAAGCGTATTCCAGAGCAACGGATTTATTTACGTTCAGATAAAACTGCAAGATATGTAAGATTAACTCCAATTATTCAAACTGTTGTTGGAACCACATTCGCATTATCATTTTGTTGGATGATAATAGCTACAGTTATGCTGGCGGTACAGGCAATTTCAGCTAAAACTGACAAAGAACAAGCAGGTGTCTTACAACAAGCTTACGAGAGCCGCTTAGAGCAACTATCGAACGAGCGTAATAAAAGATCATTAGAAGCCCAAACATCCTTGGAGAGGTTCTACATAGCACTTGACCAAGTTTCCATTCAGCAATCAGAGCTACTAGAATTAGAAGAACAACGCCGGGAATTAGGTAAAGGATTGAATATTATGCAACGTAAGTTGCAGGATGCAATTAAAGCACGCGACAATGCTATTGAAAGAGCAAATAATTTGCAAAATAAATTTAGGACGGTTTCAAATGAAATCAATTCAGAATTTGGAAAATCAATAGACAATAAAGATACTCTTGCCTTTCTATCTGATGCTCTCAAAAAAACTTCTGCTGAGAGAGACAAACTCTATGAAGAGACAACAATTATGGAAACTCAGGTAGAAACGCTAGAATTAGATTCTGCATTATTACAAGAGCGTGGTAATCAAATATTTAATAGATTAGAAGAAGCTGTCGATATTGCATTAGCTCCTCTCTCTAAGGTATTGAACAAAAAAGGTATAAATACAAAATCCTTAGTGAATGAAGTAAGGAGAGGATATTCTGGAACTGGAGGTGCTATTACTCCAATAGAGACTTCTTCAGAAAGTGTCTTGCATGATCACATGTCCGAACGAGCTTCTAAAGTACTTCGTGATCTTGATGAGGTAAGTTTATTAAAATTAGCAATTGCAAAAGTTCCATTAGGCCATCCTGTTGATGGCTCACACAGATATACAAGTGGCTTTGGTTATCGAAAAGATCCAGTTAATGGGAAGCGCAGAATGCACAATGGAACAGATTTAGCAGCTCCTCTAGGTACGAAAATAGTTGCCACTGGCGATGGTGTTGTTATATTCGCTGGTAACAACGGTGGATATGGCCGTTTAATTAAAATTCGACATAGTCAAGGTTTCATCACCTACTACGCTCATTTACATAAAATTCATGTAAAAAAAGGGCAAAAAGTGTTACGAGGTGAACAAATTGGATCTATGGGGAACTCGGGTAGAAGCACTGGCGTGCACCTACATTATGAAATAAGACTTGGCGGGAAGCCAATAAACGCAATAAATTACATGAAGGCTACAAAAAATGTTTTCTAAGAAACCAGAACCACAAAAACCCTCACCTATTGGCAATAATACACCTACTAAACCCGCTAGTTCGCCAACGGCACCATCAAGTCCAATGGGCGCAACACCGACATCATTAAAAGCCAAGCCACCAGCTTCTACGTTATCAACAGATATTCACATAAAAGGTAATGTTAAAACTTCTGGTGATATTCAAATATCGGGCACAGTTGATGGGGATATAAGAGCTCATTTACTTACTGTTGGTGAAGGATCAACAGTCAAAGGTGAAATAGTAGCAGATGATATCGTTGTTCATGGCAGGGTAATTGGAAGAGTTCGAGGACTAAAAGTTCGCTTAACCGCAACAGCCCGCGTGGAAGGTGATATAATTCATAAAACCATTGCAATTGAAAGCGGTGCACATTTCGAAGGCTCTGTAACAAGACAAGACGATCCTTTGAACGCTAGTTCTGCAAAGGTTAAATCTCCAATTAAATCTCCTGAGTAATCACTAATTATATCTATAGTGATTATCACATTTTATTTTTGAACAAATTAGAGCACTTCCTAGTTATCTAATTGTGCCTCAGCACGAGTTTTACCAGCCACATCAAGTGCTAATGTGGCTGCCATAAACATATCAAGATCTCCATTTAAAACTCCCTGGCTGTCTGATGTTTCTACATTAGTTCTTAAATCTTTTACCATCTGATATGGGTGTAATACATACGACCTGATTTGATTGCCCCACCCTGCATCACCTTTATTATCATGAGCTTCTTGTATACCTTCTGTTCTTTTGCGCATTTCTAGTTCATATAATCTGGACTTCAATGCTGCCATACAATTGGCTCTATTTTGATGTTGAGATTTTTCAGAGCTTTGAACAACTATATTAGTAGGAATGTGAGTTATTCTTACGGCTGAATCTGTTGTATTTACATGCTGCCCCCCAGCACCTGATGACCGGTAGGTATCAACACGTATTTCAGATGGGTTAATATCAATGTCAATATTATCATCGACAACAGGATAAACCCACACAGACGAAAATGAAGTATGGCGCTTTGCATTACTATCGAAAGGTGAAATTCTCACCAAACGATGAACTCCACTCTCAGATTTCATCCATCCATAAGCATTATGCCCTCTGATCTGATATGTAACAGACTTTATGCCGGCTTCATCACCAACACTTTCTTCCATTCTGTCTACTTTATAACCTTTTTGTTCAGCCCATCTAATATACATACGAGCAAGCATACTCGCCCAATCACAGCTTTCTGTTCCACCAGCACCAGCATTAATTTGTAAAAATGTATCATTAGAATCAACCTCACCATTCAATAAAGCCTCTAATTCTTGTTTGGCCGCTTCTCGTTGAACCGTTAATATACTATTTTCAGCCTCTTTAATTATTTCTTCATCTTCTTCAATTTCACCAAGCTCGATCAAGTCAATATTATCCTGGAGATTAGATGTTAGCTCTTTAAAGTTTGATATTGAGTCAGAAAGCATTTGTCTTTCCCTCATCAATTTCTGTGCTTTCTCAGGGTTATTCCATAAATCAGGGTTTTCTGACATTGCATCAAATTCCTCCATTCGATGCTCAGCTGTTTCCCAATCCATTCGCTGTTTTAGCAATTCCAAAGACTTATGAATTTCACTAATAATATTCTCAATTTCTGCACGCATCCACTTGCCCTAATCTATTGATTATGAATTGTTATAAAACACATCAATATAATCCACCACTTGATAAACTTCCAAAGTTAATCTTATTTGGCTGTTTTTTACTATTTATGTAATGCCTGATCCAGTTGTCTCCTGTAGTCATTCCTAAATCATCTGAAAACTCAGTAAATATTTCTTCATCCGCAATTACAGAAAAACCACCATCTATAACTGTAATTAAACCATCTAATACTGGATCATCACCTATCCTAAACAATTCAGATGTTACATTTGAACCTGGTATATTATTTGGATTTCCTCCTGTACCGCCGTCCGGTAATAACGCTCCAGTGTTTCTATCAAACTTAGCAAAATATGTGTTTGGAGGTTGGCTAAAACTTCCTGAACCATATTTCTTTATAGCTTCAATCATAAACTCTTTAAAAACAGGACCACACATACCACCACCTGATGCACCCTTGCGTAAAGGCTTTGGTGTATCAAATCCTATAAAGCATCCTGCAACAATATTTCGAGTAAACCCAACAAACCATACATCTTTTGCGTCATTTGTTGTGCCAGTTTTTCCAGCAATTTCCACTCCTTTAATTTCAACCGATTTTGCTGTTCCCCTTTCAACAACTCCACGCATCATTGATTGCAGCCTAAAGGCAGTAAGAGGATCTAATACACGCTCCCGGTTACTATTAATATATGGTGATTTACCCATTTGAAGTACATTATTTTCACAATTAGTGCACTTTCTTTTATCGTGCTTATAGATAGTTCTACCAAATCTATCCTGAACTCGGTCAACCATTGTTGGCGCAACTCGTTCACCTCCATTTGCAAACATAGCGTACGATGATACCATTCTATATAGTGTAGTTTCTTGAGCGCCTAATGATGCTGCAAGAAGCTTTTGCATTTTATTATAAACACCAAAACGTTCAGCATAACCACTTATTACCTCCATCCCAACGTCTTGTGCCAACCTAATTGTCATTAAATTTCGTGACTGTTCTATACCAATTCTAAGTGGCGCGGGTCCATAAAATTTGTTTGAAGAATTTTTAGGACTCCACAATCCTTGTGGAGTATCAATCTCTATGGGAGCATCAATTATAAGTGATGCAGGACTATATCCAACATCTAGTGCTGCTGCATAAACAAAAGGCTTAAAAGACGAACCAGGTTGTCGCTTTGCTTGTGTTGCCCTATTAAATACAGAATGTTGATAAGAAAACCCACCCTGCATAGCTAACACCCTGCCAGTTTCTGTATCCATTGCAACAAATGCACCTTGTATTTTTGGTATTTGTCGCAATGTCCATTTGATAATATTTTTATCACTGTCATATAAGGGCTTAACAAATACTACATCCCCAACCGCCCACATGTCTTTTGCTGTATTTATTACTACACGCTTTCCGTTGGCATATATCCTATTTTTGGCCCAAATCATTTCATCATTTAAAGTTAAAAATTGATTTTTATTATTTTGGAATCCTTCTACTTTTATTTTGGCAATTGTTTTTCTCACATCATAAATAACAGCTAAATGCCAATCTTTAATGTCTCTAGGTAACTTCTTGTTTGCTAGTATTTCACGCCATGTATCATCTTGAAGATGAGTATCTTCAATTCTATCAATTGGACCTCTCCATGGGCTATATTTACGATCATAATCTTCCAAACCTTTACGTAATGCCTGAGCAGCATCGGACTGTAATTTTAGGTCCATTGTTGCGCTTACAGCTAATCCACCCGTAAAAAATTCTTTTTCACCAAAACTTAAAGATAATTGCCTACGTATTTCATCAGTAAAGTATGTTCTAGGAGCTCTAGCTGCTCGTTTTGAAGCTAATTGACCTCCTTGAACAGTAATCAATTCCTTTGATTTTGCAATTATCGCTTCATCATCTGTTATATAACCATTTTCTGCCATTTCGCGTATCACAAAATTTCTTCTAGAAATAGCACGGTCCTTTTGGCGCACAGGGTGATAATTACTTGGAGCCTTTGGAAGAGACGCTAGATAAGCCGCTTCTTCTAAGGCTAGTTCATCTAACGATTTACTAAAATATGTATCTGCAGCTGAAGCTATTCCATAAGAATTTTGACCAAGAAATATTTCATTTAAGTAAAGCTCTAAGATTTTATCTTTTGACATCGACTTTTCGATACGTGTCGCCAAAATAATTTCTTTGATTTTACGATCAATTGAGCGAGACCTTGTTAATAAAAAGTTTTTCATAACTTGCTGTGTTATGGTAGATGCACCTCTCAATTCTTTACCATTTGCAGCATCAAAAATTGCTTTTGCAATCCCAGCTGGATCATATCCTATGTGATTATAAAAATTCTTATCTTCAGCTGATATGAAGGCATTTTTTACGATATCAGGTATTTCATCAGCAGATACAAATAATCTTCTTTGTTGTGCAAACTCATCTATTACTTTTCCATCTCTTGAATAAACACGACTTATTGTTGCTGGTTGATAATTTGATAATTGGTCATAATCAGGAAGATCATTTCCATACGCATAGAAAATAGCTGTTATAATTATAGCAAACAGCGCACATCCTAATGTTAATAAAGCAAAAATAGATCCAAAAAACGAAAAAATGAAACGAAACAAGTTGTAATTTCCTAATTAATTGCAACAAAAATATACATTTTTTGTCATGGACGTTATCTAGATGATTTATATAATTAATATCAAACATTCATAAATTATTTAAGGGCAAAATAAAAATATTTAATTTTATTGATTATTATTAATGATAATCAATATATTAAATACACGTTGTAATTAATTTTTTAGCAAACTAAAAAAGAACTATATGATTTAAATAAATCATTAAGAGATTCGTTAGTAGTAATTTATGAGACAGGTAGTGGCTAATACCCAACCAAAGTCCTCCTCTAAAAACTCTAACAAGCCATGTGGCTAAGAGAACAGCTTTATTGCACAAAAAGTGCAAGACTAGCCTTATTAGTGATCATAATAAGATCACAGGAGAAACCCGCGATGAAACGCGTGTGTGCAAAATATAGTAAATTTGAATGGCTTAATGCCTTTTACAAAGATATTCACGCGTTTATTTCCGCCTTAACTATTCATGTAAATAAATTCTCTACTTTTTATAAAGTGAGGCCCCATTTACGTGACGAAAGAATATTATGCCAAAGAAAATGCTTATTGATGCAACACATGCTGAGGAAACCAGAGTTGTTGTTGTTGAAGGAAATAAAGTTGATGAATTTGACTTTGAAAGTTTAAACAAAAGACAACTTTCGGGAAATATATACTTAGCAAAAGTGACGCGTGTTGAGCCTTCACTACAAGCTGCTTTTGTAGATTATGGTGGAAATAGGCATGGATTTTTATCATTTGCAGAAATTCATCCTGACTATTACCAAATTCCAGTTGCTGATCGAGAAGCATTAATAGCTGAAGAAGAAGCTTATGCCAAAACATTGGAAGAAGAAGCAAACTTAGCGCAACAAAAAAAATCACGTATCAGGAAGCGAAAACCAAAAGTTATAGCAGAAGAGGCTGATAGTGACATTAGCATTTCATCAGATGTCATTGAAAAATCAGATGAAAATGTTGAAATCCTAAATGTGACAGAAAATCAAGATAGTTCAAATCCAAATTCTATTACAGATAATGAAGAAGTTTCAGATAATCCTATCGATTTAGATTTAAAGAATAATAGTGAAATTAATGTAGAATCTGACGATGAAGCAAATTCAGACAGCGAAATTGAGTCTGTTGCTGATGATGACATTGAAGAAGAAGTGCGACCTAGAAAACCTAGACCTCGAAGGTATAAAATCCAAGAAGTAATTAAGGTTCGTCAAATATTATTAATACAAGTAGTTAAGGAAGAACGTGGTAATAAAGGCGCTGCACTTACAACATATTTATCATTAGCTGGTCGTTATTGTGTTTTAATGCCAAACACGGCTCGAGGTGGTGGTATTTCTCGTAAAATTACAAATGTTCAAGACCGTAAAAAGATCAAAGAAATTACTAGTGAATTAGATGTGCCCAAAGGTGCTGGGTTAATTGTTCGAACAGCTGGAGCAAAGCGCAATAGAGACGATATACTTAGAGACTACGAATATCTCATGCGACAATGGACACAAATTAGAGATGTTACATTAGAAAGCATTGCCCCTACTCAAATTTATGCTGAAGGTGATATAATAAAACGCTCAATTCGTGATTTATATAACAATGATATTGACGAAATTATAGTAGATGGTGAGCGAGGCTACGAGGCGGCAAAAGCTTATATGACAATGTTAATGCCAACACATGTAAAGCGAGTTAAACAATACAAGAATAAAATGCCTCTATATGCAAGATATCAGGTGGAAAATTATCTTGGTGGCATGTTCAACCCAACCGTTCAGCTTAAATCTGGAGGATATATTGTTATAGGCGTAACGGAAGCATTAGTTGCGGTAGATGTTAATTCAGGTAAAGCAACAAAAGAGTCTTCGATTGAAAAGACTGCATTAAAAACAAATCTAGAAGCCGCTGATGAAGTTGCACGTCAACTACGATTACGTGATTTAGCTGGGTTAATTGTAATTGATTTCATTGATATGGAAGAGCGCCGCAATAACATAGCAGTCGAAAAACGCATGAAAGATAAATTAAAATCTGATAGAGCCCGCATTCAAGTAGGGCGAATTTCAGGGTTTGGCCTTATGGAAATGTCACGTCAAAGACTAAGACCTGGTATGTTAGAAGCAACTACAAAAGAATGCCCACATTGCTTAGGAACTGGACTTGTTCGATCAGATGATAGCCAAGCGTTATCAATACTTAGAGAGATTGAAGAAGAAGCCATAAGAAAACGTACAAAAGAAATTTTAGCAACAGTTCCAGTTGGAATATCTAACTATCTTATGAACCATAAAAGAGAAAACATTGCTCTAATTGAGTCACAATATGGTATTTCAATAATTATTGAAGCATCATCATCCATGGTTGGAACAGATTATGAATTAGAAAAACGCAAAACTACGTCGCGAATTATTGCAGATGTATTTGACATGCCTACTGCGCGCGAAATGGAAGCAGTAGCAAATATAGAAGTTGCAAAAAATTCTGATGATGCGGAACCTTCAGCTAACCTTGAGGATGATGATAAGCCCAAAAAGCGACGCCGAAGAAGGCGCAGAAAGCCTCGTAAAGATGATATTACCACAAATTCATCTGAAGGCTCTGATGATATTAATCAAGTAGATACTCCAATTTTTAATAGTTCTCCTGACGAAAATTCAGAAAATGATCAAGAACAACCAGTTGAATCAAAAGCTGTGAAATCCAAAAGAAAACAAAAGCCAAAAAAGATAACTAAAATTGAAATAAATACTCCAAATGAACAAACTGAGTCTAATGAATCTGTTGACGAATTAAGTGATGAAACAAAACCAAAAAAACGTAAAAGACGCACAAAAGCCCAAATTGAAGCTGATAAAGCTGAAGCAGAAAAAAATAAAGAAATAGAAAAACCAAAAAAGCCCCAAGCGAAATTAAAAAAGAAAGCTCAGGACGTAAGTACATCTGAAAGCAAAACACCAAAAAGTAAAAATAAGACTGTTACGAAAGCAAAAAAACCTACAGCTAAACCATCAGATGAAATTAAAGATAACGATGAAGATAAATCGGTCGAGTTAAAAGTCGAAGCGCCTGATAAGCCAAAACGACGAGGTTGGTGGTCTAAATCATAAATAATGAAGCCCACTCCATATTAACTTCATTTTTGAAGTAATCTTAATTTGTATTTGAATGAATATAAATCTAACTTAATGATATGATAAAAAAAATATTATTTTTATATTTGTTTATTTCTTTGCTTTTACCAAAAGTCGTTTTTGGAAAAGAGTTAATAAGAGATGCTGAAATTGAAGAAACCTTAAAGATAATTACAGAACCACTAATCAAAAATACAAAAATTGATAAAGAAAATTTCAAAATTCTTGTAATAAATGATAGTTCAATGAATGCATTTGTAACAAGTGGACACAATATATTTATTCATTATGGGTTAATTGCAAAATTAGAAACAGTAGAGCAATTGCAATCTGTAATTGCCCACGAAATTGCTCATATTATAGGTGGTCATTACATACAAAGAATATCTGACTTTGACCGCGCACAAACTGTAGCAGGAATTGGTATGGCATTAAGTGCAGCTGCGGGTTTGGCCACTGGAGATACTAATGTAGTGATTGGATTAGCGGCTGGCACACAAAGCGCATCAAAAAGAGCTTTTTTAAAGAACACAAGGACGCAAGAAGCAAGCGCAGATCAAACTGGCATTAAGTTAATGGCAGAAGCAAATATTAACCCAAATGCTGCTTTAGAAGTTCTTAAGATATTTAAAGGTCAAGAATTTCTGACTGCCAAACGACAAGATCCATACATCCAAACACATCCTTTAAATTCTCAACGAATATCGAGTATCGATAAATCCCTAAAGTCGTTAAATTATACAATTAAACCCAGAGATAAGAATCTTGATTATTTATTTCAAAGAATGCGTGCAAAATTTATAGGCTTCACAGGTAAACCTAATAGCATTTTACGCATATCAAATTTTAAAAATAATAAAGAATTAACGACATACACTCGAGCAATTGCATACCACAGGATGCCAGATTTTAAACTCGCCAAACTGGAAATAGAAAATTTATTAAAAATAAAACCAGACGATCCCTATTATAATGAATTAAAAGCACAATTCCTATTAGAAAATGGAAATGTAGAAGAATCTATAAAATATTATAAACGAGCATTGGAATTGGAGCCTAATCAATTTTTACTTAAGATTGGTTATGCAAGAGCTTTAAATGCTATTGGTGAATATAAAACTTCAATTAGCCTATTAAAGGAAATTTATACTAAAGATCCAAATAATGGCAGGTTACTTAGAGAGTTAGCCATAGCATATTCAAATATTGGAGAAACAGGGTGGGCTTCACTATTAACAGCTGAAAGATATGCGCTTTATGGTAAATTTAAAAACGCAATGCTTCATGCAAAAAGAGTCCTAGGAACGTCCACGCACGGCAGTATCGTGTGGTTAAAAGCAGAAGATTTAGTTTTAGAAATAGAAAATATAGTTAATTAATTTAGCTATATTAATTAAGCTAACTAACAGACTTTTATCTTAGTATTAATTAGCTTATATAAAACTTAATGGGGCTAAACCCATAAGCTTTCTTGAGGGACAAATGACAAAAAAAGATCAGGACACAGACGTTAAGTTCATTCAGGCATTGGCCGAAGTTCTTAAAACTAATGATTTAGCAGAAGTAAGAGTAAAACGAGAATATGGCGCTGATAGTACTTTAGATGTAAGAGTCACAAGAGCATTTGCTCCTACAACAAGTGCCGTTGCAGCTGTAACTCAACCTCAAATAGCAGCAGTTTCACCAGCCGCAAATACTCAAAGCATACCACCAAGCCCAAGCCCAACACCAGACGATCCTGCAAATTTAATTGGCGCAGTTACTTCACCAATGGTAGGAACTGTTTATCTACAGGCTGAACCAGGATCACAACCATTCATTTCTGTTGGAGATAAAATTACCGAAGGGCAAACTATTTTAATAGTAGAAGCGATGAAGACAATGAACCAAATTCCTGCACCAAAATCAGGGAAAGTTGCTAGAATACTAGTAGATGATGGCACACCAGTTGAGTTCGGAACACCACTGATAATTATTGAATAATCGGTAGCGGAGTAAAAATATGTTTTCTAAAATTCTGATCGCTAATCGCGGTGAAATTGCTTTAAGGGTTATTAGAGCCTGTAAAGAATTAGGCGTTGCCACAGTTGCAGTTCATTCAACGGCTGATAGTGATGCAATGCACGTCAGAATGGCAGATGAAACTGTCTGTATTGGACCTCCATCAGGATCTGAAAGTTACTTGAATGTAGCAGCAATAATTGCAGCCTGTGAAGTTACAGGAGCCGAAGCAGTACATCCAGGATACGGCTTTTTATCTGAAAATGCTTCATTTGTTCAGGTATTAGAAGACCATGGAATTACCTTCATAGGTCCTAGCGCTGAACATATTCGTATGATGGGCGATAAAATTACAGCAAAAGAAACTATGATAAATCTAGGCGTCCCATGTGTGCCTGGTTCACCCGGGGGTGTTCCCACATTAGAGGAAGCCCATAAAGTTTCAGACGAAATGGGCTTTCCAGTAATTGTTAAGGCAACTGCTGGTGGTGGTGGCCGTGGAATGAAATTAGCTCTTACAAAAAAAGATTTAGACGAAGCCTTTGGTTCTGCTAGATCAGAGTCAAAAGCTGCATTTGGAAACGATGAAGTCTATATTGAAAAGTATTTACAAAAGCCCAGACATATAGAAGTTCAAGTTTTTGGAGATGGGAAAGGTAGAGCTGTTCACCTAGGTGAAAGGGATTGCTCTTTACAACGCCGACATCAAAAAGTTTTTGAAGAAGCCCCAGGCCCGTCGATTACTCCTGAGTTACGTGAAAAGATCGGTTCAACATGCTCTGAAGCAGTAGCCAATATTGGATACTCTGGAGCAGGGACAATTGAATTTTTATATGAAGATGGTGAATTTTATTTCATTGAAATGAATACCCGATTGCAAGTTGAGCATCCAGTAACTGAAACTATATTTCGAGTTGATTTAGTTAAAGAACAATTGCGAGTAGCATCTGGTGAAAAAATGACATTCAAGCAAGATGACCTAGAAATCAAAGGTCATTCAATTGAAGTAAGAATAAATGCAGAGAGATTGCCTAATTTTACACCCTGCCCTGGAACAGTATCAACATTTCATGCGCCTGGAGGATTAGGAGTACGTATGGATAGTGCATTATATGCTGGTTATTCAATACCACCTTATTATGACAGTTTAATAGGTAAATTAATAGTTTCAGGGACGAGTAGACCAGCAGCATTGGCTAGACTACGAAGAGCATTAGATGAATTAATTGTAGATGGCGTAGATACCACAACACCTTTGTTCAACGCATTGTTAGACGAAAAAGACATTCAAAACGGTGACTATGATATCCACTGGTTGGAAAAATGGCTTGATAAAAGTTTCTAATTCGCAATACAGATGAGTGAGATGCTCACTAATTCTTATATAAACTCTGACTTATTACTAAATGGTTATGCCAATGGTGTATTTCCAATGTCGGACAATGCTAAAAGTAATGAAGTGTACTGGGTAGAACCTAAGTTACGTGGAATAATTCCACTAAATGGGTTTCATGTATCTCGCTCGTTGAAAAAAATCATTGATAAGGGTGATTACACCGTCACATATGATACTCGGTTTGAGGAAGTTTTAAATGCATGTTCTGATAGAGATGAAACATGGATTAATAAAATTATATATGAATCATATAAAAAACTATTCAAGATTGGTAATGCGCACAGTATTGAAATTATGCAAGATGGAATATTAATAGGTGGAGTTTATGGCGTTACATTGGGATCTGCTTTTTTTGGAGAAAGTATGTTTTCTAAAAAAGCAAATGGCTCAAAGATTGCTCTTAAACATTTAATAGATCATTTAAACGAGTGCGGGTTTACCCTATTTGATACACAATTTCAAAACCCTCATCTTAAAACATTAGGATGTATTGAAATATCTCAAAAAGAATACCTTAAGTTATTAAAATGTGCGTTGGTACATAAAGTTTCCTTTTGAATAAGGAATACACTTCAAAACCCAAACATCATACCTAGGATGCTCTAATGCCGAAAGTGCTGGGCTACTAGAAATCATCCACCCTTCAAAAAATACCTTCTCTGTTTCCTGTCCTGAAATAGCCAAATAAGCAAAAGCATCGATATCAATTGATTGTGAAGGATATCGACATTCTTTCATTAAAACAGAAATATTACCAAGCGTAATTATCTCACCATTAGTTACTTTGAAATCAGCCACATTTCCTGAAAGTCTATCGAGTGTTCTTAGTATTGCTCCTGAACCGTTTGTAACCTTAATAGATCCCTGAGCCAGTGCAGTTTGAGCAAAAAGAATAAATAAAAGTGTTAAGATTCGCATCAATCACTACTTGAAACGAATTTTAATAATAAAGAAACTAAACTAACAGAACCTTGAGTATCTAAAAATTCTGCACCATCTTGCAGTTCAAATTCAGAACCCCCTGGAATAACTTCAACAAAAGATCCTCCAAGAAGACCATCTTGGCTTACGGCTACACCGCTATCATCCGGTATCTTTAAGTCATTACGCAGGCTGAATAATACTTCAGCTCGAAAACTTTCTGGATCTAATCTCATACCAGTAACGCTGCCAATCTTGACCCCAGCCATCCTAACATCAGTACCAGTTGTAATGCCATCAGCTGATCGAAAAGAGGCTTTAAGGTTTAACCCATCATTATTATCAATAAGATTTGTTGAGTTTAACAGATAAACTAAAAAACCAATGGCTAATAATAGTACTAAAGCACCAACTGTTGTTTCTATCTTTGAATTCGACATTCTGGCCCTATTCTGGCTGCCAAGCCTCATAATCAGTTCTCTTTTTTGGCTCTATACTTTTCAAACTACCATCTGGAACATATGCAGAAATTGTACCAGTTAAATTTTCTTGATGTGGTTTTTCCCAATCTTTGTGACTTAGCGGTTTGTTTGTTGGTGTTTCTTTAAATGTATGGTGCAACCAACCATGCCAATCTGCATTTACACGAGAAGCTTCAGCTTCACCATTGAAAATAACCCATCGTCTTTTTTCGTCACGTGTTGTGTAATATACATTACCTTGTTCATCCTCACCTACTTTCACACCGTTTTTCCAAGTATGCAAACGAGTGTTTAATGTTTGAGAATTCCACCACGTTACTAAGCTTTTTAAAAATTCCATAAATTAAGCCTTCAAAATTAATATTTTTCTTATGCAATAAACAACATCTACAGTCTATCGTAAGTTAGTATACATATCTAGTATTCTAAAACTAACTAGCTGAGGCTTTTTTGACAGACTCTGAATAGACAATTAATGGTTCGCTATCTCCAACGACGGACTCAACGTTGACAACTACTTCCTCTACATTTTCAAGACCAGGCAATTCGAACATAGTATTTAGAAGGATATCTTCTAATATTGATCTTAAACCTCTTGCGCCAGTTTTGCGGGCAATTGCACGTTTAGCAATTGCTTTTAATGCATCATCTGTAAATGTTAAGTTAGTATCTTCCAAAGAGAACAATGTTTGATATTGTTTAACCAATGCATTTTTTGGTTCTGAAAGTATCGTTACAAGTGCATCCTCATCCAAATCAGTTAAAGTAGCTAAAACTGGCAACCGACCAACAAATTCTGGGATCAAACCAAATTTTAATAAGTCTTCTGGTTCCATTTCTGAGAATATTTCACCAATACCGCGACTTTCTTCATCTTTAACATCAGCACCAAATCCAATACCTGAACCCTGCCCTCTTTGGCTTATTATTTTGTCTAACCCAGCAAAAGCTCCACCGCATATAAATAAAATATTTGTTGTATCAACTTTCAAAAATTCTTGTTGAGGATGTTTTCTTCCCCCTTGAGGTGGAACTGAAGCTACTGTTCCCTCCATAATTTTCAACAATGCTTGTTGAACACCTTCACCAGATACATCTCTAGTTATTGATGGATTATCAGACTTTCTTGTAATCTTATCAACCTCATCAATGTAGACTATACCGCGTTCTGCACGCTCAACGTTATATTCAGATGCTTGTAATAGTTTTAAAATTATATTCTCAACATCTTCACCAACATAGCCGGCCTCTGTTAAAGTTGTTGCATCTGCCATTGTAAATGGCACATCAATAACTCTAGCTAAAGTTTGAGCTAATAACGTTTTGCCACAACCAGTTGGCCCAACTAATAATATATTTGACTTTGATAATTCAATCTCTTCATTAGTATCAGAATGGTCTAAACGTTTATAGTGATTATGAACTGCAACAGATAAAACACGTTTTGCAACATCTTGTCCAATTACGTAATCGTCTAATATTTGACAAATTTTCGCAGGTGTTGGAACACCTTCACCAGATTTTGCTACTCCTGCCTTTGCTTCTTCCCGAATTATATCCATACATAATTCTACACACTCATCACAAATGAACACCGTTGGCCCTGCTATAAGTTTGCGAACTTCATGCTGACTTTTTCCACAGAAAGAACAATATAATGTATCTTTAGTATCAGCATCGTTTGAACTAGACATTCATTACTCCACATTATTTACCATTATTATTAAGATATTTCAGAATTACCTTAAGGACAATGGTATTATTACAATTAAATTACCTAATTAATCTTCTCTTTTTTGAACAATTTCATCAACAAGACCCCAATCTTTGGCCTCTTCAGCAGTCATAAAATTATCTCTATCTAGGGCATCTTCAACTGTACTAAGTTTTTGTGAACAATGCTTAACGTATATTTTATTTAAACGATCTTTTAATTCTAAAATTTCTTTTGCATGTAAAGCTATATCAGACGCTTGACCAGAAAAACCACCAGATGGTTGATGAACCATCACCCTAGCGTTTGGTAATGCAAACCTCATGCCTTTGTCTCCAGCGGCTAACAATAATGATCCCATAGAAGCAGCTTGGCCAACACATAAAGTGGAAATTTTTGGACGAATATATTGCATAGTATCATATATCGCCATACCGGCTGTCACCACTCCGCCTGGACTATTTATGTACATTGATATGTCTTTTTTTGGATTTTCAGCTTCCAGAAACAAAAGTTGGGCAACTATCAAAGTGGACATTCCATCATGAACGGGTCCAGAGACAAAAATTATTCGCTCTTTGAGTAATCGTGAAAAAATATCGAATGAACGCTCACCTCTTGATGTTTGTTCAACTACCATAGGAACGAGAGTATTATTATAAACTTCTAAAGGATCATGCATGTATTTCCTGCCTGTAATATATATAACTTTGATTTATAATGTAGTTCGCACACAAACTCGCTTCAAGATATGTTTCACATATAAATAAAAATGTTGCATAAAAAAAAACACCTGTCCATTCAACAGATGTTCTTAATTAATTTTTAGTCTTCCAGTGCTTCTACAGCTTTTTGCAGCTCTTCTTTTGTTACTTCATTATCAGTCATTTTCGCTACTGATACTATATGATCAACAACTTTTTCTTCAAACAATGGAGCACGAATTTGTTGCTGTACTTGTGGGTTTTTTTGAACATACTCAAAAAATTGCTGGGCATTTGATCCATATTGTTGTGATTGTTGAATTACAGCTTGCTGCATTTCTGTGTCTGAAACTGTTATTTCTTTGATGTTACCAACTTCTGCAAGTAATAATCCTAACCGAACTCGACGAACAGCAAGTTTTGTGTGTTCATCTGTAGTTTCTATTTCAGGATGATCATGACCCTCAACATCCGGATTTTCTTCATGCCATAACTGATGAGCTATTTGTCCAGCTTCTGTTGAAACAAGTCCTTCAGGAAGTTCAAAATCTACAAGTTTTTCTAAACTGTCCATCAAATCACGCTTCATAACAATTCTAGAGGCACCTTTAAACTCTTCTTCTAATCTCTCAGATATTTTATTTCTTAGATCATTTAAATCTTCAGCACCAAACTTTTTAGCGAGTTCATCATTAATCTCGGCTTTAATTGCAGATTTTACAGCATTGATTTTGCATGAAAATACTGCATCCTTACCGGCAAGATTTTCAGCGCCATAATCACCAGGAAATGAAACATTTACCTCTACATCATCACCCGCTTTTGATCCAACTAATTGCTCTTCAAAACCGGGTATAAAACTATTTGATCCAAGCACCAGTGGGTAGTCATCTGCTTGCCCACCATCAAAAGCTTCTCCATCAACTTTGCCCAAGAAATTTATAACAACTTGATCACCATTTTTTGCTTTTGAGCCAGTTTTTTTATCTTCAAAATCCTGAGATGTTTCAGCGAGATTTTCTAATGCTTCTTTTATGTCATCCTCACCAGCTTTTACAACCATTTGGCTTAGTTCTATCTTAGAAAAATCAACTTCAGGTACAACCGGCAAACATTCATAAGAAACACTTACCTCAACATCATCACCGTCTTTCCAATTTTCATTAGTCATTTTCATTTCAGGTTGACCAGCAGGCTTATCACCAGACTTTTCAAGATGATTGTTCATTTCCCCATCTACAGTCTCTTGCATTGCTTCACCCAAGAGAGCTGGACCATGTTGTTTTTTCAACATAGCCATAGGTACCTTACCTTTTCGGAAACCTTTCATTTCAATGTTCGGCTGTGCCTCTGTTAATTTTGCATTCACAGTTGAGTCAAGTTCAGCAGCTGTTACTTTTATTATATAACCGCGCTTCAAGCCTTCATTAAGGGTTTCAGTAATTGCCATTTATTTATCCTTTAAGTTAGGAGTATATCAAATTAGATAAACCCACATGCATGAGAAAAACTGACGCCCTTCTAAGGGTGCAAGGCAATGCTTGCAAGGGCGAATTGTTAGATAAATTTGACAGGTAAATTTGTATCATTATTTAAATTATTCTATATATAAAATAACACATGCTGAGATCGCAATTAACTTTAATATTTTTAGGAGACAATAATGAAAATATTAGCTGTATTATCAATGATATTTTTCACGTCCCCCCTATTAGCACAAGGTACAAATAGTTGCCCCAATAGAGGATTAGATCCAAACACATTTTGCGTACCAGGTATGATTTGGAGTGAAGAATTAAAAACTTGTGTGACTATGGCATAAGGCCAATTAACGAATTTAAGAAATTTTTTCGTTTTCAAAAACCATATCTATCATATTAAGTGTCCCTTTTGAGAACTCTAAATTACAAATAAATTCACTGCCCCTTTTGATCGCTGAAGAAAACGCTTCTAATTGATTTACATAATGATTTTCAGTAGTAAATTTCATAGTCTTTCGCATACCATCTTTTGTATCAATATGGACTTTAGCCTCTCCAAATACTTGAGGATTAAATGGTGATGTTAATTTTATCAGTCCTTTTGATCCATGAAAATTCATTTCCTGCCTTGGATGCATCCTCATTGATGTTACGCCAATAAAATTAAAAGTTTGAAACTGCGCAGACACATGCGCCCAAACATCAACTTTATTTTCCCAAATAATAGATGCGTGTGATATTGTCTGAGGTTCTTCATTTGTCATAAATCGCGTCGATCCAAATGTGTAAACACCTATGTCTAATAAGCCTCCACCACCTGAAAGTGAGTTATTACGGATGTTATTAATATCTGCAGAGTTATTATAAGAAAAAACTCCATCAACCTGAACCAAATTTCCTATAGCACCCGATTGTAATAATTGCTTTGCATATGTCCATTGGGGATGATGAATGATCATATATGCTTCAGCTACCAATAATCCAGTCTGGTCTCTAAGCTTAATTAATTCATCAATATCATTTGCCTTTAATGCAATTGGCTTTTCGCAAAGCACATGTTTGCCTGCTAATATTGCCTTTTTTGTCCATTCTAAATGCAAATGATTTGGTAGCGGTATATAAACGGCATCAACGTTATCATCATTTAATAACTCATTGTAATTAAGATAAATTTTTATATCTTTATTTATTTCAAGAAATGACTTTGTTTTTGAAATATCAGTAGTTGCAATAGCTATACATTTATTATTTTTTGCAATTTGCATTGCAGGAAGCATATGTTCTAAAGCAAATTTAGAACAACCCAATATACCCCAGGTTAAATCATCGCCCATTTAATCATCCTTTGAATTATTTATCAGAATAAATCTGGATAAAAATATAAAGACATGAAAAATGCTTTAGATAAAGTAAAAAGATGGTGCGGGTGAAGGGCAACAAGCTACTTCTCAAGTCCAACTATACTTGACTTTCCAGAGAACTCTAAATGACTATCGGGTTCCCTTTTGTATTTTATTGGGTTCCCCATTATTATTGACAGTTAAAGTTAGCTGATATGATGCTCATTTTTTCAAACACTGCTTCCTTGTCATATTTTGAGCACCATTTTGATGCCAATGGGAAAGCATCACCAGCTGAATAAACGTTGAAAACGTTTACGGAATTTTCGTCACCTGTGATTTTTTGCGGAACCAAACCTAATCCATATACCTGATTTGAATTCCCACATGCAGTTAAAAATATTTACATACATGAACATATTGCTATTAGCCTCATAATCTCACCTTTATTTGTAAAACTAAATTACTTTTTTTCACAATTAGTATAAACTAGCAACAGAAAGAATGTGGTATTTCCTTATAATCATACTAGAATTCCAAGCAGGGCATAATAGAAAAAGGCCATCCAAATTAACATTCAGCCCTTGTTAGAATTTATGTGTTATTATTATTTTTTATACCCATGTTCGGTGTTTTCCCTGCAATGAATCTCAATAGGGTTCGGCTCGCAATTATACGCTTTACCTTTGTAGGCCATTATAAAATTCCATTCTCCGACTCTAGTTATGAAAGTTCCTTTTGAGATAACCTTATTTGCTATATCAACTTTTGTTTCAGCAAACCCTGCGGTTGCTATTACTGATAGCATCACTGCTGTTATTAGTGTCTTCATTTTATTCTCCTGAGAGACTGGTGCTAACCCAGCCAGTTATTATTGTGGGTATGAACAAGGCAACTATAGCTGTCAGTCCACCAGCGCTGTGTAGGAAATCTATGTCTGTTAAGGCTTGAAGCACAGCCAGAACCACTCCACTTGCAACGCCACCCGCAAGGCCAATAGCAATTATCTTTTT